>Ga0210399_10000103_pt1 | contig 63518 bp, 55 predicted proteins | sample IncBWC14MmetaG_FD_150865 | JGI IMG/M metagenome (GOLD analysis project Ga0210399, IMG submission 150865) | Forest soil microbial communities from Barre Woods Harvard Forest LTER site, Petersham, Massachusetts, United States - Inc-BW-C-14-M | ecosystem: Environmental > Terrestrial > Soil >...
TGTTGAAGATGGTGGTGATGAAGTTGATGGCGCCCAGGATCGAAGAAGCGCCCGCGAGGTGCAGCGAGAAGATGGCGAGGTCCATGCCCGCGCCCTGCTGGATGGTGAGCGGCGGGTAGATCGTCCAGCCGGTGCCGACGCCGCCACCGATGACGGCCGACAGCAGCAGCAGCAGGAAGGCCGGCGGCAGCAGCCAGAAGCTGATGTTGTTCATGCGCGGGAAAGCCATGTCGGGCGCGCCGATCATCAGCGGCACGAACCAGTTGCCGAACCCGCCGATCAGCGCCGGCATGACGACGAAGAACACCATGGTCAGGCCGTGCGCGGTGACGATGGTGTTCCACAGATGGCCGTCGGGGGTGCCGTCCGCAGCGTTGAAATACTGAACGCCGGGATGCAGCAGCTCGAGCCGTATGATCACGGAGAAGGTGGCGCCGATCATGGCGGCGAAGATGGCGAACACCAGGTACATCGTGCCGATGTCCTTGTGGTTCGTGCTGTAGAGATAGCGACGCCAGCCGGTTGGCGTATGGTGATCGTGGTCGTCGTGCCCATGGGACTGAGGGCTATGGTCGTGAGCGGCGCCGTGCGCGGTGGCCATTTTGTCTCTCCTGCGGAGAAGCGCTTAGCGGTTGGCGGGAGGGGCGGCGGAAGCGACGTCGGTCGCGGGGACGAGCCCGGCCGACTTCTTCTTCTGCTCGACCCACTTGTCGAATTCGGGCTTGGAGACCACGCGCACCGCGATCGGCATGAAGCTGTGGTTGTTGCCGCAGATCTGCGAGCACTGGCCGAAGTAGAAGCCCTCGTTGGGGACGTTGATCCAGCCCTCGTTGAGGCGGCCGGGAATGACGGTCTTCTTGATGCCGAAGCCCCACACCGTCCAGCCATGCATGGAATCGGCCGCGGTGCCGATGATGCGGATGGTCGTGCCCTTGGGGATCACCATCTCCTCGTCGACCGCGAGCAGGCGCGGAATCTCGGGTTTCTGCTTGACCCTGTCGGCCTCGCTCAGAATGTGGCTGTCGACCGAGAAGTTGCCCTGGTCGGGATAGTCGTAGCTCCAATACCACTGGTGTCCGGTGACCTTGACGGTGAAGGCCGCATCGCTGGCCTTGTCGCCGTAGTAGAGCAGGCGGAAAGACGGGATGGCGATGAACACCAGGATCAGGATGGGCAGGACGGTCCAGGCGATCTCGATGAAGGTGTTGTGCGTGGTCGTCGTCGGCACGGGATTGCGCGACGCGTGGAAGCGAAACACCGCATAGATGAGGAGCGCCGCCACAAAGAGGCAAATCAGCGAGATGATCACCAGCAGGAGGTCGTGCAGCGCTTCGACCCTCTCCATCAGCGGCGTAAAGGCCGGCGGAAAATCCATCTGCCAGTCGTGCGGCACGCCGACGACCGGTTGCGCCTGGGCGCTGCCCGCGACGCCAAGCCCGGCGACCGCCGACAGAATTCCGAGGATGCCCAAACCGCGCTTGCCGACCATGCAACCATCCCCTTCAGCGACTCGACCCGATCCGGATTCCGACCCGCAAAATCCCCCGCATTTCAAAGCGGTTAGTACCAGATATAGGCTTGGCAGGTAACGGGTTTTCGACCCCACTCGGTATGTGGCGGCCGGTCGCAGTTCGTCAGCGGAGCGCGCGCGAAAGCGCCTCACCGTAGCCAGCCTTGTGCACGAGCCCGGCAAAAGACGGCGCTGTCGTCCGTCGATGAAACCGACCGGCCTCGTGGACGAAGATCGGCGCGCCGTTCGCGTCTGCCATGCCGACCACGCCACGCAGTCCATCATCCCGCCGACCGAGGCGAATGACGAGATCGAACGCCGTGCCGGACATGCCGCCCATCACGTGCGGCTCGAGCGCGGCCACGACGCCGCGGCTGCCGCCCGACAGCAGTCCGGCCAAGGCGGGCGCGTCGGCCCGCCGTACCGGGTCGACGATCAGCAGATCCGGCCGCAGCCGCGCGCCCGCCGCCAGCAGGGGCGCAAAGGCTGTGTCGGAGGGCACGAGCAATTCGACCTTCGAGGCCTGCGGCCAGCTAAACTCGCGATGGCGGGCCACGGTCACGATCCGCGCCCTTGAAAGGTCGCGCGCCACGGCGGCCAGCAGCGCGGTCTTGCCCGAACCTTCGGACCCGACGACGAGCAGGTTCAGGCGACAGCACGCGGCAATGCGCAGCAGCTCGACCATCGGTCGATCGAGCGTCCGCGCGGCGATCAGACGCTCGAACGTGGCGTCGCCTGGCGCGCCGCGGCGCAGCACCAGGATCGGCCCCGCCGGCGCGGCCGGCGGAAAGATCACCAGGCCTTCCCCGCCATCGCGCAGGCGCAACATGACGGCACCCGACGAAGATGGTCGCGCCAGGCGGCCGACGAGTTCCGCCAGATGCGCGTGGTCGCGAAATCGCTCCGGCGACGGTTCGATCGCGCCATTGCGTTCGACATAGATGGCCGCCGGCCCATTCACGAACACCGCGCGGACCGACCGGTCAGCCCAGATCACGTCGATCGGGCCCATGCCGCAGAGCTCGCTCAAAGCCAGCCGCGCCAGGCGATCGCGCCTTTCCGGCTCTCCCTGCCGGAGCTCGCCCAGCGCCCCATCGATCGCACCGGCAGCCGCCGCACGCGGGAAACGACCCTCGGAGGTCGTCGCAAGCCGCCCCCGCGCCCTGGCCGTCACCGCCGCCAACAGCGCGGCATCGCTGTCGCGTGGCTCGACGTCGACCAGCCGCGAGGGCGGCCCGTCGAACACGACATCGGGTACGACGGGTCCCGGCGTGCCGGGCTCGTCCCCGGTCCACGACGTTTCGGCGGCGGCCGGTCCGGCCGTGAAGGTGACGAGCGGCGGCGCCGGTCCGGCGCGCTGCCGCAGGGCGAGAAGTTCGGCGACCAGACGACGCAGTTCGTAGCTCGTCAGGGTCACGCCGCGCGTGCGGAAGTAATTGTGGACGATCCCGCCGATCGCATAGGCGATCTCCGGCGGCGAACGGCTGGCATCGAGCGCCGCCCGCACCGCGCCTTCCATCTCGGCGCCGAAGGCGTGCCAGGTCTCCTGCATCTGGCGACCGCGCGTGACGTCGCCGCGCAGGGGAAAGATCTCCTCGAGCGAACGCGGCGCGCGCCGCTCCTCGCCAGCGCTGGCGTCGGGCCGTTCGGGCACGGAATTCTGGGGGGATAGCTCCTCGTCGAGCTGCTCCCCACCGCTGAGCGCGGTCATCGACCAATCCGCTTAAATGAATGACTTCCAGTATGCGCGACTAAAATCGCGATGCACTGTGCCGCCGGCCTTGCCGGAACTCCATGGCAAACGATGCACAGATCGCGACGAGACCTTTTTGGGTAGAGATATTCTCGAAAATTCAAAGACTTACACGCCGTGATTAATCTGTGACCTTAGGTCGGTGCTTGTCTTTCGCCGGTCTGTCAGTATGGTCGCGCGCCGGCCGCGCCCGGCGTGATTCGGTGAAAGGATCCCGTGATGCGTCTGGCATTGATGCCGTTGTTCGTCGCCATCTCTTTCATGTTCGCAGGAGCGACCGCCGCCATGGACAAGGAAAATACCCTCTATATCGACCTCAAGGACGGCCGAGTCGTGATCGAGATGCGTCCCGATCTGGCGCCCAACCACGTCAAGCAGATCAAGAAACTGGCGCGCGAGGGCAAGTACGACGGCGTCCCGTTCCATCGCGTGATCGAAGGCTTCATGGCGCAGACCGGCGACCCGACCGGCACCGGCTCGGGCGGCATGGGCGACCCGCTCAAGGCCGAATTCTCCAAGGAGCCGCATGTGCGCGGCACCGTCTCGATGGCCCGCACCAACGATCCCAACAGCGCGCGCAGCCAGTTCTTCATCGTCTTCAAGGACTCGAACTTCCTCGACGGCCAGTACACGGTGTGGGGCAAGGTCGTGTCGGGCATGGAGTTTGTCGACAAGATCAAGCGCGGCGCCCCGGGCTCAGGTGCGGTCGCAGCACCCGCCGACAAGATGATCAAGGTCCAGGTCGCGGCCGACGCGAAGAACTGACCTACCTATCGTGGAGAGAAGGTCTCTCCACGCGGCCCTTCGGGCATTGGTCGAGACGACGAGAAATCACCCTTCCTTCATCACCGTATGGAATGCCTTGGCGATGACCTGCCAGCGGCCGTCCACCTTCAACAGCGTCAGGTAGTCGGTGAAGTAGCGCGGCGGGATCTGGCACTCGACCTTGGCGAAGGCGGTGGTCGGGCCGGAAAAGTCGATCGACACGATGCGGTCGGCCCGCGCGCTGCCTTTCGACTTCGCCGACGGCCGGCCTTCCACCATCTTGAACCAGTCGGCCCGCGGCATGTCGGCCGCCTTGCCGTCGCCGCCCGCGCTGTAGAGATGCGAAGCCGGGTGGAATGCCTCACCGAGCTTCCTGGTGTCGCCCTCGTAAAGACCGTCGAAATAGACCTGCAGCACCTTCTCGATCGCCGCGACCTCGGAACTCATTTCATCCTCCCTCGTTCAAATCGCCCACTCTCAAATTAGACCGTTGGGGCTCACCAGGATCTTGCCATTGCGTCCGCCTTTGTCGGCGTGCGCCAGCGCGTCCTTGATCTTCTCGATCGGATAGACGGTGTCGACCGGGGCCGACAACGTGCCGGCCATCACCTGGGCAGCGAGCCCGGCATAGATCTCGCGGATCTTGTCGGGGCTGCGCTTGGCCAGAAAGCGGCCGAGCATGAAACCGGTAAGCCTGACGCCGCGATAGATGAAGTTGCTGCGCCCGACCTCGGGATCCTCGCCGCTCATCGAGCCGTAGTGAACCAGCGTGCCGTCCGTGGCGATGCAGTCGGCCAGGCGTCCGGTGGCGGCGCCGCCGATCGCCTCGACTCCCAGCATGATCCTGGCGTCGACCGTCTGCTTGGCGACCCTTTGCGCGAGATCGTCGCCGTCGACGACCACGATGTCGCCGCCCAGCGCCTTCAGCTCGTCTGCGAGCTCGGCCCGTCGCACCACGTTCACCGTGCGCAGGCCGCGTTGCCCGGCAAGCACCATCAGCAGCCGGCCGACCGCCGAGTTGGCGACGTTCTGGATCACCCAGTCGCCGGACTTGAGATCGACGAAATCGGACAGCATGAGCGCGGCCGTCGGCGGATTGATGCGGACCATCGCCGCCTGCTCGAGGTCGATGCCGGGCGGCAGCGGGATCGCGTCGTCGCCCTTCACCTTGCGGCGCTGGGCCCAGTTCTCGCGCTGCAGGTTGATGACGAGATCGCCCTTCTTCAGGTGCTTCACCGCGGCGCCGACGGCCGTGACGCGACCGACGCACTCGGCACCCGGCGTCGCCGGCAGAGGTGGCTTCAGCCGATAGCTTCCCCGGCAGAACCACAGGTCGGCCGGGTTGATGGGAAAGGCCAGGACATCGAACACGACTTCGTCGGCACCGGGATCGCCGACGTCCGGCACGTCAGCGGTGCGCGCGACGTCCCACGGCGTTCCGTAACGGTCGATCAGCACCTGCTTCACGCGGCCCCTCCCTCGGAAATTCCCGGTGCCGCTTTGTTGGCCCGTCGATTGCTTATATTGTGATTCGCCAGGGGGTGAAATGCCGGATGGCGGCCAAGGCATTTGACGAGATGAATTCCGGCGCGGCGGACTCCGTCCGCGCGCCCTACCGCAGTGTTGCCGATTGGCTGGCGCGGACATCGCCGGAGAGGATCGCGGCGACGCGCCACGAGGTCGACCTCTTCTATCGCCGCCATGGCATCACCTTCGGCGCTTACGGCGCAGTCGACGGCGCCGAGACGACGATCCCCTTCGACATCATCCCGCGCGTCATCGCCTGGCACGAGTGGGAGCACCTGCACAGGGGCCTGGTGCAGCGCGTGCGTGCGCTCAACGCCTTCCTGTCCGACGCCTACGGCGAGCGCGAGATCTGCCGCGCCGGCATCATCCCCGAGCAGCAGGTGCTGATGAACGCCGAGTTCGTGGCGATGGCGCAGGGGCTGGAGCTGCCGGGCGGCGTGCACGCCCACATCGCCGGCATCGACCTGGTGCGGGTCGGCGAAAAGGACTTCTACGTCCTCGAGGACAATGTGCGCACGCCGTCGGGCGTCTCCTACGTGCTGGAGAACCGCGAGGTCATGATGCGGCTGGCGCCCGAGCTGTTCTCGGCCCTGCGCGTGCTGCCGGTCGCCGACTACTCCGAGGAGCTCCTGGCGACCCTGCGCTCGGTGTCGTTCAGCGACGACGCCGAGCCCAACGTCGTGCTGCTGACGCCGGGCCATTTCAACTCGGCCTATTTCGAGCATGCCTTCCTTGCCGACGAGATGGGCATCGAGCTGGTCGAAGGCTCCGACCTGTTCGTCGACGAGGGCCGCGTCTACATGCGCACGCCGCGCGGCCCGCAGAGGGTCGACGTGATCTACCGCCGGGTCGACGACGCCTTCCTCGATCCCCTGGCGATGCGGCCGGACTCCTATCTCGGCGTCGCCGGGCTGTTGGGCGCGTTGCGCGCCGGCCGGGTCAACATCGTGAACGCGCTCGGCAACGGCGTGGCCGACGACAAGTCGACCTATACCTACGTGCCCGAGATGGTGCGCTTCTATCTCGGCGAGGAGCCGATCCTGTCCAACGTGCCGACCTGGCGCTGCGACCGGTCGGACGATTTCAAGTACGTGGTCGAGCGGCTTTCCGAACTGGTGGTCAAGGAGATCCACGGCTCGGGCGGCAAGGGCATGCTGGTCGGGCCGACCTCGAGCAAGCTCGAGATCGAGGAATTCACGGCCCTGCTGAAGAGCCGGCCGGACAACTACATCGCCCAGCCGACCCTGGCGCTGTCGACCTGTCCGACCTTCGTCAGCCAGGGCGTGGCGCCGCGCCATGTCGACCTGCGGCCGTTCGTGCTGTCGGGCCGCAAGATCACCATCATTCCCGGCGGCCTCACGCGCGTGGCGCTGAAGGAAGGCTCGCTGGTCGTGAATTCGAGCCAGGGCGGCGGTACCAAGGACACCTGGGTGCTGGCGCCGGACCCGACGAGCGGTGGGTAGCTCAATGTTCGTCTTCGACTCTCATCGCCGGGGGCGCGCCACTCCAGTGGCGCGGTCTTCCAGACGCCTAGAGAATGACGCGCCACTGGAGTGGCGCGCCCCCCGCACATGCTGAGCAGCACCGCCAAGAATCTGTACTGGATGGGCCGCTACCTGCAGCGCGCCAAGTCGACGGCGCGGCTCATCGAGGCGACCCAGCGGCTGGCGCTGCAATCGCGCGGCGAGGAGGCGGCGGGCGTCGCCGCGATCTTCGGCATGGAGGACGAGTTCCGCCAGACCCAGCAGCAGTCGAGCGGTCGGCTGGCCAGCCTGATCGACTTCCTAGTGGTCGACGAGAACAACCCCTCCTCGATCGTGAGCTCGATCGGCGCGGCGCGGCGCAACGCCCGCGAGGAGCGCAACAACATCACGGTCGACGTGTGGGAGAGCCTGAACGCGCTGTGGCTCGAGCTCAACGGCCGCCTGAGGGTCGAGCGCAGCGCGCTCGACCGCGGCGCGTTGATCGAATCGGTGAAGAAGCAGGCGGTGATGATCTTCGGCGCCGCGCAGGTCACCTTGCTGCGCGACGAGGCCTACAACTTCCTGCAGCTCGGCGCCTTCCTGGAGCGCGCCGACAACACCGCCCGCATCCTCGACGTGAAGTTCCATCTGCTGCGGCCGGACGGCGATCCGCATACCGACAGCCCCGACTACTTCGCCTGGTCGGAGGTGCTGGCCTGCATCGGCGCCGTCCGCACCTACCGGCGCATCTATCGCAGCGCGCTCGATCCCATCAAGGTCGCCGAGCTGATGATGCTGCGCCGCGACGTGCCGCGCTCGGTGCATCATTGCCTGTGGATGGCCGATCTCAACATGCAGGAGCTGGCCGAGGCCTACGGCACGCGCGGCGAGGCCGATCGGCTGGCCGGCGAGCTGCACGCCAGGCTGCGCTATGTGCGCATCGACCAGGTGTTCGAGATGGGGCTGGGAAAATTCCTGGGCGGCGTGCGCGGCGACATCGCCACGCTGTCCGACGAAATCGGCCGCCAGTTCCTGCTGGATTGAGCGAGCGAGCATGCGCCTTTCCGTCCACCACGCCACGCGCTTCGATTTCGACCAGCCCTCCGGCCATTCGATCCATGACGTGCGGCTCACGCCCAAGCCGGCCGCCGGCCAGCGCATCGTCTCGTGGCGCATCGACGGGCCGGGCAAGCGCTCCGAGTGGCTCGACGGTCACGGCAACCAGGTCACGACCTTCTCGGTGGCGCAGCAGCACGACCATGTCGAGATCGTGGTGCACGGCGTCTACGAATACAGCGGCTCCGAGCAGTGGCTGCGCTACGCCGAGGTGCCGACCCTTCCGGCGCCGTTCTGGCTGCGCAATTCGACCCTTACCCGCCATGATGCAAGCTTCGATCCGCTGATCGAGGGTCTCGCCGAGCAAGCCGCCGATCCGGCGCAGCGTGTCGCCGTTCTGCATGAGGTCATGAAACGAGTGGGCGAGCGGGTGGCCTACAAGACCGGCGTCTCCACGGTGGAGACGACGGCGCTCGAGGCGCTGGTGCGCGGCGCCGGCGTGGCCCAGGACGACGCGCACGTCTTCATCGCCTGCTGCCGCCGGCTGGGCGTGCCGGCGCGCTATGTCAGCGGCTATCTGCGCAACGACGATCCCGAGCTGCATGTCGGCCGCACCAGCCATTCCTGGGCGGAGGCCTGGGTGCCTGGCCTCGAATGGGTGGGCTTCGATCCCGCCAACAACATGAGCCCGCGCGGCGACAGCCTCAGGGTGGCGATCGGGCTCGACTATCGCGACGCCGCCCCGGTGAGCGGCCGCCGGGTGGGCTTCGGCGACGCCAAGATGAGCGTGGACGCCGAGGTGACGCTGGTCGGTTGAGGCATAACGCGGGTACGGCGCGAGCTTACGAGAAATAGTCCTCGCGGCAGCGCAGCGACATTGCGTTGCCTTGCGAAAACAGCGCTCCACAAGTACTTTCGCGCGCCTCGCCGAGGTCTGAAAGGAAGTATCGCGTCATGGCTTTCATTGCCGATCGTCTCAGCCGCATCAAGCCCTCTCCGACCAATGCCGCTCAAGGCAAGTTCCTGGAGATGAAAGCGGCCGGCAAAGACGTGATCGGCCTGGCCGCCGGCGAACCCGACTTCCCGACGCCCGACCACGTCAAGGAAGCGGCCATCAAGGCGATCCACGCCAACGACACCAAGTACACCGCGGTGCCCGGCACGCCGGCGCTGCGCCAGGCGATCTGCGCCAAGATGAAGCGCGACCATGGCCTCGACTACAAGCCGGCGCAGACCGTGGTCACGTCGGGCGGCAAGCAGATCATCTTCAACGCCATGCTGGCGACGCTCAACCCCGGCGACGAGGTGATCATCCCGGCGCCTTACTGGGTGTCGTATCCGGAAATGGTGCTGTTCGGCGACGGCACGCCGGTGATCGTCGACTGCCCCGAGTCCAAGGGCTTCAAGCTGCAGCCCGAGGATCTCGAGCGCGCGATCACGCCCAAGACCAAGTGGATCATCCTCAACTCGCCCAGCAACCCGACCGGCGCCGCCTACACCCGCGCCGACCTGCGGGCGCTGTGCGACGTGCTGCTGCGTCATCCGCATGTCTGGGTGCTGACCGACGACATGTACGAGAAGCTGGTCTACGACGACTTCGTGTTCACCACGCCGGCGCAGGTGGAGCCCAGGCTCTATGACCGCACGCTCACCATGAACGGCGTGTCCAAGGCCTACAACATGACGGGCTGGCGCATCGGCTACGCCGCCGGACCGCAGAAGCTGATCGATTCCATGATCACCGTGCAGTCGCAGAGCACGTCGAACGCCAGCTCGATCAGCCAGGCGGCGTCGGTCGCCGCCTTGAACGGCCCGACCGACTTCATCCCCAAGAACGTCGCGGTCTTCAAGCAGCGCCGCGACCTCATCGTCTCGATGCTGAACCAGTCCAAGGGGCTGAAATGCCCGCGGCCGGAAGGCGCGTTCTATGTCTATCCGTCGTGCGCCGGCGCGATCGGCAAGAAGACACCCGACGGCAAGACGATCGAGAACGACACCGACTTCGTGAACTACCTTCTTGAATCCGAGGGTCTGTCTGTCGTGCAGGGCTCGGCCTTTGGCCAGGGTCCGGCCTTCCGCATCTCCTACGCCACCGCGACCGACCTCCTCGAAGAGGCCGGCCGGCGCATCCAGCGGGCCTGCGGGGCGCTGTCGTAGAATACGGATCCGCTCGACCGGTCAGGGCCAACCCACGGCATTGACCGATCCTTGCCGACTACCCGGCAAGTAGTTGCTGGACGACACCGCTGTCGCGATAGTCCTGTCGCAACGCGCGGCGCCTTGGGCAGCCAGCGGGTCGATGGAGTGGGGTCGCGTGATGAAGGTTGCCTTTGCCGGAGCATTCGCCGCGCAGATGGCGGAGCCCGTGCGGACACGACTTGCCCTGCCGTGCGAGCTGGTGGTCGATGACGAGGCCGCCATCGTCCCGCGCCTGAGCGATGTCGATGTGCTGGTCTCGATGGGCTTCTCGGCCGTCATGGCCGAGGCTGCACCGCGGCTTCGGCTGGTGCAGGTGCCGGGCGCAGGCCTCGATCGGATCGATCGCGGCGCGCTCGGGCCGGGCACGCATCTCGCCAATGCCTACGGTCACGAGGCCGGCATCGCCGAGTACATCATCGGCGCCATGATCGCGCTCACCCGCTCGTTCGGGCGGCTCGACGCCAGGATGCGCCACGGCGAATGGGAAAGTCAGTGGGCCGTCGGCAAGGCCGCACCGCCGCTCTGGCCGGAACTGGCGGGCAAGACGTTGGGCATCCTGGGCTTCGGCCACATCGGGCAAGCGCTGGCCCGCCGCGCCGCCGCCTTCGACATGCAGGTCTGTGCCATCCGGCGACAGGCCCAGGCGGAGATGCCAGCCGGCGTATCGTTCGTGGGCGGTCCCGAACGACTGGATGAGGTGCTGCGGCTGGCCGATTATCTTGCCGTCACGCTGTCGCTCTCCTCCGAGACGCGCAACCTGATCGCCGGGCGCCGGCTGCAGTTGATGAAGCCGACTGCTTTCCTGGTCAACGTGGCGCGCGCCGAGATCTTCGACGAGGGGGCGCTCTACGGCGCGCTTGCAACGGGCAAGCTCGCCGGCGCGGCGCTCGATGTCTGGTATCGCTATCCGACCGCGACCGGGCCGACGCCGCCGGCCACGCAGCCCTTTCACGAGCTCGGCAATGTGATCATGACTCCCCACATTTCCGGCTGGACGGAAGGCATGCTCGAGGCCCGCGCCACGCTGATCGCCGACAACATCGCGCGGACGGCACGGGGAGAAATGCCCATCAACGTCATCAAGCCGGCGTCCTGACCAGTGCCGGTGAAGGAAGGCGCCCATCGCTGGTCATCGCGCCTGCCGTTCTATTACGGCTGGCTGATCGTGGGCGTCGCGTTCGTCACCATGGCGATCGCCGTCAGCGCCCGCACCGCCTTCTCGCTGCTGCTGCCGCCGCTGATCGACGAGTTCGGCTGGCATCGCGGCGTCGTCGCCGGCGCCTTCTCCTTCGGCTTCCTGTTCTCCGCGGTCTTGAGCCCGATCGTGGGCCGCGTGATGGATCGACGGGGCCCGCGCGTGGTGATCGAAAGCGGCGTCTGCCTGCTGGCGGCCGGGCTTTTCCTCGCCCCGGCGATCAAGGAGCCGTGGCAGCTCTATGCGACGCTGGGCGTCCTGGTCGGCGGCGGCGCCAACCTCATGACCTTCACCGCACAGTCGCTTTACCTGCCCAACTGGTTCGTTCGCCGCCGCGGCCTGGCCATCAGCATCGCCTTCACCGGCGTCGGCATCGGTGCCGTCGTGTTGCTGCCCTGGCTGCAGACGATCATCGGCCGGGAGGGCTGGCGCGCCTCGTGCTGGACCATGGGCCTGTTGGTGCTTCTCGTCCTGGGCCCACTGAACCTTTTCGTGCAGCGCAAGCCGCAGGATATCGGCCTGCTACCGGACGGCGCATCGTCGGTGCCCGGGACCGGCAAGCCGCGCAGTGCCTTGACCATCGTCGATCCGGCCTGGGCGTCGGTGGACTGGACGATCGCGCGGGCGATCCGCACCGGCCGCTTCTGGTGGATCGTGCTCGGATATTTCCTCGCCCTCGTGGCCTGGTATGTCGTGCAGGTCCACCAGACCAAGTACCTCATCGACGTCGGCTTCAGTCCGCTTGTGGCCGCGTGGGCTCTCGGGATCGTCAGTGTCGTCGCCATTCCCGGTCAGATCGGCTTCGGCGCTCTGTCCGACCGCATCGGTCGGGAATGGGTGTGGTCGGCGGGATGCTTCGGCTTCGCCATCTGCTACGTCGCCCTGATCGCCCTCGAGCGGGTTCCCTCACCCGCCCTGCTCTACCTGATGGTGATCTCGCAAGGCTTCCTGGGATATGCCCTGACCTCGGTCATGGGTCCCATCGTTGCGGAGATCTTCGAGGGGCCGCACTACGGCGCCATATTCGGCACCATCACGGTGGCCCTGACCGGCGGCGGCGCCGTCGGGCCGTGGGTCGCCGGCGTCATCCATGACGCGACAGGGAGTTACGAGCTCGCCTTTCTTCTGACGATTGGCTGCTGCGTCGCCTCCGCAGCAGCGATCTGGATAGCCGCTCCACGCAAGGTGCGCCTGGTGCCCGGCCGGGCGTCGCGCGCACATCGTGCCGCTTGAATTGATTTCTCCGCCTGCTCTACAGGCGCTCGCGATGCGGCGGCCCTGCGGCAGGCGTTGCCGGCCGTCTCGAACGCGGCCAGATCACCGACCGCCCCGGCGCGCACACGGGCGCTGAGAAGTCACGTCTGGCTTTCAAGCGCTTCTGCGTCGACTGCATCGCACACGATCCCGATGCGCTCAAACTGGCGGCCACCATGCACGGGCAGGAGCGCGTGCTGTTCGGCTCGGACTGGCCCTTCTCTATGAGTTTGCCCGACCCGTACGAGCAGCTCGCCGATACGGACGCGTCGCTCCACCGCCGCATATTCCAGGACAATCCGACGGCGCTTGGCCTCCCGTGAAAAACGCTGCGGCCTGTTGATGGCCACGCCGGCGCGCTCAACTGTCTCATCCGACCCCGTCAAGGAAGCGCCGCCATCGACGCTGACGTTGGGATTGGCCAGAGCCACGACCTAACGATCAGGGTCGAGTTCCGGATGATCGCGGATAATTCGGAACATGACATCCCGCGTGAGGACACTCATGATATTACCCAGCGCGTGAACAAATGCCTCCTTCTCACCTCCGCTTTCGAGTTGGCTGACTAGCGAATCAAGGATGTTGATCTCCTTCCCCAGAGAAAGGGCGGCTTCCATGATTTTTGCGGCAATGGCCTTCTCCATCGATATCTCCTGGCAAACACACTTTGCTACTAGAGCTAAGATTCTAGAGGAAGGAGAGAATAGAGCCACAGGCTTGCCGCGACGAAGCAAGACGATCTTGGCGAAGCTGGCCCCGAAGGATATGACACGACGAGCGGCGTTTCTGACGGAGATGGCACAGGCGGCTGTGATGGGAGCTACGCAGGCTGATCGAGCCAGTCTAACCCACGCCTGACAGCGGTCGTCCCTGTGGAGCTAGAAGATGCGCGCCTAACAAGCTTAGCCGCGCCGTGCTCGCCACCGCCGCCAATGTTGCCTGCGGCGGTGCTGCCTTAGTAGTCAAAGACTCCCTCCGAATTCAGGCATGCTCGCATGCATTTGCGGTACGAACCTAATGCATCGGGAAGGCGCCTCCCTACAGTCTGGGCCACACAAATCGCGTGACACTTCTCCCACGCCGCGTCGCTGCCATTCGCCGCGAACATTTGAGACGTTGAGCCAAGGTTGTTTTGAGACGTTGATGGCTGTTCAACGGCACTTTGCCCAGTTTGGTCTGGCTGACTAACAGGATTCCAAGGGACATAGGGATAGAGGGTCTTCGCTACAGTATTCTCACCAAAGAGATCGCGCGACGGCCAGCGGCTACCTATGGGATCGAAGGCTCGTAAATAGAGCCCGCCACCGGCGTTGCCGGGATAGCTGAGGTCTCTGGGCAACAACGTTGTCAGTCGCGCATTGCCATAAGGATCATAGTCAACCGCCGGCGCGCTGGGGCTGCCGCCGAGCGTGCGCACAGAACCATTTTGATCAATGCGAAAGCCGGGCACGTCTTCCGGCAGACCGACGCGGAAGCCGGGCAAATCGGTCTGAGGTACGAAATTGAACATGATGCCGATCCTCGTCATGTGAGTGTCGGCAGACATACGCCACAACATTGCTCAGTTCTGTCAAGGGCGCTCCTCCCCGATAGGGGTGGCAATGGGTAAGCGGCGCGCTGCGTGATGCCGGGATAGCTGCGCGCTGGCAATGCATGCATTGCCGGCAGTCTGACCCAATCGGGGGCATGAAGCAGAACTTCGCACATATAAGACCACGTTCCTTGCGGTGGCCACGTGGTACCGTGCACCTGCGAAAATCTTCCCCCGTCTGTGGATTGACTCCCCCTGGCCAGGGTGAAACGATTTCCAGGACAAGGCTTCGCTCCGGCCGAGATCCGTAGCGACCACCGTCCGGAGCTTTCATGCGCCACAGATGCGCAGAAGGGAGGACGTTGTCATGAACGACATCAAATCCGAAACCATCACCGGCGGCAGACCAGGCAGCGGCGCGCATCGCGTGGTGGCGCTGTGCGGGCCGTATCTTTCGGGCAAGACCAGCCTGCTCGAGAGCATTCTCTACGCCACGGGGGCCATCGGCCGGCGCGGATCGACGCGCGCAGGCACCTCCATCGGCGACGGTGCCGCCGAGGCGCGCAAGCGCGGCATGGGCACCGAGATCAACGTCGCCTCGGTCGACTATCTCGGCGACCAGTGGAGCTTTCTGGACGTTCCGGGTTCGATCGAGTTCCAGCACGATGCCCTGGCGGCGCTCGCGGTGTGCGACGCGGCGGTGGTCGTCTGCGAGCCCTCGCCCGAGCGGGTGGTGGCGCTGACGCCGCTCTTGAAATACATCGAAGACAACCACATCCCGCACATCATCTTCGTCAACAAGATCGATTCCGCCCAGGTCCGCGTGCGCGACATGCTAGGGGCGCTGCAGGGCGTGTCGGCGCGCAAGCTCGTGCTGCGCCAGGTGCCGATCCGCCGCCCGACCAACGACGGCGGCGAGGAGACCGTGGGTTACGTCGACCTCGTGAGCGAGCGCGCCTACCGCTACAAGACGAGCGGCGCGTCGGACCTGATCGAGATGCCGGCCGAGATCCTGCCGCGCGAGGCCGATGCGCGGCGCGAGATGCTGGAGACCCTCTCGGAGTTCGACGACACGCTGCTCGAGCAGCTGATCGAAGATATCGCGCCGGAGAAGTCGCTGATCTATCGCGACCTGCATGACGAGTTCGGCGCCGACCTGATCGTGCCCGTGCTGCTGGGCGCCGGCGACCGCGAGAACGGCGTGCGCCGGCTGCTGAAGGCGCTGCGCCACGACACGCCCTTCGTCGCCACGACCGCCCAGCGGCGCACTTTGCCGTCCAACGGCGTGGCCATGGCCGAATGCTTCAAGGTCCTGCACCAGAGCCATGCCGGCAAGCTGTCGCTCTGCCGTGTCTGGTCGGGCACGCTGAGCGAAGGCCAGAACCTCGGCGGCCAGCGCATCGGCACCTTGCTGCGGCCGTTCGGCCAGCGCCTCGACAAGATCAGCGAGGCCAAGGCGGGCGAGATCGTGGCCCTGGCCAAGGTCGACGTGCTGTCGGCCGGCCACTCGCTCGCCGCCGCCGGCATCGCGCCGACCGCCGACTTCCCGGCCGCCGATCCCCCGGTGTTCGCGCTTTCGCTCGCCGCCAAGAACCGCAACGACGAGGTCAAGCTGTCGGGCGCCCTGCACAAGATCGTCGAGGAGGACCCGTCGCTCTCCTTCGAGGCGCGCGGCGAGACCCACGAGCTCCTGATCAAGGGCCAGGGCGAGATGCACCTCAAGGTGGCGGTCGACAAGCTGGCCGGCCGCTACAACGTCGCGGTCGAGACCACGACGCCGCGCGTCGCCTATCGCGAGACGATCCAGGCGGGCACCCAGCAGCACGCGCGCTACAAGCGCCAGACGGGCGGGCACGGTCAATTCGCCGACATCAAAGTCGAGATCAAGCCGCTGCCGCGCGGCTCGGGCTTCCGCTTCGTCGACAAGATCGTGGGCGGCGTCGTGCCGCGCAACTTCATTCCTGCGGTCGAGGAAGGGCTGGTCGACTACACCAAGGAAGGGCCGCTCGGCCAGCCGGTGGTCGATCTCGAAGTCACGTTGTTCGACGGCCAGTTCCACGCCGTCGACAGCTCGGAAATGTCGTTCAAGATGGCGGCGCGCATCGCCATGAGCGAGGCCATGCCCAAGTGTCGGCCGGTCCTGCTCGAGCCGATCCTCAAGGTGACGGTGGCGGCGCCCAGCGAATCGACGCCGCGCATCCAGCGGCTGATCTCCGGCCGCCGCGGCCAGCTTTTGGGCTACGACGCCCGCGCCGGCTGGAACGGCTGGGACGAGGTCTCGGCGCTGATGCCGGAGGCGGAGATCGCCGACATGATCGTCGAGATCCGCTCGGTGACCCAGGGCGTCGGCACCTTCCGCACCGAGTTCGACCACCTGCAGGAGCTGGTGGGGCGGACAGCGGAGCGCATCGTCGAGGAGACCAAGAAGCGCGCCGCCGCCTGACGCACACCATCGGTCACAAGGCGGTGAAGCGGCCTTGGCGCGACTTCACCGCGGCAGCGTGCCCGCGCATAGTGGCCCCGTGGAATGGTTCCAGGGGAGTCGTCGTCATGTTCAACAGACGGTCTCTGATGGTGGGCGGCCTGGCGATGGCGACCGCACCGTCATTGAACGGCATCGCGCAGGCCCAGTCTGGGCGACCGATGCTGGTGTTCGTCGGCCACGAGCTTTGAGGCGGCTGCAAGATCTGGCGTGCCCAGTCCGAGCCCGACTTCGTCAAGTCCGACGCCTGCAAGAAACTCGATTACCGCATCGTCCATCCCGCCGATCAGACGCTGGTGCTGAAGGAAGAGTATTGGCCGGCCGACGCCAAGTGGATCCTGCCCGCATTCCTGATGAGCGATGAGGGCAAGGCGCGGCCCGATGCGACGCCGCGGTTCATCCTGGCCCAGGACAACGAGATCCTCCTGGCGGTCACTGGCAACGTCGGCTGGAAGGACAAGATGTGGCCCCGGATCCTGGAAGTGACGGGGACCAAGGCTTAGTCGCGCAGGCCCAGCCTTTTCCCGGGTAGAGGCATGGATCATATTGGCTCCGTGGAGGAGCCTCCCATGACCAACGACCTGTTCCGTCGCCAGCTCGGCGCCTATGCGGCCGTGCATCGCGATTGGCGCAACAAGGCGACCCACTTCGTGGGCATTCCGATCATCGTCTTCTCCCTGCTGCTGGTGTTGTCGCTGTGGCGCTTCGAGCTTTTAGGCCGCGAATGGACGATATCGCTCGCGGTGACGATCGTGGCGGTGCTGGGCTGGATGGCGCTCGATCTCGGCATCGGCCTTGTCATGGCCTTGCTCATGGCTGTCGCCTGGTATGCCGCGGAGGCGCTGGCCGGCGCGCTGGGCTCGGCCTCGGCAGTCTGGACGACGTTCATCGCCCTGTTCGTCGGTGGCTGGGCATTGCAGTTCATCGGCCACCACTACGAAGGCCGGCGGCCGGCCCTGCTCGACAATCTCTTCCAGGCATTCATCGGGCCGATGTTCCTGGTGGCCGAGAGCTTCGTGGTCATGGGCCGGCGCCGCGACCTTGCCGACGCCATGGGCGAAGGCGACGTCACGGCGCGGTGAGCAGGGTTGATTTGCGACGGGCGTGGTGCCACGCCATGAGAGGCGCAAAGGAGTCCTACGCATGTTGATCAAGCGCAAGCGCGGCTGGGAATTGGGCGAAAATCAGGCGACGCCGGAGGGTTGCTATCTGAACCGTCGCGAACTGGTGCGCGCGATGGGCCTGGGCGCGGTGGCCGCGGCCCTGCCGGCAATGGCGTGGGCAGATACCAAGGATCCGTCGGCCGCCCTCTACCCGGCCAAACGCAACGACAAATATGGCATCCCTGCGCCGATGACCGAGGAGCGGAGGGTCAACACCTACAACAACTATTACGAATTCGGCACCGACAAGAGCATCTACCGCGAGGCGCAGAAGCTCGAGGTGCGGCCGTGGACGATCAAGGTCGGCGGCCTGGTCGAGAAGCCGTTCGAGATCGGCATCGACGATCTTCTCGCCAAGCTGCAGCTCGAGGAGCGCGTCTACCGCCACCGCTGCGTCGAGACCTGGTCGATGGTCGTGCCGTGGAGCGGCTTTCCGCTGCGCTCGCTGGTCGAGCTGTGCAAGCCCACGGCGAGCGCCAAGTATGTCGTCCTGAAGACGCTGCTAAAGCCCGCGGTGATGCCCGAGCAGCGCGACCCGCTCTATCCCTGGCCCTACACCGAGGGCCTGGCGATGGACGAGGCGATGAACGACCTCGCCTTCATCGCCACCGGCCTCTACGGCAAGCCGATTGCCAAGCAGAACGGCGCGCCGCTGCGCCTGGTCACGCCATGGAAGTACGGCTTCAAGAGCGTGAAGTCGATCGTCAGCATCGACTTCAGCGACAAGCGGCCGGCGACCTTCTGGGAAGCGCTGCAGTCGAGCGAATATGGCTTCTGGGCCAACGTGAACCCGCAGGTGCCGCATCCGCGCTGGAGCCAGGCGACCGAGAAGCCGCTGGGCAGCGACGACCGCGTCCCGACCTTGCTCTACAACGGCTACGGCGAATTCGTGTCCGGGCTCTACAGCGACCGCAAAGCGGAAAAGCTCTTCATGTAGCCGCCTGCCTTTGCCTCGCTGCGCCGGCCCGCGCTACAACGGGCGCCGGCCGCCGAGGCCAAGGGAGGATGTTTGGTGGAATTGAACCGCCGCTCAGCGCTTGCGGGCGTCGCTGCCTTCGGGGCAGCGCCGAAAGCCTTTGCGCAGGCCCTCCCCATCAAGCCGATCAAGATCGTCGTGCCCTTCGCCGCCGGCAGCACGACCGACCTCGCGGCGCGCGGCCTCGGCGCCAAGCTGCAGAAGATCCTGAAGCAGCCCGTCATCGCCGACGACAAGCCGGGCGCCAGCGGCCAGCTCGGCGCCTCCGCCGCCACGCCCAAGCCGATCCAGAAGGCGCTGTACGACGCCATCGCCGAGGCGCTGAAGGATCCGGCGACCGGCAAGGCGATGACCCAGGGCCGCATGGAAATCCCGCCGCTCGGGCTCGACGACTTCGCCGCCTACGTGAAGGCCGAGACCGAGTGGTGGACCAAGTCGATTAAGGCCGCCGGCATCGAGCCGCAATGACAGCGAGAGGGAGCAGCATGAACAAGGTCATCATCGAGAAGGACGGTCCGGTCAGGACCATCTGGATGAACCGGCCGGAGAAACGCAACGCGCTCGACAGCGAGCTCTTGCGCGAGATGATCGAGGTGCTGCGCGCGCCCGTCGCGGCCGACGACCGGGTGGTCGTGATCCGCGGCAAGGGCTCGGTGTTCTGCGCCGGGCTCGACATGGCCGAGCGCAGCAAATCGGCCGGCGCCGGCGAAGCCAGCGGCATCGAGATCATGCTGCGCGCCATCGAGCTCTGCCCGCTGCCCGTCGTGGCGGTGGTGCAGGGCGACGCCATCGCCGGCGGCAACGAGCTGGCGCTGCATTGCGACATCGTCGTGGCGAGCGACAAGGCGCGCTTCGGCATGTCGCTGGCCCAGGTCGGCCTCGCGCCCAACTGGTTCCTCGCCAAGAAACTGATGGAAGTGCTGGGACCCGTGACGACGCGCGAGATGCTGCTGCTGGGCGATCCCCTGTCCGCCACCAAGCTGCATGGCCTGGGCCTGATCGCCCGCTGCGTGCCGGCCGCCGAGCTCGAAGCCGAAGCTAAGAGGGTGGTCGAGCGCCTTGCCGCCAATGCGCCGCTCTCGCTCAAGGCCATGAAGGGCCTGACGGTGCGCCAGCTCGAGTTCCGCGATGCCATCAAGCATGACGACATCGACGCGCTGGTGCGGGCGGCCATGCAGAGCAGCGACGCGCAAGAGGGCATGAAGGCCCGCCTGGAGAAGCGCACCGCGAAGTTCCAGGGCAAATAGCGTGGCGATCCGGCTGCGCCTCGACAAACCCTGGCAGCCGCTGACGGCGGAAGCGGCGACGCGCCTGCCGGGCCAACTCGGCGTCTATCAGGTCGCCGACGCCAAGGGCACGATCATCTATATCGGCCAGGCCGGCGCGCGCTCGCCGTTCGGTCTGCGCAGCGAATTGCAGCGCGAGGCAAGTGCGCGTGGCCCCGGCCACCAGTTTCGCGTCGAGGTGAACCAGCAGTACCGCACGCGCTGGTTCGAGCTTTTGATGGTGCACAAGGCCGACCACGGCAGCCTGCCGGTCGACAACGCCAAGAACCCGCCGCCTGCCCTCGGCAGGCTGAGCCCGGCTTAGCCATATGAGTCGCGACACCCACTGCCTCACCTTGAGGAGCGGCCCGCAGGGCCGCGTCTCGAAGGGTCGGCCTCCGGCACCTCGTTTGCAGCCCATGCTTCGAGACGGTCGCTGCGCGACTAAGGGCGGGGATTACCCCGCCCGACTCAGCATGAGGTTGGTTCTCGATTAGGAGCGAAAGAATGGATTTCGAGCCCAACTCCGAACAGCAGATGCTGATCGACCAGGTCCGCCGCTACGTGCGCGAGGAGATCATCCCGCTCGAGGCCAAGCTCGACCCCGACGCCTCGGAGCTCGATCCCACCGACCAGGCGCGGCTGGTCGAGAAGACCAAGGCGATGGGCCTGTACGGCATCGACATTCCCAAGGAGTTCGGCGGGCCCGACATCGACATCGTGACCCGCGTGCTGCTCGCCATCGAGATGGCGCAGCATCGCGCCGGGCTCTACGTACCCTGCTACGGCACGTTCGGCGGCGCGGGCCTCGCCCAGATCTTCGAGGCCAATGAGGACCAGAAGGAACGCTACCTCTATCCGACGTTGCGCGGCGAGACGAAGCCATTTTTCGGCCTGACCGAACCGTCGGGCGGCAGCGACCCGGCGCGCGCCATCCAGACCCGGGCCGAGCGCAAGGACAATGGCTGGGTGCTGAACGGCGCCAAGATCTTCATTTCGGGCGCCGACCGCGCACAGTACGGCATCGTGTTCGCCCGCACCGACGCCTCCAAGGGCCGCGCCGGCATCACCTGCTTCATTGTCGACGCCGAGACGCCGGGCTTCCATGTGCGGCGTGTCGTGCACACGCTGCGCTCCTCGAGCTACGCCACCGAGCTCGAATTCAAGGATTGCTGGGTGTCCGATCACCAGATCCTGGGCGAGGTCAACAAGGGCTTCGCCGTCGCCAACGACCGGCTGACGCGCCAGCGCATCCCCTACGCCGCGGGCTGCATCGGCGTCGCCATCGCCGCCCACGAGATGGCGGTCGAATGGGCCAAGATGCGCTCGACCTTCGGCGAGAAGCTGGCCAACCGCCAGGCCATCCAGTGGATGCTGGTCGACAATGAAATCGACATTCGCACCGCCCGGCACTTCACGCTCGAGGCGGCCGAGAAGGCGCGGCGCGGATTGCCCTTCCGCACCGAAGCCGCCATCGCAAAGCTCACCGCCTCGGAGGGCGGCGGCCGGGTCGTCGACCGTTCGATGCAGATCCATGGCGGCATGGGCATGACCAAGGACCTGCCGCTCGAGCGCTGGTATCGCGAGATGCGCATCCGCCGGGTCGGCGAAGGGCCGAGCGAGGTCCAACGCATGGTGATCGCGCGCGAGATCCTGGGCAGCAATCTCAGATGAGCAAACCGCTCGCCGGCATCAAGGTCGTCGAGTTCGGCCAGAACCTGGCCGGCCCCTATTGCGGGCAGATCCTGGCCTTCCTCGGGGCGGACGTCGTGAAGGTCGAGCGGCCAGAGGGCGACGACGCGCGCAAATGGGGCCCGCCCTTCGTCAAAGGCGATGCCTTGAGTTTCATTGCCCTCAATCGCGGCAAGAAGTCGATCACCTGCGATCTCGCCGACAAGGCCGAGTGCGAGGCTCTGATCGAGCGCATCGGTGCGGCGGACGTATTCGTCCACAATCTCAGGGCCGACGTACCGGCCAAGTTCGGCATCGACGGTCAGACGCTCACCAAACGCTTTCCGCGACTGATCTATGCCGATCTCGGCGCCTTCGGCCATCTCGGGCCGTGGAAGGACCGGCCGGGCTACGAGCCGATCATCCAGGCGGTGGCGGGGCTGATCTCGCTGAACGGCGATCCGTCGGGACCGGAGGCGCGCATCGGCGTGTCCATCATCGATCTCTCGACCGGCATGTGGACGGCGATCGGCGTTCTGGCGGCCCTCGCCAAGCGCGCCGCGACAGGCCAGGGCAGTCTGGTCAACACCTCGCTGTTCGAGAGCGGACTGATGTGGGCCTCCAACCATATCGCGTCCTACTCGGTGACCGGCAGGATGGCGGCGCGCCAGGGGACCGGGCATCCCTCACTGACGCCCTACCAGGCGTTCGAGTGCAGCGACGGGCCGCTGATGATCTGCCCCGGCAACGACCGGCTGTGGCGCAAGTTCGCCGAGGCGCTCGGTCACCCCGAATGGCCGGACGAGCCGCGCTTCAGGACCAATGTCGAGCGCATGCAGCAGCGCGACCTGCTGCTGGGCATGATTTCCGACATCATGAAGGCCAAGAGCCGCGCCCACTGGTCGGCCAAACTCGACGCGCTGGGCGTGCCGAATGGCCCCATCAACACGGTGCCGCAGGTGCTGGAACTGGCGCAGGTCGCGGCGCTTGGCATGTTCGCCACGCCCTATGCCGGCCATGACGCGCTGTTCCACGGCCTGCCGGTCAGCTTCGATGGGGTGCGCGCGGGGGGATCCGCGGTCGCGCCCAAGATCGGCGAGCACGACGACCGGGGCTGAGACTTCAGCTCGCGAAGCTCAGGCAGTATTCGCGGACGCGTTCCAGCGGAATGCGGGCGTGACTCTGGACGATGATGAACTTGCCGCCCGGATCGGTGCCATTGGGCAGCTTGACCAGGCGCTCGAAGTCGTCGGCGCCCCAGACGCAGGATTGCTCGGAGAACAGGTGGATGTCGGCGGCGTAACAGGTGTTCCAGTCGACGTGATAGTCGAACAGGTTGCCCTTGATCTCGGCGACACTGGTGTAGAGCGAATACTCGGTCCACGGCACGCCGATCGGCTTGCGCGCCTTGCGGATCATCAACGCCGTCGCGGCGTCATGGCCGCCGTTGCGGACGTGCTCCAGCGTCTGCGCCGCCAGCCGGCCGTGCAGCAGGTTGGGCGTCACCGAGAGGCCATGGCCCTTGGCATCGTACGACGAACCCACGACGTCGGCGGCGTGTCGCCACCAATCGTGATGCAGCTTGGGCTCCCAGCGCGACAGGCCCCTTCCGTCCAGCACGAAGGTGGTGGCGTCGAAGTCACCGACGCAGCAGACGTCCGAATCGAGCGTCAGATAGCCGCCGAAGCCCAGCATCGCCGGAACCTTGAGCTTGACGATCTGCTGCCGGTACCAGCCGGTCATCAGGTAAAAGCCGCTGAACGGCGAGATGAAGTCGCTCTCCGGCCGGACCGACACGTTGATGTTGGAAAAGCGCGGCAGGCTGGTCCGCAGCAGATGAGTGTCGCTGCCGGGCGACACGATCAGCAACTCGAAGGGTTTGGTGTCGCGCCAATGCTTGGCCAGCGACTCGATCAAGAGTCCCGCGCGCTCCAAATCGCCCCGGCGCTGGATCTTGCGCAAAGCCAGGGGGAGAATGGCGTGGCGAACCTCGGAAAACATCGTCTTGGTTGTCTCTGAAAATACATGTGGTGTGTGGCCTCTGCCACATCAATTGCTTGAAGATGGGTATCATCGACCCACCAGCGTCAGAACGTCCCATAGGGCGTATCGCAAATCAGCCTCGTCCCGCTGAAAAAAGACGCCGGGCCAAAAGGCCCGGCGAGTCAAACAGGGAGGCTTCACGTCTGGGAGACGTGGGATCATGAGGATCCCGAGTTTCGAACGCGATCAGCCGAAACCGTTCGTGTCGAAGACCTGAATCCAACCTACCCCTCAGCAGATGTATTGGTAGGGGGGAAATTCCGAACACTGGCATGCGAGAGACGCATGCCTTTCATCGACTATGCAATACTGCAGGTCTGGACCTCAGAAACGTGTCTCCGCGACCTTCCGCAAAAGAAAATCGCGGAACACCGCGATGCGCTTGGAATGCCGCAATTCCTCAGGGTAAGTGAAATACACATCGGTCGTACGGACATTGAGGTCGGGCAGCACCATCTCGATCTTGGTCGATTCGCGGGCGAGGTAATCGGGCAACGAGGCGATGCCGAGGCCCGATTCGACGGCGCGGAAGATGCCGTAGACGTTGTTCACCCGCAGCACCACGACCCGTCCCGACTGGTCGACATTGCCTTCGCGCAACAGCCAATTGACGTCCTGGACCGGCGCCCGGGCGTCCTCGCCGAAGATGATCAGGCGATGCTGGTCGAGTTCCTCGATGGCCTGCGGCTTGCCGTACTTCTGGATATAGCCGTGCGAGGCGTAGACGTGGCTGCGCACCGTCAGGAGATGGCGCTGCACCAGGCCGGGCTGGCGCGGCATCATCATGCGGATGGCGACATCGGCCTCGCGCATGCCGAGATCGAGCTCGTTGTCCGACAGCACCAGGCTGACGTCGATGTCGGGGTACATGGTGATGAATTCGTGCATCTGCGCGGTGAGCCAGGTCGAGCCGAAACCGACCGTGGTCGTGACCTTCAGGCGGCCCGCCGGCTTGTCCTGGTTGGCGCGCAGCAGTGCCTCGGCGGTGTTGACCTTGGCCGCCATGTCGCGCGCCGTGCGATAGAGCAATTCGCCCTGTTCGGTGAGGATCAGGCCGCGCGCGTGTCTGTGGAACAGCATGACGCCAAGCTGCTCTTCGAGCGCACCGATCTGGCGCGAAATCGCCGACTGGCTGAGCTTCAGCGTCTCGCCAGCGTGCGTGAAACTCCCGGCATCGGCTACGGCCTGGAAGATCCGCAGCTTGTCCCAGTCCATGACATCGCCTCCTTAAGGCGCTTCGACGCTGGGCGCCAAACGCCGACCCGTGCCGCCGCTTACTCCGCGGCTTGCGCGAGGCGCGCCTCCTGGTGCGCCAACCATTTCTCCGCCTCGAGCGCCGCCATGCAGCCGGTGCCGGCGGCCGTGACGGCTTGGCGGAAGATCTTGTCCTGCACGTCGCCCGCGGCGTAGACGCCCTCGATATCGGTCGCCGTCGAATCGGGCTTGGTGACCAGATAGCCTTCGCCGTCCATGGCGAGCTTGCCCTTGAACAGCTCGGTGTTGGGCGAATGGCCGATGGCGATGAAAACGCCGTCGGTCGCCAGGTCCTTCTCGGCGCCGGTCTTGACGTTCTTCACCCGGACGCCCTGCACCAGCGGCGCGGGCTTCGCTTCGCCCAGTATCTCCTGCAGCGTGTGGTCCCACAGCACGGTCACCTTGGGATTCCTGAACAGGCGATCCTGCAGGATCTTTTCGGCGCGAAATGAATCGCGACGGTGGATCAGGGTCACCTTGGAGGCGTGGTGCGTGAGGTAGAGCGCTTCCTCGACGGCGGTGTTGCCGCCGCCCACGACAACCACTTCCTTACCGCGGAAGAAGAACCCATCGCAGGTCGCGCAGGCCGAAACGCCGCCACCGCGAAACGCCTCTTCGCTGGGCAGGCCGAGCCACTTGGCCGTGGCACCGGTCGAAATAATGAGCGCCTCCGCCTCGTAGCGATCACCGGAGTCGCCGCTGCACACGAACGGCCGCCGGCTGAGATCGACATCGACGATGGTATCGAAGAAAATCTCCGTGCCGACATGCTCGGCCTGCTTCTGCATCTGTTCCATCAGCCAGGGACCCTGGATGACGTCGGCAAAGCCCGGGTAGTTCTCGACATCCGTCGTGATGGTGAGCTGGCCGCCGGGCTGGATGCCTTGCACCAGCATGGGCTTGAGACTGGCGCGGGCCGCGTAGATGGCCGCCGTGTAGCCCGCCGGGCCCGATCCGAGAATGAGCACTTTACTACGATGAGTCGCCGCCATGTCGCGTCCGCATCCCGCCAACCGCATATCTTTCACATATATGCAAACCTCGCCGGGGATGCACGGTCGTTCTGCACTCTGGACGCAATTGTTCACAGTTGGCCGCCCGAATCTCGCAACTTTATTGCGCGCGTGGCATGGTTCTGGCATAGACCGCGGCCAACGGGAGGAAAATTGGATGGCTCGAGCAAAGCTCGATCGAATCGACCGGCGCATTCTCAGCGACCTTCAGTCGAATGGGCGCATGACCAACGTCGAGCTGGCGGAACGGGCCGGCATATCCGCCCCGCCCTGCCTGCGCCGGGTGCGGGCCCTCGAGCGCGCCGGGATCATCAAGGGCTACCACGCCGACCTCAGCGCGGAGGCGCTGGGCTACAGCGTCTCGGTGTTTGCCCTGGTCGGCCTCAACAGCCAGGCCGAGACCGACCTCAAGGCGTTCGAGGAGCTCATCGCCAAATGGGACGAAGTCCGCGAGTGCCACATGCTGGCGGGCGAAGCCGACTTCCTGCTGAAGATCGTGGCCGAGACGTGGGACGAATATCAGAAATTCCTGACGACCCGGCTCACCTCGGCGCCCAACGTCAGCCACGTGAAATCGATGATGGTGTTCCGCACCGCCAAGCAGCTGCCCGGCGTGCCGATCTCGGTCGAATAGGAGGGCGTCCATCAAGGCCGGGGCGTAAAACCCCCTTGCGGGGAACAGCGTGTATCGATAGCGTGGTAAAAATACACAGTGTTGTCCGAACGGGGGTTCGATGAAAAACCTCTTCCAAGCAGCGCGGGTCCTCCTGCTCGACCTCGCCTCGACGGTATTGTTCCTGGCGATCTATCTGCTGAGCGACAATCTCTTCCTCGCCGTCGGTCTCGGCATGGCGCTGGGCATCACCCAGGTCAGCTGGCAGCTTTACAGGAAGAAGCCGGTCGAGGCGCTGCAGTGGCTGAGCCTGGTGCTGATCCTGGCGTCGGGCACGGCGACCTTCTTCACCCACGATCCGCGCTTCGTGATGCTGAAGCCCAGCGTGATCTACAGCATCGTCGGCGTGGTCATGCTGAAGCGCGGCTGGATGAACCGATACCTGCCGCCGGAAGCCGCCCCGGTTGCCGACGTCGGCACGACGTTCGGTTATGTCTGGGCCGGACTGATGTTCGCCTCGGCGGCGCTCAACATTGCGCTCGCCCTCACGCTCGACGCCAAGAGCTGGGCGGCCGCCATGTCGGCCTGGGGCATCGCCAGCAAGATCGGCCTGTTCCTGGTCCAGTACGCGGTGATGCGGATGGTCGGACGTCGCCGCCGCGCCATGGCGGCGGCGGTGGCGCCTACTTGAACTGGACGCCCACGACCTCGTAGGAGCGCGCGCCGCGCGGGGTCTGGACCTCGACGGTGTCGCCCACGGTCTTGCCGATCAGCGCCCGGCCGATCGGCGAGGTGACGGAGATGCGCCGCTTGGCGAGGTCGGCCTCATAGGGGCCGACGATCTGGTATTTCACCTTCTCGTCGGTATCCTCGTCGGCCAGCTGCACGGTGGCGCCGAACTTCACGACCTTGCCGGAAAGCTTGCTAAAATCGATCACCTCGGCGCGCGAGATGATGTCCTCGATCTCCGCGATGCGGCCCTCGATGAAGCTCTGGCGTTCACGCGCGGCTGCGTATTCGGCGTTCTCCGAAAGATCGCCATGCTCGCGCGCCGCCGCGATCGCCTTGATGATCGCCGGGCGTTCCACGCTCTTCAGCTGCTTCAGTTCGTCCGTAAGGCTTTTCAGGCCTTCGGCTGTGGTCGGAACCCGTTCCATTGCTCAATCGTCCTTAATGAATCGTGCGCCGTCAACGCCCAACGCGCCCCGAATTCGGGTTGCATTGCGCAAGTTGTGGGGATTGGCCGCTAGAAAGTCGTCTTGAAGTAGGATTGCAGGGGCGCCACGTCGAGGGCCCCTTCGCTCAGCGCCTTGATGCCCTCGACCGACGCCTTGGCGCCGGCGACCGTGGTGTAATACGCGATCTTGTGCATCAGCGCGGCGCGCCGCAGCGTATAGCTGTCGGTCAGCGCACCCGCCCCATCGACGGTATTGAAGACCAGCTGCACCTTGCCGTCCTTCATCAGATCGACGATGTGCGGCCGCCCCTCGAGCACCTTGTTCACCCTCTGCGCTGCGATACCGTGCCGGTGCAGGAAGTCGGCCGTGCCGCCGGTCGCCACGACCTTGAAGCCGAGATCGAGCAGCCGCTTCACCGGCTTCACCATCTGGGCCTTGTCCTGATCCTTGACCGACACGAACACCACGCCGTCCAGCGGCACCTTGCTGCCGGCGCCGAGCTGCGACTTGGCAAAGGCGCGGCCGAAATCGGAATCGAGGCCCATGACCTCGCCGGTCGAACGCATCTCGGGTCCCAGGATGACGTCGACTCCGGGGAAGCGGGCGAACGGGAAGACCGCTTCCTTGACCGCGATGTGCTTGCCGCGCGCCTTCTTGATGGCGAGCGATTTCAGCGATTCGCCCGCCATCAGGCGGGCGGCATACTTGGCGATCGGCTGGCCGGTCGCCTTGGCGACGAACGGCACCGTGCGGCTGGCGCGCGGATTGACCTCCAGCACGTAGACCTCGCCGTCCTTGACGGCGTATTGCACGTTCATCAGCCCGACGACTTTGAGCGCGCGCGCCATCGCCTCGGTCTGGCGCTCGATCTCAGCCAGGATCTTGGCCGGCAGCGAATGCGGCGGCAGCGAGCAGGCCGAATCGCCGGAATGGATGCCGGCCTCCTCGATGTGCTCCATGATGCCGGCGACGAACACGTTCTGGTCCTGGTCGGCCAGCGCGTCGACATCGACCTCGATGGCGTCGCGCAGGTAGGAATCGATCAGCACGGGATTGGCGCCCGAGACCTTCACGGCGTCGCGCGTGTAGCGCTCCAGCCCTTCGCGATCGTAGACGATCTGCATGGCCCGGCCGCCCAGCACATAGGAGGGACGAATCACCACCGGGTAGCCGATCTTCTCGGCCACCGCGATCGCCTTGTCCTGCGACGTCGCCGTGCCGTTGTCGGGCTGGCGCAGCTTCAGCTTGTGGATGAGCTTCTGGAAGCGTTCGCGGTCCTCGGCGAGGTCGATGGCGTCGGGCGAGGTGCCGAGGATGGGGATGCCCGCCGCCTCGAGCGGCTTGGCGAGCTTGAGCGGCGTCTGGCCGCCGAACTGCACGATCAGTCCCAAGAGCTCGCCGTTGCGGCGCTCGACCTCGACCAGCTCGATCACGTCCTCGGCGGTCAACGGCTCGAAGTAGAGGCGGTCGGCGGTGTCGTAGTCGGTCGAGACGGTCTCCGGATTGCAGTTGACCATGATCGTCTCGTAGCCGGCCTCGCGCAGCGCATAGACCGCGTGCACGCAGCAATAGTCGAACTCGATGCCCTGGCCGATGCGGTTGGGGCCGCCGCCCAGGATGATGACCTTGCGGCGGTCGGTGGGCTGGGCTTCGCACTCGGCCGGCCGCACGCCATCGCCCTCGTAACAGGAGTAGAGGTAAGGCGTGCGCGATTCGAACTCGGCGGCGCAGGTGTCGATGCGCTTGAATACCGGCTTGACGCCGAGGCTGCGCCGCTTGCCGACGACATCGGCGGCCGACTGTCCCGTGAGCTCGGCCAGCCGCTCGTCCGAAAAACCATTCTTCTTGAGATCGAGCAGGCCCTTGGCGTCCTTGGGCAGGCCCTTGGCCCGCACCTCCGCCTCGATCGTCACGAGCTGCTCGATCTGACGCAGGAACCACGGCTCGTACTTGCAGGCATGCGCCACCTCGTCGACCGAGAGGCCGAAGCGGAACGCCTGGGCGATGGTCAGGATGCGGTCGGGCGTGGGCCGCGACAGGGCGCCGACGATGGCCGACTTGTCGGGCGCGCCCTTGATCTCGATCTCGTTCAGGCCGGTCAGGCCCGTCTCCATCGAGCGCAGCGCCTTCTGCAGCGATTCCTGGAAAGTCCGGCCGATCGACATCGCCTCGCCCACGCTCTTCATCGAGGTGGTGAGCAGCGCCTCCGCGCCCGGGAACTTCTCGAAGGCAAAGCGCGGCATCTTGGTGACGACATAGTCGATCGTCGGCTCGAACGAAGCGGGCGTCGTGCCGGTGATGTCGTTCAAGAGCTCGTCGAGCGTGTAGCCGACGGCGAGCCGCGCCGCGACCTTGGCGATCGGGAAGCCGGTCGCCTTGGAGGCCAGCGCCGAGGAGCGCGACACGCGCGGGTTCATCTCGATCACGACCATGCGGCCGCTCTCGGGATCGACCGCGAACTGCACGTTCGAGCCGCCGGTATCGACGCCGATCTCGCGCAGGCACGCGATCGAGGCGTCGCGCATGATCTGGTATTCCTTGTCGGTCAAGGTCAGCGCCGGCGCCACCGTCACCGAATCGCCGGTGTGGATGCCCATCGGGTCGACGTTCTCGATCGAGCAGATGATGATGCAGTTGTCGCGCCGGTCGCGCACGACCTCCATCTCGTACTCTTTCCAGCCGAGCACTGATTCCTCGACTAAAACCTCGCCGACCGGCGAGGCGTCGACGCCGCCCTGCACGATGTCGAAATATTCGTCACGGTTGTAGGCGATGCCGCCGCCGGTCCCGCCCAGGGTGAAGGACGGGCGGATGATGGCGGGCAGGCCGACATGGTCGAGCGCGCCGATCGCTTCCTCGCGATTGTGCACGACCTCGCTCTTAGGGCACTCCAGCCCGATCTTGGTCATGGCCTCGCGGAACAGCAGGCGATCCTCGGCCTTGTCGATCGCCTCGGCGTTGGCGCCGATCAGCTCGACCTTGTACTTCTTGAGACGGCCGTCGCGATGGAGCGCCATGGCCGTGTTGAGCGCCGTCTGCCCGCCCATGGTCGGCAGGATGGCGTCCGGCCGCTCCTTTTCGATGATCCTGGCCACCATATCGGGCGTGATCGGCTCGACATAGGTGGCGTCCGCCAGGCCCGGATCGGTCATGATGGTGGCCGGGTTGGAGTTTACCAGGATGACGCGGTAGCCCTCGTCCTTCAGCGCCTTGCAGGCCTGCACGCCGGAATAGTCGAACTCGCAGGCCTGGCCGATCACGATAGGGCCGGCGCCGATGACCAGAATGCTCTTGATGTCGGTGCGCTTGGGCATGGACCGCTACCTGCCCTTGCCCTTGCTCTTGTCGATCATCTCGACGAAGCGGTCGAAGAGATAGTGGCTGTCGGTCGGGCCGGGCGAGGCTTCGGGATGGTACTGCACCGAGAAGGCCGGCAGGTCGGTGCAGCGCAGGCCCTCGTTGGTGCCGTCGAACAGCGAGACGTGCGTCACCTCGACGTTCTCGGGCAGCGATTCGGGCACGACGCAGAAGCCGTGATTCTGCGAGGTGATCTCGACCTTGCCGGTCGTCAGGTCCTTGACCGGCTGGTTGGCGCCGCGATGGCCGCGTTCCATCTTGCGCGTCTTGCCGCCCAGCGTCAGGGCCAGGATCTGGTGGCCGAGGCAAATGCCGAACAGCGGCACCTTCTTGTCGAGCACGCCCCGGACCGCGGGCACGCTGTAGTCCGCCGTCGCCGCGGGATCGCCCGGGCCGTTGGACAGGAACACACCGTCGGGCTTGTGGCGCAGGATGTCCGCGGCAGTGGCGGTGGCCGGCACGACCGTGACCTTGCAGCCGGTGTTGGCGAGGCAGCGCAGGATGTTGCGCTTGGCGCCGTAATCCACGGCGACCACGTGATACTTGGGCTTGGCCAGCTTGCCGTAGCCCTTGCCCAGCGCCCACTTGGTCTCGTCCCAATTGTAGGTCTGCTTGGTCGTCACCTCGACGGCGAGATCCATGCCGTCGAGGCCGGGCCAGTCCTCGGCGACCTTGCGCAGCTTGGCAATGTCGAACTTACCGTCGGGGGCATGGACCACCACGCCGTTGGGCGCACCGCCGTCACGCACACGCCGCGTGATCGCCCGCGTGTCGACGCCGCAGACACCCGGCAGATCGTGACTCTTCAGCCAGTCGTCGAGCGGCTTGGCCGCCCGCCAGTTGGCCGGCTCGGTGATGTCTCCACGCAGCACCACGCCGCGCGCGGCGGGATTGATGCTCTCGATATCCTCGGGATTGGTGCCGACATTGCCGATGTGGGGGAAGGTGAAGGTGATGATCTGACCGGCATAGGAGGGATCGGTGATGATCTCCTGATAGCCGGTCATCGAGGTATTGAAGCAGACCTCACCCACCGCGTGGCGGGGCGCCCCCACGCCCTTGCCCCAAAAGACCGCGCCGTCGGCCAGCACCAGCGCGGCCGTGGCCCAACGCGGCGCGGCGTCAATCGCGCCGGCGGTCTTCAGTGAAGTCATGATGAATTTGCCCGTTCGTGCAATCCGCCCAGCCCCGCCCGGGAAGGCGACCTCGCGAACCGCGCGGGTTTGTAACCAAGCGGTCGCATAGGGTCAAGGCGCTGCAGACCGCCATTTAATAAGCCTTTTCAATAACTTATTTGCTTTGCCAACAGCGGGGCGAGCGATTAGTTTCCGCCCTTCGATCCATCGGGACAAAGACATGCTGCGCGAGCAACTGAACGAGGCGATGAAGACCGCCATGCGCGCCCGCGACACCGCGGCGCTCGGCACCATTCGCCTGATCCTGGCCAAGCTCAAGGAAGTCGACATCGCCGCGCGCACGGAAGCGAGCCGCGAGGGCGTCGCCGACGACCGCATCCTGTCGATGCTGCAGGGCATGATCAAACAGCGCAACGAATCGGTCGTCCTTTACGAAAAGGGCAATCGGACCGATCTGGCCGACAAGGAAAAGGCCGAGATCGCCGTGATCGAGCGTTTCCTGCCCAAGCAGATGGACGACGCGGCCGTCCAGGCCGCCGTCGCCGAGGCAGTCGCCGCAGCCGGCGCCAAGACGGTGAAGGACATGGGCGGCGTGATGGCGGCGCTGAAGGCCAAGTATGCCGGCCAGATGGACTTCGCCAGGGCGTCGGCGGCGGTGAAGAAAGCGTTGGCGGGATAGCTGTTTCGAAATCGGCGCCGATCGGTCCGTCGGGGAATTTCCGCATTTCCCGCAATTTCCGCTAAGGGTTTTTCGTTGATCGCGCTGGGGTGTCGCATCGTATAGCGGAACGCCGCTCAGCGGGACTTTTCGGTAGTGCGGTAGTTGTTTTGCACGGGCTAGCCTTGGCACTTCTTGCATTGTCCGACACCTGCACTGATCACGCGACAGCCGCGCGCGCTCGTTCGCGCGAACACTGAATTTAGTGTAAATTAAGTCATTGTCAAGTGTTACTTAGGTCCGCTGTTGTTGCGGCCGAATTTTCGGGCGCCATCACGCCCGAAAATTCCAGCCCGGCTTCGCCGGAGGCGTGGATACTGCAGGCTCTTGGACCGCGGGCTTCCAGGCTCGCTGTCGCATGATCCCCGCTATCCTCCACCTGCCTGTTCTACTTTGCACTACTCTATACGCGTCGACACGGCCATCTTAAGGGATGGCCTTCCCCCCGGGCTTCCTCGACGAACTGCGCGCGCGCCTCAGCCTGTCCGACGTCGTCGGCCGCAAGGTTTCGCTGAAGCGAAAATCAGGCGCCGAGTACGCAGGCCTGTGTCCCTTCCACAACGAAAAGACACCGTCCTTCACGGTGAACGACAAGAAGGGCTTCTTCCATTGCTTTGGCTGCGGCGCACATGGCGATGCTGTTGGCTTCGTCATGAAGACCGAGGGGCTCTCATTTCCCGAGTCCGTTGAGAAGCTGGCCCGCGAGGTCGGCCTGCCGGTGCCGCGGGCCACGCCGGCCGAGCGCGAGCGTGCCGATCGCGTGGCGACCCTGCAGCAGGTCGTGGAAGAAGCGGCACGCTGGTTCCAGAAGCAGTTGCGCCTGCCCGTCGGACGCCAGGGCCTCGACTATCTGCGCGGCCGCGGCCTCGAAGAAGCGACCATCGACGATTTCCGCCTGGGCTTCGCGCCTGACACACGCGACGGGCTCTTGGCCGCCCTCAAGCGCGAAGGCGTGCCGATCGACAAGATCGTCGAGGCGGGTCTCGCCATCCAGCCCGAGGACAATCGCGAGGCCTACGATCGCTTCCGCGGGCGCGTGATGTTTCCCATCAGCGACCGCCGCGGCCGGGTCATTGCCTTCGGCGGGCGGGTGATGGGCGCGGGCGAGCCGAAATATCTCAACTCGCCGGAGACGCCGCTGTTCCACAAGGGCGCCAACCTCTACTGCCTCGATCGCGCCAGGGTCGCGGCGACCAAGGACCAGCCGGTGATCGTGGCCGAGGGCTACATGGACGTGATTGCGCTGCACGGTGCGGGCTTCGTGGGCGCCCTGGCGCCGCTCGGCACGGCGCTCACCGAAGGCCAGCTCGGCGAGCTGTGGAAACTGGCCGACGAGCCCTACCTCTGCTTCGACGGCGACAATGCCGGCCGGCGCGCGGCAGCGCGCGCCGCCGAGCGTGCCCTGCCGCTGCTGCGCGCCGGCAAGAGCCTGCGCTTCCTGGTGCTGCCTGCCGGCGAGGATCCCGACAGCCTGATCCGCGTCAGGGGCGCCGACGCCATCCGCCGCGTCCTCGATCTCGCGCGCCCGCTGTCGGATGTGGTGTGGGACATGGAGACCGAAGGCAAGGTTGCCGACACGCCGGAGCGTCGCGCCAGCCTGCAGCGCGCCGTCGAGCAGAGGGTGGCCGAGATCGCCGATCCGGTCGTCCGGGACTATTACCGGACCGACATGCGCAGCCGCCTGGGCCGTCTCAGGCGACCCGACGGGCCGGCCTGGCGACCGGGCGAACGCCGGTTCTTCCGCGGTCCCGGTCCCGAGCCGGCGCCCTTCGCCGCCGGCGCGGCCGCCCGGCGCTCCAGCACCGATCTCGATGCCTCCCGCCAGGAGCGTGCCCTGCTGGGGGCGTTGATCGAGCGGCCGGCGCTGCTGCACATCCTGGCGGAGGATCTGGCGGCGCTCACGATCACCAATGCCGAGCTGGGTCGCCTGCGCAGCGGGCTGCTGGATGCGCTTTCGCTCGCCCCCTCAGGCGTCGATCCGGCGGCCGACGAGGCATTGGCCGAGGGGCGTGCGGAAAGCACCTCCCTTGAAGCCCGGCTGATCGAGGAACATCTGGAGCGGTCCGGACTGCAGCGGGTGGCGGCCTCTGCCCAGGCCAAGGCCCGGGAGGTCTTCCGCGACGATCCGGCCGATGCCGACGGCTGGGTCGGCCAATGGCGCCGGGCGGCCCGCCACCTCAGCCAGCTGATTGCCGACCCGGAGGAGCTGAAACGGGCCGAACAGGCCCTCGCCGAGGACATGAATGAGGAGAATTTGCGCCGGCTCCAGGCGATTCTGGATCGAATGCGACGGGAAAGCATCGAGTCGGGGACGGGATAGCTGGCCTGCAGCCAAATCCATGCCGCAACCCCTATCGCCGCTTGAACTTAAACCCCATATAGTAGAAGGGTAGTTTTTGTGGGGGGTCGCCCGCCCCTCGCTTCCCCTTCTTGCAGCCAAATCGACGGCCAAAACCGGCCGTTTTACCTGTTTGTCGCACCTAAGGATAACGAATGGCGACCAAGACCGCGCCCGCCGCCCAGCCTGAAGCCACCGACGCCCGCGAAGAGGGACCGGATGCCCCTCTGCTCGACACCCTCGGCGCCGAGCTGAAGAAGCTCGTCCAAAAGGGCAAGGAGCGCGGCTACGTCACCTATGACGAGCTGAATGCCGCCCTGCCGCCCGACGAAGTGTCCTCCGAGCAGATCGAGGACACCATGGCGATGCTGTCGGAAGCCGGCGTCAACGTCGTCGAGGCCGAGGAGCAGGAAGAGGCGCCCGCCGCCACCCCGGCCGAGCCCGCCAAGACCGCCGTGGTCGCCGCCGAAGCGACCGGCGAAGACGAGGAACTCGGCCGCACCGACGACCCGGTGCGCATGTACCTGCGCGAGATGGGCAGCGTCGAGCTGCTGAGTCGCGAAGGCGAGATCGAGATTGCCAAGCGCATCGAGGCCGGCCAGGACAAGATGATCGGCGGCATCTGCGAGAGCCCGATGACCATCACGGCGCTGCTGGCCTGGCGCGATGCGATCAATGAAGGGCGCATCCTGCTGCGTGACGTGATCGACCTCGAGGCGACGCAGGGCGGCGCCCCCGGCGAGGGCAAGGGCGTCATCGCGGCTCCGGCCGTTCCGGCCGTCCCGCCGATGCCGCGCCCGGCGATGCCCAAGCTCGTCCGGCCGGCCGCGCCGGCGCTCAATGGCGAGGCCGGGCCCGCCGAGGCCGCCACCGAAGCCGGCGAAGAGGACGACGAGAACGCACTGTCGCTGTCGGCGCTCGAAGAGAAGCTCAAGCCCGAGGTGCTGCGCACGCTGACGCGCATCGCCAAGGTCTATATCGAGATGTCGAAGGTGCAGAACCGGCGCCTGTCGACCTTGAGCCGCGGCCAGAAGCCCAGCGCCGAGTTCGAAAAGAGCTACGAGAAGCACCGCAAGAAGATCGTCGAGCTGGTGCGCACGGTGCACATCAACGCCAACCGCATCGAGCAGCTGAAGCTCGCGCTCTACGACCTCAATCGCAAGCTGATGATGCTCGAAGGCCGCCTGCTCAGGCTGGCCGAAGGCTTCCGCATCCCGCGCCAGGACTTCCTCGACAACTACCTGACCCACGAGATCGATCCGAACTGGCTCGACAAGGTCGGCAAGCTCTCGGGCCGGGGCTGGAAGGACTTCGCCAAGAAGAAGGTGACCGACGTCGAGAAGCTGCGCGCCGAGATCAAGGCGATCTCCGATGCCTCGGGCGCGCCGATCTTCGAATTCCGCCGCATGTGCAAGACCGTGCAGGACGGCGAGCGCGAGATGATGCGCGCCAAGAAGGAGATGATCGAGGCCAACCTGCGCCTGGTGATCTCGATCGCCAAGAAGTACACCAACCGCGGCCTGCAGTTCCTCGACCTGATCCAGGAAGGCAACATCGGATTGATGAAGGCGGTCGACAAGTTCGAGTACCGCCGCGGCTACAAGTTCTCGACTTACGCCACCTGGTGGATCCGCCAGGCCATCACCCGCTCGATCGCCGATCAAGCGCGCACCATCCGCATCCCGGTGCACATGATCGAGACCATCAACAAGCTGGTCCGCACCAGCCGCCAGATGCTGCACGAGATCGGCCGCGAGCCCCAGCCGGAAGAGCTGGCGGAGAAACTCGGCATGCCGCTCGAGAAGGTGCGCAAGGTGCTGAAGATCGCCAAGGAGCCGATCAGCCTCGAGACGCCGATCGGCGACGAGGAGGACAGCCACCTCGGCGATTTCATCGAGGACAAGAACGCGGTCATCCCGCTCGAGGCGGCCATCCAGGGCAATCTGCGCGAGAGCACGACCCGGGTCCTGGCCACGCTGACGCCGCGCGAGGAGCGCGTGCTGCGCATGCGCTTCGGCATCGGCATGAACACCGACCACACGCTGGAAGAGGTCGGCCAGCAGTTCTCGGTGACCCGCGAGCGTATCCGCCAGATCGAGGCCAAGGCGCTGCGCAAGCTGAAGCATCCCAGCCGCTCGAGGATGCTGCGCAGCTTCCTCGATCAGGGTTGAGCCGCGAACTTCCCGCGCGGGAGGTTTTGGCCGATGGCGTCGTCCATGCCCTGGGCCTGGCATTGGGAGTCGTGGGCGCCTCGGCCCTCGTCGGTCTTGCCGTCCTTGACGGCAATCCCGTCCTGGTGGCGCCGCTGTTCGTTTATGCCGCCGGCCTGGTGGCCATGCTGGGCTGCTCGGCTGCCTATAACCTGTTGAGATCGAGCCGGCGGCGCGACTGGCTGCGACGCTTCGATCATGCAGCGATCTTCGCCATGATCGCCGGCACCTATACGCCGTTCACCATACTCGGCCTGCGCGGTGGCTGGTCCACCGGCCTGACGATCGTGATCTGGTCGGTCGCCGCCATCGGCATCGCCCTGAAGCTTTGGCAGCCCCGCCGCATCGAAGCCATATCCGTGGCCCTCTACCTGGGGCTGGGCTGGATCGGCCTGGTCGCGTTGCATCCTTTCATGGTGGCGCTCGACACCGCGACGCTCGCCTTGCTGGCGACCGGCGGCATCCTCTATTCGCTCGGCGTCGTCTTCCACCTGTGGCGGCGGCTGCCCTTCCACAACGCCATTTGGCACGGCTTCGTGCTGGTCGCCGCGGCCATCCACTATTTCGCCGTCCTCACGGTCATTCCGATGGTCGCCTAGGGGCGATCTGGTGTCTTGCCGGACTGCGGACCTCCAGGTCCGCATTTTCATCGTCGATACGATGACATGAGCGGGCCTGGAGGCCCGCGGTCCGGCAAGAAACCGCGCCACCTATTGGTCACACGCCGCGCCCCATCGATTGCCTACCATGCCGCCCCTCGACGGATACTCGATGGGAGGATCGGCGGTGGTATTCAGCGATGCGAGCGCGCCGGCGCGCACCGGCAGACGGCTTGCGGCGCATCTCAAGGACAGGCTGCGGCCCCTTGCGTCGGCGCTTCCCCAGCTGTCGGGCCTGCCGTCCTGGGCGCGCGCGATGGGCGTGCTGAAGCATCACGGATTTTCCCCGGCCACCGTCTTCGATATCGGGGTGGGCTACGGCACCTTTCCGCTCTATCGCGCCTTTCCGGACGCCTTCTATCATTTGATCGACCCGGCGCGGGAATCGCTTGCCTACATGCGACGCCTGTCGCGCCGGCTGCGTTGCGAGCTTCACGCCGTCGCGCTGGGCGATCATGACGGCGAGGCGGCACTCGAAGTCCGCGCCGATATCCAGGAATCGACGCTGCTCGAGGAAGTGGGACCACGGCGCGTGCGTCGCGTCGATCGCGTGCCGCTGCGCCGGTTCGACCGCCTGTTCGGCGGCCCGATCGCACGACCGGCGCTGTGCAAAATCGACGTGCAGGGTGCCGAACTGATGGTGCTGGCCGGCATGAGCGGCCGGCTCGCCGACATCGATGCGCTGGTCGTCGAGACGAGCACGATCGCCACCGTGAAAGACGGCGCTGAAGTCGAAAGCGTCGTGCGCTTCCTGGGCGACCACGGCTTCGTGCTGGTCGACATCGTCGGCTTACGCCGCCGTCCGCTCGACAAGGCAACAGCGCAACTCGATCTGCTGTTCGTGCCGAAGGACGCAGCGCCGCATCACGACCGTCGCTGGGTCGCCACGGTCTGACGTCGCACGGGCCGCTTCGATAGTCGCAGGCGTGACGCAACGTCAGTTGCGGATCAGGACCTAATTCTATTGTGATCATTGCGTGGAGCAGTGGCCATTTTGTGACTGGCCGCCGTAGTGCTACGCTGCGCTTGCGAAGGCCGTACGCAGTTGCAACATCGAACATTGCCATCCTCCTTCGGGAGGAGCGGCGTTACCATGAGGCCTGCGGCGAGTTGTCAGTGGGACGCATTTGTCGGCAACCGCTGTCGCCAAATGTCCGTTTAGGGGGTTGCGACGGGTTGTGCCGCAATCAGACCACATGGCATCGCAAAGGCTCTCGAGACGTGTTGGGCAAGGATGACGATCAGGGTCGTGATGAGACACACCGTCAGCGTCGGGCTGTTGCTCTTGTCGGGCTGTGAGGCGGCGCGGAACATGGGAAACGATTTCGCACGGCTGACATCACCGCAGTCTCCTCCTGTGCAACCGAAGAAGAAGGCGCAGCCTGCGGCGCGGCCACGTCCTGCCGGCACGACGCCCGTCTCTCCCGAGACCTCGGCGTCTGCAACGGAAAGTGCATCGGCTTCGCCGGCACGGTCGTCATCCGACGCCCCTACGGTGACGCTGGCCGGCAAAAGCGACAACGAAGTCCGGGCGCTGCTCGGCGCACCGACAAGTGAGGAGGAACGGCCACCCGGAAAACGGTGGCGCTATCGAGATGGGCAGTGCACGCTGGACGTCCAGCTCTATCCGGACGTCCAGACGAAGCAGTTCGGAACTCTTGCGTACGAGGTAAAGAGCGATGACAACACAGATGAAGGAAAGCGTCTCTGCTTGGCCCAATTCCAATCCCGCCTTCAGGCCCGAAACTAGTAGCGACGTGGAACGGAAGATCCGGGTCGCATTCGTCGAAGACGATGACGACTATCGCGAGGCGGTGAGCAGCGAGTTGGGCGATCACGGATTTGACGTGACGACTTTCTCCGACGGCGCCGCGCTCCTCGCCTCCTTTGCCGAGGGCGCCGAGGCCGAAATCATCGTGCTGGACTGGAGTCTGCCCAGCGTATCGGGCATCGACCTGCTGCCGCGCCTGCGTCGCAACGGCGTCGCCTTGCCCGTGGTCTTCCTGACGGGCCGCTCGCAGCCGGCCTACGAGCAGCTCGCCTTCGATCGCGGTGCGCTGGATTTCGTCGACAAGGCCCGCGGCGTGCCCATCCTGGCGCATCGCCTCCGGCTGATCGCCGATTCGGTGAAGAAGCCCAGCGAGCCCGAGCTTGTCGACAATTTCCATTGCGGTAGGCTGCTGCTGAAGCCCCGCATAAGCCGCGCTTTCTGGGACGATGCAGACATCCATCTGACCCTTACAGAGTTCAAGATCGTGCATTTGTTGGCCTCGAACGTCGGCAGCTATGTGACTTATCGGGCGGTCTACGATTGTATGCATTACGTCGGTTTCATCGCGGGGAGCGGCGAAAATGGCTACCGAACGAATGTCCGCTCGTGCATCAAGCGAATCAGAAACAAGTTCCGCGCCGTCGACCCCACCTTTGCCGAGATCGATAACTACCAGTCCTTCGGCTACCGCTGGGGAAAGACCTAGCGCGCCAGGGCTCGGCTGGCGGCATGCGTTACACCGCCTTGCCGCCTCGCTGACCCTGAAACTCGTTGCCCTGATCGGCATCTTCGCCGCATTGCCCGTCGTCCTATACGGGCAGTTCGAAAGCGCCGACCGGCAGATGCGGGATCTCGTGACACGGGCCCTCCAGGACCGCAGCGCCCTGATCGCCGATGCGCTGGCGCCGACGCTCAGGAATATCGACCCCAACAAAGGCCAGGTGGCGCTGAACGCCGACCTCGCCAAATACAGCAGCGACGGCACCATCCTGAAGCTGATGTTTCAGCCCGCCGCCGCAGAGCACGATGCGGCGGGCGCCGCCCGGCGGTTCTATTTCGTGGCGTCGGCGCCGCAAATCCGCGCCGACGAGGTCTCGGCCGAACTCGACGAGCTCGGCCACCGCGGGATACTGCAGCGCCTTTCCGACGCCTGCATGTGGGATACCACCAACGAGATCCGCTACAAGCAGGCAGACGGCACCTTCGAGCTGTTGACCTCGATCATTCCGATCCGGACCGCCGCGGGATGCTGGGTTCTGACGTCGACCCACGCCACCTCCGAGTTCCTCAACACCTCGATCGGCCGCCCTTATTGGGAAACCCGCGAGATCCGCGTGGCCGCCGCCATCTACCTCGTGCTGGCGGTGCTCGCCCTGTTGGTGGCAGTCAGCATCCGGTTGAGCCTGCGCCGCTTTCGCGAGGTCGCCGCCGAGATCAGCCAGGGGCGCATCGGCGACTACGCCTTCAGCCATCGCAATGTCGTGCCCGAGCTCTCGAGCGTGGCCCGCGACTTCGACAAGCTGGTGCACGACCTGCGCGGCGTGTCGCAGCAGATCCGCCAGTCGGCGGAGGACAAGGCGCACTCCTTCAAGACGCCGCTCGCCGCCATCCGTTCGGCGCTGGAACCGGTTCGCCGCGCCGTGCCCGGCGACAACCCGCGTGCCCGGCGCGCCCTCGAAATCGTCGATTCCTCGCTGGCCCGCCTGCTCGACCTGGTGATCGCCGCCCAGCGTCACGACATCAGCACCGCCGATCTCATCGAGGCGCCCCGCATTCGTGCGGATTTCACGCAGCTCATCGGCGACGCGGCCCTGCATTTCCGCGAGATTCTCGCCAGCAAGGACATCCGGCTCATCCGCCGCCTCGACGAGCGCGCCATCGTGCGCGCCGGCCGCGGCATGCTCGAGGTTGTCCTGCAAAACGTGCTGGAGAATGCCATCAGCTTCTCGCCCCCCGGCGGTACGATCGTCATGACACTGACGACGAGCGGCGAGACAGTGGATCTGCAGATCGACGACGAGGGACCAGGTGTCGATCCCGCCAAGATCGACTACATGTTCGAACGATACTTCTCGTCGCGTCCGCGCGACGTCCAGGACATCGACGCCCAGGCTTCCGCGCATGCCGGCCTCGGCCTTTGGATCGTGCGACGCAATGTCGAGGCGCTCGGCGGTCGCGTCGGCGCCGCCAATCGCATCGGCGGCGGCCTTTCGGTGACCATTACATTGCCACGAAGCGGCGCGTAATCATCGGTCCGCCGGACCACAACTTGATCACTAGGCGGCCGGTCGCCGGATCACTAGCTTCGAACGAAACGGATCACGTTCGGAGCGTTCGCAGTCCATGGATACACTCGGCAGCCTCGCGAAGTTTCAGGAAGAGGGCTCGGCGCAGATCCATCCGGTCATCCTTTCCGGTGGCGCCGGCACGCGCCTGTGGCCGCTGTCGCGCGCGTCGTATCCCAAGCAGCTCCTCAAGCTCGCGTCGGACCGGACGATGCTGCAGGACACGGCGGCGCGCGGACTGAACGACGTCGGCTTCGCCGCACCGCTGCTGGTGTGCAACGAGGATCACCGGTTTCTGGTCGATGACCAGCTGCAGCAAATCGGCATCAAGCCGCAGGCCATCCTGCTCGAGCCGCTCGCCCGCAACACCGGGCCGGCGATCACCGCCGCCGCGGTGTGGCTTTTGGCGCGCGACCCCGACGCGCTGATGCTGGTCCAGCCGTCGGACCACGTCATCGCTTCGCTGACCGACTTCCATGGTGCGGTGATGCGCGGGCTCGCCGCGGCGCAGGCCGGCCGGCTGGTCACATTCGGCGTCAAACCAACCCGGGCCGACACCGGCTACGGCTACATCCAGAGCGGCGAGCCCGTGGACGGCATGGAAGCCGTGTATTCGGTCGATCGCTTCGTCGAGAAGCCTGACCACGCAACGGCGCAACGCTTCGTCGACAGCGGCACCTTCTTCTGGAACAGCGGCATCTTTCTTCTGAGCGCCCGCGCCTATCTCGGCGAGCTCTCGCGCATCAACCCGGCGATGCTGAGCGCCTGCGAGCGCGCCGTGCAGGACGGCAAGGAAGACCTCGGCTTCTTCCGCCTGTGCGCCAAGGCGTTCGGCGAAGCGCCCGAGCTCTCGATCGACCACGCCGTCATGGAGCAGACGACGCGGGCCGCGGTCGTGCCGGTCGACATGGCCTGGAGCGACGTCGGCTCGTGGCGCGCCCTTCGCGGAGTCGGCCAACCCGATGGCGACGGCAACGTGCTGCAGGGCGACGTCGTCGTCGAGCGCATGCACAATTCCTACATTCGCAGCGAAGGGCAGCTCGTCGCGGCAGTCGGCCTCGACAATGTGATCGTGGTCGCGACCGACGACGCCGTGCTGGTCGCCGACGCCGATTCTGCCAGCGAAGTCTCGGGCATCGTCGCGCGGCTGCGCGGCCAGAACCGGCCCGAATCGCAGCAGCATGTCACGTGCCATCGGCCGTGGGGCCACTACCGCACCGTCGATATCGGCGGGCGGTTCCAGGTGAAGCGCATCACCGTGAAGCCCGGTGCAAAGCTCAGCCTGCAAAAACATTACCACCGGGCGGAACACTGGGTTGTCGTGCACGGCACCGCGATCGTGCAGCGCGACGAAGAGCGCATGCTGGTTCGCGAGAACGAGTCCGTCTACATCCCGATCGGCGCCGAGCACCGGCTCGAAAATCCCGGCAAGCTGCCGTTGCAGCTCATCGAAGTGCAGTCGGGGTCGTATCTCGGCGAGGACGACATCGTGCGCATGTCCGACAGCTACGGACGGGTTTGAGGCGCTCCGATGACCAACCTATCGCCTGACACGACAGGCCCCGTCGGCGGGACAAGGTTATCAGCCCACATAACCATTGGGTGACGACATGTTGGTCCAACCATCAGCAATCTCCTTCCTGCGCCGTCGCGGCCTGCTGACGGCAGTGTTTGCCCTCGCCGCGTGCGACGGCGATTCGACTCCGATCGTCAAGGACAGCGGCGAAAGCCTGCAGCTCGCGCCAACCAACGCGCCCGGCGGCGGCCTTCGCCAGGGCACGCCCGCCGCGGCGGGCAAAGATCCCGACTACAAGCTCGGCGCGAACGACCGCCTCAAGATCACCGTCTTCGGGCAGCCAACACTTACCGGCGAATATACCCTCGACGGCAATGGCATCCTGGCTTTCCCCTTGATCGGCAACGTCCCCGCCAACGGCGTGACGACCAGCCAGCTGCAACAGGCGATCGCCACCAAGCTCGCGCCGGATTACCTGGTCAATCCCAATGTCAGCGCCGAAGTGATCACCCGCCGCCCCTTCTACGTGATCGGCGAGGTCCAAAAACCCGGCAACTATACCTACGTGACCAGCTTGACCGCGATCAACGCCGTCGCAATGGCCGGGGGCTTCACTCGCCGGGCCAAGAAGAATGACTTCTATATCAGGCGCACCTCCGCCGACGGCCAAACGGTTCGTGTCGAAGCCCACTCCGGCACACTGCTTCAGCCGGGCGACACCCTCGAAGTCCGCGAACGGCTTTTCTGATGGCCTATGCGCCGGATCAATCCTCCTCGCCGGGCCGTCGACGCGTCGCTTTAAGGGCCGTACCGCCGACGCCCCACTACGTGACCGCCGAACCGCTCGCTCGCATGGCGCCGGCGGCGGAGGAGCAAGGTCTCCTTGAAACGATCCGCAAACTCTGGCGGCACCGGGGACTGATCGTCTTGTGCACGGTGGTGGTGGGCGGGGCAACCGTCGTCGCGGCGTGGTCCATGCCCTCGTTCTATGTCTCCGAGGCGAGGGTGCTGGTCGGCGTCCAGGCCCCCCGCCTGCCCAACGTCGAGTCGATTCTTACCGATGTCAGCCCGGACGCCGAACGCGTCCAGAACGAGGGGTTCATCCTGCAGTCGCGCAACATCGCCCAGCAGGTGATCGACCAGTTGAGGCTTCGCGACGATCCGGAATTCAATCCTGACCTGCGCAAGCCCTCGTTCTGGTCGCGCCTGAACCCGCGGCAATACGTGCCGCCGGTGATCGATGCCTGGATCGCCCAATTGACGTCGGCCAAGCCGAAGGCTGCCGATGGCGACAAGTTTACGGGCTTCTCGACGAGCGCTGGAGCAACCACCAGCCAAGACCGGATGATCGATACTCTGCTGTCGCACGTCGACGTCTCGACGCTTGGCCGCTCGTACGTTCTCAGCATCAAGGTGGAATCGCTGAACCCGGCCACCGCCGCCGCCATCGCCAACGCCCTCGCCGAGCGATATCTCGACTACCAGCGCCGCGACAAGATCGAGTCGATCGACAGGGTCGACAAGTTCCTGCTCGGCCGGATCGCCGAACTGCGCGAGCAGGTGAGCAAGTCGGACCAGGCGGTCGAGGACTATCGCCGAAGCCATGACCTCTACAAGAGCGCCGGCAGCGGCGTCACCGCCCAGCAGCTCAATGAGCTCAACACACAGCTCACCGCTGCGCAGACCGCCAAGGCCGAGGCCGAGTCGCGCTTGAACGAAGCCCAGCAAATGCGAAAAGGCGGCCTCAACAACGAGAGCGTGCCGGAGGTGCTCCGCTCGCCCCTCATCACCGTGCTCAAACAGCAACTCGCCGACTCCGAGCGGAAGGCCGCCGAATTGTCCGCCTCGTACGGCGCACGTCACCCCGCCTTGGTCAACGCCAGGGCCGAAGTGGCCAATATTCAAGGCCGGGTGGCCGCCGAGATCTCGAAGATCGTCGAAGGCCTGGCCCGCGAGGCACGTGCCGCCAATGCGCGGTACGAAGCGCTATCCAAGAATTTCGAGGGCGTGAAAAAGCAGATGGGCGCCGTGAACGACCGCTCGATCCAGCTCGAGTCGCTCGAACGCGACGCGACGGTGAATCGCAACCTCCTGGAGGCGATGCTGCTGCGCGCCAAGCAGAGCACGGGCGCCGAGACGATCCTCCAGGCCAACGCCAAGCTGGTCTCCCCCGCCGCCCCGGCCGGCGCGCCGAGCTATCCGCCCAAGGCGCTGATTGCTTTCCTTGGCGTTGCCGGTGGCATGATGGTGGGCGCCGCGCTCGCCCTGTTGCGCGAGGGCGGCGACCATACGTTCCGACGTGCCGAGCAGATCGAGTCGGCGACCGGCTTGCCGGTCATGGCCGTCGTGCCCCAAATCGGTGGCCGCACACCGCCAGCCATGCAGGTGCTCCGCCAGCCGACCTCGGCCTACAGCGAGGCGCTGCGCCGCCTGCACATCGGCGTCGAGCTGTCCGAAGCCGCCGCCTCGCCCAAGGTCATCCTGTTCAGCTCGGCGACGCCGTCTGAAGGCAAGTCTGTGATGGTAGCCTCGCTTGGCCGGTTACTTGCGAGCAACGGCAAGCGGGTGCTGCTGATCGACTGCGACTGGCGCAGCCCGCGCCTGCATCAGATCTTCCGCTGCAGCAATCGCGATGGTCTGGCCAACCTGTTGATCGACAAGGACGTCGAGCTCGATCAGATGATTCATCATGATGCCCTGTCCGGCGTCGACGTCATGCCGGCGGGGTCGTGGAGCCCGCGTTTCGCCCACCTGCTGAGTTCGAACCATATGCGCCGCCTCCTCGAGGCGCTCGAGCCACACTATGAGTTCATCATCCTCGACACGCCGCCTGCCCTGGTCACCGCCGACGTGCTGGCGCTGTCGCGCCTCGTCGAGAAGGTGGTGTTCGTGGTCCGCTGGGGCCATACCAGGCAGGAAGCTGTCCTCGAGGCGCTGAGGCAGATTGTCGATGCACAAGGCGACGTCGCCGGTATCGTGATGTCGCGCGTGGTGTCCAAGCAGTATCGCCAATACGCCTACGGCGACCCGTTCTTCGAGGGCAAGCGAACGGCAGCTGCGGCCCAGCGCTCGTAGACCATGCACGATTCATCCCGCACCCCATGAACCGCCTCGATGCCCCCGCCATCGGCAAGTAGCGCGTCGCCACCACGCGAAGTTCTGATCCTCGAGCCCGATGCCGAAGGTCATTCCCAGGAATGGCTGCAGCATCTGGCCGAGTTCGTCGCGGCGGATGAGACCGCTGCGGCGATCTCCGTGGTCGCTCCGCCGGCATTGTGCGCCGCACTGTCGCGATCGATGCCCGTCGTCGCCGACGGCCGCATTCGCTTCATCGCGCTGAAGCCGCGCGAACTCAGGCTGTGCACTCATCGTTCCCTATCGATAGCGGCGTTCGCGCGCTGGTGGATCATGCGCCGTTATCTCGCCCGCACCGGAGCCGATTCCGGATTCTTTCTCTCGCTTGACCTTCTTTGCTTGCCACTGGCGCTTGGACTGCGCGCAACGGGCAAACCGATCGCTGGCGTCCTGTTCCGCCCTTCGGTGCACTACCGCAGTCTTGGAAAATACCAACCCAGCTCGGCCGAACGATTGCGCGACCTGCGAAAGGATTTACTCTATCGCCTGATGTTGAAGAATCCGAGCGTACGGACTGTGCTGTCGCTCGATCCCTTCTTTCCCGCGCACGCCGAGTCGCACTACGACCAAGGCATAAAGGTGCGTGCTTTGCCCGAGCCACCTATCATGGTGCCGGCAGATGGTTCAACAGCGCCCGCCATCGACTTTGCCCCGCCCGGCCGCGTCGGCCTTCTGCTGTTCGGCTATTTGACCGAGCGCAAGGGACCATTGGAAGTGCTCGACGCGTTGCGACTGCTGCCGACGCACATCAGCAAACGCACCGCCCTTCTGCTCGCCGGCCGCGTAGATCCAACGATTGACAGCGCCATCAAAGAGCGCTGCTCGGCGTTGACGCGTGAGCGGCCCGACCTTTGGCTGCGTATCGAGAACAGGTGGTTGAGCCGCGCCGAACTCGAAGTCCTGGTGGCGCGCAGCGACGTCGTGCTGGCGCCTTACCAAAGATTTGTCGGATCGAGCGGCGTTCTCATGTGGGCCGCCCGCGCCGGTCGGCCGGTGCTTGCTCAGGAATACGGCCTGGTTGGACGTCTCACTCGGGACTTCCGTCTGGGCGTGGTGGTCAATTCGTCCGACCCGGCCTATTTGGCGCGCGAGATCGAACGAATGATCGTGCACGGACCGCAAAATTTCATCGACGTTTCATCGGCCGCGACGTTCGCCTTTTCCTGCACGCCCCAGCGCTTTGCTTCGACGCTGCTTTCGAGCCTGAGCGAACGCGCCGCAGCGTAAAACCGGTCCTGGACCATACGCCGAAGCCACGCAGTTGCTGGAAAAGACGCCCATCGATCGTCACGAGCGTGTCGTTCAGGGGCGAGGTCAGTTTCCAACGAGCACCGCGCTGTCCGCCATCGCCTTGCGCACGAGGGAGACCGCTGGACGCGTCGCCCGCTGCTCCTGCCCGAGCTCCTCCGCACTCGTCGGCACAGAAGACGCCCTGCGCTTCGTCGGCTCGAGCGGGATCCGCCTGAAGAATAGTTCTCAATCCGATGTTGCCACGGCTCCCGACGACACTACGCCGGCTCGACGCCGGTCGCTGACCGTACGCCGAAGCCAGGCCGTCATGGGCGCCTCTACCCACTTGAAGATGATCAGGGACGTCACGGTGCTCAGGATCAGACTGGAGGAAACAATCACAATGCCGAGCGGCGGGCCCGTGATCCCGGACTTGGCAGCCGCGACGCCGATCACCGGCAACACGAAACCGTGCGTAAGGTACATCGAATAGGACGCCTCGCCGATCCTGACAAACAGATTGGGCAGTTGGCGCCCTACCCAGCGCTCACAAGCTACGCTGCCACAGAGCGCCGCGGAAGCGGCGAGACCCCAGAACCCGACCCGCTCCCAGAGCCCGTCGACCGGAGCAACGGCAAGACCGACCAGTCCGGCGGCAGCCATCGGAACCGCCCATGCGGGCGAGGCCTCTTGGAGCCGCCGCGCCACGAATGCGCGGCCGATGACGAGGCCAAAGACGAATTCCAGCACGAACGGGCTGGCGAGCGTGGTAACGGCGGGCCAATCAGGCTGAGCGACGAGAGAGACCAGGGCGAGGCCTGTCATTGCCACACCGACCACGATCAGCGGATCAAGCGCGAAGAACAGCGCAGCGGCGAACACGACGTAGAAAAGCATCTCGAAAGACAACGTCCAACCCACAGCCAGCACCGGCTTGACGAACCCCGCCCCGTCGGCCGCCGGCAGGAACAGGAATGAGGCAATGGTGTTCCACGTGGTCAAATAGGTGTGCCGCGCGATCTCGGGGACCGCTGCAATCGACAGAAGCTTGGCACTCGTGGTGAGCCAGTACATGGGTACGATACGCACCAGGCGGAGCACGATGAAGCGACGCCAGCTGTCGGCCAGGCCGAGAAGCCGCCGGGATGAAACCATCATGATGAAGCCGCTGATGACGAAGAACAGGTCGACGCCGGAGTTGCCGTTGTCCCAGGGCTTCACGCTGGGCAGGAAGTTGTCGTGCCAAAGAAGAGTGCCGTGGAAGCCGACGACGAACAGTGCGGCGACGGCCCTCAGGCATTGAACAGATCGAAGCTGTTCCGAGGCCGACTTCTTCTTCGCAATGCTTGTCGGATTCAAATGGGATTCCCGCGGTGAAGTGCCGTATGGCGCCAGCAAGTACAAGTATACGGGATGGCGGGGCCATATTGCCTGCAAGGGCATGGGCACGGCGGTGGCCATTACATGATCACAACCGACCTGCGGCGCATCGCAACGTGGTGACCCTCACATGATCACAACACCTGCCTCGGTCGGGATGGAGAATAATCGCTGAAGGTCGACAGAAGATCTTTGTTGACCCACGCAGGAAAGGCCCAGCCCAATGTCCAAGAATGATCTCGTGGTCGTCACCGGCGCCGGTGGCTTCATCGGTGGTCACCTGGTTCGCGTCCTGCAGGAGCGCGGCCATACCCGGATCCGCGCCGTCGACGTGAAGCCGCTCGATGAGTGGTATCAAAAGACCCCCGGCGTCGAGAACCAGGTCGGCGACCTCGCCCTGCTCGAGCCCTGCCGGGCCGCCGCCCGGGGCGCCCGCATGATCTACAACCTGGCCGCCGACATGGGCGGCATGGGCTTCATCGAGACCCACAAGGCCGAATGCATGCTGTCGGTGCTGGTCAGCACCCATATGCTGGTGGCCGCCAAGGAAGCCGGCACCGAGCGCTTCTTCTATTCGTCGTCGGCCTGCGTCTACAACGGCGACAAGCAGACCCGTACCGACGTCACCGCCCTCAAGGAAGAGGACGCCTACCCGGCGATGCCGGAGGACGGCTATGGCTGGGAGAAGCTGTTCAGCGAGCGCATGGCCCGCCACTACCGCGAGGATTACGGCATCGCCACCCGGGTGGCGCGCTACCACAACGTCTACGGCCCGGAAGGCACCTACGACGGCGGCCGCGAGAAGGCGCCGGCCGCGATCTGCCGCAAGGTGATCGCCGCCAAGCTCAGCGGCAAGCACGAGATCGAGATCTGGGGCGACGGCGAGCAGACCCGCTCGTTCATGTATATCGACGACTGCACCGACGGTACGATCCGCCTCGCCGAGAGCGCCATCATCGAGCCGCTGAACATCGGCAGCGACGAGCTGGTCAGCATCAACCGGCTGGTCGACATCGTCGAGAAGATCGCCGGCGTCAGGCTCAAGCGCACCTACAAGCTCGACGCGCCCAAGGGCGTGCGCGGCCGCAACAGCGACAATACCCTGATCAAGCAGCTGATGGGTTGGGCGCCCTCGATCCGGCTCGAGGACGGCATGGAGAAGACCTACCGCTGGATCCACGACGAGATGACCTCGGGCAAGGCCTCGATCGTCAACGCCCTGCCGCGCGCCATTGCCGCAGAGTAGCTACTACGCAAGGCTTCTTCGTGAAACGGCACAGCGGTCTCAACATGGTCACAACGCAGCTGACCGATCTCAACATGATCACAACACCGTCGTCCGACGCCGTGGAGAATCGACCCATGTAATTCGACGACCGACAATGGCGTCGGGTCATCCGCGAGGAACAGACCATATGAAGCGTGGCGTCATACAGAGAGCGGTAACAACGCAGCTCGCTCACCTGGTGGACGACCGTCCCGACGGCGTGACGGACAGCACCGGCGCAAGCCCACCGAAGCGCGGCCGCGCCGTATCGGAAGCGATCGTCAGCAGATTCGTGACGGCTTTCGACGGCATCGCCATCTTCGGCACCGGCGTCGCCACCATGCAGTGGCACTCCTCCATCGTCGACTGGCGCCTCGAAGGCTTGGTCGTTCTTCTGGGTTCACTGCTCGGCCTGAATTTCCTGCACCTTGCAGGCGCCGATCGGTTCAACCAGTTCGCCGATCTGGGTCCGTCCATCGGCCGCGCCCTGCTCGGGTGGCTGCTGACGCTGGGTGCACTGTTCCTCGTCACGCTCCTGGTCGAGCCGCTGACCGCGGCGAACGGGCCATGGATCGCCCTTTGGTTCTCGGGCGGCGTCGTGCTGCTGGTGACGAGCCGTGTCGTCCTGCATCAGCAGATGAAGATATGGAGCCGGGCCGGACGCCTCGGCGAGGTCGTCGCCATCGTCGGCGCAGGACCGATCGCGCAACGCCTACTCCGCAGCATGAATGCGCCCCAGACCCAGGGCGGGCCGCGTATTTTCGGCGTCTACGACGACCAGGCGCCTGCCCTGCCGCAGCGCTGCATGGGACACGCCATTCTCGGTTCGGTCGATCAGCTGGTCCGGGACGTGCGTGTTCACGGTATCGACACAGTCATCGTCGCGCTGCCGTCGACCAGCGATCACCTGCTGGTCGAGACGCTGAACAAGCTCAGCCTCGTTCCTATCGACGTCAAGCTCTGCCCCGGCGAATTTGCCGTGCGTCTCGGCACGCTTCAGGCGAGCCACATCGGCGGACACACCTTTCTGAACGTTATCGACCGTCCGCTGCGCGACTGGCGGTGGATCGCCAAATCCGTCGAGGACCGCCTCCTCGGCGCGCTCATCCTGATGCTGATCGCGCCCGTCATGATGGCGATTGCCTTGCTCATAAAGCTCGACAGCCCGGGACCGGTGCTATTCCGGCAGAAGCGCTACGGCTTCAACAACCAGCTGATCGAGGTGCTGAAGTTCCGCACCATGTACCAGGAGATGAGCGACAGCAATGCCGAGCGGCTGACTGAGCGCAACGACCCGCGGATTACCCGCGTCGGCGCCTTCCTGCGGCGCACGAGCCTGGACGAACTGCCGCAGTTCCTGAACGTACTGCGCGGCGACATGTCGATCGTCGGTCCACGTCCACATGCTCTCTCGGCCAAGGCCGGCGCCCTCCTCTATCCGGAAGCCGTCAAGTACTACGACGCACGACATCGGATGAAACCGGGAATCACGGGGTGGGCCCAGGTCAACGGCTGGCGCGGCGAAACCGACACCCTGGAGCAGATACGGAAGCGTGTGGAGCATGACCTTTTCTACATCGAGCATTGGTCGGTCACCCTCGACCTCCAGATCATTGCGCGCACCATCCTCGGCGGGTTCACCGGTCGCAACGCCTTCTGACGCCGGGCAACGGCCGGCGCGTTGCCTCTGGCTGACGCTGGCCGACCCCGAACCCCGTCACAACGGCCAGTACATCTATTCCGGCGGGTTGATCGATGCGGTGGCCGAGGCGGGCGGCACTGTCGAGGTGCTGGGGCTCGGTCGCTCCGAGCAGGCTCAGACCGGCTGCCAGCGCACCCGCCAGGTCGTCTGGTGGCTGCCCTCCGACGTGCCCCATTCGCATTGGGCAAGCCTCGCCTCGAGCCTGCCGCACGTCGCCTACCGGTGCCGCACGAGCGGCATGCAGGGCATCCTCGACAAGCTGCTCAAACGGGACGCCTGGGACGGCATCGTGTTCGACGGCATATCGACGGGCTGGGCGCTGCAACAGGTGCTCGACCATTATTCCGGGCGCAGCGACCGGCCACGCCTGATCTATATCTCGCACAATCACGAGGAAAGCCTGCGCACCCAGATCGCCGAGAGCCAGCCGCTGTTTTTCAAGCGCCAGGCCGTCCGCTTGGACGCTCTCAAGGTATCGCGCCTGGAACGCGAACTCGTGGACTCCGTCGACTTCGTGACGGCGATCACGCAGGAGGATCTTGCGCTCTATCGGGCGCGCAATTGCGACAAGCCGATGGACGTCCTGTCGCCCGGATATTGCGGCCGCAGGCTCGATGAACGGCGTATTTCGGACGCGCTGCCGCGCCGCGCCGTCATCGTCGGCAGCTTCGACTGGATCGCCAAGCGCATGAACCTCGCCGAGTTCGTCGACGCCGCCGACCCGATGTTTGCCGATGCCGGCGCCGAGCTGCAGGCGGTCGGCAGCGCCGAAGAGAGCTTCCTCGAGCAGTTGCGCCAAAGGACGGTGGCCACCCGCTTCACCGGCACGGTGCCCGACATAGAGCCCTACCTGGACGATGCGCGGATCGCGATCGTGCCCGAACGCAATGGCGGTGGTTTCAAGCTCAAGGTCCTGGAATACGTCTTCAATCGCGTGCCCATCTTCGCGCTGACCGGCTCGTTCGCCGGCGTGCCGCTCCGCCACAACGACAGCGTCATGCTCTATCCCGACCATGCCGCCCTGGCGCACGGCGTGCTCGAGGCGATCGACGACCTCGACCGGCTCAACCGCCTTCAGGAACGCGCCTTCGTCGCCTGCAACGACCGCTTCGACTGGTCGAGCCGCGGCCGGCAGATCGTGTCGGCCATCGCCGCTTCATGACAGGGACGAACTAGGAACTGCCGCGACTGCGACCGACTGCCTTGCCGAAGGTGGCTTCGAAGCGATCGGCGACGCTCGAGATGCTGAAGGCGTTTTCCGCGTAGGCACGGCCCGCGGCGCCGAACCTGGCACTGGTGTGCGATTCGGCCCGCAGGCGCCCGGCCGCCGCGACGAAGGCTTGCCTATCTCCGGCGGGAACACAAAGCCCGGCGGCCGCCTGCTCGACCAGCCGCACCGACAGATTGCTGGGCGGCGCGGACAAAAGGATCGGACGGCCGCCGCAGAAATAGCTGAGGACTTTCGACGGAACGGAGAACGGCCCGGCGTCGTTTTCGAGCAGCGCGACAAGCACGTCGGCGGCCCCCAGGACATCCGGGAAGACGTCCATCGGCTGCAGGGGCAGAAACACCAGATTGGGTTTCGGCTGCAAGACATTGCGGGCCTTCAAAGCATCGTAGCTGACGCCCGACGCGGCGACCGCAATGACGACCTCGGGATCGCTCTCGAAATGTTCGGCGAGGGCCCACAGCAGATCCGGATTATGCTTAAGCGCCAGGGTGCCGGCGTATAGAAAGACGAACTTGCCCGAAAGCCCGTGCCGCATCGCCCAAGAATTGTCCTTCGGCCGCAACGGCAATGTATCGAGCGCCCCCCAATTCGGGATGACGTCGGCGGCATCGTCGCTCACGCCGAAGTCCTTGAGTGCCGGCTTGAAATCCTCGCTTGCCAGAACGATCCCATCGCTCCGACGCAACAGGCTCGCTTCGAGACGCCAGTAATAGGCGCCGATGGCGTGGCCGACGACGGGAACTTTTCGCCTCAGAATCTTCGCCGCCGCCAGGCTGTAGAAGTCCTGCATCCAGAAAACGAACGCCGAGCCGGCCTGGTGGACGCCCCTCAGGATCGGCGCCTGCGCCTCGAGCGGCGTGTTGCCTGAAATCGTCACATCGGGCGCAAATGACGCGATCCTTCGACTGGCGAGCCGGCCGTACAGCACGTCCGCCTGTCGCCGGCGAATGAGATTTTGCTTGGAATAAGGGCGTCCGATCGAGATCGGCTCGATTGAGAAATTGGCGGGGTCGCTCGACAATCGCCCCGTGTTGCCCTTTGGCCCCATATCCTCGGCGAAAAAGAAATGCCGCACTTCATGCCCACGCCGCGCGAGCTCGCGCGAAAGCTCGAACTGAAACGGATGGCCGCAGTAGTCATGCAGCGCGATTCGACTCGGCCCCGCGCCTTTTGCTCGAGGCGTACGATGGCCGCGTTCCCGAATCCTCGCCGACGGAGGATCCGACGCCGGCCCCTGAACACCGTCCACAGCGACTCTCACGTTCTCACCGAGCTCGACCACAGGGCCCGCCCCTTCGAATGGACCGTCATGGACAAGCGCGCGACCTCGTTTCGCGTCTCCGGCCAGGCGAGCACGGCAAGCCCGATGGCGGCCAAACCGCAGAGACCCACCAACAGCACGCCGCCCACCGTCGGCGCCTCCTCCGCGAATGCGGCGTGACGCACCGCCCACACCGCGATGCCGGCCATGACCGCGGCACAGACCGCCGGCCGGATGGCTGTCGTGATGTCGCCGATCGACACGGGACCACGGCGCGTCGCCAGCCAGAAGGCAACCGGCAGACGGACCACCAACCCGGCGAAGGCGATCGAAGCCGCCACGCCGGTCACCCCCCAGGGCAATCCGGCGAGGATGGCGGCGATGCAAAGGGCCGCGTCGATCAGGCTCGCGCGCAACATCTCGCCCGACCGACCCTGCGTCATGTAGAGCAGGCTGGCGGCCATCAGCACCGGCAGGTAGGCCGCCGATACGCTGAACAGCGCCACCAGCGGGATCGCCTGCGCCCAGGCCGGCCCGAACAGGATCACCACCAGCCAGTCGGCCAGGACGGCGGCAATGGCGAAGACGGGCATGGTGAGCAGGGCAAGCTTCTGCATGATCTGGCGGAACATCGATCGATAGCGCTCGGGCTGGTCGATCAGGCGGCTGAGCGCCGGCATGCCGGCAGCATAGACCGGCGCATTGATGGTATTGACGGGCAACAGCACCAGCCGCGTCGTGCGCTCGTAGAGGCCGAGAATGGCCGGCCCCCACAGCCAGCCGATCAGGATCTGGTCGACGCTGCGGGCCAGCGCCAGGGCAAGCCCGCTCGCCGTCACCGAGCCGCCGAAACGCAGCAATTCGCGGATGCCTTGGGCCGGCGCCGGCCGCGCCGGTCGCCAGCGGCAAACCGTCCAGCTTCCCGCCATAAGCAATGCCGGCGAGACGAGGCGCTGCGCCACCAGCGCCCAGTAGCCCTTGCCCGCGAGGGCCAAGGCGATCGCCACGGCAAAGCTTGCGACGTCGGCTGCCGTCTCGAGGCCGGCGATCGCGCCAAAGCGCATCTGTCGGCGCAACAGGGCCCAGTGCTGCACCGTGAGCCCGCTCAGCACGAAGCCCACGGCGAGCCACTCGGTCACGGCCTCGAGGTCGGGCTGGCCGTAGAACCGCGCCAGCAGCGGTGCGGCGAGCGCGAGCCCCGTACCGAGCAACGTGCCGGCCGCCGCGTTGATCCAAAACAGCGCGGAAACCTGGGCGTGGGAAATGCCCGGCTTCTGGATGGTCGCGGCCGAGAGGCCGAACTCCTTGACCAGATCGAGAACCGCGCCCAGCGACGCCACCATGGCGAGCAGGCCGAAGGCCGATGGCGGCAACAGCCGCGCCAGCACGACAAGAGTCGCCCCCTGGCCGAGCACGCGGATCGCCTGGGCCGCCAGAAGGATCGCACCACCGCGCCGCGACCGGCGCCCGATGTCCTCGATCAGGTGATCGGTGGCGAGCGCCGCCTCAGGCGACGGCGCGCCGCTGTTCGGGCACGATATTGTCAACGTACCACCGGTAGGTCGCCGCCAGACCCTCGCGCAGGGACGTCCGCGCGCGCCAGCCGAGCGACGCGGCAAAAGCGGTGTCGACCATCTTGCGCGGCACGCCGTCGGGCCGGCTGGCATCGAACTTCACACCGCCTTTGTAGCCCACGACCTTGCAGATCAAGTCGACGAGATCGACGATTGGCACATCGGAGCCGGGACCGAGATTGACGATCGCCTCGTCGGAATAGTTCTGCATCAGGAACACCATGCCGTCGGCGGCGTCGTCGACGTAGAGGAACTCGCGCCGCACCGCGCCGGTGCCCCACACCTCGATGGCCGGCGCGCGGGCGCGCATCGCGGCATGGGCCTTGACCATCAGCGCCGGCACGACATGGCTCTGCATGAGGTCGAAATTGTCGCCCGGACCGTAAAGATTGGTCGGCATGACGGAGATGAAGTCGCAGCCATATTGCCGGCGATAGGCCTGGCCAAGCTTGATGCCGGCGATCTTGGCCACCGCATACCACTGGTTGGTCGGCTCGAGCGGCCCGGTGAGCAGCGCCGCTTCAGGGATGGGCTGCGGCGCCAGGCGCGGGTAGATGCAGGACGACCCCAGCAGCATCAGCTTCTCGACGCCGGCGCGCCGAGAGGCCTCCACCACGTTGCTCTGGATCATCAGGTTGTCATAGATGAACTCCGCCGGCCGCGTGTCGTTGGCGTAGATGCCGCCGACCCGCGCTGCGGCGAGAAACACCGCCTGCGGCTTGGCCCCGGCCATCCAGCGCTCGAGCTGATCGGGGCGGCGCAGGTCGACCGAATCGCGCGGCGCCGTCAGGAGCTCGCAGCCTTCGCTCTGCAGGCGGCGGATCAGGGCGCTGCCGACGAGGCCGCGGTCGCCCGCGACCCAGACCCGCTTATTGCGCAGCGTATAGCTTGGGCTCGTGGCCATTCTTGGCTCCCATGTTCTTCATCACCAGGCGATCGGCCTCCACCATCTCGGCCACCAGCTCCGGGAAGCTCGTGCGGTGCCGCCAGCCGAGCTTGCTCAGCGCCTTGGCGGGGTCGCCGAGCAGCACGTCCACTTCGGTCGGCCGGCGGTAGGAACCGTCGATCGCCACCAGGACCCGGCCGGTGCGCCGGCAGCAGCCCTGCTCGTCGTCGCCGTCGCCGCGCCACGTGATGGGACGGCCGATGTGATGGAAGGCCAGCTCGACGAATTCGCGCACGGTGTGCGTCTCGCCGGTCGCCAGCACGTAGTCGTCGGGCTCGTCCTGCTGCAGGATCCGCCACATGCCCTCGACATAGTCGCGGGCATGGCCCCAGTCGCGCTGCGCGTCGAGATTGCCGAGATAGAGGCAGTCCTGATAACCGCGCTCGATCGCCGCCACCGCGCGCGTGATCTTGCGGGTAACGAAAGTCTCGCCACGGATCGGCGATTCGTGGTTGAACAGAATGCCGTTCGAGGCATGCATTCTGTAGGCTTCGCGGTAATTGACGGTGATCCAGTAGGCGTAGAGCTTGGCCACCGCATAGGGACTGCGCGGATAGAAAGGCGTGCGCTCGCGCTGGGGCGTCTCCTGCACCTTTCCGAACAGCTCCGACGTCGAGGCCTGGTAGAACCGCACGCCATCCTGCATGCTGAGGATGCGGATCGCCTCGAGCAGCCGCAATGTGCCGAGCGCGTCGGTGTTGGCCGTGTATTCCGGCGTTTCGAAGCTCACCTGCACGTGGCTCTGCGCCGCGAGGTTGTAGACCTCGGTCGGCTTGATCTCGCCGAGCAGCCGCAGCAGGTTTGACGAATCCGTCATGTCGCCGTAGTGCAGGAAAAGCCGGACGCCGGCGTCGTGGCGGTCGCGGTAGAGGTAATCGATGCGCTCGGTGTTCAACAGCGACGACCGGCGCTTGATGCCGTGCACGATGTAGCCCCGCGACAGCAGGAAATCGGCAAGATAGGCGCCGTCCTGGCCGGTGATCCCGGTGATGAGCGCTACTTTCCTGGACATGCTGCCGACCTCTCGATTTACGCAACGCTTCGGGAATAGGCGATCCGTTCGGCCACGCGGCTCCACGAATAGTTCTTCAGGACATGACGCTGCGCGGTCGCCGCCATGCGCTCCAGCCGCTGCGGATCGGAAACCGCGCTGACAATGGCCTCGGCGAGCGCCGCGGGATCGGCACGGTCGATCAGGAAACCATGGCGCCCGCCGTCGACCAGTTCGGGCAGGCCGTTGCGATTGAGGCCCATGACCGCCGTCCGCGACGCCATCGCCTCGAGATAGACCTGGCCCCAGGGGTCGTTCAGCATGGGTTGAACGAGCAGGGTGGCGTCGCGATAGAGCTGCTGCAGGGCGTTCCAGGGAAGGTGCGCGTGGAACGTGATTCCCAGCCTGCCGGCCACGAAGGCCCGGCTGCGCTCATCACCGACCACGGTCAGCGTCAGATCCGGCCGACGATGGCGCGCCAGCTCGAACGCCTCGAGCAGCAATACGCCGCCCTTGGCCTGGAACAGGTGCTTGGCAACGAAGAGAAGGGCGGGTTTGCCGTAGGATTTCGGGCCGTCGTACGGCTCGATGGCGCCCATGCCGGAGCCCACGGCGGTGACGCGCTCGGGCGCCAAGCCGTAACAGGCGATCAGATTGTCGCGGACGTAGCTGCCGAACGTGAAGACGTGGGAAAGCCCGCTCAGCGAGTCGCGCTCGGCCTGCTCGAACGCCGCAAGCGCCCTGTCGCTGTATCGCCCGGCATGGACATGATGGGCCTTGGCCAATGCCCAGCTATGGTCGCAGTAGAGATAGTGCTCGACGCCGCTCGCGCGGTCGATCGCCGGCAGATCGAAAGTGCCGGTATGGAGGACGTGCCGCGTGCCGAGGCTGCGCGCCGCTTCGGCGACCTGGGCGGCGAGCCTGCGTCGCGACCGCAGTCCGCGCAGGATCTGCTCGCTGCTGAGCGGGCGGCCCAGTCCCGCCAGCATGTCACGGGCCGCGATCCCCCATTTGGCGAGGCGGCTCATGCGCGGGCGGATGGCTTCCACGGTGACGCCGAGACGCTCGAGCGCGTTTGCGAGGTTGGCGGGCGCACCGGACCACGAACGAGGGTCGCGCGGATCGCCGAAGACGCAGGTAATGGCCACGCGATCGAAGCGCAGCGCGTCACCGACATCGATTTTGGTGGCGACATTCATCGCCGGCATGAAGCATCGCCCGTTGTCGGGCGGCTAGTGATCAACCTGTGACTTGCCCGGTTGCACGCACGCGACGCCACAGATTGATCACGCAACACGGCTGCGGCGCTCGCCAATACTGGCGCTCCGGAGACGAAACCGCATGCAACAATCAGTCGACGCAAGAGACGAAACCGGCGTTTTGATCGGCGCCGGTGACGGGCTGTCTGGCGGTCCGAATGCGTCGGTCCGCGAGGACGGCGCCGAGCTCCTGTTCTTCTGCCCCGACGTCACGGACGCCAGCACGCTGAAGCGGGTTCAGCAGTTCATGGACTTCGGCTATCGCGTCAGGGTCTTCAGCTTTCGGCGTGAACGCTACAACACCGCCTATCGACCGCCGTGGCCAAACGTCCCGCTGGGCTTCACGAGCGATGCCCGCTACTGGCATCGAATTCGCGCCCTGCTCGGCGCCATCCCTGTCGTCTTCGCGCATCGCGCCGTGCTCAGGCGGGCCGCCGTCTTCTACGCTCGCAACATCGATCAACTTCTCCTGGCATTGCTCGCTCGCTTGATAACCTTCTCGCGCGCGCCAGTGGCCTACGAGGTGCTCGACATCCCGCCCATCCTCATGCGGCGCGGGCTGGTCCCGACGCTGCTGCGGGCGATCGAACGACTATGCCTGCGACGGACGAGTCTGCTGGTTCTTTCCTCGCCGGGCTTCCATCGGAACTACTACGACGCCGTACAGAAATATCGCGGCGACTGGTTCCTGCTCGAGAACAAGCTGCATCCCTCGATCTCGTCCCTGTCGGCGCCGGCGCCCGTGCGCTGCGCAGCAGAGGGCGGCCGTCCCTGGGTGGTCGGCTATTTCGGCCTGATCCGCGGCGAATCGACTTTTGCCCTGATCACCCGGCTGGCCGAACGCCTGCAGGGCCGCGTCCTGTTCAGGTTCGGCGGCATCCTGACGACCGTCGACCAGGCGAAGTTCGACGCGGTCCTGCGGCGTTGTCCGAACATCGTCTATCGCGGCCCCTACCTGCCGCAGCAGGACCTCGCAGACCTTTATCGCGACGTCGATTTCACCTGGGCGCTCGACCTCGAGCACACCGACCACAATTCGCGCTGGTTGATGCCCTGCCGTTTTTACGAATCCGGCTATTTCGGGATCCCCTGTCTCGCCGTGCACGGCTTCGAAGTCGGCAACACCATCGAGCGGCATCGGATCGGCTGGACGTTCGACGCGCCGCTCGAGGAATCGCTGATCCGCTTCTTCGAGCAGCTGACCCCCGCCGCCTACGAGCACATCCGCGGACGTCTCCGTTCGGTGCCGCGCACCATGTTCGTGGCCGGCGACGACGTCGCCGGCCTGTGCGCGATCCTCGGCTCCGGCAGCGCTACGCCGCAACGCCGGCGCGATTGATCATGACGCAGTCGAACTCGACCAGTCGTAGCGCACTGTCGCGACTCACCGGATAGAGCCCGGTTATGTCGAAGCCGCGTTGGTCGAGATAGCGGATGATGTCCATGTATTGCGGCATGCCCTTGTAGATGCCGATCACCGAGGCTTCCGTTTGCAAGGCCTTGACCGCCGGCAGGCTGTCGGCGGCGCCGCGCAGGACCTCGATATCGAAGCCCTGGGTGTCGATCTTGAGGTACGGCCGGTCGAAGCCGATGCGTTCCTGCAGCACGGGCAGCACGACGTCGAGGGTGCGCACCGTGACCGTTTCCGTGTGGCAGGGCACGTTCAGCCCGGCATAGTCGGGCACCCGGCCATGGTCGGGCTCCAGGAACGAGCTGAACTGATCGGACACCATCACGTTGATCGGCATGGATCCGTCGCTGCTGCCCAGCGCATAGCCTTCGATATGCCAGTCGCGATCGCCCCGGCTGCGTTCGCGAAGCGCATCGATGTGGTGGCTCACTGGTTCGAAAGAGACGATCGGGCCGTCATAGAGGACCTTGTCGCGCAGGAAGTCGCGATACTGGCCCGCATTGGCGCCGACATCGAGCACGCAGTCTATGTCGAGGTGGGCGAGCAGCTCGCGCAGATGCAGCGCGAAGTCGCGCTCCTTCATCTCGCGCAATGGCACGATGTCATAACCGAACGACCGGCTGACCCTGAGAACAGAGTCCTTGACGATCTTGAGCATGATGATCTCCGAGGGCCCGCTGATCCGACAGAGTGTGACCCATTGGCGATGCCAACCACTCGTGACCAGTTTGTGATCGGGCGCGAGGACAATTGAGCGGCCGCCTCTCATGGCCAACTATCGCCGGGCTGCGATGCTGAAAACGCGAGGGGAGAGAGATCATTGTTCTCGGTCAGTGGGCCGGTGCTCGTCACCGGCGGCGCCGGTTACATCGGCAGTCATGTCTGCAAGGCGCTGGCCGAGGCCGGGGCACAACCGATCTGCCTGGATACGCTGGAAAAGGGACACGATTGGGCCGTCCGTTGGGGTTCACTGGAGCGTGGTGACATCGGCGATGGCCGATTCGTCGAAGACGTGTTCCTGCGCCACAAACCGAAGGTCGTCATCCATCTCGCGGGCTACATCGAAGTCGGCGAATCGGTTGCCCACCCCGAGCGTTATCTCACCAACAATGCCGGCAAGAGCCGCGTGCTGATCGGCGCAGCGTTGCGGCACAAGATCGAAGCCTTCGTGTTCTCCAGCACCTGCGCCGTCTACGGCCTGCCGCAAACCGAGCTGTTGGCCGAGTCGCACAGGGTCGCACCGATCAATCCATATGCCGCCTCCAAGGCGAGTGTCGAGCGGGCATTGGATGCCGCGGCGTGGCGCGGGCTGCGCGCCGCGTCGCTGCGCTACTTCAACGCCACGGGCGCGGACGCCACGGCCGAGATCGGCGAAGCGCACGATCCGGAGACCCATCTGCTGCCGCTGGCGGTCGACGCGGCATTGGGCTTGCGCGCCTCGCTCGTCGTTCACGGTTCGGACTATGCGACCGACGACGGCTCGTGCGTGCGCGACTATGTGCATGTCACGGATCTGGCGGATGCCCACCTGCGCGCGGTGCAATGGTTGATGAGCCAGAAGGCGGGGAGGGGGCGCCACGACGTGTTCAACCTCGGCTCCGGCACCGGCCACAGCGTCAAGCAGGTGGTGGAGTCGATCGGCCAGGTCGTCGGGCGGCCGGTGCCTCATGTCTACGGCGCCCGCCGGCCGGGCGACTCCCCGCGCCTGGTCGGCTGCATCGACAAGGCGCAGAACCAGCTCGGCTGGACTCCCCTGCGCGGCTTGCAGACGCAGATCGAAGACACGGTCCGCTGGCGGATGTCGATGCGGCGCTGAGCAGCGCTCGCCCACCGGGAGGGTTGCGCCGCGTTGGACAAAGAGGCGCTGAACAACCACAGTCTCGGCCGTAAACGAGAGCACAGGTTGATTCACTCCCCGCCCGATTGGGCCATTCAACGGTATCATCTCGAGAACAGCCGCTATTGGATCAGCCCCGCCGGCCGCCGCAGCCGTTGGCGCAAGCGTCTGTTCTCCGGCCTCCTTGCCGCATTCGGCGCAGGCCTTCGCCTGACACCGCTCTATGGACGCGGGCGGCGGAATGCCCTCGATCTCCAGCTGGTCGAGCTGACGTTCGCCTTCGAGGAGCTGCCGCGACAATTCGACGGATACCGGATCCTTCACGTCAGCGACACCCATCTCGACGTCTTTCCGGCGCTTGTCGACGCGGCCCGCAAGTTGCTGGGCGGCCTC
>Ga0210399_10000104_pt1 | contig 63364 bp, 101 predicted proteins | sample IncBWC14MmetaG_FD_150865 | JGI IMG/M metagenome (GOLD analysis project Ga0210399, IMG submission 150865) | Forest soil microbial communities from Barre Woods Harvard Forest LTER site, Petersham, Massachusetts, United States - Inc-BW-C-14-M | ecosystem: Environmental > Terrestrial > Soil >...
TGAGAAAACCTAAGTGTTCCGGTTCGAGGAGAACATCGGTGCCATCAACCGTGGTGGTAAGGATGGAGCAGGACGTGGTGTGTGTATGGCGGTGGAGTGGGCTATTAAAGGTGGATACGATTACGTAGCCATCACCGAGGCTGACTTCTTCTTTTGCGAGCCCGTACGCAAGATCATCAATCGAATGAATAAGTCCGGGGTGAAGGTTGCCTCACCAGGATTTGCTGTGCCATTCTGGTTCCCGGAGTTTGGCATCTTCTTCCTCGACGTGGAGTACGCCAAGGAATTTGATTTCATCGGGAAGTACGATTGGCAGAACACTCAGACCTATCCTCTCCTTGAGATCAAACTTGAGAATCTATTCGGTGATGACCTGTTCATGCTCGGCATCCGTGGACAGCGCAACGACTATAACCAGGTCAATGTCGCTAACCTCGCAAACAACTATCCATACGGTAACTGCAAGTGGCTCACGCAAAACCGTGACCCGAATGTTTATCTACGCCTACTAGAGGTCAATGGGATCGTACCGAAATGATAAAATCCATCCGACGTTGGATTGCTATTCTTCGAGAACTCAAGGCCATGCTCGACTACGCCACCAACAGGAATACCCCATGATCATCGCTATCGTAGGGGCGGGAGGGCAGGGTAAAACCGTGGAGGACTGTCTATCGTCCTACGCCGATCCTTCGCATCGGATATTCTTCGACGACAAGACTAATCTTCCGGTCAAGTCACTTTATAAGCAGGAAGGTTTCAAGCAATTCCTGACCGTTGTAGCCATCGGGGACAACGTAATACGAAGCCTCATATGCGAGCAGATTTTGATTCGTGGCGGGAATCTTCTCACTGTCCAGCATAAGGATTGCTTCGTTTCATCGTCTGCCAAGATCGGGGTTGGATCGACTATCCATTTCGGGGTTCACGTCGGGGCAGGGGTGGTACTCGGAAAAGGCTGTATCATCAACAATGGCGCCAGCGTCGGCCATGGATGCAAGCTAGGAAACTACGTAAACGTTTGTGACGGTACCATGTTTGGTGGCGACGTTAAAGTCGGAGACGAGACGTTCATAGGATTGAATTGCACAATCCTTCCCAAGATCAAGATCGGTAAGTCATGTACGATCGGAGCTGGATCGGTAGTCATCCACAATGTACATGATGGGGCCAAGGTAGTCGGTAATCCCGCGAGGCCGATATGACTTTACCCATTGTCAGACCCCAGCATCCGAGGCTGTTCGATATCGATAGCTATTTCGATAAGGCTCTGGAGACCGGGAATGTCACTAATAATGGCGATCACGTCCAAGCATTCGAGGCCAAGCTAACCGAGCTACTCGGCGTACCAACGATTTGCTTAAATAGCGGTATGTCAGCATTAGTCGCCATGCTACGCGCTATCGACGTCGTGGACATGGACGTTATCGTTCCGTCGTTCACTTTCGCCGCGACTCCTCATGCGGTGATCCTGGCTGGCGGTCGCCCGGTATTCGCCGACATTGATGAACAAACCCTGTGCCTTGATCCAATCGCCGCGGAGAGAGCCATTACCGGCCGCACCACGGCAATCATGGGTGTGGATGCCTACGGACTATGCTGGCAACCTCCTAAAGGTTGGAGCGCCGGTGGGCATATAGACGTGCTGATTGATTCGGCCCCGGCGTTCGGTTCGGAGATATCCGGAACTAACTCATATGCCAGAGCCAAGGCACAGGTCTATTCGTTCCATGCGACAAAGCCATTCTCGACGATGGAGGGAGGATGTCTGTGCTCAAGTGATCCAACCTTAATAGATCGCGCCAAGGCCATACGAAACTTCGGTATCGGTCAGGATGGCAAGGTTGAGCAGATTGGGATTAACGGAAAGATGATAGAGGTCTGTGCCATCATCGGGCTAAAGCAATTGGAAACTTGGCCCGAGCGGAGGTTGGCAAGATCGGTAGCGGAGGCCGCGCTGCATGACACTTTAGAAGAGATCAGGGGAATTAAACTTATTAAGCCACCTTCCAACCAGATGCCGATCTGGACGTACATGCCAATCCTCGTCACCGACAATTTCGGCGTACCGCGGGATATCGTGGTCAAGAAACTCCACGAGAAAGGCATCATGGTCCGCCAGTATTATGAACCGTGCCATCTAATGCCAGCCTACCAATACAATCCAAAATACCCGTCAGGTCACGTTAAGCTTGCCGTGACCGAACATATTGCAGAGCAGGTGATAGCGCTTCCGGTCTATGGAGATATGAAGAAGAAGGAGATCAACGAGATTTCCGGGGCGCTCCGATCAATCCAGAAAGAATACGCATGAGGATTTTGATCGCCGGGGCTGGCGGGTATATCGGGATTCCTCTTTACGAAGAACTGGCGAAGAGAGGCCATGAGGTCTGGGGTTTCGACCGGTGGTTCTTCGGTAAGAAACCAATGGGAATTGCTAGCGGTATTTACGCAGATATAAGAACCGTAGACCCTAGAAAGATGCCGCAGATGGATGCGGTTATCGACCTAGCCGGTCTCTCCAATGATGCCTCTGCCGATATTGATCCGGAGTTGACGACATCCATCAATCTCCACGGTGCCTGTAGACTGGCTACGCTGGCCAAGGATGCGGGTACGCGAAGGTATATCTACTCCAGCTCATGTTCGATTTACGGAGCTGGTGAACGCGCTGGGCTATCTGAGGGCGATGATCCGAACCCTCTGACGGCATATGCAAGGTCCAAGGTTGGCGTCGAGGATCATCTTCGATCGATAGCATCTCCAGATTTCGACCCGATCATATTTCGCAATGCAACAGTGTTTGGCGCATCTCCCCGCATGAGATTTGACCTGGCCGTCAACATCATGACGCTCAGGGCATGGCGGGATAGACTGATTTATGTGATGGGATCTGGAAAGCAGTATCGTCCCTTTGTTCATGTGTTGGATGTGGTAAGGGCATTCGTGCTTGCGGTGGAGCGGAAGGAATATACTAACGATACGTTCAACGTCGGATGTGACAGCATGAATATGTCGATTGAGGAACTATCCTCTCGGGTAAAAAATGTTTTCCCGTCTGCGGACGTTCACAACATCCCGGACGATCCCGATAAGCGCAGTTACAACGTCTCGTTCCAGAAGATAAAATCAGCCATGCAATTCAAGGTGCACCATGACGTCACCATGGGAATTTGCGAAGTTAAAGACGCCTTGATCAAGGGGAAGATCAGCGGAGATGACCCTACCGCATACACTTTGAACTGGTATCGTTCGTTGATGGACTGGGACCGTAGACTTAGCGAGATACGGCTAGACGGCAGGATCCTATGAGCAAAGAAATAGCCGACAAATTCCGCGTCATGGCCGATCGTATAGAGAAGAACACTGGAGAGCCGTTCGGCGGCTGCGTCATGATCTTCCCGCCCGGAGATAACATCGAACCAATCGAGCTGCTTTGGCTTGATGCCAAGACCGATATCCCATCGTTCTGGGGTACGATTAGGGCCAAGTGCGATATCGCGGTAGCCGAACACGCCAACCAGTCTAGAATGGGGCAGGCTTTCCGAAGGTAAGATATTGTGATATTTCTCATCTATGGCCCCGTGGAGCAGAAAAAAGCGCGTCGAATTCGAAGGGGCGTTCTATGACTTCCTTTCCGAATGCCGAGTAAACAGCAAGGATGACGGAGAGATCATCCTTGGTAATTGCCTTTACCGAGCACAGCGCATACTTTTCACCGCGATATTCGACGGTATGGAGCAGGACATCCATACGTTTGACGCTCTCAAATCCCGACAATTGGGCATCTCGACATCGGCCCGCGCCCTTAATGTATTCTGGAGCGGCATGCACGATGGCCTAGCAAGCGCGTGCGTGTTCGATACCGATACCAATAAACAGAACGCCCGTCGCGAGATAGAAACTATGGTTGAGGCTTTGCCTGATAGCCTCGGGTTTCCCAAGATCAAAGCAAATAACCGAAACGCAATCACCTTGGAAAACAACTCGACTATTACCTTCATGTCGGCCGGCGTTAAAAAGAGTAAGTCGTCCGGAACTCTAGGCCGGTCTTTAGGCCTAAGCGCGTATAATGCCTCCGAAATTTGCAGCTTTGATAACGATGAGGGCTGGGAAGCATTCCAAAACTCGGTATCTGATAAGCATCCAAACCGACTTTATGTGAGAGAGTCCACTGCCCGCGGCTACAACTCTTGGCATGAAATATGGGAGGAAGATAGATCCGACCCCACTCATGTTACGTGCGTCTTCTTAGGATGGTGGTCTAAGGATACTCAGGTAATCGAGCGTAACGAAGCTGACTTCGAACTCTACGGCGTCCAGCCACCTACCGATATCGAGATTAAGAAAATAGAGTTGGTAAAGAAGCTATACGGCTGGCAGATAACTCCTGAGCAGTTGGCATGGGTGCGCCGTAAGAGCGATCCTACCGGAAAGAAAGAGGGAGATGCGCCCGCTGAATTCACTCCAAACGTAATCCGTCTTCAGGAGCAGCCGTGGGTCGAGGAGGACGCATGGCAGATGACCGGGAGTGTGTTCTTCACTCCGGAGAAACTAGCTGAGCAGGCCAACCGTAATGTCGCCAAGAACTTCTCAACTTACTACTTCGCTCCCGGTATAGAATTCACTGATATGCGCGTCTATAAACCGCCGAATAATAAGTCGATCGAGCTGAAGATATGGGAACCGCCGCAGCAAGAATCGGTATACGTGGTAGCTGCTGACCCAGCCTTTGGTTCCCATGAGGATAATGACCGGTCCAGCATTCAAGTTCTGAGATGCTACGCTGACGGGTGCGATCAGGTCGCCGAATACGCATGGCCACTGATAGGGACTCGACCATTTGCTTGGGTAATTCTTGCCTTGGCTGGCTGGTACGCCAAGGAGATGAGCGACATTTATCTGATCGTTGAACTCAATGGGCCCGGCAACGCGGTGTGGGATGAGATCGTGTCCACTCGCCAGCATATTAACGCCGGGTATCAGCCCCATGAAATGGACGATAAGGGATTGGCTAACGTTTTCTGGAACGTAAAGAATTACGTCTATAGCCGCCCTGATTCGCTGGGTGCTGGGAAGGCTCAGCAATGGCGCACGTCAGGTGGTGCGGGCCCTACTGCAAAGGTTCGTCTGATGGAGCGTCTGAGGGATTTTACCGACAATGGAATGCTTCGTATCAGGTCTCAGGACTCCCTCGAGGAAATGAGATCCGTTACCCGTGAAGGTGATACGATAGCCGCTCAGGGCAAGAATAAGGACGACCGAGTGATGGCCTTGGCCTTGGGCATTCGATGCTGGGAGGAACGGGTCAGGCGTACGCTATCGGTCAGCCAAAGAACCAGGGAACGGGAGTTGTCCAAGCTTCGGTTGACACCGGAGGACCGATACAAGATGTTCACCTCCTACCAGTTTCAGCAATTTTTGGGCGAGAAGAAGATATTGAGGGAGCGGGAAATGCGAGCTCTCAAGGCCCATAATCGGAGGTTTGGACGTCGATGAAGTACAAACTCCAGTGCAATTTCTGTAGCGAAACTTTCACCCATATTGGCAACTCTTTCCCTACGCACTGCCCGCTGTGCTTTGCCTACGTCGGGCTAGATGGCAAGCCGGAGGTAAACCTCCCGTTCCTGTCCAAGGCGGTTAACAAGACACCGGATACCCTCAATAGACAAATGGAGTCAATGGCCAACGATAGACGGTATCAAGCCGCGGAGATGACCGGAAATCCCGTATCAGACTTTGATTCGATGAAGCATACCAACATGAGGGATAGTCTCCATGAGGGTGACACTTCTTATGTCCCGACACGGCAGCCAGCCACCGATGATCTCAAGGTTCAATTCGGTGATGGGCAGGGAGGCAATATAGACCCGGCTATCCTGCAAGGAGTGAGAACCGGGGGCAACGCCAATATGGGGGCAAATCAGGTAATGCCGTCGATCAGAAGTCTACACCAAAGGAATGCCCACGCCATTGTTGCCAAGGGAAGCATTAAGGCAAAAGGCTGATGCTTCATATCCCGACACAGGAAACCGCTCTAGTACGCTTTATCAACGAGCATATTGAATTGTGTATGGAGACGGCTGCGGGGCGGGCTTCCGAGTGTCGTCTAATCAATGCGATCGTGGAAACCGGAAGGACCGATGGCGCTAAGTCCAAGATGAACATGCTCTACAATCATCTGGATCGTTTGACTGCCTACCTCTATTCTCCCACCGACCTACGGTTCACGCTAGATTTTGAGAACGATTACCCGGAGAGAATTTATCAGCAGGCCGGAGTAGTAGCACGAAGTCTTACGCGGGATTGGGAGCGAAATAATATTGACACGCTATTCGGCGCCGGAGTTTTTGAATCCCTCAAGTACGGATCATCTATCCTGAAACAATGGACAGAGACGACCGACGATGAGGATGTCTCGTTCTGTAGTCGGCTAACAAACCAGTGGAACTTTGGAGTTTATACGGAAGACGAAAACGACCTGTCAAAGCAGGAAGTCCTCTGCGAGCGCATGTACCTCACGATGCCGGAGGTATGGCAGCGAATCTATCGTCTGCCAGGCGCTAAAGAATTGATGAAGCGTATCAAGTCTCATTCAAGATCGGGAGAATCCGACTGGGGCGCGACGTCATTCTTCCATCAGGTTCTATCGGTTTCCGCTCTCAATACATCTCAGGTTAATCCAGTTCCGCCTCCCGGTGGCATCGTCGATCTAGCCAATAACCAGAACTACTCGATGATGTCGCCGACCATCGCGGCAAATCGAGTTTTGATGCACGAACTCTGGGTCAAGGACGAGCACGATTACGTCACGTTACAGATGATTGAGCCAGATATAATCGTCGCCCCGTACCGAAAGGACGGGATTGTGATGAGGAAACAGAACCTCATGGTTCCTGGCGACATGAAAACCGGTCGCCATCCGTACACTCTGATCCAACCCAACCAGATGAGGGGATATATCTGGGGACGAACCGAAATATCAGATCTGGTCGAACCTCAGATGTTACTCTCTCAAGGCGCAGACGACGCTCAGAGATTGCTAGGTGTCCAAGTCGATAAGATCATTGGGTACACTGGCGTCGACGGAATGACCGATGAGAGATACGACGCCATGAGGGGAGCAGGATGGGTGTCAGCTCCACAGCAAGCTACAATGGCCGACCTCACCCCTAAATTTCCCAATGAGCTTCTGCCAATGCTCAAGTTCTATATCGAGCAGTTGAATGTCATTGGGGGGTTCTCTGACCTTATGCAAGGACGAGGAGAATCAGGAGTTCGTGCTGGAACGCACGCCAATACCCTGATGAAAACAGGGTCTCCCAGACTTAGAGATCGGTCGTTACTTGTGGAGCGTCAATGCGCCACAGCGGCCGATCTCACTCTTTTGCTCAAGACGGCAAAGGACGGAGACCAGTTTTGGACAAAAGCCGAAACGCTAGAGGATATCAAAAACACCACATTCCGTCTGACAGACCTTCCTGACGATAGGAGAGTGGCAGTAGATAGCCACAGCTCTAGTCCGATATTTGCGGACGATCATCAGCAACTAACGGCGTTTGGTTTGAAGGCCGGATTCATTGATGGCGAGGAAGCGATCGAAGACCTTCCGTATCCTAACAAGGAACGGAAAAAGCAGAAATATCGGATGAAGCAGGTTGCTCAGCAGAAGAAGCTGGAAGAGTTGAAGCAGGCCGATCCGGAAGCTTATGCTAAGCTATTGAGCCACGGTAAAAAGTAGTTCACGTCCCGCTTTTCAAAAGCCATACCATCAGAATAATCACGGCACTGCAAAGCACATATAGCGCGACCGTTTTCCACCGTTCTGGGCCGGGGCTTTGCCTAACGTATCGGGCCAATATGTAGTCCTCCGCCCATCCCAACTAGGCATCCCAATAATCCGAACACGATCCAGATAATGAAAATCGCAACGATCGCCCACAGGACGATGTTGATGATGGCACCGATGGCTCCTCCGGCCGCTCCAATTAGGCTGAGCAAAAGCGGGACTAGTATTTTTATAATGGCAACGACGGCGAAGATGATAACTAGATCGATGCATAACTGCTGGACCCACCGATTGAGAAACATCCGCCCATGGTAAATCCCTCTGGGGGTTAATTCACAGAGGTCTAAGTCGCATAAGGGACAAAAGTTCCGTTAGGCGGTCTTCAGTGCCTCAAGCGCCGCGGTGTTGGTCGTGATCTGAGTGGTGTCAGCATCAACCCCAGCCTGATCGGTAGTACCTGACTGTAGCGTTGCGATGGTAGAAGCTTGTGTTGCGATCTCGGCTTTCAGCGAAGTGATGAGTGCCTGCATGTCAGTTACCGCCTGAGTATTAGCAGCTACGGCGGCATTCAAATTGGTTAAGTCGGCCATGATTTTCTCCAGTGCTTGAAGGACAAGCATTTGTAATTCACGTTCGTCCATATCAAACTTTCTGGGGTTACGCCACTTCGGCGCTTTCGCTCCATAAGATGAACTCGTAAGTCGGCAGTCGGTATACTCTGCCCCGCTTCCGATACGGTGGCCCACCGTCCCTTCCTAATCTATCGTAAATAAAGTCGGTGCAAACTCCAGCCAACTCGGCGGCCTCCTTGACGGTCAGGTATCTCTTGCGCCTGACTAGCTGTTGTATCTCAACGGCCTGCATGTTCCGCTAATTGTCCTGTTTGCCGACACTCACCAAATACATCCGTTCTAGTCCTAAAGCAACCGAATGGCGGTTAACCCGTCGCTCAACGGACACATGACGTGTAGCCATCCCGGCTATCCGCGAAACCTCGCAGACACACGGAGGACCAACCCGATGATCACTCGTAATCGGCGCAAAGGTCGCAAGCACCGGAAGTAAGCTTGCATGGCACTACCTCCTTCTGTTTCTCCTCCGCCTACACCCGGACAACCTCCGGGAGGGGCACCAACTCAACCGCCGTTTGGTGGGTCGCCTGCCGTGACCCCTACCCCAAACAAGGGGTTCGAGATGGCGGGGAAGCAGAAGGTCGCCATGGCCGTTAAGGTTCTACAGGATGCTCTACCGATGTACGGGGCATCCTCTGACGAGGGGCAAGTCATTCTCGATTGCCTCAGGAAATTGGGGAAGATGGCCCAGCCAGGCGATGTCAGCCAGTCGGGCCAGGTCAACGGTCTTCAACAGCAGATGCTCAAGGCGTTGCAATCAGGTCAGACGCAGAAATCAATGGCCGCTCCGCAAGCCGGGGCAGGCGCAGCGCCGGGGGGCGCACCTCCAACCCCGTCACCGGCAGCCGCCGCGTAAGGAGATCAAGATGAGTCTATTCCAGAACTCTACCAAAACCCTCCCGAAGAAACCCGACGAACAGATCGTCCGAGTTGACATGGAAGAGGACCAGATTTCCGGTCGCAAGAGCCATCTTCCTAAGGGCGCTACCGGTACTGGTGGGATGACCATCCAGCACGTCGGGTCGTCCTCGGGGAGCATGAAGTAACATGCCAGAGATCGACGAGACGAGGCTTGGAAGCTTGAACGCGGTCGCTCAGATCGCCGACGCGCTCCTGAAAAACCCCAAGACGCGCAAGAAGTATCTCGAGGCCGTCAAGGAAGCCCGTCCGGATCTCCCGATCCCGGAGATTGATGCCGCGGCCCCGGTCGCTAGTGAGATCGCTGCCGTTCGCGAGGAATTTACGAAAGAGTTGAAGGCGATCCGCGAGGACCGGGAAAAAGATAAAAATGACCGCCTCCTCGGCTCCGTTCGCGAACAGTACAACAAGGGAAAGCAGGAATTGCTTGACCTTGGCTATACGACGGAAGGTGTGGCCGACGTCGAGAAGTTCATGGAGGCCAACAACCTCACCGACTTCTCCCTAGCGCGCAAGGCATACGAATTCGATAACCCCCGTCCTGCTCCTGGCCGCCCGTCAAGAAACAATTTCTGGGATGCTCAGGAAGCCAAGGCCGCCGGCAGCGACGATTATATCAAGAAGCTTTTCGAGACAGGCGGACAGGACGAATCGGTTCTGGACGCGCAGATCAGCACCGTGCTTGCCGAGGCCCGTCAGGGTTTAGGTGGAGCTAGGGCGAGGTAGGAGAGAGACAAATGTCCGTTTCGCCCATTCAAGGTATCGGCGTTGCTCCATCAGGCGCCCTCGGAAATGAACTGAACAGCACCGTCAGACGTGCTTTCGTGCCAAATTTATTTGTCCAGATATACTTCTCAAGCCCAAATCTATTTTATCTGATCGGCAACGCGAAGAAGGCGGCCGGCGGCTTCAACCAGATCACCATTCCACTGCAGGGGCAGTCGATGGTGCAGGGCGGATTTACCAACTACGGCGGATCGTTCGCTCAGCCTCAGGTGATTCCGGCGGTACAGAATGCCCAGTTCAACCTGGCGTACTGGACCGTTGGCATTCCTCTTCCGTTTGGCGAGTCGGTTATCCAGTCGACAGAGACCGTCATTCCGCTTTTGAAAGCGAGAATGAACGATGCGTATTCGGTGACTTGGCAGAATTTCGCGCAGTTGGTTTATACATCGGCGTCGACCACGAATGCGATTTTCCCGGATTCATATGTCAACGCATTCGATAACGGTACAAACTTCTCCAACTATGGCGGTGTTAACCGGTTGCAGGCCGGTAACTCCTTCTTCAAGGGACAGTACATCAATCTCGGTGCCGCACCGTGGTCTCTCTCCGCCGGTTTTACCCGTGCTTCGATGTCCAGTTTCCTTACGAAGGTTACGGATACTGCGGGTGGTGAAGCTCCAACCTTTGTGGTGATGAACCCAGCCGATTGGGCTACCCTCAACAAGGACTTCATCGGGACGGAAACGCTTTTCCTCCGGATGGGCGTCAATGGCGGGATGGATACGGCCAGGAATTCGTCGTTCCCTAATCTTCTGGTCAACAATATCCCGATTTTCGCCGATCACTTCTGCCCGGTTGGTCAGGTCTTTGCCGTCAACACCAAGTACGTCTCGATGTATTTGAGTGAAGACGCGGCCTTCGACTTCTCTGGGTTCTATTCGCTCGTTCCGCTGAACCAGATGGCGCAACAGGGCGTCGTGGTTGCCGGGTACAATATCGTCTGTGCCAAGCCAGTGTCTTGCGCGATCGGGTATGGCCTCGGTGGCAACGCCTTCTGATAGGAGAATGCAATGAGCCAAATTCAGGGAGGCGCGGGTCTTGGATTAAAGCCGCCTCAGTACGCCTACCCCTCGGAACTTAACCAAGCGGCCCCGGACGTTGCATCGGCGTATATCGGTTTTGCGGCTGGTGACGCTCTCCCCGTTCCTGCCGGACAGCAGTTTATCGAGCCAGGATCGTATATGTTTCTCCAATACCTTGACCCGATCAACGGGGCATGGAGGGGACACAATACCGCTCGTGGCGCTGACGGAGGAATGCTCTGGTCTGACGGCGTAAATTACCGAATTTCCAACCTGACCGGTTGTCCGGTGGCTGCGGTCGTTACCGCGGGCGGGTCCGGTTATGTACAGTCATCGACGACCTGCGCGGCTTCAACCGGTGGCTCTCTTTGGCAGCCGATCGTCGGCGGCATGGTGTCAATGAGCACCATTTCGGTGGCTGGATCGGGTTATGGCATCGCGCCGCTTCTGTTTATCCAGGAACCTCCGTTCCCCGGCGTGCAGGCTACCGGTCATTGCGCTATCACGGGCGGGTCGGTTACCAGCGTCGTGCTAGACAATGTGGGAGCTGGCTATATCACCGCTCCGTCCGCGGTAATTATCCCGTCCCCGTACGATCCGAACTTGCCGACGCTCCCGGTGCAGGCCGCCGCCACCCTTGCCTTGGTTGGGTCTGGGTCTATCTCGGCCGTCATCTGCACCAACAACGGAGCTCCAACGGGCGCTACCGCACCGACGCTCACGATCTCCGGTGCGGGGACCGGCGCTTCGATTACCGCGGTACAGTGCCTCACCATTACCGCCGGATCGGTAGCTGCCGGAGGTGCCGGGTTTACCGGTGGTGGCGGTGCCGTTACGGTAGGCGGTATTACGACTGCCGTTCCGCAGTGGGTTAACCCGGCCATTCAGTTGACCGGTGCCATACCTCGCCCTGCCCAGATCGGGTTCTTCGCCACGGGCGGGTCTCTGATTTCCGTCTCTACTATTTTCGATGGCGGGCTGTTCTTTGGTACCCCCACGGTTCTTGTCACGGCCGGCGCCGGCAATCTCCAAACGACCACGGGATCGGTGACCGTCACCCTCGGGTCGACCAACGATACAGCCCGCATCGTGCCAATGTAGGATATGGGGCGGCACTGACGGAGGCGCCGCCCTCGCTTATGCCTCCGATGTAATAGGAGGCCGCTATTCTCGTAACGTACGAAAACCGCACCAATCAATTACTTCAGTATCCAGTCGCTCCGGTCGACCCATTATATTCCACCGTTGATCTGGACAATTGGATAAATCAGGCTCGCACCCAGTGTGCCGGTGAGGGACAGTGCATCCGTGTATTGGGTACCATCGACACGGTAGCAGGCACCAACCTTTATCCATTCTCATCCATCACAGTTTCAGGGACGTCGGGGGTATCCGCCGCGCTCCATGTCAGGAGCATTCGGTACGCCGTAGGTAACGGCTACTCTCGTCTAAAGGTGAGAAATTACGAATGGATGGAGTCGTACGAACTAAATAATGCCGTTATCCCCTCCGGTCCACCTACGGTATGGGCACAGTACGGTCAGGGCGAGACGGGGAGTTTCTTCATCTCGCCTCTCCCCGACGACGTGTACATGATGACATGCGATTGTGTGTGCCTCCCCATCAATCTTGTGGACGACACGACGCCGGAAGCAATCCCTCCCCTATGGCAGGATGCCGTGGCCTATTTCGCAGCATACCTTGCTTTACTGTCGGCACAATCGGCACAAAGGCAATCTGACGCCGATCGGATGTTTGCTCGTTACACCGAATTCGTAGATCGGGCCCGAAGATTCGCCACTCCTGACGTCAACAAGAACCTCTACCCACAGAACCAAGACCCGACAATCATCTCAAAGCTGGGTCTTACGCCTAAAGCGGGGGCCCAGTAATGCTGCACGAATATCTAAAGCAGACCCGCCGTTTTCTCCGTGACGCCAAGCAGGACATGCTCGAGGAGGAGGATGTCATTGAGCATATCAATGAGGCGCGTCGTGAAACCGCGATGCGAGCGCAGGCGATCCGGAGACTTACTCCGATCGCGGCCGGGCTAGTTTCTGCAAGCGTTACCTCGCCGGGCAGTGGATACACAAATCCAACCATAGTCATCTCTCCCCCGGATTTCCCCGATGGTCTTCCTGGATACCCAAATGGGCGTCAAGCAACGGCGCTTGCCACGCTACAAGGCGGACAAATATCCGCAGTAGACATTCAGGATGGCGGGGCGGGGTATCAAAACCCTCTCATGTCTATCACTGACCCGACTGGCACCGGGGCTGTCGTGGTGCCCACGCCGGTCAAGTATAATCAGATAATTCAGGGGCAAGAAAAATATGACTGGGCAGACATAGATACGTCGATGTTTCCTGGGGTTGGCGCTGTGTTCTGGATCCAATCGGTTGGCGTTATCTATGCGAACTGGCGCTATGTACCTCAGTACTGCTCATTCACAAAGTACCAGGCAAAAATTCGCACCTACACTACAGCCTCGTACCAGTACGTGCCAGCTTTCTTCACTCAATACGGGCGTGGAGTGGACGGTTCTTTTTATATGTATCCACCGCCGTCTCAGACATACCCAACTGAGTACGACTGCCTATGCCTGCCTATAAACTTAATCGACGACACGACTCCTGAGGCAATTCCTTCTCCGTGGACTGACGCGGTTAAATTCTACGCTGCGGCTATGTGTTACCTCGACCTGCAGAACGGAAATAAAGCGCGAGAGCACTTCGATCTGTATGATTCTTTCATGCACAGGTATGGTGCCTACGCGATGCCCGGTCGTCAGATAAATCAGTATGGGCGTCCGTCGTAATGGCTATCAAGGCCCAGCAGCCTGCCGCTCAAGGCGACCAGCCGTGGCAACCCACGATGCCTCCTCCGATGCTTATGGAGGAGTTTCAGGGTCTCTATACCTCCACGACTAGACCGGGAGTGAAGGACGAGGCGTGCTGGTGGATAGACGGCTATATCCCGCTCGGGCGTAATGATCTTCGCACGTTGCCGGGGACTGGTCCCGTAGTGTTCAGGGCGCCTACGGGGAAAACTATTGCATTTTTTGATTTTACCAATATTGGACCCACGCCGTACTCGATTGTCATAGGAGCAACGGGAGAAATATACGCTGTTAACACCGATACCGGAGCGTTCTCAACGATTGCTCCTGCCGGGACAATTACGAACCCATCAAAGCAGAACGTGGGTATTTCCCAATACGGTAGTCAATATGTTCTCATCGTTGCAAAGCAAACCAACGGATACTTTATCTGGGACGGGACTACGTTCTTTACGCCGGGTATGTCTTTCACCGGGGTTGGCGGCGGTACAATCCCAACCGGGATAGGCGGTACTACCATCGAGACTTATGCTGGACGTATTTGGATCGGGAACGGAGCAACGATATTTTTTAGTGTCCCTGGATCTTTGACGGATTTCTCATCGGGAGATGGTGGTGGGAACTTCACCTCCAACGATAGCTTCTTGCGGGTTCAATATACGCAGCTAGTTCAAACCAACGGCTTCCTATATCTGATCGGAGATTCCTCGATCAACTATATCTCCGGCGTTCAGACTTCTGCATCTCCTCCGGTCACGACGTTTACAAACCAGAATGCCGATCCTGAAGTTGGCACTCCATACTCTGCCTCTGTGACCGTAATTGGTAGAAATATTATCTTCGCAAACGCATGGGGAATTCACGTCAGCTACGGCGCGGCCGTAACCAAAATCAGCGAAGCTTGCGATGGGTTCTATACGTCAGTTCCTAATTTTGGCGGGCAGCAGTTAAGCGCAGCAAAATCCATCGTATACGGTAAGCGTCTTTGGTCTTTGCTATGTCCTGTGATTGATCAATTTACTGGCCAGCAGAGAAACAAGCTCATCACATGGAATAGCCAGTTGTGGTTTGTCTCGGAGCAGGATGTGGTTCTAACCTATATCCGGCATCAGGAAATCAACTCTGTGCTCACCGCATGGGGGACGGACGGGACCACGCTACGTAGGCTTTTCCAGAATCCGTCTACCGGGTTTACCAAGCGGGTGATGTCCAAGTTCTGGCGCAGCCAACTCGGCATTAACATGAAGGAAACCGCCAATCGGTTTTGGGCCTCCGCTCAGTATTATAATCTCTCCGATCCTAACGTTAACGTATACATCGAATCGGAGAATGCCGCTTCGTTTGGCGGCACAGCGCAAATCCAGCTCGTGCCAGGAACAACCAACGTGGAATGGACCACACTTGGTACGCAGGTGATGAACTGGACCACGATGGTTTTGGGAGTATCCACTCCTATGAAGTGGACAACCACAAATGCGGGCGGGATCGTGGTGTTTGATCCAAGATCGGTTGCCCAACAGGGGGTCTATTTAGGGTTTACGCTAGAGACCAACTCCGCTGACATGGCATGGATATCTGCTATGATAGGCAACGCTCTCTGGAATTATCGGGGATAACATGGCTCTGCCTACCGCATTTACGGGGAACGTCGCTCCTACCGGAGAAGAACTAGACGCCGATCTTGCGGCGCTTGGTGCTCTTACGCCAATTCCCTGCACGATAGCGGGCACAAACACAATCACCCTGACGCCAAACGCAAATACGCCAACTGTCGTAGCATACGCTCCATATACCCAATTCACCGGCATAGCCGCTGGCACCAACACGGGTCCGGTTACAGCTCAGGTTGGTTCTCTGGCATCTCTCAATGTCTATAAGGACACCATCAACGGCCCGGTTCAATTAAGCGGTAGTGAGATCGTCCTAAATACCAAACTCATCCTGATGTACGACCCAACCCTTAATACAGGAGCGGGAGGTTTCCATCTAGTCGGTACGGTTGCCTCAACCACTAGAGACCACACTACTACGGCATCGATTTCAATTACGGCTATCCCGCCGTTCACAGGATCGACGGCCACGGTTCTTCTCGCCGGTTCATCTATTGGCGATATCGTATCGCTTGGATTCCCGTCCCTTGCATCGATAGGATTGTCTTGGCAGGGCTATGTCAATAATGCGGGGACGATCACATTGAACGTGTTCAACCTGTTCTCGCTAGCTACCGTCACTCCCAACGTCGGTGTCTATACCATCAACACTAGGGGTTTCACTTAATGTCTGACGTAGCTGGCCTAGCGAACGTCCCAAACTCTCCGCAGGAATTAGCGGAATGGAGCTTCGCTCACGCCGCTCACCACGCCGATATTGTTCGCGTCATCTATCAGATTACCAAACTAGCATTGCCGATTTTCATTCTTGATCCGATTGACGTAAATAATCCCCAAGTGTGGGCAGACCAGCATCAGATAATGCACTCGCAGATGGACGATGTTTTGGGGATTGCTGGGTATAACCTCGATGATTGGGACTGGAAAAACCAAAGTACATTGGCGGGGAATATTTGGAATAACTTTCAAGACCACCTTCAAGCATCTGAAATTTTGGAGATAGGGTAGGAAACATGGCAGACGCAGCACTCAAGATCGAACCGGAATACCATCCTTCTCGTCGCGTAGCTCGGTACGACCTCGTGGATTACGGGGCCTATCTCTGCAAGCGCATGAAGCAACATTGGCCTCACCTTCAGGACCGTCAAATCCTCGGGTATTTGCAGGGATGTTCGGATGGGCCTTCGTCGGGGGAATATCTGTTCATCCGCACCGATAGATCGTTTCTCCTCGCCCAATCGTTTCAGGAATTCCTTGAGCCCTATCCGTGGGTGAAAGAGATTTTCTGCTTTGCCTATTATGAAGACGCTAGGTATCCAGCCGAGGGCGATACGGTCGAAAAGTATCAGAAGGAAATGAAGGAGTCCGCCATCCTTCAGGCCGCGTCTCTATATGAAGATTTGATCCGGTGGGCTCAGAAGATCGGGGCCAACGAGATCATCGTCGACAAGCTGACCGACGTCCCTGTCAAGGACGATAAAGACCCCAAGCATATGAGCACCATCAAGGGCAGGATGGGCAAGCTTTACAAGTCGGAAGAGATTTTCGCCCGCATGGATCCGGACAAGATTAGGAAAGTCTAATGATCGAAAGGCATCGCACGGCTCAAGCATTGAACGAGATCGTCAATGATCCGCATGTCAGGCCGTGGGTAGCCCCTGGTAGTCAGACCTTGGATCTGACGTTTCAGGTCGAGAACGAGAATAACGTATGTCTTGTCGGGGAACATGGATGCTGTGTTTTCCTGAAGGCGCTCCCCGGTGTTTATGAGGTCCATACACAGGTAAAGCGTGAGGGCAGAGGTGCGTGGACCAATGCCCTCACAAGGGCTTGCGCTCATTGGATGTTCCTTAAGACCGACGCCTATGAGATCCTAACCCGCGTACCGCAAGGCCATATTGCGGCTAAGGCGGCGGCTCAAAATGCTGGGATGCGGTTTGATTTCACTCGGGAGAAAGAGTGTTTGTTCCGAGGACAGATGATTGACGTTCATATCTATTCATTTCGTTTGCAGGACTGGCTTTCATCAGACCCTAGCGGTTTGATTGAGGTGGGCCGGGAATTTCATGATTTGCTGCACAAAGAGGCAGAGCGCCTTGGAGTAAAAGACCCCTCCCACGGGGATGATGAAAACCATAACCTTTATGTCGGGGCGGCTGTGGAAATGGTTAGAGCCGGATTCCCGGTAAAGGCGGCGCTGACCTATAATCGGTGGGCCATAGTTTCCCGCCATGAGCCGATCAGTCTCATGTCAGTTAGCCCCGTGGTAGCCAAAATTGACCACGGGCTGTATGTTACCTTCGAAGGCGACGACATCAAAGTGAGCCTACCATGAAACACCGCATTGCTAGTGATAGCGCGATAACTTTCGAGATTTACGCTCGGCATATATGTCATTTCGGTATTACGGAAGGGTTAGCGGCTCTGGCGGGTGGGGCCGATCTTGCGTCCCTGTTTGGGTTTGGCGCTACCGAAGCGGCCCCGGTTGTTGCTGGAGCTACTGACGCCGGTATTGCTGGCACCGGTACTGGACTATTCGGTGGGGCTACCGGTCTCGCTGGTACGGCACTGGCGGGTGGAGCCGGAACGGATATAGCCGCCCTTACCGCCACTCCAGGGCTCGGTGCATTCGGTACGGCGGCCGATTTCTTGGCTGCTCCAACTGCTATCGGAGGCGTTAGTACGGCTGGAGGTTTTGGCGCCGCCGCTGATGCCGCGGCTGGGAGCGCGGCTAATACTGGCCTTGCAAGCGGTCTCGGCGGTATTGATTCCCTATCTGGTCTATCTGCCCCGACTGGCGGGATAACTCCATCGGTTGCCGCCGCATCTCCCGTTTCCCCTACCGGTGGAGCCATATCGAGCCCGTCGCTCACCCCGGCCGCCGCCGGTACATCGGTGGCCCCTACTGGCGCGGGACCGACCGACCTAACCTCCATCACCGGAACTGGAACGGGTCTTCCTGGAGGCGCTACGGGTGTTCAAGGCACGAATTTAGCGACGGGGGGAACTCTTGCCGATCCTACTACGGCCGCCGCTAGTGGGGGCTCTCCCACCGCTGGGTCTGGGGCCAGTAGTGGTGCGGCCGCTAACGGAGGGGCCGCTTCTTCATCTGGATTTTCCTTTGATAACCTCGTGAGTAATGCCACGAAATCGATCACCAATAATCCTCTTTCGCTAGCTGGGCCTCTCGTTGGCGCTGGCGGCCTTGCCTACAATCTTCTGCAGAGCAAGAAAGAATTGCCCAACGAGACAAATCTTGAAAATGCGGCGGCTACTGCTACTGGCAACGCCAACCAATTATCGTCTTACCTGTTGAACGGGAATCTTCCTCCCGGATTGCAGACCGCCGTATCCAAGGCAACGCAGGATGCCAAGACAGCGGCTATCTCGAATGCCGCCAAGAATGGTCAGCCGACCGATCCGTCTCAGAACTCTACGTTGGCCGCAGAACTAGCATCGATCGATCAGCAGTCCACTATCACTACGGCTACGGTTGGCCAGCAATTACTCCAGACCGGGCTGTCAGAGGCTCAGCTTGCATCTACCGATTTTGCTACGCTTGTGAATGCTGATTTGCAGCAGCAGCAAATGATTGGAAACGCTATAGGAAATTTTGCAAAATCTTTAGGAGGATTGGGCAGTTCGGGCCTCAAGTTGAACGTTGGCAGTAGCGGGACAACGGTAAGCACCTAATGGCCGACTCCGCTACCAGCGTAGCACCATCGACCTCCTCCGATATGTTCGGAGGATTGGACATGGACAAACTTGTCCGCCAATCCATGCCGTCCTCCAACGTAAACGAACCTAAGATCATTGAGGGCATGAAAGCCGCGACGGCACAGGAAGCGCGCGATAAGGCCCCAGTCTATGACAAACTCATGCAGGCCGATAAGGAGAACCTTGAGCGGGTTCACAAGGCAGCGGACGGTATCCAGCCGGTCGAGTTGAAGGAATGGGATGCCAAGAAGGAATTAGCGAAAAACACTACCGACCCGATGGAAATATTCGGATCGTTCGGGTTCATCGCTACGCAGTTGGCCTCCGCCTTCACCCGCATGCCGTTCGTGAACGGGCTTAACGCCGCGGCCGGTTTCATCAACGGAGTTCGTGAGCACGATCAGCAAGGGTATGAGAAAGCGTACGAGGCGTTCAAGACAAACACCGACATCGCAATCAAGCGCCACAACATCCAGCGCGAGGCTTACGACGACGCCGCTAAGCGTTTCTCTACGGACCATAACGCATACGTTTCGGAATTGTCGGCCCTGAGCGACAAGTTCGGTGACAGGAGGACTCAGGTTCTATTGGAAGGGGGGTACATCAAGGAACTGGAGGAGCTGCACCGGGCTAGAGAGAGTTCGGCGCGCGGCATGCTCCAGGCTATGCCTCAGATCGAGACGATGTACGCCAAGAACCGCGCAGCGGATGAATTGCGCATCCAAGGCAAGAACGATATCGAGATTTACCACGAACTATATGCCCCGGCCTATTCTAACAACATCGGCAATTTCAAAGTCCAGATGATCAAGGAAAAGGCCAATGATATCGCCAAGTCTGAGGGGCGGGATTCCCCCAATAGCGATGACTGGAGCAAGGCTATCGCTAGTACAAATTCGTCCTTCAATCCTGGCAAAGGCAACAATGCAGCTGCCGCGGATGCTGATGAGGTAATCAAGAACCTCAATAGGGATGGCGTCAACCTTCCTCCTGAAATGAACGCCGTGATCCGCAATACCTTAGGGGATAAGGGCTCTAGCGCGGTATCCGGTGCTAGGAAATCAGCCCTTGTAAACGCCTTGGAGGAAATCCGCGCTCAGAAGGAAACCGGCGACAAGCCGATGGACAGCCAGAAGGCATCAAAGATCATCAACGATGCTTTGGAAGCCGCCAACTCGGGCAAGGTGAAGATAGACCAGGCGTTGGTCAACCAATTTCCCCAGTACGATGGGATGAATGCAAAGAAATTCGGCTATGTCGGGGTGAAGAACCAAGAGCGCATCATGAATGCGATACAGAGTTCGGAGCAGATTGAGACTATCGCAAAGTATGCGGCCGAAAACCCCGAATCCATCGGCCTAGTCGCCGATGCGGCCAGAAAAATAAACGTCGATGCGTATAAGGGGTTGATGACGAATCCAGCATCGTACATTACGAAAGTGACCACGGAACGGGATAGCGCGATTGATGCGGCAGCGAAGGAAAAGGGCCTGTCTCAGGATCAGGCCGCCAAGGCCAAGGTATTGAACAAGATGCTGGCTACGCAAGCCTTCGCCGACGCAGCTCAGGCTGGATCGCGAGGAGCAACCATCTATCTCGACAAGGCATTCCGGGAGATTTACCAACAGGCATCGTCCCCGCCTGCGTTCTTCGACATTTTGCGGGTTCGCCAGCAGGATTCGGACAATCTTCTGTCCAAATACGATATGTCACTCAAGGATCGTAAGGACGTGAAGGAAAAATTCCCGTTCTACCAAAGCCCCGAGTCGTTTCTGACCAAGGCCGTTACGTCGAAGACTCCGGCTGTTCCGTCTGCGGCCCATCGGGAGGTCGGGAAGCCGTACAACACGTCCAAAGGCCAGTTGATTTGGGGCGGAAACGGAAATTGGTATACTGCGGAGGAATGGGCCCAACTTCACGGCGGTAACTGATGCCAATTCCTGATTCCGAAGTTACCCAAGGTAGAGCCTCTGACGAGGCTGCGTTTACGCCTCCGCCGTCCATGGCTCGCTCTGCTTCGGATTGGGCTACCTCGTTCATCCGAGGTCTTGCCAAGGGCACTGAGGGCATGGTTGGACTGCCAGGAGACGCCGTTAATGCTCTGTCGCACGGCAGCAAGGTCGCATCTGACTATATCTCGGAAAAGATTGGGATTGATAAAGGTCCGGAGCCGTCAGGTCTGACTATTCTCCCCAGTACCGAACAGGTTAACAAATTTGTCGGTGGAGATGAGAAACGACGGAATGCAATAGGCAAATTCACCGATGCCCAGCCTGAGACGCCGGGAGGAAAATACACTCAATCGATTGGCGAGATGGTCCCCGGAATGGTTGGTGGCCCCGGTGGATTGGTCCGTAAAGGCATTCAGGCTGTCGCTGGTGGTGTTGGAAGTGAGGCGGCTGGACAGGCCGCCAAAGAGTATATGCCCGACCACGAGACAGCGGCGCGAGTTCTAGGTGGCATTGCGGGGCAGGGTGTTCCTGGTGTTGTGCGAAAGGCCATCGCGCCGTCGAATATCAAGTCGGAACGGGAAGCGGCAGCCGAGTTCTTAAAGAAGGAAGGCGTAGACGTCACGGCTGGGGATCTGAGCGGTTCCAAGGTCACGAAGCATGCCGAGCATGCCTTGGGTACGTCTCCTGGGGCGGGCGGCGCGTATGACATCACCCGGGACAAGATCAACAAGCAGTTTACGTCGGCGGCTCTCAAGCATATTGGGGAGAAGGGCGAGGAATTATCGCCAGAGGTTCTTCGGGATGCTTCAAGGAAGATCGGTGGAGAATTTGACGGGTTAGCCGCTCGCAATTCGGTCAAACCGGATATGGCTTACGTCGCTGATGCCTTGAAGGCCCAGCAGAAATACGACGATTTGTTCCTGAATCCGCTGCACAAGCCCTTGGTTGAGAAGATCGTCGAGCAGCAAATGAACAATGTTGCCAGAGGAGACATCAGCGGTAAGGCATATCAGGCCCAAGCATCGGCTTTGCGAGAAATCCAGAGGGGACATGGCGACCAGCGGGTCAGGGATTTTGCAGCCGACATGAAGGACGCGCTTGATGACGCGATGGAGCGCAGCATCAAGAAGAACAATCCGGACGATCTTGGCAAATGGCAAGACGCGAGGAGAAAGTACCGCAATCTCTTGGTTCTCGAGCGGGTGGCGGCGGGTGGCGGGGAAGATGCTGCGGCGGGCGTCGTGTCAGCGCCGAGGCTAAGGCAGGCGATTGTCGCCGAGCAAGGTAGGCGTAGCTATGCTCGAGGTTATGGCGATTTTGATGAACTAGCACGTGCTGGAAACCTACTTTTGAGTAAACCCCCCACTTCCGGAACGTCGGAGAGGGCGTTTCTTCATGCTATCCCCGCGGCGATCGGAGGCGTTGCTGGTCATGCGCTAGAAGGTAATGTCGGTGGAGCCGCTGGAACTATGCTTGGCGTCATGGCCCCTGGTACTACCGGTAAGGCGCTTATGAACCCCGCCGTGCAGGGCTATCTGAAGAACCAAATAGCGAAAAAACTTGGTGTGTCGGTTGAATATCTGGACAGCCTCAGGCCGGAGATGAGGGATAAGCTATTTCGCTCCACCCTTGCCGAGCACGGACGAGAGTCAACCGAACTTCCTCCGATCACGGTAGAGCCGGAATGAGCCTAGAATCTACCCTGACCGATCTAGCCGATCATTTGGCGGCAAAAGCCAAGACGGACACCTGTGACATTCAGGATGCGGTCAAGATATTCAAGGAGTTGCGTGAGTTCTATGCTATCTTGACCAAAGACGACGAAAAAGGCGATAAGGTTCCCGGCAGGCGACCCACCACTATTTCAGCGATGCGAGAGCGGATCGCGCTCGTCAGTGGTGGAGATGAAGATGGCGGAGACGACCCAGCCTAGTCCGTTATTTCGCGTTGTCGGTCAAGAGCCTGACACCCCCCAAGCCAACCCCCAGCAGTATGCTCAGGCGATTGCTCTGATTCAGGTCGGACTTTCGACCGTTTGGCAGCAGTTTATCATCAGCTTAGCGCACTGGTTCACGATGCTTTCGACGGGCACCGTGTTCATCCTGTGCCTTTGGACGCCTGACCCCAACACACGTCAACTAATCATGTTGGGGGGGTACTCGTTGTTTATTCTAGCCGCGAATTATCTCGTCATATCGAGCCGACGCAAATGATGAAGAAGATCGCAGGGGCACTATTCGCACTTCTCATCGGGGCGCCGGCCTATGGGCAACAGGTCCAGCAGAGCGGAACAATAACCGCGCGTCATTTGCCAGCGTGGGTAGCCCCGGGCGTAATTGGTGACGCTGGTACATCCGCCGATAGCCCCATTTCATCCATCGGAGCTACCGGCCAGATTTGTTCGAATTCCGCTCGAGTATCAAGTGGCGCATGGGCCTCTTTGTGCCTTCAGGCCAATACCAATTCGCCTTCGACCATCAGTTTGCAGAATAACGGCGCCTCCCCCAACGAAACGCTCCAATTCATCGTCAACGGAACCACGTTTCCGTTCCCGGGATCTCTAGCCAATATCACGATCGGGACGACGCCGGTTGTCGGTGGAACTAACAGCCTATGTCTATTCGTATCCGGAGGTTTTGTAGGTCAGCAGACATGCACGTTGTCGGCTATCACGTCTTTAACGGGAGACGGAACGGCTACTGGACCGGGGGCCTCAATATTCACCCTATCCACGGTTAATAGCAACACGGGTACGTTTGGGTCAGGGGCCCTCGTACCGATCATCACGGTAAACGGTAAGGGGCTTATTACGTCGGTATCTACCGCGTCTGTCGGTCTGACGGTCGGCTCCAGCACGATATCTTCTGGCGCCACCAACTCGATTCTTTATCAGAACGGAACGGTTTTAGGCGAACTCACCGTAGTTGGTAACGCTGTACTTAGCACCAATGTCAGTGGCGTTCCTTCGCTGTCGACCACGCTTCCATCAGGTTTGACCGTCCCCTCTCCTACGTTCACCGGAACGGAGACATTTCCCGATTCCGCTACATGGACCAGCACGGGAATTAGCAAAGTCGCCGCTCTATCTGTTGGAAGCGCGACCCTTCCTTCTGGTGGAAACGTATCCATAAGCGGGCAGTATCAGGTTAACGGTACGCAAATCGCCGCTAGCAACCTGAGTGACGGTAAAACCGGAACCGGATCGCTTGTCGGCGCTGTATCTCCGGCTATTTCCGGGACATGGACCGGATCTCCAACATTCTCCGGCAATATTACGTTTAGTGGGCAGTTGATCGAGACAGGAACCTCGCCGCCGTCATCTGCCGGCGGGCAGAGTTATATGATGGGAACGGTTGCCTCGCCCACACTTACAAATACCGGACAGCTTTCTCTCTACAACACGTTGGTCAACGGCGGCATTATTCAAGGTGACGGATCAACCAACGACGTCAGTATTTTCAATAAAGGTGGCACTCTCGTTATGGGTGTCCCAACGGGAACGACAAAATTAAACTTACCATCCCTGTCGGTTGGCACTTGCTCTTCTGGGTTAGCCTTGGATTCCGGCAATAATACTGTTCTTACATCCTGCCCGGGGTCATCCGCATCAATACAAGTAGGTACGACAACCATAGCTAGCGGAACGTCGGGGCGTATAGAATTCAATAACGCTGGTGTTCTGGGTGAGCTTATTATCGGAAATGGGCTGAGCAACGCTTCCGGCACCTTGATCTCTTCTATCCTCACCGAGCCGCAAGGCCGGATTACCCTGCAAGCCAATACGCCGGTGATGACCACATCGCAGTCGGCCCAGACTACTCTTCGCTACGATTGTTATACCGGCGGTGGTCAGATCCCATATTTCAATGGCACGATTGACCAAATCGACACGATCACGTCATGCGAGGTGACCGATGCCATGGTATCGGCTGCTAGCGCAGGTCAAGTTGTTAGCGCAAACGTATATGACGTTTGGTGGGTTCACTCCGGGACCAACCGAATTTGTTTAGCCATGTCGGCAAGTACTGGCGGAGGCGGCGGGTGGTCGGCTGATACTGGCGGTAGCAATACGGCCAGAGGTACCGGATATTCGCAGCTTGATCGCACCACGCGGCCCTACACTACCAATAAGAACGCTATCGCGAATTGCTTCAACGGCGCGACGAACTATGGGTCCGTTAGTGCAAATCAGGCAACCTATCTAGGAACGGTATTCGCCTCGGCCAACGGCCAGATCAGCTACACGTTCGGCGCGGCCGCCTCGGGCGGCACGGCAGCGCTCCTCGGCGTCTGGAATATGTATAATCGGGTAACGGTAACGACGACGGTCACCGACAACGGTACTAGTTATTCGTACTCATCCGCCACCGTCCGGCAGGCACGAGCAAGTGCAGGAAATCAGATACAGTTTGTTCTTGGTGTCCAAGAGGATGGGGTTCAGTTTTCCTATGCAGCTAAAATGTTGATGTCCGCCACATCCCAGGCGTCAGCTTCTTGGGGTGTTGGGTTCGACGTGACTAACGCCTTTTCCATAGCCGCATCAAACTTTCAGTCGGGGTCTGCTACACAAGTCTCAAATGCCAGTTCCAACGCGGGAGTTTGGAGTGTGGGGGTTGGTCTACACACTCTAGCGGCCACGGAGTCAAGCGACGGATCAAACGGAAACGGATTTGATAGCGGAAGTTTAAATTCACTGATGGCATCAATCAGAATGTAGAAAGATAGAGACGATGACAAAAAGCATAAAATATTTAGTTTTAGCGTTGGTCATCGCTATCTTTTTTGTACCAAAGCAGGCCAATGCTCAGGCGTCCGTAGCTCTATGGTGTTGGAATCCATCCGGGTCACAAGCAACCAACAATCAATATACACCGTGCAACGCCTCTAATCCCCTCGTCGTTAGCGCGTCGGTCTCAGCATCAATCTCTGGCTTCCCTGGCGCGTCCCCAACGACTGGTACGCCTATCGCAGTAACTACTGGTGGGGTCACCGGCACCCTTCCAGCGGGATCTGTTGTGGTTGCCAGCAATGTGGGAACGACAAACACAGCGTATTGTAAGCTAGGTGCATCTGCCACAGTCAACGATCAACCCATATCTCCGAATGGAGGGTGGTTTGCATTCACCACGGGCGGGGCAACACAGTTAACCTGCATCACATCGACGTCTACCACTACCGTTAACATGGTTGGTGGTTCGGGTCTTCCAACTGGTTCTGGAGGCGGTGGAGGATCCGGCGGTGGAGGAGGAACTGTAACACAAGGACCAACGGGAACTAACGCGGCGGCATGGTGGGCACAAATTGGCGATACCACAAATGGTCCAGTAGCGGTAGGCACAGCAGGTGCTGATGCTGTTAGCAATACCCAAAATGGGCTGTCTACTTACAGCCGACTTGAATTGTATAATGGTACGACTTGGGATCGTTGGAAAGGAACCAGCGGCGCTGCTAACATTGCTGGTACGGGAACAGCGGGCACAGCTGCCGGTGGAGTCTTGACCGTTCAAGGCGTAGCATCGATGACGCCTGTCCAAGTATCACAAGCAACAGCAGGTAATCTCAATGCGACTGTTGTTGGTACAGGCACATTTGTAACACAATCTGTTGTCACACAAGCGACAGGCACCAATTTGCATGCTGTGCTTGATACGACATCAACTACAGCAGTTACACAAGCGACATCATCAAACCTGAAAGCCCAAGTTGATCCACTAACTGTTGCGACGTGGGGCCTTGCGGCGACAACTCAAAACGTAGCTGCCCCGACTAACGGCATGGTAGCTATGGGGCAGTTCAACACTAGCCCCACGACCATCACAACGGGGAACGTATCACCCCTGCAAATGGATAATGCCGGCAACCTATTGGTGAACATTAAGGCTGGTGCTGGCTCTGGTGGTACGGCGATTGCCGACAATGCGGCATTCACGCAAAGCATAACGAACGAGACGCCGGTCGGCTGTCTGTTTATCACCTCTTATACCGCGGCAACCACCGGCCACTCGACAGTGATGCAGTGCGATTCGACCGGACATCCTCTCGTCAATCCCGGCACGATCGGGTCATGGGGCCTGATGTCCGGTACGACTCCGGGGACCGCTCCAACCAATACACTAATTGCTGGGTTGATTTATAACTCTGCGGCCCCGACGCCTTCCAGTGGACAAACTCTGCCATTTCAGGGCGATAGTTCTGGAAACCTAAAGGTGAACGTCCAAAGTGCTGTCGGGACCTCACTTGGCACTGCCGTTTCTGGTATCACCGGATCGCCAATTCTTAATACCGCTTATAGCTCTGAGCCAACTAAATGCACCACGGCAGACACTTGCTGGACGATGGTTGATCTTGTCGGCAAGACAGTCACGTCGCCTTACGCCAATCGCGAGAACTTCCTCAACTGCGCGGTGACGTTGACGGCCTCTACATCAGCAACAACCTGCACAGGCATGGCCGCGCAAGGCGCCTCGGTCAAAATCTATGTCACCGATCTTCAGTGCATGAGAACTGATGCTGGCACTACGGCGTCAATCATGACGTTGAACGATACGGCGACAACAATCCTCGTGCTGCCAAATAATGGTGGCGGCGGCGGGTTTGCCAAGACCTTCAACGTTCCCCTGCAAGTCGCAGCCAATACCGCATTCACGGTTCAATCCGGCACGTCTTTAACCAGCGTCTATTGCTCGGCATCTGGCTATAAGGGTTACTAAGCCATGAAGTTTTTCTTCATGTTAGCGCTTCTATTTTTGTGGAACGGCAGTATTCTAAGCTGCCCGACCGCAACGATATCTAACGTGCCTAGTTCGATTGTGTCGGGTCTGCCTGCCTGCAACGCATCAAGCAATGGACTGATCTACGAAATTACCGATGGTCTGACGCCTACAATTGGCGTGTTGGTCGTGGGTGGTGGCGCAGTGGCGTTGCTTGTTCACTGTAACGGTACTCAGTTTGTGGCGGGGTAAAATGAAAAAGATATTTCCCCCCGCGATCCTCGCGTTGTTCCTGCTTGGGTGGTGTTCGTTTGCTATTGCGCCTGCTGCCTTCGCGCAGTCGAACATCGTCGGTGGAGGGATGTATGGGGATGTCAAGGCTAGTAGTGGCGGCGGCTGTTCACAGGCTACGACGCTTAACGCCAAGCTTGACGGCGGCCAAAATACCTCAGCGGTGACAACCGCTGTTTGCGGAATGGTCACGGATGGCGATTGGGCCAAGCTCGATTTTCTTTATGTCTTTGCCATCAATTCATCTGGCAACGCACTTCTGAATTGGGTCTCGACAAGCTTTAATGGAACGGTAGGCGGAACTGGCTGCACGTTCACTGCCAATGCAGGCTATAATAATAGCAATTCTTCATGCTTTATTTCGACGGGATATATTCCATCTTCGTCTGGTGGCAACGCAACATTGAATAGTGCTACGGTTAGCGCGTGCCAGGAAACAAGCAATACAATAACCGCAGAGGGCTTCTATCTTGGAGCTGGCGATGCTTCAAATTCTACCTTACTAGGCCCTTTTTACGGCGGGATAACTCCTACATTCGCTGACATCAATGACGCCAACTTCACAAGCGCCGGAACTCCGACAAATGCGCAAGGAAGCTGGATATTAAGCCGAACTAGTTCATCGGCAACTACACTATATCGAAACGGAACGTCGTTCTCTACCCCCGGGGGCACGAGCGGAGCATTGGTGACGGTTCAGCTTTATGTGATGGCACGAAACAATAACGGGACGGCGGACTCATTTACTCCAGCAGGGTCAATCTTTGGTTATGCCTTTGGGGGGTCTGGCAGCATCAATGCTGCGAATATCCGGGCAAGACTAAATACCTATATGACGGCGGTGGGAGCGAGTGGGTGCTAAAGAGAACAATCCTCGCTCTTATGACTTTTATTGTTTTTTCACCGGCCAGTCTCGCGGCAGGGCTTGGAACTCTTCCGTATAGCGGTGCTTCGCAATCCGTCTCGAATAATTGGGTTCCTCAAAAGATCGGTGCGGGCGGGAAACTAACCAGCATCGATATCGCGCCGGATGGAACCAAAGTTGTCCGCGCTGATACTTACGGAGCGTGGTGGTTCAACCCAGCGACGACAAACTGCGGCAACGCCAATACGACGGGGTGCTGGCAGCAGCTAGTCACTCTCAACACGATGCCGTCATCCGATCTGACCATTGGCGGCGGCCTTGGCAGCGGCGTAAGTGCACAGGGCGTCCTCGAAATTGTAGTCGCGCCGAATAATACGTCCGTCTTCTATATGCTGTTCAATGGCTACGTCTATGTAACCGCCAACCATGGAGCGTCGTGGACCAGGACCGGATTCACTCAAACATTGAGCGGCGGCAACCCGCCGCAAGCAAACGGCAGTGTTAATGGAAAGAAAAAATTCATTGCTGTTGATCCTAATAATTCCAACATCGTCTACGCCTCCACGATCTTCAACGAATTGAGAGTATCGACTAACGGCGGCACATCATTCTCAACCACACCCAACGTTGGAAATGCCGGATCAAGCTTTGGCCACGCTATCGCATTTGACCCCAGCTCGTCCGTCGTTGGCTCTACGTGTTCCACGCCGGGAAACTGCACCACGCAGGGCATCTACGTTTTCACCTACGGCGCGCAGATGTGGCATTCCACCAATGGTGGCACGTCGTTCACGCAGACCTCGGGCGGACCTACGACGTTTCAGGACATGAGGGTTGGATCTGACGGGACCGTCTGGGTAGTTGATGGTCAAAGCACTGCAAGCAGTTTGTGGAAATTTTCGTCAGGGACATGGACGAATATTGCGTCTTTTAGTGGGATGCTCGGTCTTCAGTCTGTTGCAGTCGATCCGGCAAATTCATCTCGTATTTTTGTCACTGATTTCTGCGGCGACACTAGTCTATCTACCAACAAAGGAACTTCATGGTCGGCGACGGCTAGCCTTCCAGTTACCCGCACGGCGACGGATATGCCATGGTTAGCGTGGACCGATGAAGGAACGTCAAACGCATGCTTCACAACTGGCGCGGTCATGTTCGACCCAAACCAAAGTAATGTGGTCTACACTTCAGAGGGGGTCGGCGTCTGGTTCGCATCTCCTACCGGCTCAAGTCCTGTCAGCTATACATCACAATCAGCAGCTATCGAACAACTGGTTACCAATCGGGTGATTGTACCGCCAAGCGGGACGCTGAACTATTTTGCTTGGGATCGCCCCGAGTTTTATCTCCCCAACAACACGACCTATGATTCGACGCACAACCCGAATAATACGAACGGCATCGTTGGCGGTTGGGATGGCGACTGGTGTTCGTCATCAACCACTACACTAGTCGGTTTGATGACATCTAATGCGTCATCGGCAGATGTCTCCGGCTCATCGTCGAACGGTGGCCAGACGTGGACGGCATTCGGGACTTTCCCCGATATTAATGCTGGTGGCAGCATTGCTTGCTCGACCCCTTCCGACATCATCAGAGTTGCCGGGCTGACTACTAGCGCGGCATATTTTACATCTAATGGGGGATCGACGTGGACCAAGATTACCTTCCCGTCTCCCATCCCTACCACCGGCGATCTTGGTTGGAATAACGATTTCGGCTCACTCGGTAACAGCCACCGTTTCGCGGCTGATCGCGTTAATTCAACTACCTTTTACGCTTATAATACCAGCACCGCAGGCGTTGGCCTTTACATAAGCACCGACGGTGGCTCTACATGGGCCCAACAATTTTCAGGGTCCATTACCGGCCTTGGCGAAAGTGCAGACCAGCAGGGGAAACTAGCAACTGTGCCGGGACAGGCTGGAAATCTATTCTGGAATAGTGTGATTAGCCCTTGTAACAGTGGAGACTGCTTTGTGCGGTCTACTAATTCGGGTGTTTCTTGGAGCGTCGTTAATACCGGATTCAGTTTGGTTTGTTCCTACGGCTTCGGCGCTATATTCTCTGGGCAATCCTATCCTTCCATTTTGGTGTTTGGTGTTCGATCAGGCGTCTATGGCATTTGGGAGTCGAAAGACGACGCTGTGACTTGGACAAACGTCACCGGTAATTATTACTCCGGGGATGTTCCGACCGATATTGATGGCGACAAATCAACGCCCGGTCTGTGGTACATTGGCCAGCAGGGTTCGGGGCTGATCAAGGGCCAAGTTAATTGGCTACTAAAGCGCGACCTCGATCCGGCATCTAACGACAACGATCCGTTATGGCTGGAGAAGGCGGCGTAGTCATTGGCCAGCACCAGACTGGCGATCTGCGCTCTCTATGAGCCTTGCGTCAGGGGCGCGACCCCATCACAGACCAAACCGTTCTTCGCTTAAGAACGTGTCTGACGGCGCTTGAGCCAATCCGCGATATCCTGGCCAAATATCGTCATGTTTCGCGCTTTCTCTTCATGTAAAGGCTTCCGACAGAGAACCGGCGAATAAATCGAGTGCGGACCAGCCAGATCCCGATCCTTTCCGCCCGCTCATGGGTTGATAGCCGCTTAAGGTAGTCGGCAATATCTTGGCCGAAGATCGCCATGGACCATCCTATCCAGAAAGCAGAAACCCACATCTGCTTCTCCGGCCAGTTGTTAATCACGATGACGGAAGCGGCTAGCCAGATGAATAGCCAGAATAGTGGGGTTCGCATCTCAAACCTCGTCTTCGCTTAATGGGCCACGGCGCCCTGAGCACAGTAGGCGGCAACCACCTTTGGCTTCTGCCCCATCATCTCTTTTTCCCAACCGATGCCGCCCGTATTGAGTTCCTCGCCTATCCTATGCGGGGCCTCGGCGGCGCAAGTCATTTGGTCCTTCTTAGCCTCGATTTGAGTGCCAGCGAAGTAAGGGCTGATAGGTGAGTATAACAGCACAAGGACATAGGTGATACCGACTGCTTCCATCGTTCGTCTCCTTAGTCTTACTTATCAACCAGCCTCGCAGAGCGGCAGAAACCCAACATAGAACACGGGAAACTGTCCCCAATGGCTGATCGAATACATATAGCAACCTTCGATCATCAACGGCCCATGGCCCTTAGCCACTTGCGGTGCTGAATGAACGCTCCGAACGCCGCTCCAAAGCAAAAGCCTGTCGCAATCCCGAAGCAAACATCAATCCAATGGGGTGTCATGGCTAGCTCTCTATTTATAAACGAGCCGAAGGCTCATTAAGCCTCTCACAAATGAAATCCACGCTCGGATGATTGTAGATGATTCCGCACCTTTTCGGACCAGTGTCGGTTTGCTGCCATAGGTGGTATACGCCCTCGCCGGCCCAAGTATAAAACCAGGTGCCTTCAGGCCGATTTGGTTGCTCATCCATGGCGGATTCTCTGCTCATCACCGGGCCTAAGTTAAAATCAATTGTGTAGCCGGTATATTAACCTTCGGCATCCACTTCGGTGCATCGGCCGCGATCTGTTCGTATACCTTCGGATGCTGCGCCTTGAAATCCGGCATGTGACCGCGGACATAACGGCCATTTTCTACCACGAGCCAGCTATTCGGCTTCAACCAGCGGCGGTGATCAATCTTGAGGGCTTTGAAGTCCTCCCTGGTGACGTAGCCGCGCTGCTCTAGCGTGACCATGATCTTGATCGCGGCGATCTTCCATGAAGTCAGTTGGACCGGAGCCGATGATCCTGCGGCGACGTCGGGGACATATTCAGGAAGCGTATGGCGCTTGGCTGGGCACCATTCGTGCCACTCCGAATGCATCCAATCCTCTTTCAGCTTTGGCAGATAGGGCGTGAATACAGGGCCAGAGATTCCCTTTTCGTATGGCGGCCGAACGCGGATGATCGTGATCCCGATATAATCCGCGATCCTATCAAAGCCAGCCTCGCCTTCTGGCACCAGTACAGCACGGCAATCCGGGCCTGCATGGTCAACCCAATATATCGAATCCTCGATTGCCTGATTGATGACATCCAAGTTTAGCTTCAGCTTCGCCTCAATGCCGATCTGAAAGCCGTCCTGATCTCGAACAAGAAGAATGTCCCAGCCCGAAGTCTCTGCGTAGGGCGTCCAGCCCTTTTCGAGCCCGGCAATGAAGCGGGCGCAGAGATCAACTTCGGTCGCAAATGGCTTCTTGGTCATGTTAGGTCTTCGGTCAAGAATGGGTAGCAACAAAGACGGCAGCAACGCCCACCCCGATCGCCGCGCCTATCACAATGTTGATGATCGGAAAGATACCGTGATCGACCAGATACAACCAACCAAAAAAGGTGAACGTCAAAAACCACGCGCCGAATAATGCCGCCGCAAAGTAGATCATGTTCATTCTCCATTCGAAACCGTACTATCGATCTTTCGGATCAACCAAAACACACTTGGCGTATTTGATCTCGCGCACAGGATCGTAAATCGAGCCATATCCCATCGTGGAATACGAATGGCGCGTGAACGAGACGGTCTTGGTATCGTCATCGACCATGCACGTCAGGTCATTTCCAGACCTAAAGCTTATGCTGCTTTTAGTGCCGTGGATGCACTTAGCGTTGTCATCAGCGGTAGCGGGTCGGGACGGGTGGGATGCAGCGAATTCCTGATCAAGCCGCGCTTCGCGGATCTTCTCAGCCTCTTCGGCTGATTTATTTTCCATGACCGTCATGCCGGTTTTGGCGATACTGATTGCATCCTCGCATAGTGTCTTGCTCGGATATCCGGTCGATATGTTCACGTTCGCAGTGCCCGTCACAATAATCAAAGCCCAGATCATACCTTCCATGGAAGTTCCCTGTTAAGTGTTGTGACTACTGATGACCATTCGGACATGCGACCGGATCACCCGCTTGCATGCCGAAAGAGCACAGAACTGCCGTTCGTCTTTCAAGCGATACTGTGTGGTTCCAAAAAACCATCAGGAACGGGCCTACAACGCAGACCTGAAAGACCATTATTGCAACAAGTAGAATGTCTCTGAATCTCATGTCACCCTCGGTCTTCTGCGTTCACCTAACCGGCTTCCGCAATCCCATGCGAACAGCTTGGACGTTCGCGATCTTGTTCGCGACGTTGCGGTCATACTTCCGCGTTTGCGCGATGTCGCTGTGGGTTGCGGCTTCCCTAACGTGCTCGATCTCGGCGCCAGCGTCTCTCGCCTCGCTGATACCGCCGGCCCGCGAATCCTGGTTCCGTACGTTCTTTGGAACTCCGGCCATGTCAGCGAGAAGCCGCCATTTCCGGCGGAAGTCATCGGCGTGATACGGCAATCCGGTGGATTCGCTGATGACCAGCGGTCCAGATGCCGGAAGTAATTCACGGTGAACCGTGACGACTTTCGTCTCGGTATCCTCGATGACCAGCGTTTCCCACCACCGCGGATCTAACTCTTCCAGCACCATGATAGCCATCTTCAGGTCGACCACCAATATTTTCTGTTTTTTGCTGGTGACGTGATGCAGCATCAGGTTTTCGTCGATCTCTTCCCACCGGAGCCCGCGTATCCACTTCTCTTTCTCGGTCACAACATCGGAGATGCCAGGTTCGGCATGCGGGATATACTCTCCAATTACGTCTTTCTGCCTGAGAATTAGTTCAAATTGCAGAGCTTGAGCCAAGGCTATGCTGTAGCGGAACTGACTTCTGGCGACCCGTCGAACGGCAATGGCATGTTCGGCGGTAATAACCGACGTCCGCGGCTCGCACTGTGGAACCTTCAGTTTGTTGAGAACTAAACAAAGCCGCTCGCATTCCTCATCCTCGAGGAGCGTAAGGCCGAACCCGGCCAAGGTCCGTAAGATACCAATCAGGGCATGAGCAATGGCAACCTTATTCTCGGGGCCGAGCCAGTCCATGTGCCATTCTTTGGCGGTGACGTACCGGATGTCCTTAAGCTCGAAATGACCATAAAGCCGGTCGATCCTGGCGAGCATCGACGCCTGCCACTTGCGGTTATGATAGCGAAGCTTGTGGAACGACGAGACTTTGTGCGTCTGGTACGCCTCGATCAGGTCTTTGAGGGTTCTACTCATACTATTTCACCGGCTTTATCTTCTGCTGGAGGCGAAGGGTAAACTGCCGATAGACCTTCATCGGGAGGTTTTCCAAGGCCTCGTTGAGGGTGGCTATATCGTTGGCGTCCAGCCCCTCGATATTCCATGCCGTAGGCTGGGCTGGCGCGGCCTGTGGTGCTGGCGGCGGAGGAGGGGTGGGTGTTGGGGCCGGAGCGGACTGAGCCTCACTGGCGGGCTTCTCTGCTTGCTGGGGGGCATCCTCGGCAAATGCCGGGGTGGCTAGTAGGACGGCGATAATAGCTAATTTCTTCAAGTTACGTCTCCTCGTTTGAAAGCTAGGCTGTTTTGGTAGGCGAGTTGGTTAGTCATAACCAAGAACCGAATGTCATCGGCATTGAGGTATTTCCGGAGCGAGGCTTTGAAGACCTCCTCCGAAACCTCACCGCAAACATACCTGATGACGAGCGCTTGTACTTCTTCATCGGTTATTCTGCGGTTTCTTAGGACCATTGGTTTCTCCTTGGATAAACCGTTATTTTGGGTGTCATTAACGCATCCTCCAAGGACATCCCACGCGCTATTCTATGGGTGACCGTACCGCTGTTAATTGCCGAACCTGACATTTCTATCGCTTCAGCCAGTGTCATGGTTGCCCCATGGTAATTGACTAGGCGATTTCTTCTTGTATTTCTTGATTGTTCTTTCTTAGTAGCCCAGGTGCAGTTCACCGGCTCGTAATTTCCGTCATTGTTCTTGCGTTCTATCGTATGTTTGGGAGTGGGTTTCGGGCCCATATCTTCGTAGAAGTCTTCGACGCTATTACGCCACCGCTCACAGACGATTATTCCCCGACCTCCGTAGTTTGGATAGTTAATGGACGATTCGTCGTGGCACCGCGCTATCATCAGATTCCATGTGACATACTCTGGAGTACGACTGAGCCCATACTTGGCACTAGCCTCTCCGCGCTTGACCCCGGCTTCGCGTCTGAAACACCCGCATGATATAGTTTTGCCGGATTTTAGGAGATGCCCAAAAACGCAGGTCTCCGCACCGCAATCACACTTGCAAAACCACTTGGTATTATAAGTTTTGCTAGGAGCTTGCCCGATAACAATTAATCTACCGTATCGGTTGCCGCTCAAATCTAAAACATTTGCCATTCATGGGCCTCCCTTCCTCGCTAGCACGACGTCTCTCCTGTGGAGTTTCGTAGCAAACTTTCCGGTGCTTATGACACCAAGGATATCCATGTGAGCCGCAGTAACGATGGGATGAATGAAGCGCATCTCCGAAGATGTACCGGCAGTCGTCGTCTGTAAGCTCCTCCAGCGTTACCATCCTCGGTAATTCGACAACGGTTTCTATTTTCATTGGCTTGGGTCTCTTGGGCTTATAAATTCTCGGTGCTTTTGATGTATTTTGTCCGTCGCCGACCGGCCCACCCTTACCCCCGAATTGAAACCCTCTCCTGAATGCCAACCCGAGTATGCCGCTTCTGGTCATTCCCGGCATTAACAGCGCCACCTTGGCGGCGCTCAATCCCTGACTAGCCAATAATCTGATTTTCTCTACCAAATGCTCAGGAACGGGATACGGCATTGGAACCCCTACGTTAAAGGTATCTCGATTGATCCAATAATTTCCCTTGCGAGGTCTTTCCAGCCCTCCATGCGGGAGACGACCGCCTCTAGTTTTTCAATTCTATTTTCGGCGTCCTTACGCAGTCCGTCCGAAATATCCGCCTCCGCAAGTGCCACATCTCTCTTCTCGTTGAGTTCGAAGCATCGATCCGTCAGAAGTTTAACCTGCTTCTGAAGATTCGCGATCGTTACCTTTGGATCCTCGCCACGAGGAATCGGCGGCGGCTTAATCTTAGGCATCAACGTCTCTCCCGAATCATCTTTTCGATCTCTACCTTGATCGCGCTGGCCGGCGTCCCCGGCAGGAACTTTTGCTCTACTGCGTACTTTGCCCGCTCTATCAATCGTACCCACTGATCGGCGGTGAGGTTGCGAGTGGTCTTAGCCCTTATTTCCGTCTCCCCGCGCTTTCGATCATGGTGGTAAGTGACGTGCCGGCACTCCATCAAAACCTGCTCTTTAGCGAATTCGGCGTCTTCCTTTAGCCAGTCACACTGCTCTGCCAAAAGTCCGCATAGAGCTCGGAAATATCTCATGTACTTTAGTGTAGCTGGAACCGTGACGTCTGCCCTAACCTCTGCTCCTCGCGGTATGGAATTCCACTCAGGTTCGAATACATCGGTTTCCAGAAACAATCCTATCTCGCCCGCCTTACCCGGACGTTTACGAAAGTGAATTTCCTGGCTCATGGTTCAAGGCGGGCCTGCGCTTCCCTCATCGCGGATTGGATCGATTCTTTGTCCGCCGGGAACAGATCGGCCCATTCCACGTCGACCACATGGGTAAAGAACGTATCGATCTCCTCCGCGACTTCCATCTTGGCGAATCGCTCAAGAACGAAAGCCACCCATCGGTCGTAGTCCTTCTTGATATCGGGGACGGCGCCCTTCTTTGGCTTCTTCGTCTCTGCCGGGGCGTCGTCGGACATGGCCCCAGGCTCAACCGGCTCCGTCTTGCGCAGAAAATTAATATGCTTTTCCGTTGCGGCCTTGCATCGCGCGGCATCATCGGGGCTGCCGTTCTTCAGCTTATCCAACTGCGGCTGATTGGCGTCGATCCATTTGAATACGACCGACACTTCGGATTCGTTCTGCACGGCAGCAATGAATTTGTCGGCCCATCCCTGATAGGTCCCACCCACAATCCTTTGAGGCCCGACTTGTTGCACGATAGGGTCCGAATGTTGCACCGGATGGTGATCTTGTGGCTTTGGGGCGACGACTTGTTGCGTGACCACCGCCGCCTGGCGCGGGGGAGCGGCATCGCGGCTGACTTCCTGTTTGGCAGACGCGGGGATATCCTCCACCTCAGATTCGTCCAACATCCCTAGACCGCAGATTGATAGTGTGGCGCGCCGCTTGGCCTTGGTCTCAGCCTTCATCAAAGCGTTGGCGAGACCTTCGCCCTTCAAGCCAGCGATGTTGACCGCGCCGGTCGAAACGTCTGTCCGATTATTGATGTTGCAGACCTTGGCCTTTACCACGAACACGCCTTCCCGTTCGCTCTCGGCGAGTTCAGTGACGGAAATGCCGTGGATAGAGCGGAGTTGGTCGGTACAATCTTTGAGCGCGTAAAGGCGCATCTTGCCGTTAAGCACGATGTACTCAAATGGTTTCGTTAGCGGATTGAGACCAACTGACTTACAGACGGCCTGATAGTAGGAGTTACGCTCCTCGGACGTAAGCTTGGACAGATCGCCCTTAATTAGGACGTCCTCCATTAACTTATGGCCATCATCGGTTTTGGCTAATGCGTTCATCGGATCCTGACCTTCATAACAATGGTTGCCCCGGGCACGGATATCCCCGCATTGACAGCTTCTTGGGCGATGTTGGACAGAAGTGAAATCAGCCTGTCGTCAGACTTAAACTGCGCAAACACCTTGTCGATATCGATTGTCTCGACAAACGGATAATCCTTGGCTGTTGCCGCCCTACCCATCCCGCCGCTGATCTTCGCCGCTGGCGCTGGCATATTCGGCTTGACGCCCGCTTGTTCTGCTGCAATCGCGGCCTTGCGCTTGGCTAGCTCCCAATCTTCAAGCGCCGTCCGGAGCTGGATAGACGACGATTCGGCATCATCCATAATCGGATTCCAGATGGCGCGGATGAACTTCTGCTCATCGAGGAGAGGGCGGTTCAAGGCATCATATGCCTTCTTAGCCTCACCCTTCAGCCCCGTCAGTGTGGATCGAAGGGATTGAGCCCGCGTAGCAGCTTCGTCGCTTTCGATTTTGAGATACTGCGGGACGGCGGCTTTGGCTTCCGCGATTTTCGCCGCAATTTGCTTTTCCGGCGGGATTTCAACTTTGACTGCGGCTGGTCTCCCGTCGTCGTGGATTGTAACCCCAGTGATGACCGCTCCTTGTATCGTGGCATCAATGTCTCCCCACAAACCAGTGTCGCGGAATTGCCAAAACAAGGCTTCCGAAATTGGGGTCTTGCTTACATACGGCCAGCGCTCCCGCGCCTTCATATCGTCGACGTCGCGACCATTATCCTGATATCGTAGATCGCCCGTGAACGAATCGTACCAGATCGCAACGGCGCTCAATGTACCGTCACGCGACTTCGCACGGTAATATCCTGCGCGAGGGTTGTCCGCGTCTATCGGGCCGCGGTCGCCCTTGAGAGCGGCGTAGTACCAATCCGTTGTGCGGTCGATATCGTCCATCATTGGGAGAGAATCCTTTTAATCCTGGCGTGCAGGAACTTGTGTCTGCTTTCCCATGAATACAGATGCTCAAACGCAAATAATAAAAATAGTCTGTGGACCAACGGCCCAGCCCAAAATGACCACAGCAACTTTCTCATTCTTTCGCTCCGAAGATAGTCATGTCCGCTTGACGGACTAAATCCATGATGGCGCTACGCAGGGGCCACTCTTGGTACCCGTCGGTAGATAACTTGCTGGCGATATGACGCCATTGTTTTACAGTCATCGTGACCGTCATGGTCGCCAGGATTTCCTCTACCTTCTCTAGGTGGAACGTAGCATTTATGCCCGGATAATTGCTGCTCACTTGCCAAATCCCCTCTGTGATTTTGGGAACGGACGACTCGGTATTGGCTTCGCCTCCCGCTTCTTTGTGCGCCCCTCAAGTCGACTGAACTTGCTCTTAAGCCAAATATCGCTTCCCTTGGTGGTGACCGTGGTAGACGCCCCCGGCATCCTGCCAATCGTTCGCCTCAAATGACACGGCGTCTTATGTAGGGCGTCGATGAAATTGGGGTCATTCTGCGGAGGAAAATAGTCCGTACCTTCCACGTTGACCGACCGCATAATTATGCTGGGGCGATGGTCGAACTCGATCTTGTCGTCCTCGGTGAAGATCGTCTTGCACTCGGCGCAATGAAAATTCTGCCGGAGCAAAACCTCGGCCTTGACCTTCGGTGGGATGTTCTTGCGCTTTGGTCGGGTCACCGGCCGTCCTCAATCTTCCAAGCCTGAGACATTAGACCATCGACATCAGACCGGAGTTGATTTATTTTCTCTCGGTCCTTTTCCATGCGGTCAAGTTTCGAATTCACCGTCGCGACGTCAATGATAATGATAACTATTCCGGATATCGTCATCCATTCGAAGAAACTCATAGCAGTTCCCCTATTTTCGTAAACACTACGTTGTCGCTTCCTGATTTGTCAATGGTCCCTTGTCAAATTAATTTTGATTGTGTATATCGCAAATCATGGCCGCTAAAACACATCCTGGAGACGCAGAAGGCTGGGCGAAGGTTATTCGCTCTCTCCGCGCCCAAGGTCATAAGTTTCCCCATGCCTTCATAGCTTCGAAAATCGGTATTTCGAGGCAGAGTGTAAGACTTTGGCAGGCCGTTCCAATCGAGCACCTAGCCAAGGTGGCCGAATTGAGTGGGATGCCGAGGGCTAGAATTCTCCCCGCGAAATTCAAACAAATGCAGGAGTTGATGGGATCATGAAAAAGCCGAGGCTGCCAAAGAAGGCCAAGGAACCGAAGGCCGCCAACTCCAAATCCAACTCTGTGGATCCGGAAAAGCGCGCATTGTTCCTCGCTGACCGCGATGCTTATGCCAAAGCCGCGGAGAAGCTGAAAAAGGCCCAAGCCGCTGTCCGGACGCTCGGCAAGACAATCAAGGCGGACGGCTTCAGTTTGAGACAGGTAAAGCTTGCAATCCAGCTCGAGACGCCAGAGGGCGAGGCCGAATTCAAATCCTCCGTTGCAAACGATCTTCTAGCCGCCCAGTACGTCGGCGCCGCGATCGGATCTCAACTATCGATGTTCATGGAGCCGGATAGGACGCCGGCCGTGGATATCGCCGCGGATGAGGGGCAAAAGGATGCTCTTGAGCACAAAGCGGCAAAACCTAAGTACGATCCGTCCACGCCGCAGTTCCAGATCTACATGGAATCGTACTTGGCTGAGCAATCTCGCCAGGTCAAGGCAGGCATCGGCAAACTCGACAGTTAACCAAATCCTCCGGTGGTTGACCCCCTCTCCGCCGGATGATCGAAGGCCCGCCGTCCAATCAGCCCGGATAGGCGGGCCTTCGTATTTTAGGTTAGGATATATGGATAACCTACCGATAATCATAGAGCTTCTTGGCCCACCTAGAGGTAAGGGGCGGCCCAGGTTCCGTGTTATGGGGAAGTTCGTGTCGACCTACACTGACGCTGAGACGAGAAAATATGAGGACAGGCTGAAGGGCGAGGCAACGTTGAAAATGCTCGGTATTCCTGCCCTAGATTGCGCGCTTTCGGTAAGGATAGAGGCTCACATGCCCATCCCTCAAAGTTGGAGCAAAAAAAATACCGAGGCCGCCATTGGTGGTCGTTTTATGCCAATCACGAAGCCTGATTCAGATAATATCGTCAAGATGTTGGATGCTTTAAATAAAGTAGTTTGGAAGGATGATTCTCAGATCGTAAGTCTGTTCGTGCTCAAGCGGTATAGCGATAACCCAAGGCTCAGGATTGTGGTTTGGAAGTGGTTTGATCAATAGGTAGTTTACCTAACTGATTGATTCTAGCCATAGCGGTATTGACACATAGGCACGACTCAATCCATAAAAAGGCGCGGCCCGCAGGGGACAAATCCTGCGGGCCGAATAGAAGTCCGATGCTCTTTGCGGGGCACCACCGGACGAGATTGACTTAGGACATATAGATTCCGACGTCAACCCTCGCCGTCAACCCCAGCAAATATCATCGGTTCCATAGGCCAGCCCGTCTAACGGGATAGGTCCTGCGAGCCTAGTCATGGTTGTTGCGGGATTACCTAGCCAAATCAATGAAACATTGGACGCTGGCGTTACGACGACCAGCACGAACGGCGCCTTAGCCTGATCTGGGGTGTTCGATCCGCCGCCGCATGGGTCTGTGAGTGTTCTGACAGAGCGACCCCAGAACAATACTCCTCGATCAGGTTCCGAAAACCGGAATCGCCTTCTGTTAGGCGGGTTTCCTCTGCCCGGTAGATTTTTCCCTTCGGGAAAAACTACCATAGTTAGAATAGTTTATCGATGTAAGTTAAGGGGACTTCCAATGAACGGGATCGAGAGAATTGCATCTGTATCAAGGTTGAGTAGAGCCGCAAAGGAAGAGATGAAGAAATGGAAGGAGAAGTCTGGAATACGCGCGATAGTGCCAAAAACTCAAAACCAGAAGCTTGGGGCTAAGAGGCTTCGGCTCTTGGCTAGAAAGATGGACAGGCACGAGCGACGAAAAATATCCCTAGGACCAGCGAGCGAAGTGAGAATCATCAAGTCGTCTGGTGCCTAATGCACAACGTCGAGATTGAGCAAATCGTCTTAGGTTCCATTTTGATGGACAACCGGTTATTCCAGGTGGTGTCGGAGAAGATCAGCTCATTCGATTATTTCGAGCCGCTGCACGCCGAAATCCACGGGATAGCCGAAACCCTGATATCTATGGGTAAGCAGGCTTCACCTATTTCTGTGGTTACGTTCCTACCGTCAGATTTCAAAATATTAAACCTCACTGCACGGGAATACCTTGCTCGCCTCGCCGCGGCGTCGACAATCCCCACCGAAGTTCCCCAACTGGCCGATATGATCCGTGACTTGTCCGACCGTCGCGCCCTAAACGGCGTCGCAACCGAGTTAGGAAGGGCAGGGAGTGGCGATCCGGGCCAGATGGCTACGGAGGCCATAGAGCGGCTGGACGCGATCCTAGCAGCCCGTACGGTCTCTGGAGTGCCTTCCCTGAGTATGGAACAATCCATCGCCAGGGCGATGGATGCCGCGGCCAAGGCATATCAACGAGATGGCGCCATTTCGGGCCTATCCACAGGGCTGAAGGATTTAGACCGGAAACTTCTCGGCCTGCAGCGGGGCGAACTCGTAGTGATGGCCGGCCGGCCTGGTTCCGGTAAGACCGCAGTTTCCCTGTGTCTCGCCCGCAACATGGCAGAGAGGGGGCACAAGGGCATCTTCTATTCACTTGAGATGGGTGACGTGCAGTTATCCCAACGGATGCTGACTGACGAGGCCTATGACGCTGAGAAGATTGCCTATAGCTGGCTTAGATCGGGGCGGTTTAGGGAGAATCAGTTTTTGGCAATCCGGGACGCCGGGTACCGTCTGCAATGTCTACCAGTGAGGATAGAACAACAACCTTCGATGACAATGGGGCAGGTAGCTACGCGAGCTCGGCAGCAAAAACGCTCGAAAGGGCTGGATTTTTTCATCATCGATTATCTCGGACTGATGAAGCCCTCCGGCCGGTACGCCGGCAACAAAACAAATGAAATCGGGGAGCTCACCGCGGGCATCAAGGCCCTGGCGAAGGAATTGGATTGTGTCGGTCTCCTATTGTGCCAACTTTCGCGCGGGGTTGAGGGGCGGGAAGACAAGCGCCCCAACATGGGGGATCTTCGTGATTCGGGGAATATCGAGCAGGATGCGGACGTGATCGTCATGATTTACCGCGAAGCCTATTACCTTGAGCGGAAAGAGCCCCCCGCAGGGTCTGCCGAATATCTCGTTTGGTCTGACCGGATGCAGGCTTGTTACAACGAAATGCACCTTATCGTGGAAAAGCAGAGGTCGGGCCCGATCGGAACCGTCAAGGTGTTCTGCGACGTCGCATCCAATGCGATCCGAGATCACGGCTACCAGCGAGCAGAAGATTTGAACCAAATGGCAATCTAACAACGGAGAATTGCATGACTGCCCAGCTATTCGCATTCCCTGAGACCATCCAATCTCCACCAAAGACGAAGGAAAAATATACTGAGGAATTCGAGACCTTCTGGCTGGCCTACCCTCGGAAGATGAATTGCTCAAAGCTCATGGCATTCAGGGCGTGGAAGAAATTAGACCCGGGCGAACAGTTGCAGGCAGCCAGAGCACTAGTAACATTCTGCAACTCATGTCGGGGTAAGGAAGAACAGTATATCCCCCACGCCGCCACATGGCTCAACCAGCGCCGATTCGAGACCGTCCAGATACAGATCAAGCCGCAGCAAACAATAAATATCGACTGGCCCACCGTGCTTAAAATCTATTCCAAAACAAATAATTGGAACTACTCTTACGGTCCTGCCCCTGATGAAAAAGGTTATCGGGGACCAAAATAATTTGACAAGGTATCGTGACATTGATAACTTGTCGAAATCGAGAGGGGATTGCTATGAGCAGAGAGAATATCGCTAGCAGGATAGCCGCCAAGTGTTCGGATGATGAACTCGCCATGTGCATCAAACTGGATCACTCGCTGGTAGACGCCACGTTCCGCAGTTTCCGCGTTCTCGAGGATGTTTATGAGATCGGGACAGGCCCGGATCCGGTAGAAGTGTGGCCTCGCCTGACCACGGTAATCGGGAGGACCGAATGATCCTCCGCTCCGACACGATCGGACCTCACGGCGAAATGCAGATGAAACTCGTCCATCGCCGCGGGTCGTATTTCGTCCAGGCCAAGCACGATTCGATGCCTACGCTGATTGGGTTTCGGCGGATTATCTGCGACAACCCGGATCAGGCCGAAAGGCAGTATTGCCGTAGTGTCGAAGCGTCCAGCGCCGAGTTGGTTGCCGCGGATAGGGTATCGGCATGATTGATGGCGCTCCGGTCCCGGTATTCACGCAGGAAATGCTAACCGAACTTCTCGCATGGTTCGCTATTTTCCTTGGTTTCTCGGCAATCATAATCGCGGTGGTGAGAAAATGACCTCATCTTCCCCTGATACCGGGGCTCGCCAATGACGCTCGGCAGCCACCAAACCACAATCGGCAAAACCCAGACGTGGATTACGCCAAAATTCATCCTTGATGACCTCGGGCCGTTCGATCTTGACCCGGCTTCGTCTTGGGTCCGGCCATGGGATTGCGCGAAAACGAATTGGTGCGGCGGAACAACCGGCGACGGCCTGGAGCTAGAGTGGTTTGGTCAGGTTTGGCTAAATCCTCCGTTCCATCGCTATGAGGTTTCGCGCTGGATCGGGCGGCTGGCTGCTCACGGCAAGGGCATCGCACTCGTTCACGCGCGTACTGAGGCAAAATGGTTTGAGCCGATCTGGCAACACGCCAGCATGATCGGTTTCCTGAAAGACCGGCTCTATTTTCATTATCCTGATGGGCGCCGAGCAGAAGCTAACAGTGGAGCGCCCGCCGTGATTGCCGCCTTTGGGTTAGACGCCACTATGCGTCTTGCTGAATCCAAGATCCCGATGATCCGTATAACCGAATGGGAGCGGCCATGACCGAGGATCTTGTCGAGCGACTACGCTGGGAGGGGAAATTCGGTTCCAGAAACCAGCTTAACGATGAAGCCGCCAACGAGATCGAGCGCCTGCGTGGTGTTGCCCAATCACCTAGCGTGGATGCTATCGCGGCTGCAGTGCACGAAGGCCGCTTCTCCGAGGGCAAGGACCAAAGCAACTATTGCACGTTCGAAGATGAGTGCGAATCCGGCAAGATTTACTGCCGACGCATCGCCAGCTCGGTCATCGCCGCCCTAGCGCCCGGCAATGCTGGCGCGCCGTGGCCTGCCGATACGAACGAAGGACGAGAAGCCGTCGCGAGTTACATATATGACGCCTTCCCATTCGATGGACCGCCCCACAAGACAAAACCAGCGTGGATTCCTCACGGCAACAGCGATTGGCAGGACAAGGCGAGAGAAACGGCAGACACGATCATCAACTTGCTCCGGCCCGGCAATGCTGGCGCGGTGGAGGCGAACTACATTCGTCGCGTGGTTCTCGAAAACGCAGATCGTGCCGACGACATCGTTTTCGATACTGCAAGCCAGGAACAGAACGGTGGCATATTGGGCATCAAGGCCGTTGCTGAACAAACGGCAGCTAGCTTACGCGCAGTCGCAGATCGGATCGCCGCCCCGCTTCCCGCAACTCAGGGAGACTGGGAATGAGCGAGAAAATGACGAATGATGAAATGGCTTGTGCACTTCGAAAGGCTGGCTGGTTAGTTGAAAGGCCGCTTTCGTCAAGCGCTAAGATAGCGGGCGCAATCTTCGTGGCCGCAAGCCTCTCGTTCTTGGGGTACTTCGCTTACATCGTTCACGGCCTGATGTCGCTTGGTCCGATTGAACACTACCACATGTTTGGGTGACTGCCATGACAGACGCAATGCAAGTGAAAGAGGCGCTGCAACTTCGCCACGACGAAATCTCGAAATGGCTCGGCGATAACGCGCCATACGTCGTGGCTGATCAGAAGCATCTGGACGAAAACACGCCGGAGCGCGCCTATTGGCACTACGGCTACAAAGCCGCCCTGTCTGACGTGCTGGCGCTCGCCCCTTCCCCCGCCGCGCTGGACCCGGTGACGGTGGAGGCAATCGAGCGTCAGTATTTCTATACGGGCGAGCCGGGAGATCATGAGGCGATTAAGGCGGCCTTCCGCGCCCTGATCGGCCATCCCGCCCCCACCGGAGACGGCAAATGAAAATGCAAAATCCCTATTCTGTTATAGGTGATGCCTTTGTTGATTCCGTCGTCGCTGGCAATCGCGGCAAGATCGAAGGCAAGCAGGAAGGTCTGTCAGATCGCCTGCGGCAGTATGCCTATTATCTCACGGAAAACATGGTTGAAGCTGGAGACGCGCTTTTCGTCAATGACCTGCTTGACGCAGCCAAACGTCTCAATCCGGCCCCCACCGGCAATGCGCCGGAGCCGGTGCAAAAGCCAGTCAATAAACGCGATGCTATGACGGTTTTACATGACAGTCTTCAAGAATGGAACACAGAAGAGTTTTGTAAGTCTGACTGGAACACGAAAGCAGCCCAACGAGCCATCAAGGATTTAAACCGCGCCGGCTTTTTTATTGGTGCTAACGATGAGCTAGCGCTTCTCAAGGGATTTGTTTCTCCGCGTTCCTCTTGGGCAATCTACCGTGACGGGGAAATTGTGGAAGTGTGTTTCGAGCGTGGGGAAGCTCAAGCCATATTTGATGGGTTACAATTGGATGACGAGGATCAAAAGTACACTTGGTCTATGTGTCAAGTACGTAATAATATTGGTGTGGTAGTGGCATGGCGATGGAGACCAAAGAGCAGAAAGGCGGATTGGGATTATACGGCTAGCGCGGCATGGGTTGAGAAATACAAAACCACTATTGAAGCCGAACCGCTCTACGCCGCCCCGGCCAGCAATCCCCAAGAGGCTGGGCGCTGGCAACCCATCAACACGGCTCCACGCGACGGCACAGTGATCGACCTGATGTTAACCGGCGGTTGTCGCATGACCGACCAATGGTGGGATGATGAGGACAAAAGCTGGTGCGGGCTTGAGGAGTCCATGTTTACACATTGGGCTCCCCTACCAGAACACCCAGTCTCATCGACAAAAGAGGCCGGGACCGAAGGCTTTAGCAATCCGGACGATGAGGACGAATTATAATGGCGACAGTCAAAACATACGATCCGCGCTGCTATGACCTCGCTGCAATCTTTCTTGGAGATGAGCCAGAGATTCACACGAAGGAACATATCCACGCACTCGCGCTCGAAATTCAGCAGTGCATCGAGGATGAAATGTATTTCATGCTGAATATTCCAGAACTCTATCCAACTCTAAGTAGAGTCACCTCTAAGAACGAGGTTTCGAAATGAAAGCTATTTCGCTCTGGCAGCCTTGGGCAACACTAATCGCATGCGGCGCTAAGCCGTTTGAGACGCGGAGCTGGGCACCCCCGCGCGATCTGATCGGCCAGCATATTGCCATCCACGCGGCGAAAAAGATCGACAAGGGCGTGGCACAGTTCGCCGAGGAACTATCTTACGGCCAACACAAAGATGGCGGGTTCGATCTGGCTGACAAGATCGAAGCCTCAATGTCAGAAACGCCAGATGAATTGATGGGCCTGTTCGGAGAGGCGACGGCGATGCCCATCGGATGCATTGTCGCGATTGCCAGACTCGACGCGGCATTCCAGTTGGGTGAGAAGTCCGAAGGAACAGCGTTCCCCGCCGCAAGCGTCGTGCGTCGTCTTATCAGCCGACCAATGCCAGAATGTTTCACTATCCGTTACGACGACTTCGGTGACTACGCGCCGGGCCGATGGGCATGGCTGCTGAAGGACATCCAGCCGCTCAATCCCGCAATTGCGGCGAAGGGTGCACAGGGATTTTTCGAGTTGCCGCAAGGCTGGCTTGTGCCGGACTCGGTCGCTCTAAATCAGGGGGTGGAGAAATGAATCTTGTTAGTTCTGACAGCCGCAACCAAACGGAACGTCTGCTCAACGCCGCGATGGATCACATTTGCGATACGCACGAGCAGCCGACAGATCCTCGCGCATGGGATCATCTGTTGATCTACTGCCCGCGAGAGATTTTGGAGCGCCGTCTCGTATCTCTACATCAAAAGGTGCCCGATGCATCTAATGATTAAAAAGTCGTGGTTTAGAAATAGATGGAGCGTCTACGAGATGGGACATCTTGAGGGCGACTGGACTTGGCTCGCCACCTTTCAAAATTTCAATGACGCCCACGCTTGGATGAGCCTAGTGACGCGCCCACAACACGCCGGAGATTCCAAATGATGACGGACCTTTTGCCATGCCCGTTCTGCGGTTCGAAGAATATAGACCCGAAAGGATGGGCATCGACCGATCGCGCTGGTCCTGCGTGTGATGATTGCGCCGGTAGTGCTGATACCGTCGAAATCTGGAACACTCGACCAGGAGCCAAGCATATCGAGGTAGATATCGGGGCGGCCGCAGCTGCATTGCAATCCAGTCCCGAACTATGCGCCATGATGAACGAGATGGTCGGCGGACCGGCACTCGTCGAGGCCCAATCTCAGATCGAGAGACTTCAAGAAGCTCTCCGGTTCATTGGAGATTGGGTTGCTCGGCCTCCCTCGGCATTCTCGATGGGCGCGCTCGATGTTGTGTTTAAGAAAATCCGCAACAAAATCGACGAGACGCTGGGCGTGGTCTCTTCGCATGAACGGGTGAAGGAGGAATAGATGGCAAAGTTAAAAAAGCGGGATGACCGAGTATTCGACGTGACAGTTTGGAACTTGATGGATGGCGATATTGTCAAGAAGGGCTGGAGTCTTTCCCCGGCCGAGGTCGCCGAGATTGAGGAACAGTTTGAAGATGAGCCGATGTGTCAGGTTCAGATTGAAGAGGTTTGAGCGATGCCTAAACGCATTCCAATAGCGACAGCCAAGGCGGTGGCCGAGAAACATGACCTGCGACAGGTCTTGCTGGTCGGATATGACGGCGAACTTGTCCATGTGGTCACATACGGCAAGACGAAGGCCGATTGTGAGCAAGCCGCCAAGGCGCAGGATTTTTGGACGGGAAAAATCCGAGAGTTTTCTTTTGAGGGCACTCGGTGTCCACAGGAGACCGAGTGATGTGTGGCCTTCTGCTTTTTGTTGGAATCATCGTCGGACTGATTTTGTGGATGCGTTACGAAGACAGCAAAATTAATACGGATTTTTGATCATGAGTGAACACCATTTGCCGTGGGTTTATAGGCCGCGCCACTTCGATGATTGGGGCTGGATCAGGGACTTCGCGGGAAATATTGCCGCGATTGCCAGGGGCGATGACGGCAGCAAATCGCACGATCAGCACAGGTCGGACAAAACCGATCCATATGGCGAATACGCCGCCTTCATCGTCAAGGCCGTCAACAACCACGATGCGCTTGTTTCGGCACTGAAGGAATGCGCTATCCGGCTGCGATACGATGGTGACCTATTCCGCGATCAAGGCAATGAGATGCGCCGAGATGCTTCGTGGAAGGCGCAAGAAATGGCCGAAGCTGTACTCGTTCTTGTGGGAGGACCGGGCCATGAGTGAAATGATAGATCGAGTCTACAAGGTTCTCGAAGAACACTTTTGGAGAGATGATAGCGAAGGCTCTGACTGTGGGCAGATGCTCTATATTCAAACGGCAGCGAGACTTGTTATTGAAGCGATGCGCGAGCCGACCGCGGAAATGCTGTTTGTTGGAAGCAACGACGAGGCGGGATTCACTGAACGTAACTTGCTCCAAAGCTGGCATTTGATGATCGACGAGGCGCTTGCCGCTGTCACTCCGGCAAACCACACCAACAAAAAATCAACGTAAAGGAGTTAACGTGTCATCCATCACCAATGACGTTGCCGAGCTCGAATCCTTGGTCGAATCGCTTCAGGCCGAGAACCGGATCCTGCACAATACGAAGGTCCAGCATGAGTTTGAGCTTTTCGAACTCCGGCAGAACAACAAGAAGCTTCAATTAGAGCGGGACCAGGCAAGGGATGCCTGTACCACGATGAAGTTGATCCTGGATGAGGCTGGGGCCGCAATTATTCATGGAATGAAGAGGTTCCGGGAGATCAGCCGAGATCGCCAAGCCAAGGATTTGGAAAAGGGCGAGGGCTTGCCGCTATTTCTCGAAAAGGAAGCCCCAGAGCAAACGGTTCAATGACCGTTTTGCCTGAGCGGCGCGGTCATTTCCTCGTTGGCCTCATAAATCGTTGTTATGTACGGGATATTGTTGCGGAATATCCATACGTCCCGCAGCAGACAGCGAACCGGATGGGGCGAGCTAGCGGCCTCTCTTAGCCTTTGGATTAACTCATCCGATTCGGCGATTGCCTGCTCATATTTGGACATCACGTCTTTCTTTCGGTGAACAGGAACGTCTTTAGTTCGGCCATTACGGTTAGAGCCCGGTCTGATAAATCCTCTAGCTTTTCGTCACGGGTTCTTACCTCTTGCAATAACCGGACCCGTTCGGCGTTGAGCCAGTAGACGGCCATCAATAGCATCGGCGCGCACCAAGCGCCGCCTTCCTTCACATAGGCGATCCAATCAATCCCTGCTTCAACAGCACCCACCCCTGAGCCTGCATTTCATTTTCTATTTTGCATTAACAACAGCTTTGGCCCCTTCCAAGGCCATCGCCTTCAAAACATCGTCAGAAATGGCAAACCCGTAGCCGCTTTTGTCGGCATCGGCTCGAAGGATGGCGAAAAGAGCATCAATCTGCGTTTGGGTGGGTTCGATCATTCTTCGACTCCATCTTTTAAGTTCATTGATGATACTTCGCCAGCCTTCACCCCTCTAGCGTAGCTTTCCTTGTCGGTTGATTCTATCAGCCTATCGGTCAGGGAATTAGTAGCCTTATGAACTTGTTCAATCTTCTTGCCGTTCCGGTAGCTCTGGTAAAAATTCAATGCCAACACTAGAGCGGTTATCAATTGTGCGATTTCCCCCAGTGTTGGCATTGTTTCATCCTCAGTATTTTAGGGAAACACCGATCCGGGCCATGTTGCCCGGCTTTACGCAGTTGGATCCGAAACAAATTGAGTTGGTGGCATTCATCTGCCAACCAGCCCAAGTATCGACGACCATATTGTTAGAATATCGGGTCAGAAGACCGATTCCTATAATCGGCGCCACAACCCAGTTGTGAGCGGACGGATTGTTTCCGATTTGAGCCCCGAAGTCCTGCTCCACGAGGCCAGCGAAGCCGTATGAGGCCGGGGCACCTGGTGTAGCGCCCGGCGTTGATGGCAAGGCAGGGACCGCAGGCAGATTCAAGTTCGGCAGAATGCCAGAAAGGTACTGCTGGATTGGCGATCCAACGCCAACGCGCTCAATGAATACGCCTGGCCCAGAGAGAGCCAATCCATTGGTCCCGCCGTTGAGGTTGGAGAAACCGCCTTGGACTTCAACAAACCCAAACGCATTACCCGCGAATGGGCAGGTATAACCTAGTATGGCGTCAAGATCGCCTTGGACAATTTGAGTGCCCACAGGCCCGCCCGAGACCGCGCCGGCATTCCCGCCAGTTCCGACACCGTAGTAGAAACCACATCGGGTAGGATAGCCTGACGTCAGAGCCTTATTGATTGCGCCGAGGCCCGCCAGGTCCGCAGCATTAGCCGCACTAGACAAAAGCCCAAGGGCAAGAACGATACTTCGAATCTTCATTTTTCATTCCCCATGTTCGAGTTGAAGAGGCCCGAACATACTCCCGAAGACATTCGTTAACTGTTGCCTAAATGTCTCACGACGCGGCTTTTGCAACCAAGGCTGGCCTGATATCAGGTGTCGCTGGACCAACCTTTGTCTGTGCTGGGTCGACGGCGACAGACGCGGCTGCTGGTGACGCATTTTCGTTGATGCTGATTCGCTCGACGCCGGGCATAGCGGCTACGTCCTGTATCTGCGCGGTTTGGGTTGTCAGCGCCACGGTTATCCCTTGGAGGACCATATTCAGAAGGCCGGCAACGGTTACAATTGTCTTTGCGAGCGGCGCTCCAAGAAGATCGGTCAACTGCGCGGAACTAACCATCAAAACGCTAATAATCACTCCAATAATTTGAATTATCTGCTTACCGTTAAGATTCAACATCTTAATCCCTTTCATTCAACTAGTTTGTCTGTGATGATTTTAGCCGCGCCGTCGTAAGCTTTTACCAATGAACCAAAGCCGTTACCAAACTTGTCTAAGGCTTGTGGGTCTCGAGCGGTGATATTCCCCGCCATGACGCGAATCAGCAGGCCCATCTCGTCGTCTAAGGCATTGTCTAGGGCTTTGAGGGCGGTTTCTCGCTTCATACGTCGAGCCGCTTGGCGAGAGTTTTGAGGGTTTCCAATCTGGCGATCCCATCTTCCGCCAATCCATTCGCCGCTTGGAACCGCTTGACGGCGGCTATCGTGCCCGGGCCATATTGGCCATCGACCGATATTTGCTCGTCGGAGATTGCGTTCAAACTCGCCTGTACCCATGCCACGCTGAATTTCGGGTGAATCGGTGCCGGGACTGGAGACGGTGGGGCCTCGGGCGCAGGAACGGGGACAGGGTCAACAGAAACGGCCACTGGCGCGGGTTCCGCTATGGGCTCTCTCAGGCCCTTCTCGAATAGATCGGCCTCTTGGCGGCGCCTAGACTGCAATCCAGGCACGTTCGGCCATAGACGTTGCATTGATCGGATATTGCCGGGGATGGCCGCGAAGTTCTTATCCGCCATGTTGGCGTGGATCTCGCGCATTTCGAGGTAGCGGTCGCCCGCCCCGTTGAATGACGCGCCGCGGTTATAGGCGAGGGAAACGAGGGAACCGAACGAATCGCCCGACAGCAAATCGCAGTTCGGCAAAGCCTTCTCGACCAAAGCTTCCCATTTTGGCATGTCGTGGTTCTGGAACACGGCCATTGCGGCTGTCCAAGACACAGAGACGGCATTGCGGATTTTGTGGGTTTCGACTTGAGCCCTAGCGCCAGTCATACCGGCCGCCGCGCCAAGTTTGCTAATCATGTCAGCGGTTAGATACTGGCCCCAATCCGAGGCGATTTGCGCCGCGGTCTCAAACCCGCAATCGTACCCTATGCCGATCGTCACTCCAGAGGCGCCGCCCGGCCAAGTTGGCGGACGATAGAGTTTATTATACGTTTCTTCCGAGCTCACCTCGAAAAAAACGATCATAGACATTGCGGCAGGGGATGATCTCACGAAAAACGGCCCACCTTAGGGTTAAGGTGAGCCGCCTGCCGTGAACAGTTATGCGACGGATTGCCACAATTCGTCAAGGTTGCGGGTCTTGAACTACTTTCGCGGCATAGATGTAAGGGTACGGAGACGTGATAATAATTCGGCAAATCGCGCCGTTTTCATCAATGATAGCGGTGCATTTACTAGTTTGCCTTCCCCATTGGTCAACGGGAAATGGTTTGGCGTCGCGTTCCGCCTCTTGCTCTGTGATCGTTTTCATCAGATTTCCTCAACTATCTTGCGAAGGGGCCGTTTTTTCTCTCTCACGGGTGGAATTTCGGGGAAACGAGAGGCTTGGCCAAGTGTTTTGGTCCACAGTTGTTTGACGTAAGCCTCTCGCGACGCGGCAAAATCCAACCCCCAATGGCGGCATATTTGCCTAGATCGGCCGGACGCTTTGGCGATCTCAAAAGGGGTTGCCAGCCCCTTCCGCATTAACGAAATAGCGGCGTGACGGATATGATCGTTACGGGCGGCCATGTTGACGCTCTTTGAACGTCGCAGGCTGTATCCATTGAATGTTGAATGACGGGCCAAACGTGCCGCGACCATAGGTGATTTGCTTGGCCTTCGGGTATTGCTCGATTGCTGCAGCGATAGCTTCCTCCTCCGAATCGAAAGGGCCGACCATTTGCTTAATCTTGCCGATCGGATGCGCCCAATATTGAGCCGACATGGCTATTCCTCCGTTTGCTCCGTAAACCAAGAAACTAAATCGAGCTGATCCGCCTCATCTGAGAAAAGGCCAATGTCGCAAGGTCTCTGCGGCTTTGACGGCCGCAACGGTTGCCTAGCCTTCAGCCTCGCAAGCGATATTTGCTCCGCGCCAGGAATGACGCCTTGCGGCTTTCCATCGGCGCCGACCTCAAAATGGAATTGTGTCTCCATAATAAAACCCCTCTTTGCTGGTTAGGATATCAAGTGCATAGTGTGATCGGGCTATCTCGCATTGCTGCCGATAGCGGTGAAGCATTTCGATACAAGCCTGTTGGAACGGGCTCATTTCCTTGAAGCCGCGAGCGTCGTAGTAGGCTTGGCTGGTCATATAGACCTTGTGCGCTCCGCCTCCGCCGTTTCGCTGATAGCGGTCGGCGGAGACGTGACGCAGCTCCGCCATTGCGTTGGAATCGAATGCCATGGTTCAAGCCGCTACTTTCGGACGATCAAGCTGGAATTGCTCGATTACGGCGTTGGCCTCTGCCAACCATCGCGGCCTTTGCTTTTCCACCCACGCAGCAAGCTTAGCCTTAGCTTTCGTGGCTTCGCCGCTCGAAAGGAAACCGGCGTGAACGGAAAAACTATCCCCGAAAAGGTCTGCTACCAACCACTTAGCTTCGTCTTCTGTGATCCGGAAATGGCGCGCGGCTACGTCGAATTGTGGCCGTTGCCAATGAGTCCCTCCGAGATGGTAGAAGCCATTTTCCAGCGCGTGCATTGGAATGCCGTCGATATCTGACAAGTGCAAATCGGCAAGCGGCTGTAAATCTGGCCAATGCTTCAAAATTTCGTCATGGCAGCATCCGCCGAATTTGGATCCGCGATCTTTTCCATCTGCGGTTAGCGAGAAGTATGGCTTTGCGTTACCTCTGTGCCAAGAAAGCGCGGCGGTTGCCGTGATGTAGTAGCGGTTTTCTCTGTCAATAAATTTACGGATCATAGTCGTATTCCCCTCTGTTAGATGATTGTCAGGAAGTGAAGAACGTGGACGGCCGAAACGAAGCAGCAAATCGCCAATGGCCAGATGACGAGATGTTCTAGGGCGGTCATTGGTTAACCGCATTCGAATAATCAAGGCCGGGATAGGCAGGCATTGATCGGGTCACGCGATCCAGAAATGGATCATGCGGCCGGTTGGCGATTGAAACGCCGCGCGCCCCATGCTCGATAGATGCAGCGGCACAATTCGGCTTTGTGACCCTAGCTAAGGCCTCGTCTAGCCTCTCGATGAGCCATTTCTGATCTTCGCAACCAGCCACGGCATAAGCGGCCGCTTGGAAAGCCCTTGTTGCGGTTTCTGCTTCGAAATAGGCCGGACGATATTGACCCAAGAAATAGATTGACGCGGTATAAGCCATTTCGGTATCCCCTCTGTTTCGGTAAGGATACCTTGTCAGATGATTTGATATTTGTCCATAGGCAAAAACGAAAAATCTCAAAACTATTTTAGTTCTGATGTGATTTCAGATATTTGAGGCTCAGGAATTTGGGCGCAATTCGTCCCCGTTTCTGCCTCCTCCTCTAAAAAGCCCTTGCTGGCTTTGAGGAGTGACCCGGCAGGCCACCATTTCATCCCCGTATTCCGCGCTATCCTTTTATCGGTGGACCAAGCCGGCCTCCCTAGACCGAGACCCTGCGAGCAAGGCCCTGGACTAGGGAGCTATTCTAGCTCCAAGCTACGCTTTCCCATTTGGCCTGCCGTCCAAGCGGTTTTGAGCGTAAGGCGAGCAATATTCGACGTAGAATCACTCTCGCCTGCGTTTGTCTCTCAGGGCGGTGTGCAGCCCATTCGAGCCGTCGGGGATAGCTTTCGCTATGAGGGTCCCGGCGGGGAAATCCGTCTTGAGGAAGGTGGCTTGCGCTCTGTCGGAACTAGGTCCGGGCTGCGGGCTTTGCGGTTGACCGAGGCGGGATGCGTGCCATATAAGGCTTGGGCGCCGCGCTCTTTTCCAAACTGCCCCATCAAGCCAGTTTGGGCCGAACCCGTCCTGCTCAACCAGGGCGGGTTTCGTGTTTCTAGCCCTATTTCATTGCAAAATCAACGCCCCGTGCTATGATCGCAAATCAACCCGTGGCGGGGTCATTCGGTTGGATAGCAGGGGATTCGGCCGCCGCGATGAAAGATTGCTTGCCGCTCGCTAACGGGAAGGCACGTGGTATTCCGGTTCAAAGCAATCGTCCCCTGCAAAAAGGCTTCGCAATGAGGGATAAACCCTATCCAGCTTGCGCACCTGGTCTCGGTGGTATCTGCACGATATGCGGCCACGGGCCCTGCACAAAGACGGATTTGGCCAATGACGTGATTCTTCCGGCGATCGGCGCCGCGGCTCTATTCGCGGCTTGGTATTACGACTATCTGCCGTGGAAAGTCATAAAGGCGATTTTGACGGAGGCGGTATGAGTGAAACGCTTTACGTTTATCGCTGGGATCGCCAAGGCCGCAAAAACGAGATTTGCCGCATTCTGGCCAGAGGCAAGATGAATAGCTGTCTCGCCGAGTTTGAGGATGGCTACCAGATGATAACCAGCCGAAACGCATTCCGCCGGCTCAAACCTCTTTCGCCCGCTTCCTCCCCACCTTCGGCCTCCCGCTCAATCCCGTCTCAGGATCTATCGCTCGAAAGCCAACCGCCGGCCTCTTCGGTGGATTAGCCAAGGCATAGGCTTCCAGCTCCGCTATCAGCCTATCCCCAGCCTCACAGCGCGCCCTGATAGCCTCAGACAGCATCAAGGCCGCCGCTGCAGGCATCACCTGTTTCCCCTTCCACCACCCCCTCATCGTCTCTAACGCATACCGACCACCAAACAATTCTACAGCGCCCTTCTGTAGTCCTGGATAATCGTCAATATTCCAAGGCAATACCCACCGCGTACCTCGCACCGCAATAGGCTTAGCCCCATGCGCTATATATTTTGGGCTTAGTGAACGCGGACGTTTGCGGACATATGATCGAAGGCCGTGTTTATCTGCGATTTCAAGGGGTTTTTGAGCTGTTTCGGCCTCGCGCATAGGGCATTCGTAAGGCTATCAGGCGGGGTCGGCAAGCGATCCTAGCTGTATTGTCAGCCATGCGATGCGATGTTCTCATATTCACCACCTAACCCATTGATATATAACGGCACCGTCTCGTTGGTCCGGTGTTGGGGAATGACTGATGCGGCGAGAAACCGCAGCCAGGTGACGAATCAGGGGCTATTTTTCTTGGCGTCGGCCCACGAGCGAGTGGCGAAGCGGGGTGGCGCCCGTCTTCGCCCCGCATAGAAAAAATAAACATGCGTTACCTCTTGACGTAACGCCGTTACCCGGTTCTAGGTAACGCTAATGGATATGGAGTTGATGCAAGCTATATCGCGTGTCCGGCGGTCTACGACGAACCGGGATGTTCTGTTTGTTTGCGATGAGTGTGAGAGGTTGCTGTCTCGTAGCTCAGTGGTAGAGCAGGGCGCTGTTAACGCTCAGGTCGCAGGTTCGATGCCTACCGTGACAGTCAGGGCTAAGTTGAGCCGAGCGGAGATACAGAAGAACTATCGGGTGAGGAAGAAGGCTGAGGCTTCAGAAGCGAGGAAACGGCGTATGACGAACCAGAACTAGAAACAGGACATGGACGAATGAGTGTACGCAGATGGCATAGGCAATCGAAGTGGCCGACGATCAAGGCATCGGCTCAGAAGGGCCAACCAGGAACACCCATGCGTCGGATCGAGATGCGGGCGTATCCTACCACAAAGGGATTTCGGCTTCGAGGTTTTCATCCAACCAAGGGATGGAGAATGTTCGCATGAATCGCCCCGGCCGTCCTCGTCGTATCGATCCGACGCCGTGGGAAAAGTTAGGATATTCGCGTCGCACATATTATCGACGCAAGAAACTTGGTCTGTTTCCAAAGATACAGAAGTTCTGGTCTCCGATGAATTGCGAGTCTGCCCCGCAAATCCAGCCCAATGGCACGGTGAAGATATGAACTGGTATGATTATCTCGGGTTAGCAGGGTTTGTGGTGGAGAGTTCGGTCATACTCGGGTTTGCATTTCGGAGGATGGGGTGATTGCCCTCGCCTGTATCCTTGCGTTCTTTCTGGGGATGGCATTCCGTCAATGGCTCACGTGGCTAGATTATCCTCATATAACGCCGTGGGGAGAATCTACCCAGATGTGGTCACAGACCGATTGGGATTGGTACCGGGAAACAGGAGGCCGGCATGTACGGCGGGATGATCCATAGGAGATTTCTGACGATAGCCTCGCTGTTGTCGGTCGCGTTTCTCGTCATGTGTTACTTTCTCTCCCAAGCATTGGCGGCTGACATGAAGATACCGCCGAAGGAAAATCCTGCCGTCAGGGCATGGATATGCGGATACTCGGCCGGGTTCGAGGACGGTATCCGAAAGCTGGACGATCCCCGTCAACCGGAGTCACCGCAATGCGAGAAGTACAAGGCCCAGGCAAAGTCGGGCGCACGGTAGGGTTCGCCGACGTCATCATTATCAACTCCGCACTGATCGTCTGCATCGCGATTGTTGTCCTGAAATGCCTTGGCGTCGTCTGATAGGGAAGTGGATCGATAAATTGTCCCTGCCATCCAAAGCATATAGCGGAATGCCGGAGTGCCCGTTCGCCAGGATGGCGGACATCAGGTTTCATATAGCCAGAACCGAACTTCTTCTGACCTCGCTTCGTCTGTCCAGGGACCTCAAGCCAAAGCAGGTTATCGTTCTAAACTTCGATCCAGATAAATTCTCCCTTGGCCGTGTTGAGGATGACGTCGACCGCCTTAACCTGCTTCTCAGATCGAAGGACAGGATCATCCTGTTCACCCATCCCGATAGTGACGAACCTTCCCATCCGGAACTTGGGATAGTGTTCATCCAGCACAGGTCGGACATGATATCCTCGGTAAATATCCTTCGCCGGACCTCGTATTACGATAGCAAGTCTTTGCCGGAGTGGTACGAATGACCGAAGTCGTATCGATCGTCAGGAAGAAAACGGTAGACGAGGAGATCAAGTCTCGCGTCATCGAGATGCTGAAGACCACTTTGGCGGAGGCGGAAGCTGGAGATATCGGAGCGATTTTTATGATCGTGGAACGCCCCGACGAAATGTGGACCGAGCGTTGGGACGGTACGGCCAAGCTATCCGAGATGATCGGTCGTATAGAGATCATCAAGCACAAGATTATCCATCAATATTTCGAATCCGAGGGGGAGTTATGACCGAACTCTCACGTCGCTCCCTGATCACCGGCCTAGTATCGCTTGTCGCCGCTCCTGCGATTGTCCGTGCCACGTCGCTAATGCCGGTGAAGACGATTGATCCTGAGTTGGTATATTTCGAGTGGGCTGGGAACTCGATTCGTGCTGAGGCTCACATTGTTGAATTGCTCAAGCGGCGTATTGCGAATGCCGAGCGAGTGATGATCGAGAATATTAATACCTGTATATTTGGCGGTCGTGTCTACGGAATATCTGGATCGTCAAATTATATATACTATAGCGATCCTCTTGGTTCGGTATCATGACCGAACCTCCATATGGATACCGTGAATTCAACGGAGGGATGGTTCCTAACGAACTGGAGCAAAGCACGCTGTTCTGGATCAAGTCAGTCAGGAATAAGTTTCCATCCGACAAAGCATTGGCCGATGCTCTTAACCAGATGACGATGTTGCGTAGGGGGGAGAATTGGACAGCGGAGAGTATCGCCGAGGTCACCAGGATAAATCGTCCATGACATTCCCTTCCAGTCCATACAAGTTCAATTCATTCGAGGACGCCCTTGATGATTTGATCGAGGACTGGGCCGGAGAGGAAAGCGAGCAGGAAATCGTCAACGCGATGCAGGCCAAGATCGAGGAAATGCAGATGGTGCCTGAAACCAAGGTATCGGAGGAAAAGCCAAATGCCGAAGAAGAAGATCAAGGGTAGTGTCACCACAGCGACGAAGAGACTTGCGTCCTACGGTGAGCAGCCGCGCTCTCCATACGCTCCCAGCAAGATCCGCGCGCCACTCAAGGGGAAGAAGAAGTAATGCCGCTTACTCCTGATGAATTTGAATCTGCGGTCAACGGAACTTGCAAGCACTGCGCTTCAGGTAATGAGCCAAGGTGGCGGCCGGAGACCTCGGAATACTGCCACGACTTCGTTGTGGATCGCGGGACTTCAAAAGTTCAATCACACTCATTCTGTCTCGCCACCGGCTTGAGGAAATTCTACCAGAAGCAGAACAATGAGTAGCTTCTTCGGAGAATCCCTTATTGTCACTAAGCTACCAGATGGTGGCTACGTCGTGTCAGACGTTCCTCAGTACAATGGTATAACCACTTTCCTATACGCCGCCTCGTCTATCACCGAAGTGCTGAATTACGTCCGACAGAAAATGGAAGAAAAAAATAATGGGTGATCGAAAGGCCGCGATACTCCAGTTCAATTCGGCGATCTCTCCATCTCAGGCTGCTAGAGAAGGCAGGGCTGACTGGCAACTTCCCTATCAGTTCTATTCCTCAGCCTGCATGAACGATGACACGATGTCATTAGCCTGGCATGAGTTGGGTAACACCCTTTGCGACATGAGCCTCACGCCGGCCGCGCTCGCCGCCCATCGCATAGCCGTTGAATGTCCGGATGGAGAATTACCGGGAGATATCCGCGCGAAGGATCGCGGCAAGTCCATGGTGCAGATCGCGTATCGCCTCAACACGATGGGAAGGCTCGAAGAAGCCGACGAGGCTATTGAGAAGGCATTGAACATGGATGGTACCGCGCAAGCATGGCTTGTCCGGTCGCTGATATCATCCGCTAAATGCAATCATGCCGATGCCGTGGTAGCCGGACGCCGCGCTCTTGACCTTGAACCAGATAATGCCACGATCGAAACCGCTCTCGGTCTCACCCTCATGTTCAAGGGGGATCTATCGAAAGGTCTAAAGCATTTCGATGCTAGGTTCCGGTATAAACTTAAGCATTTCCTGACATTCCCTTATCCTCAATGGCACGGTGAACAAGGTAAGACCGTTTTTCTGGTCGCCGACCAGGGTCTAGGCGATACGATATCATTCGCCAGATTTCTCCCCGAGTCTGCCAAGCGATGCAAGTTCATGTATGTCGGAGCTCAGAAAGAGCTTGTCAGGCTGTTCAAGGCTTCGTTCCAGCACATACCCAATATCGAGATCATCCCGCCGATGGCAACCGGATGGCCGCCGTGCGAATCGTGGACTACGTTCGTTAGCCTGCCTACCGCGCTAGGTCTCAACGATCATGAGATCAAGGAAACACGCGGTATTGCTATTCCACAGTTCACAGTGCCGATGTCTTGGAAGTCCCCGGATCGCAAGTATCATATCGGTGTCGCTTGGTCTGGTTCTCCTATTGGAGATATCAACCACCATAAATCCTTTCCGGTTGAGAACCTGCTGCGGCTGTATGAAATCCCAGGTGTTCAACTGTACTCATTGCAGATCGACGCCAAATCTGCGGACCTTCACGCCGCCGGGTGCGCCGCGCTCATCCGAGACCTAAGTCCTTTCGTAAATGACGTGGCGGACACCACGGCAATCATTAGGAATCTCGACCTGATAGTCACCGTCGAGAGCGCGTTGGGGCATGTCGCCGGGGCATGCGGTAAGCGAACGATCATTCCGTATAGCGCAAATGGCCACGACTACCGTTTGGGTCGTGATGGCGAGAACATTATCTGGTACCCGCGGCACAGCATCGTGAAACAAAAAAGGTATGAACCTTGGTCGCTCACGTTTGACAGAGTAGTAGAGGCGGTGAGGGGGGAGTTGAGGTGAGTTTTAGAACTACCGTAGATTTTCAAGGTCGTGGATTAACAATCCAATGGCCAATGTCGGAGTCTATTATAGATATCTACGTCAGAACATTTACCTGTAAGAGGTGGCCTGACCGATTATCTGACTGCAAGATTAACGGAAAGTTAGTTAGTCCAATCATTTACGCTATTTCCAAAGACAATCCTCCTAGCGCGAAGAATATTTCTAGGAAGAAGAAATGAGTGCCCAAGACCTCCGACCGACCAAAGCAGATTTACAATTCTTCTCGGATCACCCAGACCGCAAGGCGCGTATCCGCATAGTTGAGGATCGTGAGAACATTGGGGAGTTTTGGTCACTCGGGGCGCATGACGCATCTAGGCGACGTATGCTGTTATGGAGGGTACCAGACAGTCATCCTCTGAAGCGGGCGTACCCCTTCCTTAAAATACCTTTCCTGGCGTTTGCCGACGAATCGATTGAGGATACGGACAAGGTTCTTCTGCCGTTGATTGACCAAATCATGAATGACGCCAGATCCAAGCCGAGTATGAAAAATGGAAGATGATATTACGTGGACGGAGGTACTTTCCTCTCGTGTCACCAAGGTTGGCTATTCTCCATCTTCTCAGCATTTGTATGTGGTTTGGGCACGAGGGGGTAAGACCAGCATGTATTCTGACGTACCTGCAGATATTGCCGATCAGTTTGCTAAGAGTTGGTCGGTCGGTAGCAGGGTCAACACGATGCTCAATGGCTATCCAATGGAATATGTCGCATGACGCCACGCATTCTGATCGCTGGGACGAGTCATGTTCATGACGAGTACACTAGAGAACTCTGCAAGCTATGGTATCGCGTTGTAAAGACGCTTAACCCTGAGGATGACTTCATTCTGATCGATTGCGGCAGCCCGTTTGATCCTCGTCAATTTCTGCCTGAGAAAACCGAAGTGTTCCGGTTCGAGGAGAACATCGGTGCCATCAACCGTGGTGGTAAGGATGGAGCAGGACGTGGTGTGTGTATGGCGGTGGAGTGGGCTATTAAAGGTGGATACGATTACGTATCCATCACCGAG
>Ga0210399_10000105_pt1 | contig 63335 bp, 51 predicted proteins | sample IncBWC14MmetaG_FD_150865 | JGI IMG/M metagenome (GOLD analysis project Ga0210399, IMG submission 150865) | Forest soil microbial communities from Barre Woods Harvard Forest LTER site, Petersham, Massachusetts, United States - Inc-BW-C-14-M | ecosystem: Environmental > Terrestrial > Soil >...
AAGTTTCGTCTTTAGAATTCCCCGCCCCGATTCCCCTTCCCCATTCCCACCTCCGCCGCTAGAATTCTCACGTGCCCGGGCGCATCCCAACCCGGCTGGGAGGATCCTGGGTGTACAACATCCCGCAGAAACTCACCGCCGAATTCTTAGGCACGTTCGCTCTAGTCTTCTTCGGTGAAGGCGCCATCTGCGCCGACCAATTTCTCCACGGCGCCGGCGGCCTCGGCCTCCTCGGCATCGCCGCCGCCCACGGCCTGGCCATCGCTGTCATGTTCACTGCGTTCAGCCAAGTCTCCGGCGGCCATTTCAACCCTGCGGTAACCATCGGCTTCTGGGTCACCAGGCGCGTCAACACCCTCGACGTGTTCCTCTACTGGGCAGCCCAACTCGCCGGAGCCATCGCCGCCGCCTTCGTCCTGAAGGCCATCATCCCCGAAGACACCTGGCGCGCCGTCGCTCTTGGCACCCCAGAAATGATTCGCGACCTCCCACGCATCTCCGCCATGATCCTGGAGGCTCTAGCCACGTTTTTCCTCGTCCTGGTCATTTTCGCCACCGCCGTAGACGACAACCAATCCACGGCACGCTCTGTCGCAGGCTTCGCCATCGGCCTGACCTTCGCCCTAGGTATCATGGTCGCAGGCCCTTTCACTGGCGGCGCATTAAACCCAGCCCGAGCGTTGGGGCCAGCCCTGGCCTCCAGCCACTGGGCCAACTGGGGCGTCTACTGGGTAGGCCCGCTAGCAGGCGGCTTCCTAGCTGGCCTCCTCTACGACTCCCTTTACCTCAAGAAACCGTAGCTTAAATCGAGCCGCCACAACCTGTAGCCGCGGTCTCCGAGACCGCGGGTTTAAACACCACGCTGGCAATCCGTATGAGGCCGAAGCTCAACCGCTGGCCCCCTGGTGATTTTTCCTAGTCGGCATTCCCCCCAACTGCCCTCCAGCGCAGTTAACTACCGCGCGACCTGCCGCTTCGCATTTCTTGCCCGCCCACCACTCGAATGCTAACGTCGCTTAGTCGCGCCATCATCGCGGAGCTCACATTTCATGGCCCTCAATATTGACGATCTCCTACGCCGCGCCGTCGAAAACAAGGCCTCCGACTTGCACCTCAAAGTCGGCAATCACCCCTACCTCCGCATTGACGGCCTGCTGACCCCGCTGACCGACGTCGCCCGCATCACGCCGGAAGAAATGCTATCCATGGCGTTCAGCATGATGACGAACCGCCAAAAACAAAAATTCAAGGAAACCGCCGAACTCGACATGGCGTATGGCGTAGCAGGCCTCGGCCGTTTCCGCGTCAACGTATTCCAGCAGCGTGGCAACGTGGGCATGGTCCTCCGCGTAATCCCAACAAAGATCCGCACCACCGAAGAACTAAATCTCCCGACGGTCATCAATCGAATCTGCGAAGAGCAGCGCGGCCTGGTCCTGGTCACCGGCACCACCGGTTCCGGTAAATCCACCACCCTGGCCGCCATGATCGATCGCGTAAACGCCAACCGCGCCGACCACCTGATCACCATCGAAGACCCCATCGAGTTCCTGCACCGCGACAAAAAAAGTTTCATCAATCAGCGCGAAGTCGAAGTAGACACTGCTAACTTCTCGACCGCCCTGCGCGCCGCCCTGCGTCAAGACCCCGACGTAATCCTGGTCGGCGAAATGCGCGACCTCGAAACCATCTCCACCGCTCTGCTAGCAGCCGAAACCGGCCACTTGGTCTTCTCCACATTGCACACCCTCGACGCCACGGAAACCATCCAGCGCATCATCGCCGTCTTTCCTCCGCCAGAACAAAAACAAATCCGCCTGCAAATGGCCGCCACGCTGAAAGCCGTCATCTCTCAGCGTCTTGTCCGCCGCGCCGATGACGCAGGCCGCGTCCCCGCCGTCGAAATCATGATCGCCACCGGCTACATCCGCGATTGCATCATCAACCCCGACAAAACCCGCCTGATCCACGACGCCATCGCCGCCGGCGGCAGCCAATACGGCATGCAAACATTCGATCAATCCCTCTTCGATCTCTACACCAAGCAACTCATCACCCTGGAAGAAGCCCTCTCGCGCTCTTCCAACCCCGACGAATTCCGCCTACGCATCCAAGGCGTCCGCTCCGCCTCCGACTCCGCCCGGGAAGAAATGGAACGCCAAATGGCCGACTTCGAGCGCTTCGCCCGCAAGTAGCGCAGCCATGCCTGTAGCGGCCGCCTTCCGAGGCGGGCGTTTTTGACCGCGAGGTGCAACCATGCCCTTTCCGCAAGATCAAGTCGCCAGGCTTCTTACCAACCGCGCCAGGATCGCCCGCGTCATGTTCATCCCGCAGCTTGTCGCAGCATTGCTCCTCCTGGGTTTCGCCTACGTCACCGGAAAGGTCCACGCTCACCTGCTCATCACCGGAGCCCGCACGCAAGGTAAAATCATCGCGCTCGTGCCGGTTCGCATGCAGGGCCGTACTCGCTCGGGCACTACAATGATCTACGAGCCCGTAATCGAATTTGGGGCCGGTGATCGCGTGCTTCGATTTCAAGAGTGGAAAGGTTCGCAATCGAGCGCGGGTCTGGGATGGGCGGTACCCGTTGTTTACGATCCAGCGAATCCTTCCGTCGCCATGATGGATCGCGGCCTCGCGAACTGGCTTCCTTGGGCTCCCTGCTTTGCAATCGGCCTGATCCTCGCGCTAGCCGCTCTGAAGGGCATTCTGACGCTTTTGCACGCGCTCGGCGTGGCCGCGCTTCCTGAACGCGCCTAGCTCCTTGTTGCCTCCTCAACTTCCTGCAGAGTATGATCCGGCGCGTCACCGAGCCGAAAGTTAGCGTTGCCAGGAGGCGCCTATGTTTCCATCCGAATGTCTTCCCAACCGCCGCACTTTCCTCAAAGCCGGCGCGGTGCTAGCCACGGGACTATCGCGATTCGCTCTCGACCCTGAACCCGCCGCCGCGCAAGACGACGAGTCCTGGGTAGTCGGCCCCAGACCCGGCTTCACCCCGGAGATCGGCACCCTGGTATCGATGCTGGCCTTCACGCGCCAGCAGGTCCTGCATAACGTCAAAGGCATGTCGCAAGCCGATCTCGACTATCTTCTCGACGCCAAAGCCAACACCATCGGCGCGCTCCTCTACCATCTCGCCGCCACCGACCACTACTACGGCTTGAACACGTTCGGCGGCATGAAGTGGGATTCCTGGCCCGACGAAGAGAAAAAAAAGTGGGACGTCCCCATGAATCTCGACGAACCCGCCCGCAAAGCCATCAAAGGCAACAACCTCGACTACTACCTCAACGTCCTCCACGAAACCCGTGAAAAAACTCTAGCCGAACTCAAAAAACGCGACGACAAATGGCTGACCATCGTCGACAAAGAATTCGGCGCCAACAATTACGGCAAGTGGTTCCACGTAGCCGAACACGAATCCAACCACGACGGCCAAATCAAATTCCTGAAAAGCCGCCTACCAGGCGCAAAGCCCGCCACCGAATAGGTTGTTCGTCAACCTGCAGCCGCCGTCTCCGAGACGGCGGGGTTTAGAGCGAGCGCTGGCGCAAACGACCCCGCCAAAGCACCCGTTGGCCTTCGCGGCCTTTCTCAGTGTCCTCGGTGTTCCCATCTCCGTGCCCTCTGCGTTAAAAATCCCGCCTTTGCCCTTGCCCTTTCCGATCTTTACTTCATTGCGTCATTACTTCTATGCTTCTCTTCTGTGTTTCCCCGCTCCAAAAAGCTCGACACCGAATCCGAACTCTACGATGTAGCCCTGCGCGCCCTCATGCGCCGCCCGCACTCCGTTCACGAAATGCAGAAACTCCTCAAGCGCCGCGCCACCAGCGACCTCCTCGCCCAAGTCGTCCTGGCCCGCCTAAAGGAAAACGGCTCCCTCAACGACGACCGCTACGCCAAACAATTCACCCGCCAGCGCACCGAAATCCGCCGTCAGGGGAAATTCCGCATCGCCCGCGACCTCCGCGCCCGCGGCGTCCCCGACGCCCATATCCAATCCGCCCTCGAAGACGCCACGGACGAAGCAGCCGAACGCGCCACGATCCGCCACCGCATCGATCGCAAACTAAAACTAACTCGTGGCGAAATCTCCGACAAAAAAATCGCCTCCCTCTACCGCAGCCTCCTCGCGGCAGGCTTCCCTTCCGACGCCATCCGCCGCGAACTAAAATCCATAACCCCCGAAGAACTCCCCGTCCCCGACGATCCGCTGGACGAGGTATCTTCCTAACGAGGTATCTTCCTAACGAGGCATTTTCCTAGCGACGCGACGCCCCAGTTCGCTGTAGGGGAGGGGCTCGCCCCTCCCGGCCACTGCGTCTTGCCGCAATTGATCCACCTACGTCCTAAGTCAGCCGCCCCAGATCGAACGTAGCCCGCACGCCTGCCCCTCCCGGCGGAATGACCTCGACGTCCACGGAATCAGACTCCACGCCAGACACGCTAAACTGCACAAACACGTTCGCCCCGATCACCCACGAGTAGTCTCCATCCGCATCGGAAGCATACAAAAGCTGCGCGCTCACCGCCGTCGCCGCCATGTGCTTCTTCTGCACCAGTCCAGCCGAAACGCCGCGCCAGAAATCATCCGCTCCCGCATAAGTCGGCGTGAACAAAACCTTCACGCGAACCCGAATGGAATCCCCGCGCTTCTTGTAGTCCGACGCAGCCTGCTGTGCGCTGTATCCCATCGGATGGCTGCGGGATACCTGAACAACTTGGGCATAGGGCGTGAGCAGCTCAATCTCGGCCACCTGCGGCCCGTTATCCGGCACAGGAAGCGACTGCGTGTATTGCGCAAGAAAGTCGTTGGACCGATCCAGATCCTGCCCCAAAAAATACGCGTCCCGCACCGCCTCATCCGTAAGCGGATGATCGTAAGCAAATCCAAGCTGCGGCACGAGCAAGCTGAGCATCGCGACTCCGAATTGCATCGCGAAGAAAACTCCCCGGGGGAATCTCATAAGTCCCTCCTCAGTGCCCGTAACACACCAGAGAAGTGCGACCAGAAACAGGAGAGAAGCTCGACAGAATCCGGTCGAATTTTGCCAAACCCCGTGTAGCATACCGCCATTTCTCACCGACGGAGCCGGGTGCCGCACCCTTGGTTTTTAAGGGTGCGGGTTTAGAGCCAACTTCAACCCAAACGTTTCTAAGGGCTGGTGACCCACCTTTCGGTTCTAAGGTTGGCTCTTTCTCTGTGAACGCAGCCCCAATCCATTCGAATGTTAACCGGTAAATAATCTACTTGACTAGATACCATTTGCCTGCTACACTTCTTCGTGACTCAACCTCGCAATCCCGTTAACCCCCGCAGAATCCGCACTTACGAAATCGCCGCCCCTCAACCCCTTTACCATCAACACTTGCGCAACCCACTCGTAAGTGTTCATTCCAGGACCTTTACAGATACGATCACAAGCCCGCTAACCTCGTGCAATCAACACTTACAAGCGCACCCCATAAGTGCTGCAAACGCACAACTTATAACTCCAATAGAATCCGCACTTACGCACCCCAACCCAACTAACTCCTTTACAATCCGCACTTATGAAAAACCCGGGGGCCCCCCTCCCCTCGAGCTCAAACCGCCCCGAGCCCGCCCCCTTTCTTGGTGCCAGCCCACCCGCTCTGCGATAATGTCGGCATCGATTCCACGCGACACGACGAGGCCCAAGTGACCGGCGACGCCACAAAACTGAAATGGAGCGGCAACGAAATCCGCGAAACCTTCCTCCGCTTCTTCGAGACCAAAGGACACCGCCGCGTCCGCAGCAGTTCGCTCGTGCCCCACGGCGACCCCACGCTGCTTTTCACCAACGCCGGCATGAACCAGTTCAAAGACGTCTTCCTGGGCCTCGAAAAGCGCGACTACACCCGCGCCACCACCACCCAGAAATGCGTCCGCGCCGGCGGCAAACACAACGACCTCGAAAACGTGGGCTTCACCAAGCGCCACCACACCTTCTTCGAGATGATGGGCAATTTCTCCTTCGGCGATTACTTCAAGGAGAAAGCGATCCCCTATGCGTGGGAACTCGTCACCTCGCCCGAGTGGTTCAACATTCCCAAAGACAAACTGTATGTCACCGTTTTTGGAGGCGCAGAAGTTGCTCCAGGCACAATCCTTGGCGTTGATGAAGACGCCCGGAAGATTTGGCTCGAGCAGAATGTTCCAGCCGATCGCGTCGTTCCCATCCCCGGCCTGAAAGACAATTTCTGGGCCATGGGCGACACCGGCCCCTGCGGCCCCTGCAGCGAAATCTTCTACGACATGGGCCCCGAAGCCTCCGAAGAAGGCCACGCCGACTGCAAATTCCCCTGCGACTGCGGCCGCTACGTAGAAATCTGGAATTTGGTCTTTATGCAATTCAACCGCGACGCGAGTGGCACGCTAACGCCGCTGCCCAAACCGTGCGTCGACACCGGCCTGGGACTTGAGCGCACCGCCGCCGTCCTCCAAGGGGTCATCTCCAATTACGACACCGACCTCTTTGCGCCCCTAATGGAGTACGCTCAGGGAGCACTAGTTCTCCACAATCCAGGCACAAGAATTATCCTCGACCCGCGATTGCCGTCACTCAGAGTGATTGCTGATCATTCGCGGGCATTTACATTCTTGATTTCCGATGGTGTGCTACCAAGCAACGACGGGCGAGGTTACGTACTTCGGAAGATTATACGGCGCGCTATAAGGCACGTGCATTTGATGGGCGCAAAGAATCCCTGCCTGTATGAAATGGTCTCTGCGGTAACGGAGCAGATGAAGGAAGCTTATCCCGAATTGATTGATCATGCGCAGCGGATTGCAGACGTTGTTAAGCGAGAAGAAACGCAGTTTGGGAAGACCGTGGCCGTTGGACTCAGTCGTCTAGACCAGGACGTCAAAGACCTAGTCATCGACGCTGCAAAACTGCACGATTTGTCACGGATCGCCGACCGTGTGGGGGCCGGCACAGATGAGGTATCGGCCCTTCTTCATTTCCTCCACGACAAGCACGCTTCACTTGTCTACCCAGGTGACAAGGCGTTTAGGTTGTATGACACGTTCGGGATGCCCATCGACCTAATTACAGAATCTCTTAGAGACCTCGACATCTCGTTGGATCAGGAAGGCTTCGACAGAGCGATGCAGGAACAGAAGACGCGGGCTCGCGCGTCCTGGAAAGGTGCGCACAAGGATGCGGCGAATCCCGCTTTTGCGAAGATTGCGGAGAACTTCAAAACGGAGAAGGATTTTTATTACGATGCGACGACGAAGGACGTTCGCATCGAGGCGATCATTGGTAAGAATGGGCCTGTCAACGAATTGAAGGCTGGCGAATCGGGCGAAGTCGTCCTCGGCCGCACCGTGATCTATGCGGAATCCGGTGGACAAGTCGCCGATACCGGCGCCTTCTACGACGCCTCGGGATCGCAACTCCTCGCAGAAGTAACCGGCGCCTACTATCCCGTCACCGGTCTCGTCGCGCACAAAGTCAACGTCAAAGAGACCCTCCACGTGGGCGACCGGATTTCCGTCGTCGCCGACGCCGATCGCCGCGCGCGCATCATGCGCAATCACTCCGGCACGCACCTCGTCCACGCCGCCCTGCGCAACATCCTTGGGACGCACGTAAAGCAAGCCGGTTCGCTCAACGCGCCAGACCGCTTGCGCTTCGACTTTTCGCATTTTGCGCATGTTGATGCGGAAGAGTTACGGGACATTGAGCAGCAGGTGAACGACGAGATTCGGCTGAACATGGAAATCGATACGACCGTTACTTCGCTGGACAATGCGCTGGCTTCCGGGGCTTTAGCCTTTTTTGGCGACAAGTATCCGGAGAGCAATGTTCGCGTCGTGACCATCCCCGACGAGCGCGCCCCGCGCGGCTTCTACTCCAAGGAACTTTGCGGCGGGACGCACGTGCATCGCATCGGCGATATAGGCGTCCTGAAAATTGTCGGCGAGCAATCGGTCGCGGCGGGCGTACGCCGTATCGAAGCTGTCACCGGAATCGGAGCGCTGGAGCATTACCAGCAGCAGGCGCAGATCCTGTTGCAGGTGGCCATCAAGCTGAACGTCGGCGAAGACGACGTTCTAGCTACTGTGGAAAAGCTCTCGCAAACTGTGAAACAGCTCGAAAAAGATCTGGAATCACAGAAACGCAAAGGCGTGCTGGGCCAGCTCGACGAGCTGGTTGGCAAAGCCCAGACCGTCAAGGGCGTAAAGGTCATCTCCGAGGAAGTCGCCAATGTTGACCGCGAAGGACTAAGGCAGCTCGTAGATAGCCTTCGCCAGAAGCTCGGTTCCGGCGTGGTCGCGCTGGGCATGCCCGATGATGGCAAAGTCGCTCTTATCGCCGGCGTTACCAAAGACCTCACCTCTAAAGTCCATGCAGGCAAGCTGATACAGGCCCTCGCCAAGCAGGTGGGGGGTTCCGGCGGCGGACGCCCCGACCTGGCCGAGGCTGGCGGAAAGGACACAGCCAACCTAAAAACTGCCCTTCTGGCCGTTCCCTCAATGGTCGAAGCTTTGCTATAGTCCCGACTGCCAGAAACGTGTCCGTCGGTGGACACCCATTCGTACTATCGACTCCCCACGGACCAAACCGTAGTATTCCGCGAGTAATCGAGAGAGGTTTTGTGAGCCTTCCCTGGCCCATGATGACGAAACGCGCGGTCCTCTGCGCTTGTGCCTGTTTGGGTGTCTTGGCGCTCTGTGGAAATCCCGCCAACGCCCAGATTGCCAAGGTCGTGGACGACAGCGGCCGCCGGTTCTTCATCAACGCCGAACCGCCCGTGCAGACCAAGTTGATGCCCGCGAAGTCGCATGCGGCCATCTACATGCCCGCGGAAACGACGTTCACAGGGCGCGGCCGGCCAGCTTTCAGCATCGATCGCGACGGAGCCGAAAAGCTGGTACGGGAAGCCGCGGAGCGTCATAGCGTGGACCCGGCGCTGGTTCGCGCGGTGATCGAGACCGAGTCAAACTGGAATTCCTCGGCGATTTCTCGTAGGGGCGCCGTCGGGCTTATGCAGTTGATGCCGACAACGGCCCAGCGCTTTGGGGCTACCGAGTATTACAGCCCGCAACAGAACGTCGACGCTGGGGTTAGATACCTAAAGACCTTGTTGGAGCGGTATAATGGTAACCTCGATTTGGCCCTCGCGGCCTATAATGCCGGAGAGGGGGCCGTGGACAGGGCTCATGGAATTCCGGCGTTTCGAGAGACGCGTAACTACGTGCAGAAAGTACAAAGTGCCTACTTCCGGCCAGGCTCGGGGAGACTTTCGGATTTGTGGGTCAACCCTCGCGCAATCCATAGGAACGTGGATCCTTCCGGCCGGATCATATTCACCAACGAATAATGCTTCCCTGATTTCGTCAGGGTTGCTCAAGGTAAAGGCGTAGGGTTGGGCATGGGGGCAAGGCGAAAAATTTGCCACAAGAGGTTCGCCCGCGTTTCGCCAGTTTTTGCCGCGGGTGGAAAGCCTGTGCTTTTGTTTTCGATTGCGCTTCTTTTCTTGGGTGCACTTCCCTGTTTTGCTGGTGAGGGGTCTGGGACTGCGAATACCAATGTGAAGCGGCAGGCGGCTTCGGCGCAGTTTGCGCGGGCTGAGGAGTTGCGGGCGGCGTTGAATGAGAAGGCGGCGAACAAACGGTCGCTGGCTGAGTACAAGCAAGTTGTTTCCACTTATCATCGCGTTTACTTGATCACGCCGCATGCGCCCGAAGTGCCTGAATCGCTGGCGGCTGTGGGCGAGCTCTATGTGGAAATGGGGGAACGGTTTGGGCGCAGCTACTACCAGTCGGCTGTGGATTCGTATCGATTCTTGATTCATGAATATCCCACCAGCAAGTTTGGTCAGGACGCGATGTTGAAGGTGGCGGAGCTTGAGAAAGATCAGCTGGGGGATCCGCGGGCGGCTTCCAGGCTTTACGATGAGTTCTTGAAGAAGTATCCGCGATCGCCGCGGCGGCGGGAGGCGCAGGAAGCGCGCGCGGAGTTGGCGCTGGTGCTCAATGCGGAAACGCCAGCCATGGCGAAGAACACTCCGGCGAGCCCAGATGCAAAGACGCCGGACGCGAAGGCGCCGAAGTCGGACGAGCCCGCGGAACTTGCGCGATCTACGATGGATGAGGCTCCGCTGCCGCCGGCTTCGTCCAGTGGAGGCGCGCCGCGCGTGCGGCGGATTACTACCAAGGCGTCGGCTGAGTCCACGCGCGTAACCATCGATCTGGAAGATACCGTGCAGTATTCGTCGGCGCGGATACGGAATCCCGACCGAATTTTTTTCGATATTCACGCGGCGCGGCTCACGCCGGAAGTGGCGAAGGCCAGTGTTCGCGTTGAGGGTGATCTACTGACCGCGGTGCGGGCCGCGCAGAATCATGCCGGGATCGTGCGCGTGGTGCTGGATGTGAATGGGGTGAAGGATTACACGGCTACGTTGCAGGACAATCCTCCCGAGTTGATTATTGATTTGTATCCGAACAGCGGAGTGACGCGAACAGCAAAGGCGAACCGAGCCGCGCCAAGACACAGTGAGGATTGCCAAGCTGGGGCGCAGGGATCCTGCGCCCCCACAACGGGAGGGTCGGCGGCGGTATCGCCCGGTTCTCGTCAATCGGCGTCGGAAGACGGTGTCGTGGATGTGGCTCGCGTTGTGCCGGACGAGCGATCTGGCGTACAGCCTGCGGCGGTTGAGCCGCAGCCGCCGGCAGCCACTAGTTTGCCTCCCTCATTGGTGCGTGGCGCCGCATCGAATGGCAGTGGATCGCGATCGAAGTCATTGAAGAGTTCGACTACCAAGCCTGACTTGATTCAGCCTTCATCGGTGCCACCTCCGACCCGCGATGGACAGGCGACGCTTACGCGGACATTGGGATTGAAGATTGGGCGCATTGTGATCGATGCCGGGCATGGCGGGCATGATACCGGGACGATTGGGCCTACCGGGCTGATGGAGAAGGACCTTTGCCTGGATGTGGCGCTGCGGCTGGGGAAAATTATTCAGCAGCGGTTGCCGGGCGCGGATGTGGTTTATACACGATCGGACGATACCTTTGTTCCGCTGGAAGAGCGGACGCACATTGCGAATGAGGCTAAGGCCGATCTGTTCATTTCGATTCATGCGAATTCGAGTCACGACCACGGGGCGCGCGGGATCGAAACTTATTACTTGAACTTGAAGGGCTCGCCGGACGCGATGGAAGTGGCTTCGCGCGAGAATGCTACCGCGCAGGAGAGCGTGCACGACCTGGAAGACCTGGTGAAGAAGATTGCGCGCAGCGAGAAGATCGACGAGTCACGGGAGTTTGCGGCGGATATTCAGGATTCCCTGTCCAAGCGAATTCAGAAGCAGTACAAGCCGGTGAAAGACCGTGGCGTGCGTAAGGCGCCGTTTGTGGTGCTCATCGGCGCGGACATGCCGTCAATCCTGACGGAGATCTCGTTCCTGAGCAATCCCGCCGACGAGCAGCTACTGAAGAAGCCGGACCACCGCCAGCGCGTCGCCGAGGGTTTGTATCAAGGCGTGGCGAGCTATCTTCAGAGCTTGAACAGTATGACCGGGAACCTGCCGAAGCTTCCTCTCACGCCCGCGGGAAAGTCGATTGCGGCGGCCTCAGTTGATTCGAGCCGGAACCAGCGCTAGTCTGTTGGTGTCTAATAAAGTTGGATTATGCGACTACGATTCGCAACTCTTGCCATCGCTATTTCCTTTTTTATCATGACGCCACTCCTGCTCGCCGCTGGCGTTTCGTTACCTGGGGCAATCGGTGACATTACCGCAGTCTCAAATGGCGCTTCGCCGAAACCCGACCTGATACCGCAAAATGTATTGAACGAATCCGGTTATCTCGGCGGCGATTATCGGGAGTACCAGAGCGGCGAACGAAAAATCCAGTTGACGCTCTACAAATTCCGAGACTCCTCCGGAGCATACGAAGCTTACTCGTTCCTGCGTCCCGTAGCCTCGTCGGTCGCCAATTCGATAGCCGTGAACAAGAGCAATTTAGTCTTGTGGGTGGTCGGAAATATAACGAACGAAGAAGAATTTGCGATCGAAGCCTGGGAGCAGAAGGCCTCGGACGGAGTTACCGCCCCTCCAATCGCAAGCTACTTGCCAAGTCAATTCCGAGTGTCCAATACCGACCGTTATGCGTTAGGTCCGGCCGCTTTTGGCTTGGCAGCGGAAGTCAATTCCCCGAATTCCGCTGGACTGAAGGGTGTCGCCGGCTTTGATTCGCACGCGGAGGCGATGTTCGCGAAGTATAAGAGCGGTAGGGACGAGGCTACCTTGCTGCTGATTGATTATCCGACGCCTCAGTTGGCGGAATTGCATTTGCGGCATTTGCAGCGGGCATTGCATGACGCGAAATTGAGTACCAGCAGTATTGAGCGGAAGGGGTCGCTGCTGTCGATTGTGCTCGCGCCCACTTCCGCGGAGTATGCGGAGAAATTGCGCGGGGCTGTGAATTACGAGACGGAGGTCACCTGGAACGAGCCTAGCACTACGGCTACCGATCCGCCGATTACCAGCACTTTGGTGAAGATCATTATTGCGACCATGGTGCTGATGGGGATGGCTTTTGTTTTGGGGATTGCGTTTGGCGGGGTGCGGGTGATTACGAAGAGGCTTTTCCCGGGCAAAGTGTTTGATCGGCCGGCGCAGATGGAGGTTTTGCAGTTGGGGCTTTCCGGGAAGCCGATTGATCCGCGGGATATGTATTAGGTGGCGAGTCCAGGAGCGACTGCTGGCTGATCCACTGAGACTTAGCGAACATCGAAGAGAGATTCCTCCACTACGCGCGCCGACTCGTTCGCAGGAGCGAACGAGGAAGAAAAAATCAGCGCGCTCCGGTCGGAATGACGTCCAGGGCAGCCGCGCCGGCTCGTCGCGTAGCGTTGTTTTCGGTCGGAATTTGCCTGTTTCGCTCGGAATGAGCTTGTTTGCCACTTCCGCGTCGGAAATGAGAATTGAGATTTCGCGATTGGCCTGGGTTGGTCATTCACCTAAATCCCGCCCTCGCGGCGAGGGCGGCTACAGGGTGCCTCGATGTGCATCTTGGACGTAACGGAATTCCCTTCCTGGCGTCTAACTTAGTCACTGTCGGTGTGCCTAGGCAGCGGGCTTAAGTTCGCGTAACATTTGAAGATAGCGGCGTCCGAAGATGGCGTTCGACGCTACGGCCGAAGACAGATAGCGGCTTGTAGCGCAAACGCGACGGTCATTGGAACGCGGCTCCAGGGAGAAGTACTCGGAATGTCTCGTCCAGGGTGGAACCAACAGATAAGGTTCAACGGGTTTGTGTACGCTGCGGGGCTACTAAGTTTCGCGGCTTTGGCGGTGGGGTGTGGGAAGACGTCGGCTGGGGACCCCGCGGCTGGCGGCGCGATGCAGGCTATGCCTGTGCAGGTGCAGATTGCGAAGTCGCAAAAAATTCCGGACGCTACAGAATACTTATCGATTTTGAAGTCGCGGCATTCGGCGACCATCAATCCCCAGGTTGAGGGACAGATCACCAAGATATTTGTGAAGTCGGGTGATCGCGTGACTGCCGGGACGCCACTTTTGCAGATCGATCCTTTGAAACAGCAGGCTACCGTTAGCAGCCAGGACGCTACGCGGTTGGCGCAGGAGGCGAACCTGCGCTACGCGAAGGTGCAGTTGGACCGCGAGAAGAAATTGTTCGAGGCCGGCGTGGTGGCGAAGCAAGAACTCGATAACGCGCAGACGAACTACGACGCAGCTGAAGCGCAGTTGAGGTCATTGGAACATCAGGTGACGACGCAGCAGGTAGAGTTGCACTACTACGGAGTGGCGGCACCGTCGAGTGGGATTGTCGGGGATATACCGGTGCGTGTTGGAGATCGCGTGGCGGTGACTACGTTGCTGACTACTGTCGACGAGCCTGGGGCTGTGGAAGCGTACATATACGTTCCGGCGGATCGCGCGAGAGATTTGAAAATGGGAGTGCCAGTGCACCTGATCGATGCGGCGGGGCGGAATCTGGCGGAGTCGCGGATTTCGTTTATATCGTCGCAGGTGGATACGGAGACGCAGACGGTGTTGGCGAAGGCGATCATTCCAAATGCGCAGGCTAATTTGCGGACTGCGCAGCAGGTGCGGGCGCAATTGGTGTGGGGCTCGCACGAAGGAACCGTGATTCCGATTTTGGCGGTTACGCGGATTAATGGAGAGGTTTTTGCGTTTTTGGCGGTGAAAGAGGGACAGGGCGTTGTTGCGCGGCAGAAGTTGCTGAAGGTCGGGGACACCGTTGGGAATGATTATGCGGTGTTGGACGGGCTCAAGCCGGGCGATCACATTATTGTTTCGGGGTTGCAGTTTTTGCGGGATGGGGCGCCGGTTGTGGAGCAGGTTTTGGGTGGGGATGGTGGCAAGGATCCGGCGAGTGCGACGGCTCGATAGAGTGCGAGTGAAGGCCAAGATGGTCTCCCCAGGGGCCAAAGCCCTCGTCTGGTGAGTCATAAATGTCGGAGCTAGAGCTCCGACTCCTGAGCGGCTGAGTTCATTGCGGAAAAAGGCGGGTTGAAGATTGTTTGTTGATTTTTTTATACGACGGCCGGTGTTTGCTACCGTTTGCGCGCTGCTGATTATTTTGGGCGGCGCGATTTCCATTCCTTCCCTGCCTATTGCGCAGTTTCCTGATTTGGCTCCGCCGCAAGTCGTGGTCTCCAGCGCTTACATTGGGGCTAATGCGCAGACCGTGGAATCGGCTGTGACCATTCCTTTGGAGCAGGCCATTAACGGCGTGCAGGGGATGAAGTACATCACTTCAAGCAGCGGGAATGATGGGACCAGCCAGATTACCGTTACCTTTGATGTGACTCGAGATGTGGACCTGGCTTCGGTGGACGTGCAGAACCGCGTGAACCAGGCTTTGGGTCGGCTGCCCAATACGGTGAAAAACACCGGCGTAATTATTACCAAGCAGCTGGGCGGGTTCGTCTTTGGCGGCGGGGTGTATACCGAAAACGGGCAATACGACAGCTTGTTTCTGAGCAATTACCTAGACATTTACGTAAAGGATGCGCTGAAGCGCGTCAAGGGTGTCGGGGATGCGATCGTATTCGGCGAGCGGAAATACGCCATGCGCTTGTGGCTGGACCCGGCGCGGATGGCGCAGCGGGGTTTGACGGCGACCGGGGTGCTTGCCGCTCTCAACGAACAGAATGTGCTGGTGGCGGCAGGCGAGGTGGGACAGCCTCCTTCGAATGAAGGTCAGGCGTATGAGATCAGTGTGCGGGCGGTCGGGCGGCTTACGGAGCCATCGGAATTCGACAACATTGTATTGAAGTCGGGGACCGACGGGACGCTGGTGCGCTTGAAGGATGTGGGCCACGCGGAGTTAGGCGCGGAAAGCTACGATTCGCTGCTGCGGTTCAATGGGCACGATGCGGTGGGGATTGCAGTCACGCAGCTTCCCGGTGCGAACGCGTTGGACGTGGACAAGGCGGCGAAGGCGGAGTTATTGCGCTTGTCGAAGAACTTTCCGCCGGGGATAAAGTACGCGATTGCGTTCGATTCGACGACGGTGGTGGGCGAGTCGATCAAGGATGTGCTGGTGACGTTGATCGAGGCGGTGTGCCTGGTGATCATCGTCATTTATTTGTTTTTGCAGGATTGGCGAAGCACGTTTATTCCCGCGATCACGATACCGGTTTCGCTCATCGGGACGTTTATTTTCGTCAAGCTGTTTGGATTTTCGATCAATACGCTGACGCTGTTCGGCATCACGCTGGCCACCGGGTTGGTAGTTGACGACGCGATCGTTGTAATTGAGAACGTCGAGCGGCATATCACCGAAGGAATCACGGAGCCGCATAACGCGGCGTCGGTGGCGATGAAAGAAGTTGCCGGGGCGGTGATCGCGACGTCGCTGGTGTTGGTGGCGGTGTTCGTGCCGGTGGCACTGTTTCCGGGCACGACCGGCATTTTGTTCCGGCAATTCGCGCTGACGATTGCGTTTTCCGTTTCGATTTCGGCTTTCAATGCGCTGACGCTGACGCCGGCTTTGTCGGCGATATTTCTGGGTCACCACCGGGAGCGGGCGCAGGGGCGCTTTTTCCGCGCTTTCAACCGCGGCGTCGAAGGTTTGACAAATGCTTATCGCGCGACCGTGCGGCGGGCGATCGGGTGGCGTTTCGCGGCGCTGGTGCTATTTGTGGCTGTGCTTGGAGCGACCTACTGGGTCTATCAGCTGGTGCCGCGGGCGTTCATTCCGGAAGATGACCAGGGCTACATCATGTTCATCATCCAGGCTCCGCAGGGTGCGTCGCTGACTTACACGCGGGATATTTGCGCCCAGGTGGAGCAGGTGCTGGCGAAGGTCCCGGAGATTGATGGGGCGTTTACGGTGGCGGGGTTCAGCCAAGCGGGAAATGCTCCTAACCGCGCCATTATTTATGCCAACCTGTTGCCGTTCGACCAACGAAAGGGTGACCAGCACGGGGCGGCTGCGGTCATTGAACGATTGCGTGGGCCATTGTTCGGGATTCCAGGCGGGCTCGTTGTGCCCTTCAATCCGCCGGCGGTGCAGGGACTCGGGCAATTCGGAGGGTTTCAGTTTGAGCTGGAAGATCTGGGGCGGAATTCGCTGCAGACCATCGCGAATACAGCAAATACGCTGGTTGGACAGGGCAATGCTGGAAAGGATCTGACCGGGTTGTTCACCAGCTTTACCGCGAACGATCCCCAATACCTGGTGCGAATTGACCGCGAAAAAGCGAAGAGCTTGCAAGTTCCCTTCAGCCAGATTACAGATGCGCTGCAGGTTTATATGGGCTCGGTGTACGTGAATGATTTTGATTTCAACAATCGATCGTATCGGGTGTACGTGCAGGCCGACCAGGTCTTCCGGGCGCAGGCCAAAGACATCAAGCAGTATTACTTGCGCTCGGACACCGGCAAGATGATTCCTCTGGATAACGTGGTGAGCATCGAGCAGACGGCGAATCCGCAGGTGATTACGCACTACAATTTGTTCCGGTCGGCGGAAATCGACGGGAATTCGGCGCCGGGACGAAGTTCGGGCCAAGGAATCGCGGACATGGAAATGCTGGCCCGAAAAACTCTGCCGAATGGGATGACGTTCGAGTGGAGCGGCTTGTCGCTGGAGGAATTGGAGTCTGGTGGGAAGGCATCGTTGTTATTTGGGTTGGGATTGATTGTGGTGTATTTGACGCTAGCCGCGCAGTACGAAAGCTTTGTGTTGCCTTTCATCGTGCTGCTGGCGGTGCCCGTCGCTTTGCTGGGTGCGATTGGATCGCAGGCTTTGCGCGGGTTGCAGAACGATGTGTTCTGCCAGATCGGATTGGTGATGTTGATCGGGTTGTCGAGCAAGAACGCGATTTTGATTGTGGAGTTTGCTGAACAATTGCGGGAGCAAGGGATGACCATTGTGGAGGCGGCGATTGAGGCGGCGCGGATCCGGTTGCGGCCGATCTTGATGACCTCGCTGGCGTTCATTTTGGGTGTTGTGCCGCTGGTGTTTGCGCAGGGGGCCGGTCGGGCTGGGAGAGTGTCGGTGGGAACGACGGTATTCGGCGGGATGATTGCGGCGACCACGTTGAACCTGCTGTTTATCCCGGTGCTGTATGTGCTGGTGCGGAGTTTGGTGCCGAGTCGGTCGATGCATCCGGTGGTGGCGCGGGAACCGGCGGACTAGTGCACAGTGAATTGGCGTTTTTCATCGACATACGATAGGCGCTTCCATTAGATTCCTCTAATCGTTCAAGAAAATAAGCCGATACGGGCTAAAGTCTGGCGGGTTTCTGCCGATAACGTAAGTGAGTTGTAGTTTATCTTGCCGCAGGCAAGAAGGAGAGCCCATGGCCGTTAGTGCAATTAGCCAGTCGCATGCAGCCCCAACCGAAAACACGCTCACTCAGGCATCGCAGAAGGCGCAGAATGGCGGGTCAAAGGCGAACACGGCCCAAGCCGCCGCTAACGCGTCGCGAGCTCAACAGGCCGAGGAAACGCAGGCAGCGGCAACCGCGCAGAATAACGCCGGCCATGAACAAGGTGGCGGTCAGAAAAATGGTGGCCAGGGTGGTAAGGTCAATCTGTACGCGTAGGTTAGCCGGGAAGCTTTGCCTGTACTCAAAATGACTCCAGTAAATGCTCCACGGGCGGGGTGCGTGCGTGAACTTCGCGCGCGGCGAGGCCCCTTTTAGGGCGTCGGTTTGACGGTCCGCGTTGTGTCTTCAGAAGCTCCTCTTTTCTAGTATCCTCACGGCAGATTGATTCTTTTTTCGTCAGTTCAGCGTTGCTATTTCATCTAGAGATGACTGCGTCTTGACCCTGTAGTGACAAAGCGCTGAGGCGGGGCGGGTACGTTTAGCTCCGCGAGGATGAAGCGGAACTGCAGTGCAAATGAATGGGTCGGGTGTGCCAGTATGGGTGCGGAGAGTTCAACCTTGGGAGCGGAGGTGCTCGAAGCCGAGAAAAAGGCGACGAGTCGCGGCGGAATGGTGTCGAAGTGACGCGGCTGGCGGCGATGGCCGCGATCATTTTCTTCCTGGCTACGGCTTTCCGATCGGGTTGGAGGAGAACGGAAACCGATTTTCCGAACTACTACACGGCAGCGGTGTTGATGCACAAAGGGATGCCGGTACGTGAGTATTACGACTGGACGTGGTTTCAGCGGCAGATGAATTTCGTCGGCGTCGAACGGCAACTTGGCGGGTACCAGCCGCAGACCCCACTGACGGCGCTGCCGTTGATCGGGTTGGCCCATTTCCCGGTGCAGACGGCGAAACAGATCTGGCTGGTGGCCAACTTTTGCTTCTTGGGCGCCACAATTTGGATGCTGGCACAGATTACAGGATTTCGATTGGAGCAAATGACCCTGCTCGGTTTTTTGGGGTTTGGGTCGCTGTACAGTAACTTCCTTTACGGGCAATACTACGTTTTCCTACTTTTTTTGCTAACTGCAGCCTTCTATTGCCTACATTTGGGCAAATTCGGAGCGAGCGGATTTGTTTCCGGAATGGCATTTGCGTTGAAGCTTTACGGTGGACCACTGTTTTTGTATTTCTTGATCCGGCGAAACTGGAAGGCGGCGGCGGGCTTCGTCGCCGCAGCCGTTTGCGGCGTTGCGGTGGTGGTCGTTTTGTTCGGTTGGCAGGACTTTCACTACTACGTCAGTCAGATTCTGCCGCGGGCGTTAGAAGGCGAGATCATTGATCCGTACAACAGTGGTAATGGAACGTTTGCTACGCTGCTTCGACGATGGTTCGTCCCAGAACCGGAATTGAATTCCCATCCCTTGTGGAATGCGCCGACAGCATTCTTTTTCCTAAGGCCATTTGTCAGCGCACTGATTCTGATCGCCACACTGTTGGGATTAGCGACAGAGCGCGCCGGGAACGAACGACGGGATTTCGCGTGGTTTCTGATTGCGATTCTGTTGTTATCCGCGAATACGGCTTCTTACACGTTCATCTTGCTCTTACTCCCGATCAGCTTCCTGCTCGTCGATGCCGAGCTGCCGGAGCGAATTTTCCTAATCGGAGCTTTCTTTGCGTTGTGCTTTCCTTTATGGCCGGGCTGGAGTGCGGTATTTCCGAAATTGTGGGTGCTGCTCGCGGTTTTTTTTGTGGTCGGGCGAACGCACTTGTCAGTGATTAACCGGAATCTCGTGATTGCGGGGGTGATCGTTGCCGCGGTACTTGCAGGCTTGGATGCGCGGCGGCACGCGGCGAGTTACGCCGCGGAGCCTGGACAACGATACGAGCGGGTCACCGTGCAGAAGGACGCGATTTTTTCCGGCGCGCCCGCGGTGTCAGCTGCGGGGCTGTTTTATCAATCGATCGGACGGGATCGCTATGTGCTCCGATGGCTGCACGGCAGCGTTAATGAAGAACTAGTCTTCGATGGGCATGCTTTCGGCCCAAAAGCGCTTTCGCCGGACGGACCAATCTATTTCGAACTCGTAGCGCATGGAACGTCGAGGATGATGGCGTTTGATCCCGCGACGCGGCATGTAACGCTGGACGTTGTGGCGGCGTCGACCGAGGCATTGTCTTCAGGACCAGCAAACGCGCGCGTGGGTGTGGCGTCGCCGGATGGACGATGGATTGCGTTTGAGTCGGAGCGAGATGGAGCCAAGCAGATTTGGCTGCGCGATACGGCGAGTGGAACAGAACGGCGTGTGACGGGAGGAAATTGCAACAGCAGCTCTCTAGTATGGGAGCTTGATTCGAGCGCGATTATCTTCGCGAGCGATTGCGGAAGGGGTGTTGGGTTGCCGTCACTGTACCGAGCAAAAGTTGCGAGCGACTGAATACCGTAGCGGGGGTCCTCGCTCGATCGCTAGGCCGGAGCGGACAACAGCGCCCGCTTCGGAAAGCGGCCTCTACAGAGGCGCAAGAGGTGCCCTCCACCGCCTCTGCACCCGTTTACGGCGCTAGGTACTTGAGGATGAGACGCTCATCTTCGGCGGTGAGATTGGCTCGCACTCGCATCTGACGCACGACCGCCCTGGCTTCGCGAGGTGAAAGGTCTTCCGGGGGCATGTGACAGCGGCCGCATTGTGCTTGAAAGCGTTTCTCGCCTTCCTGGCTTTCCGTGGCCGTGGCCGCGACCTTGGAGCCGGAGGACCCTGTCAAGTTAGCCTGTTGTTGCGATGCTGCATTCTTCGCTGCCGCGCCTAGAGCGGCCAGCAACAAAATCAAAAGGGATGCACGAAATATGAGTGATCGATTCACTTGGAACCTCCGGGAATCAATGGGAATAGGAAGCGGTAGGTGATCTGGCAATTCCAGATGTTGGTGTTGCCGAGAGAGCTGAACTGACGGCCGTAGCTGGTGTTAAGACGAAAATTATGCGGAAGATAGTAATTCAGACCGAAATCCACTTCTTGCGTATCGGCGCCGGGAAGAACGTCCTGGGGCGAAGGCGTGCCTCGAAAGAATTGTTGCACGCGGCCAACCGCTTGCAGACGGCCGATCCAACTCTCCGAGCCACGGTAACGCGAGAAGCGGTAGGCGCCCTCGATCCAGTAGCCTTGGCCACCACGCGTGTGAGCGTACTCTGCTCTCAGATCGAGGGGAGCGCTGGCAGGCTGCCAAACGACATAGCTGCCCCAGGAATTGAGGTGCTGATCCTGAAGAAAGCGCTGGTAGGACATCCCGACTTCCAGGCGCTTGGATGGTAGAAACACGGCCGCGCGGCCGCCGGCGGTTCTTCCGGCGCTGAACTGGGAAGCGTTTACGAGTGTGGAGAAATAGGCCGTGTAGCTCAGCTGCCAATCCTTGCGGGACACTGCGACACCCCTGACCATGCCGCCGTCACTGGAACCCGACGTTCGGGTGCCGATGCCGGCGATCAGCGGAGCATCCGCGAGATTGTGGATCCAGACGGGAGCGAGGCGTTCATTGTAGATGTTGAATGGAGTGAGAAATTCGCCGACGACGATGGTGAGGTGAGAGTTCGCGATGTAGTCGAGTTGCAGGTAGTCGACGCTGGAAAAAGTCTGGGCGTGGTAGGGACCGGTGGTGCCGTTCTCGCGGAAGATGACTTCGTCAAAGGTGGCTCGGGATTCGATGAGCCAGCGGCCGCCAAAAGGAACCGCGACGACGGGAGAGATGAGGGGCTGAAAGACGGTGGCACCGCCCGACGTAGTGTTCAGGTACTGCACACCGCCGGAGATGATGGGTGTCTCTGTTTGAGCACAGAGCATGACGGCACTGGACAACATCAGTAACAGAAGAGACAAAAATCTGACAAACATCGGTTCCTCAATCGTGAAAAGTTTAGGAGGCCGGGACAACTAGCTACCGGCCGTGCCGGATCGCGCTGATTGAGATTCGGCAGAGCGAAGTAAGCACAATCCGATGCTAGCGACACGGCGGAGGGGCCTTGTCACACTCACGTCAATTGAGGGTCATGTTTGTGCACGACTGTCTGGGGCAGGCGAGACGCGTCAATCGTTCCGAAACCACACTTCGAACTGTGGGAGATCCTCTGCAACGTGATAGTGGCTTCGAATGTAGGCACGCAATGGCCCGAGATGATCGAATTGGGGATTTTCGGGTGCGTCGAGCGACGGCGTCCAAAGCACGATTTTGACCTGGTGTTTCTGCAGGCCGTCGAGGACGGCTTGAACTTCGGCAGGGCGCGTGTAGTCGTAAGGGGTAATGAACGGGACCGGGCCGGGGTTTCGTAAATTCAAAATGAAATAAAAGTCCGGAAAGAGGCCACCAAAGAAATAGTCGCCGGGGCGCGTCTCGGAGGCCGCCCAGCGATAACGGTCATAGGCCTCCTTATTCAAGAAGGCGGTGCGGCCAGTGGGCAGGTCAAGATTGTCGGGGTGATGAAGCTGCTTCGCCACAGGTAAAGCAACGAGCAGGATCGACGTGGACGCGAACAAAATCATTGATAAGACTCGCCCGGCCTTTGCTTCGGATTTCAGGAACCAGGCAAATAGGATTAGAGCGGGCAAGGAGACGTAGTACAGGCGAGCCCAAGTGGGAGCAGCGGTGACGCTCAGCAGGGAGAAAATGCCGACCAGGTTGACAAACATCAAGCGGTCCCACGGTTCCGCCGGTTGTTTTGCTGAGTCGCGACGATATCGAACGAAGAAAAGGAGATAGACCAGCGGCAGCAGAGCGTGGATCAGGACAAAGCCAGCGAAGTCTGTAATCCGCCGCCAATGGAGAAACTCGCTGACGCCAACCATATAGCCCTGCCAACTATTTGCGCCTGAATAACTGGGGTAGTAACGAATGCTGAAGAGCACAGTGTTGTCGATGAACTTTTGGAAGCCCGCGGCCCAAATGAAGTAGCAGGTGGCGGCGAAGACCATGAAGGCAAAGCAGGCAACCAGCGAGCAGACATTGGTGACCAGCGACTTCCGCGGGCTTGAGGTCCTTCGTGCTTCCCAATATAAAAATAGCGCGAACGCCATGAGTATCAGTAATCCCAGGCTTTGCGTGAAAGACGCTGCGACGCCACAGAGAGCGCCAGCGGTCGCGATCCGTGGGAGGGTGCGGCGGGTGATGAGAACCGCTACGGCAGCCATGGTGGCCAGCGCGCTAAACCAATGATGAGTGGCGTCCAGGCGGTTTCGATAGACTAGCGACAAAAAAAGAAGTGGCGGAAGAAGCGCCAGCTTGCCGAGATTCAGACGCTCGCCTAGGAAATAGCTGAGGCAGACCAGCGTGACGCCAACCAGGAGCAGCAGAATATTGGGGATCCACATTTGTGCGCCGAATACCTTGAAGGCCGAAAAATAGAGAAGATCGGTGGCGGGGAATGTCATTTGCGCGAAATCGCGATAGAGGACTTGGCCATCGAGCATTCTGGAACCGTCGGCCAGGAAAATAATTTCGTCGCCACCGGTCCAAAGAGGCGTAGAGAAAGAGACGAACAGATGAAAATAAAGAAACAGGAAGCTGGCGAGAACCAAGCCAGCAAGCAATGCTTTGTCCGAGGTGCGGACGGTGGACGCTTGAGCCTTGGCAAACGGAGTTCCGTCCATCGGCTCAGATCGATCGAGGATCCGCATAGGCGCAGAGGTTCAAGGGTCGATGCGGGGTGTATTCGAAGCGGCATTTGAGCCGGAGAGCCGGGGACTCCAGAAATCTGTAGGAGAGTGCTGCCAGGATCAGAGGAGCCAGCAGCCAAACGGGAAATGTAGGCCATGTACCCCAAGATGCGGGTCTGGCGAGCAGAAAAAGCTGTTGCCAGAGGTAAAGGCCATAGGAAATCTTACCAAGGTAGCGCAGAGCGGAATATCGAAAGATTGCCTGAGACCAGCGACCGTGACCGACAACCAGTTGGCCAAGGAGAATTGTCGCGAGGACCAATTGGATCGACTGATAGAAACTCTGATTGTAGCGAGCACCGAACATCGACCACAACACAAGTGGAAGCCACAGGAGGCCTACGGGAAGGCGTCGAAGGGCGAAGCAGGCGCGATCGAGCAGCGCGGGCCAACGAACCAAGACCATCGCGAGACAAACACCAACGAGGATGGAGTCAAACCGGAAATAGGGACGGGTGTAGTAAACAGGTTCGCCAGGATGAAATAGGTCAAAATGGATTGCGATTGCGCGGAAGGCGGCAATTAGGCTAGCGACAGTGGCCGCCACGCGGAATGACCAGTTGATTGGCAGCGCTCGCAAGATAAACGGGCAACACAGATAGAATTGCTCTTCCAAAGACAGCGACCAGATGTGCCCCAGGACCATGCTGTGACCGTAGAAGTTGCGGGCATAAAGCAAGCAGGCTAGAAATTCTCCGTTCGAGACGTAGGCGATCTGATGCGACTGGACTAGGATAAATACCGTTCCGAGGAAGATGAAAAAAGCCGGGAAGAGGCGCAAGGCGCGCCGAACATAAAACTTTTTCAAATCGATCCCGAAGGTCTCGCGGCGTTCAGCAACCAGCAGCGAGGTAATTAAGAAGCCGCTCAAAATAAAAAACAGGAGGACGCCGAGCGCCCCCAGAGGACCAACCGCGATCATCCACTTTGACGGGACATTTGAAGTTTCGAGCGTGTGAGTTACAAGTACCAGAAGTATCGCTACACCCCGGAAGCCATCGAGTTGAGGTAGATGGGGAAAGCGATGGAGGGTAGGCGGCTTCGCGGGGCCAATCAAAGTCTCACTAGCGCCAGTTGGGAAATTCGCGACAGTTAAGAGTTGTGCGGGAGAAGACACATGACCTCTGAGACGTCGAATCCTGCGAAAGGTCTTCGTAGTGCCCTTGCGAGCTTACTTCCGACAAAGAAGTGGGGCATTATGAGCCAAGATGCTGCGGCGGGTTTACAAACCAACCTGCCGAGCAACACCGACGTTACGACCAGGCTTGGCCTTGCGTGTCATCGGAATGTTACAGGGTTGTAAAGCCAGCGTGAACAAGAGCTATGGCAGTGAGGTGCGGTCTGCGCTCGCCCGAAGAAACGTGACCCGCATTTAACTTCAACATGACATTCTGTCCGCTGCCAACCCCCAGACTGGTCCAGTATGGACGTTCACTTGCGAGCGAGAAGCTCTGGAAGAGCGGCGCGTTTATCGGGACAGTGCACGCTGCGGAGCAACTCGTCTTCGGAGCACGGCCTGCCAAATCGAAATGGACCAAAAGGGAGCATGGGGAAAATGAATTTGTACTTGAGAATGGCTGCCATCACAGCGGCAGCGGCGGCTTTGACAGCGACTGGGCTTGGCGGCCAGCCCAAGAGTGCGCCGGAAGCGAAACATATCGACATTGTCGCGAGCCGATTTTCGTTTGCGCCGAATGAAATCACGGTGAAGAAGGGCGAACCGGTGACGATTACAGTTCGGTCCACGGATGTAACCCACGGACTGGTAATCGAGGAGTTGGGCGTTCGAACAACCCACATTAAAAAGGATCAGCCGGAGGATGTGACGTTGATGCCGGAAAAGAGCGGAACGTTTCAAGGTAAGTGCGCGCACTTCTGCGGCAAAGGTCACGGCTCGATGACCTTTACGGTCCATGTCATCGAATGAGCCCGGTGCGTTTCGGAGCTAACGTCATCGCGGCATTGGGAGTGGTGTTTCTTGCGGTCGGCTGTAGAGCCACGCCCCGCGGGAAATGGGAAACGGCCGTGGTGACGAAGGCGAAGCACTGGGTCTTCGTGAGGAATAAAGATGCGAAGAATCCAGTGTCGCCTACGCCCGAAAATATCGCGGACGGGAAAACGAATTTTTCGCATTACTGCGTTGCGTGCCATGGCTTGGACGGACAGAATACCGGCGTGCCTTTTGCCGATAGTATGGCGCCGCCGGTGCCGTCGCTGGCCTCGAAGGATGTGCAGTCCTATACGGACGGGCAATTGAAGTGGGTAATCGACAACGGCATCTTTCCTTCCGGCATGCCAGCATCGAAGGGAATTCTGACCGACGAAGAAATCTGGTCGATCGTTGCGTACATACGGCACCTGCCACCTGCGGGAAGTCTCGGTGAGCCGGCGATGTACGGCGGTGAAGACAGCGGTGAAGATGGTGGCCCGCCCGCTCAGGGCGCGCGTCACGAGCGATAGTTCAGAGAACAGACACAGCGTTCGCAGATCAAGTTGTTGGGAATGTCCAGCCTCGAACGGAAGGCTCGAGCTTCATTCCCATTGATGACTTTCTCCAACGATGTTCGGTGGATGTTTCCGATGGGCGGGTGGAAGAAGCAGGGGCGAACCGTGCCATCTGTTTCAATCACGGCAGAAGTCCACGGTGCATTGCAGCGAGGTGACTCGGTGCGATCCAGGCCGAGGTGAGCGCGAAAATGTCTGGCGATGCGGCGAAGTTTTTCGGAGGACTCGGCGATGTATCCCGAACGGATATCTTCCGAGTTCTCGGCGATGAGCGACTCGATTCCGGTTTCGAGGACCGCCACTTCGTCTGCGGAGAGAGCAACCTCGCTTTGACGAGTTGCTGACCAACCCAGAGGGCGATTGAAGGCTTCAGATGTGAGATCGGCTGCCAGGAAAGAGATGCCGCTTAGATTCAGTTGTTTTGCAGAGGCGTGCGTTTCACGAAGGTGGGCGTGGTTCGCTTTTTGTATGGTGGTGCGGGCAGTGATCGTGATTGACGGACGCTGCTGCCTGACGGCATCCACTCCGCGCTGCAAGAGAAGGAACGCTTTTTCGACGCGGCGGATTGCGTTGTGAATTCGCTCGGGCCCGTCCAAAGAAACGATTACATCGTCGAATCGTTCGGCGACCTGATCCGCATACTTGCCAAGCAACAATCCTGTGGTCAACAAGGTTAGGCGAATCTTCTCTTGCCGCAGGATCGCGCAGAGTTGCGGCCATTCGCTGTTGAGCAACGGTTCTCCCCCGGAAAGAACCACCCAACGGACTCCCAGTCGCCGGATGGAGTCGAGTTGGGATTCCAAATCCGCGGGGCGGAAGACACGGGAATCGTTGGTCTTCCAGATGTCGCACATGACGCAACGGCAGTTGCAGGATGTATGTGCGTGGAGGACGAGCACAGGAAGCTGAGTCAGCCGGTGCTGCGCGATGCCGTCGGCCGGGACTTCAATGGTAATCAGATCATGCCGGTCGGCCATAGCGCACCGTTCTGCCGCCCAGCTGGACCTCGCCGGGAAGATGGGTTCGTGTTTCGGTGACTAGACGATTTAACGGCGCGCGAATCCAACGACGTTCGCCTTCAATATCGAGAGGACGCAAGCCGGTTGTGACGAGCCGCGGAAGACGAGTAAGCACGTTGGCCGAAGCGAGCTGAACCTGGCCGCCGATGACGACGAGTTCCACGTCGCGGTAGTTGAGGGCGGCAAGTCGATGGGCTGGCGATTCGCCGGTGTCTCGAACGGCGAAGAAATCGGCGAGCGCGCCAATGCGTAACGTTCCTTCGCCGGAATTTAATCGCAGCACGTCGGCGGCTCGAGTGGTGACGAGGGAGTAGACGTCCTCTAAGGGAAGGCCGACGGTGCTGGCAGCAAAGCGAATTTCGTCCAAGAGATCGCCAGTGGCAGTAAGCGGCGAGTCGTTACCCAACGCGAGGCGCGGCAGAGTCTTTAGCGTTTTGCGATTGTGGGTGCGGCCAAACAGGAACACGTTCGACGTTGGGCACCAGATGAGCGCGGCTCCAGCGGAGCGCATCCGATGAAGCCCGGGTTCATCGAGGCCGAGGCCGTGGACGATGACGGTGCGGTCATTGAGGGCGTTCTGTTCGGCGAGTCGAAATATTTCGGCGGCGCTTTGGGAATCGACACCTTCCGCGAGGTGCACGATGAACGGCTGATCGGAAGGCGCGGACTTTTGTTTGCGTGCCAGATCATGATCCAGAGGGACCGAATGGGCCCACGAGAAGTCGCGAAGGACGCGGACAACGAAGCCGTCGTCGAAGAGTTCTGGAACGTAAGGGTTGTGATGGCACACGGTCGTGACACCACAGAGCAGATTTCGAATCCCGCCCCACCAGAGACGGGTATTTTTCCTGACGGCTCGATGCTCGCGGATCGGGGAGGTTTCGGGCTGATGAATGTCATCGGCCCACTCGACGAAGTTGTGGTATCCGCCCTTGCCGAGCCGCGGAAACAAAGCGAATTCCAGGTGATCGTGGGCGTTTACAAGGCCTGGAAGCAGCAGGAAACCATTTAGATCGACGTTGCGCTTGTGGTGGGTGGCCGGTGGTGACGATTGAGGGCCGTTGGATTTAAGCAGCGCTATCCTGCCGTCTTCGATCGTGAGGTCGGCCTGCGCGCTTTCGCGCGGACCTAATGCTATGCGAGCACGTCGAACATTGACGAGCATTCTTGGGGCCGCCGTCTTTCTTGACGACGCGGACCGGCGAGGCTTCAGGCGGAGCTGCAATATATAGATGGCGGGTAATCGAGAAGCGGACTGGAATGCATCCAACTTCCCTGCTCCCTTAAATACCTCACACTCTGGATCACCAAAGGGCGGTTCAAGGAGAACTTTGGCCTCCATCCCGACCAATTCGAAAGAACGCAACATTTTGTCGATCGGGACCGCACGGGTAGCAATCGAGACGAAAGATCCGTTGGCGTGGAAACCGCGGCGCCAGCCCAAGGCAGCGGACGTCTCCGGGTGAAGATCGGTGAGGAAGATGGATCCGTCGGAGCGCAGAAGTCTTCGGGATTGCTGGGCAAAGACGTCAAGGTCTTCCAGATAACTCGATACGAATGAACAAAGAATCAAGTCAGCCGAGGCTCGTGGGAATGGAACATTGCTGCAATCCGCTAGTACGAGATTCGCGGCACCGCCGAGCTTTCGCTTCGCCTGCAATAACATTTCGGCGGAGAAATCCATGCCGACTAGAGAACGAGGCGATTTTTCCCCGAGCCTAGCGAGCCAGCGGCCGGTTCCGCAGCCCAGGTCGATGACATCGAGGCCGTTGACGGGAGGCAGAAGCCGCTCAAGGAAACGCTGCTCGAGAGACAGTATCGGGTTAGGTTCGGCGTCATAGAGGTGCGAAACCTGACGATAGCCGTCCTTTGGAGAGACACCCGAGGAGGAAAGCGAGTGCGGAACTTTGACCCTCGGGCTGGCTACAGGCTTTCGACCTTGGGTTTGCGCAGATTGATGAATTGGTGCGCCCACTGGAGTTCCTTTGGATATGCGTAAATTCGCGTGGAATAGCGCCACGCGCTAAGAGTCTTGAGCAGGGCGCGGCTCCAACGCGGGGCGCGGATGTCCTGCACCGTGGGCCAGCGCGAGCTCACCACGGTTTCGAAATTGTCGATCAGGTTCTTGGTTTTCCGGGCGAGCCACGGCGTGTTCGGGTCGACGCGGAGCGTGTAGTCCATCCAGCGCTTCGTGGCCCACTCGTCGGGAGTAGTGGGGAAAGCGATTTGGCCATCGATGTTGCCGTACATGGCGGTGCGCTGCGGAACCGGCGTGTAGTGGTACATGATGATTTCGGATTTTGGATTAATGCGCTTGATGGTGCGGATGAAGCCGAGCGTTTCGCGCGTGTCGCGTTCCGGGTCGCGAGGATTGCCGATGACGAAGGAAAACTCCGGAATGATGTCGAACTGGCGGATGCGCCTGGCGAGGTTCAGCGTTTCTTCGGTGGTGATGTCCTTCTGCATCTCCTTGAGAACCCAGTCCGAGCCGGACTCGGCACCGAAGAAGATCATGGTGCAGCCGGCACGGCGGATTGCGGAGAGTGCTGCGTCGGAATACTTGTTGACGATATCGATGCGTGCTTCGCACCACCATTGCAAGTTTAGTGGCGCGATGCGCTCGGAAAGCTCCATTGCGTGGTCTTCGCGGAGGAAGAAGTTCATGTCGTAGAACTGGACGGAGTCGGCGCCGTATTGCGTCACCAGGTGACGCAGTACGGCTTCCGTGCGCTTAGGGCTTTCCATGCGCTCGCGATTGCCATAGGCTGCGTGGATGCCGCAGAAACTGCAACGGAATGGGCAGCCGATACTGGCGTGGTGCACAGCGGTGCGTTTGCCGAAAAAGGACGGGCGTAGATATTTCTCGACCGGAACCTTGTGGAACGGTGTCCAGGGGAATGCGTCCGGGCCCTTCATGGGGCGCTCCGGATTGTGCCGGTGGAGGCCGAAGATGTCTTTGAACGAAAGGCCAGCGATCCCTTCGAGCTTTCTTTTGCCTCGTAGAGCGTCAAGCAATTCCAGCAGCGTGTCTTCGCCCTGGCCGCGCACGGCGTAGTCCACGTAGCGTGCATTCAGTGTTGCGTCGCTGTAGATCGAAGGGAAATAGCCGCCCCACACGATGGGAATTTTGGGGTGCAGGCGACGAATCTCGCGGCAACTTTCGACTGCGGCGGCCATTTGCGGACCTGGCATCACCGATACGCCCAACATTTCGACTTCGCGTTCCTGAATCAGCCGGAGAATGGTTTCCGTTGGGTTGTCTACCAGATTTCCGTCCACGATCTCGTACTCTTCCCTGCCCTCCAGGACTGCGCCGAGAGCAAGCACGGAAAGCGGCAGGCGCCTGTTACGAGGTCTTGTGGAGCGTGGGTTGTATAAAATGATCATCTTATCCTCGACAGTGTTTTCCTGATCGCGAACTTTGCGCGCACGATCCGTGGTCTTTCAACTCGGTTAGCCCGTTCTCTCAAATTCCAGGAGGACGTGATCGCCCAGGCCGCGAAGGATCGGCCAAGACGCAAAAACGCGGTCCAACCCTTCGAGCCACGCTAAAGCGAATTTGTGCTTGCGGGCTATCGATTCTACGTACGACGGCGGTACGAACAATCCGACGGCTCGAACAGAGCGCAACCGAAACCATGGAGCGAATGACCGCCGCGTGTCGGCGATGGTTGGGTACCAGACCGGCACGGCGATTTCACCGAGCCGGGCGATCGTCGCGCCACGGAGGCGTCTAGATGCCTTCTTGAGATTGCCACGAACCGCATACCAAGCTATTTCCCACAGACATAGTCGCGTGGAGATGCAGATCAGCGCGGCCGCTCCGGGCTTTACCAGATGAGTCAGTTTCCGGACTACTTGTGATAGATCCTCGACACAGTTAAGACCCGAAAAATTCGATACCACGCCATCGAAATGATCCTCAGGCGTCAGGGTATCCACGTCCTCATTTCGCATCACGCGAAATTCGAGCGACGCGTCCGGTGCTTCGAGAGACTTACGGCGTTCGGCGATTTCAATCATGCGCGCGGCGGCATCGCAGGCGACGACGGAGACGCCTCGTTTCGCGAGGAAAAGCGCGTCTTCACCGGTACCACAGTTCAGCTCGAGAACATGATCCCCAGGACGGAATGTTTTCTGGAGCGCGCTCCAGACAACCTTGCGCTGCGCTCTTCCGATCAAGGATTCCGTGAAGGTCGCGTCGTAGCTATCTGCCATACGATCGAATGCGGCCGAAGCCCCATGTGCACCAATCATTGAAGCCTGAATCATAGTTCGGGCGTCCCGACTGTGGCGTACAGGCCTTTGCGCGCGGACTGAATCCGTCCGCGCAACTCGATTTCCGCCTCAGATTTGCTTCCGCTGCGTTTCAGGCGTGCGAGTTCGACTTCATCGCGAAGAAGGCGGTCGGCGTACTCGTAAAAGCGAGCGGGACGGCGGCCCCGCACGGCGACTTCGCGGTCGGAGGTCTGACTCCATGGCTTAAGTTGAATAAGCGAGTCCGCAACACTCTTGTAGTACGGCGTGCCTTTGATGGGATAGGCGATGGTCGTGAAGAAAATGTCGGGATCCGAGCGCTTGACGTGCTCGATGGTTTGCTCGATATCCTGCAACTCTTCTCCCTGGTAGCCCCACATCAGGAACATGCCGGTCTGGATGCCTCGCGTTTTGCATGCGGAGACAGCGGACTGCACTTGTTCGACGGTCACACCGCGTTCCATCGCGTCCAGGATTCTCTGCGAGCCGCTCTCGGAGCCGATCCATACGCGGAAACAGCCAAGCTCGGCAAGCAAGTCGACGACTTCGTCGTTCAACCGGTCGGCTCGGGAAATGCATTCGAATGGGATATGGAGGCCGCGGCGCCGCATCTCCGCGGTGTATTGACGCAGCCATCCGTGGTGAATGGTGAAGACGTCGTCGGCAATCCAGACCATATCGGGGTGATAAGTGGAGAGCAGCCACTCAACTTCGTCGACCACTGCGAGGGCCTTGCGGCGGCGGTGGGTCATCCCGAAAACCTGATGGCTGCACCAGCGGCAACGGTACGGACAGCCGCGAGCGGTGATGAAGGAAAGTGAGCCTTGGCCGTGCGCCTCGCGCCACGTTTGTACGTAGCGCATCACATCGATAGCGTCTCTAGCAGGCCAAGGTTGGGAGTCGAGGTCTACAATCTGTACACGCGGAGCCGTTTGGTGGACTTGACCGTCTTCTCCGAGAAAAGCGACGCCGTTCACTTTACTCAATTCCGCATTCGAGTTCCGCTTGAGGGCGGCGAGAAGTTCTTCCATGGTGATCTCGCCCTCGCCAAGCACCACAACATCGGCGCCCCATTCGAGATATTCGCGTACATAGGCTCCGGGTTCCGGACCACCAACGATCGTCTTCCAGCCGGCTTCGCGGGCAATGCGCACAATTTCAAGAACCTTTTTGCGCGTCATTAAATTCGCGTAGACCCCGAGAACCGAAGGGGTTTCCGTTTGTAGATGATTCGTCAGGTCTTGAAGGCTGGAGAAAGTGGTGTCGAAAACTTCGACGTCGAACCCTTTTTTCCGCAAATGTGAGCAGATGTACAGAATGCCCAGCGGCACGTAGGGCTTCATGATCTTCAATTCTTTGGGATCATCGTAGAGAAAATAGCCGTGCGTGAGCAGGAGATCAGCCATTGCTACGCATCTCCAACGGATGTCAGAAGACCCTGCAGCGAGATGAGTCGGGACCTGGACTCTGATTCGCAATGGGTGGCCCCGCCCACGTGAATAAGCTCCGTTGCATCCGCGTTGCGACTGATTGGTTCGAGGGCGTCTACCCGCTGCCACAATTGCTCAAGTTCGTGAATTTCACCAGGAGATGTGACGTGCTTCCAGGAGTCCACCTCGGCATGAAGGGCGTCGCGAATCGCTCGATAGAAGCTATCGGTGTAGGCGCCCTTGAACATCACGCAGAGGTCGTCGCTGTCTGACCAATTTTGCTTCGATCCGAGCTGCTGTCGGACACGCTCGTAAAACCGAGTATTTGGAAGAGGGTAAGAGAAAGAAACGCCGATGTCGTCGGGACGCGTCTCACGAACGAGAGCAATGGTCTTTTGAACATCGCCCCAGTTCTCGCCGGGATATCCGAACTGGATGAAATAGCACGCGCGGATTCCTTCGTCGTGCAAATGTTGGCGCGCGGAGAAAACTTCTTCGACCTCAAGACCCTTGTCCATCGCGTCGAGGACCTTCTGCGAGCCGGACTCCACGCCCATCCAGACTTCGGCGCATCCAGCGCGCGCCAGTGATTGCGCAGTTTCGGAAGTGAGTAGATCGGCGCGCGCTTGAATCTTGAATGGGACGGCGGCATCTCTCTTTCTGACTTCAACGGCGAATTGCCTGGTCCAGTGCCGGTTCAACGCAAAAATATCGTCTGCGAACCAGAGGTGTTCCGCGCCATAGACTTCCTTAAGCTGGCGCATTTCCTCAGCGACTTCGGTGGCGGGTCGGGCATGGAAGGTGTCGCCGAAGATTGGTTTGGCGCACCAGTTGCAACGGAATGGGCATCCGCGGCTGGCGATCAGGTTTAGCGAGAACGTGCCGTGCGCGGCGCTCCAAACGTCGCGGTACTTGCCGATGTCGATCAAGTCGCGGGCAGGAAGTGGAAAGCCCGCGAACTGACGAGACGGTGAGGGGCTCTGCTTCTGAAGCATTTCTTTGGAGCCCATGCGCTGCAACGTAGCCACGCCCGGGACGTGCCGACCGTCGCCGTTATTGCGGATCTCCTGAATTACTTGCAGCAAGGTGTGCTCCGCTTCGCCGATCAAAACAAATTCGCACCCTTGCTGTAGATATTCGATGGCGTGGTCCGTAGCGTCTGACCCGTGGACAATGACGCGCGCACCAGCTTGGCGAGCCTCGCAAATCATGTGAAATGCTACTTCCCGCATGCGCGTTAAGCACATCTTGGTCAGGAAGTTGAAATCGTCTTCGTAGATCGCGACGATCTTTGGGCGGTGCGCGCGCAAGGCCTTCCGAAATCCTGACTCAGGCTCCTCCAGCATGGAATCGAACACCGCGACGGAAATTCCGTTCTGGCGCAGAACGCTGGCCGCATACAGTGTTCCCAGCGGCGGATACGGCTGCATTTTGCGCAGTTGCTTTCGATCGTAGAACAAGTGATAGGAATGCGTTAGAAGGACATCAGCCACGGCATCTTCCCAAGAATGCGGCGTTTAGAGACCGGACGAATCTCAGCACAGTTCGCTGACCTCCGTGCTTAGGGGCTGACCTGTAAGCAAGGACCGGCGCGTGACAATGCGCTCAAGGGAGCGCGCGACCCAGAGTTCCCACGGAAACGAATATTTGTTGGAGCGAATCCTCCAGCGCAGTGGAGCACCGAGCGCGCGCCGCAGGCCCTGCCGCAGAGTCGGATGATTCTTCGTGACTTTGCGCAATTGGTTGTTGAGCAAGAAGAATTTGAGCATCTTGCGCAAGCGCGCAAGCTCCTCTCCCTGCAGCCATGGCAGGGCCTTCTTGCCCAGCGGCAAATCGACCCATTCTGCCAGCGATTGAGGCTCACGCATGCCCAATTCGCGAAGTTGCGGCCAAATCGGGATTCCGGGATATGGTGTGAAAATATTCGGCGAGAAACTAACGTTCCAGAACTGCCGAGCAATATCACTCATGGTGCGAAGAGTTTCGACGCGGTTGGCTTCGGTCTCACCCGGGTACCCGAAAATGAGGTTAAACGTCACGTGAATGCCGCCGAGGGCCGCCTTACGAGCCGTTTCGTACATTTCGTTGAGATGCTGATGCCGCTTGTTCATGAGCTTCAGAACATCAGCCGACGTGGACTCCGTTCCAAAGCCCATATGTGAAACGCCGCTCTCCCCCAGCATGCGGACGTCGTCATCAGTCATGCGGCAAAGGAAATCCGTGGAGGCCTGGAACGTCCACCTGAAGCGAAGTTTGGAGTCGAGAAAGCCCTGGGCGATCTCGACCGCTCGCCGCCAATCAACTGGAAGGTTCGAATCCAGCATGGCGACTTCATCGATTCTGTACCGTTCGACGAGATCGGTGACTTCCCTTACCACGCGCTCGGCTGATAGGGCATTGAACTTGCGTTTGTAAAAAACCATGTCCGTGCAGTAGTTGCAGGCGTAGGGACAACCGACGCTCGTCGCGTACGCCAGCTTCCGGACTCCACAGATCCGCTCGTAGGCGTCAAAGTCCGTCAAGTCAAAGGCCGGCATTGGAAGATCGTCGAGCAATGCGGTGCGCCGCTCGGGCGAGTGTTGCGTCAAACCGAATGGCTTCGAGGAAACACCTGCAACATCGTTGAAAGCTTTTCCGTCGGCGAGCCGCTGTGCAATTTCCAACAGCGTGAGCTCGCCTTGGCCGCGAACGACAGCGTCTACATAGCGCTCGTTCAGCGTTTGGCCGGGGACCAGACTCGGATGCCAACCGCCGAAGATCACGGGGACGCCGGGCTTCGTTTGCTTCACGCGCTTGGCGATCCGCATGGCACCGCGAATCATCGGACCCGTCAGCACGGAGATGCCAAGGCACAGCGCGTCCTGAACTTCGCGCAAGATACGTTCTTCCCAATCCGGGGCAATGGCAGCATCGACGATACAGACTTCGAATCCCGCCGCCACAAGGGGCGCGGCCAAACAGAGCAGGCATAGAGGTGCGCCCAGCGGCTCACCATCGTAAGGGGGATAAAAAAGGACGACTTTGCGCTTGGTTAGCACGCGGCCCCCGTGGTCGCTGGCTCAAGGCGCTTGGCGTCGACGGCTGGCTTCGCAGCCGCCGTTCGGCGCTTCAATTTTTCATTCAGCCACAGTTCAACTGGCAGTGCGTAGACGTCGTGGTCAAGTCTCCAGCGGGCCGGAAACGAAAACGACTTCTGGATCATTCGCGTGGGGCGACTACGCGTGTCTGCGCTGATGGGTATTCGGTCGAATGCGAGCCTCAGATAGTCGCGCATGACCTGGAGGCGCCGATGCTCACCGCCCCGCAACCAAGGCAGCTCCGTGTAGCGAGGAAAAAAGTCCGCCCAGCCTTCGAAAGAGGTTGGGACTTCGATCCCATACTCCTCCGCGTGTTGCATTACGGGCGCGCCAGGGTATGGCGTGAAGATGTTGGTCCAGAATTCCGCGCCGGGGTGCCGTCGGCACATGTCCATGATGAAATCTATGGTTTGCCTGCGCTCGCTTGGGCCTTCGCCCGGATAGGCGAAAATGATGTTGAAAGAGGGACGTATGTCCGCGGCGAGACACCGACGCGCGGTCTCGTAAATCGTGGCGAAATTCTGGAAGCCTTTGTTCATCAGCTTCAGCATTTTTTGGGAGCCAGATTCCGCACCATGACAGATTTGTTGAAGTCCGGCCCGGCGAAGCAATTTGAGATCGTCGACGCTGAGACGTGAAGTAAGGTTGGTGGTCGCCTGGATGCTCCACCGGAAATTCGCTCCCGCGCTAGCCAGGCCATCCGCGATTAAACGGGCGCGATCCAAGTCCACCAGAAAGTTGTCGTCAACAACCCAGAGCAACTCGAGGCCATAACGCCGGGTCAAATCCACGGTTTCTTCCACAAACTGATCGGCAGAAAGTGCGTTCCATTTGCGGCCGTAGACGCCGGCATTGGTGCAATAGGAGCAGTTGTATGGGCACGCCAGGCTGGAGATATACATCGCCCATCGACGGCCGCAGACACGCTGGTAGGCATCGAAATCCGCAATGTGGTACGCCTTTGGTGGCGAATCGACAATCGGCCGCAGCGGCCGCTCCGTCGTAAAGATCAACTTGCCGTCACGCTTGAAACCGATGCCGGGAACCAGATCGAGGGGCGCGCGATTTTCCAAGTGTTGTACGACGTCCAATAGCGAGTCTTCGCCCTGGCCCTTAACGACGATGTCGATGTAATCGGCTTCCAGCGTTTGTTTGGGCAGCAGCGAGGGATGCCAGCCGCCGAGAATCACGGGGAAATCGGGATCCCAAGCTTTCACGGCCCGAGCAATCTCCACGGTCTCGCGAATCATCGGACCTGTTACAAGGGAAATGCCGAGACAGACAGCATCTTTCACTTCTTCAAGAACGCGCTTCTTATAGTTCGGCGTGATCGTGGAGTCGATCAGGCGAATGGTATATCCCGCCCGTAATAGAGGAGTGGCCACGGCCAGCAATCCTAGCGGTGCTGTGGCATCGCTACTGGCAAACGACGGAAAGAAAAAGACAACCTTCTTCGACATTCGCGCGTTCCGCATCCTCACTGACAATTTGAAATTAAGGTTTGGCCTCTGAATCCTTGTCACGGGCGTGTCACGGACCTGTCATTTGTTCGCTGGCTGCGTCCACAACTGTTGTTTTCGCGCTACAGTCAAGTTCAACATGACGAAGTTGCACATTGTTAATCGCAGCGCGCTGCCCCTGCAGACGGATCTTCTAATAGCGGGCGCACACTGCGCCTTCGCGACAAACTCTGAGCAGATTCTGGCCTCGGTCGACCGTTGGCGATGCACGAGCCGCCCTCGATCAAACCGTACATTCGAGATGAATGTGCTCCTCGACACGTCGCTGCCCGCCGATCGCGATGTGAAGACCCAGACGCATTTTCGCGGGCTTCACCATCTGGTTTTTGCAACGATTGGAACCCACGAGCTTTTTGTCTTCGACCTCTTCCGCAAACAGGTCGCTGGTGCTATTTCACAGGCCTCTGCCAGCGAGCCAACTTTTTGGAACTCGCATTGGCTGCCGATCACCGTGGGCGTTATGGGAACCACGGTGGGAGTCGTTCCGGTGCATAGTGCGTGTCTCGATCTTGACGGGAGGGCCCTGCTGATTGCGGGCGCCTCGGGGGCCGGAAAATCTACGCTTTCCGTGGCGCTGGCGCATTGCGGGTTTTCGCTACTTTCAGACGATTGGACCTACGTCTCGCAAGAAGCCGCTGCACTGACGGCGCATGGAATCGGCGTGCCTGTAAAGTTGCTACCGGACGCCATTCAATATTTTCCTGAACTCAGCGGGAAAACGCCGAAAATGTGGTTCAACGGCGAACTGGCTTTTGAAATTGAACACGAAGAATTTTGTCGAGGCTCTGCGGCGTTGAGGTCGCGCCCGCATTGGCTCCTGTTTCTTGAGCGTAGTTCCGAGTCCGGTTGCTTTTTCGTTCCCTGCAGTGCCCAAGATGCTCAGGCGTTCTTCGAGAACAGCGCGGAGCGGCTCCCTGACCAGGTTCCCGAAGCGTCGGTCGCGCGTTCCGCGGTAATGCGATCCATTGCGAACTGCCGATGCTGGCGTCTGCGGACCGGGGAGTCTCCTCAAGTAACCGCTGACGCCATTCGTCAATTTTGTGAAAGAAACTGAAATGTCTATTCTCATGCCTGTTTTCTACAACGACCCGCTGGATTTGTTGCGTCGCTTCGCTCCGACGCCTTTGAAGGCGGAAGTCAATCTTGAAATCGCAAATGTGGTGCTGGAAACGAACGATTTGAGTTTTCTTCCATCATTGTCTGGTCTAAGTTCAACAGAGATCTCTACGAAGTCCTGTATCTGGAAAATAGTTCGCGACGTCGATGTGCGCGGCACGACTATGGAAGCATCGATTGTCATGGCCGGGAATTTGATCGTGTACTCGATGGGACCCGCCTGCCTTATCGGAGCCGATCGGGAACGCAGTGAGATCCTCGCATTCATCGGCCGCGACGTCGATACGCATTCCTTTCAGGAAGTAATCCTCCCCGCACTTTGCCGGCTCACAGAATTTGTTACCCGCCAGCAGAATGTGCCGATTATGATTCCTTCGAATGTCGCGATAGGAGGCCCGTGTAATGCGTGAGCGCGACCTCCGGGTACTCACGCTAGCGGCGTTGCGCCCGGTTCCCGATTTTTCGCGATTGTCTTTGCTTCGCCTCTCCAACGCGTCGCAGATTCGTAAACTTTTGCGCTGGCTCGACGAAAGCGGGTTGGCGCTGTATTTGTTAACTCAATTGCAGGACCACGAAGTTCTGGGGCAGGTTCCCAAGGATTTTAGCGCGGCCCTCGAATCCCGATTGGCGGCAAACCAGGTGCGCACCGCGGCGATGCTCTCCGAGTTCGCGAGGCTTGTCGATTCGTTCCGTAGGAATGGTGTTCAGTTCTGCATGCTGAAAGGCCTTACATTGACTCCGGAGTTTTGCCGCGAGGTCCATTTGAGGCATCAGACTGATTTCGATTTCCTCGTGACTCTGGATTCGCTCGAGAACGCGAAACGCGCCATGCAATCGTGCGGGTATGAACAAGGAGAAGTGACCGAATTCGGCCAAGCGACCTTCACTACCCCGCTTCGACATATTCCTACTTCCAACGACGATATCTACGCGATCCCTCGACATCGCGAGGTTGACCTGCTGACGACGCTTCGCCTTTGCGCCCATGGTGTCTCGATTCCTATGCCGACACCTGATTTCAATGACTTCAAGGCCAAAAGTTTGTTGGACATCGCTTTCCCTGTTCTTCCGTCAGAAGAGATGTTTTGCTTCCAAGTGATGCACGCATTCAGGCATTTGCTAGGATCCTGGGTCCGGGTCTCCTGGCTGTTTGAGATCGGCTACTTCATTGACCGGCACTGCGGCGACGCGGATCTGTGGCGGGCGATTGTCGACCGAATTGGGCATGACGCCAGGACGCGAAATGCATTTGGACTGGTTATTTCGTTGACCAGGGCCCTCTTCCCCCGACCAATTCCCGAACCTTTGGCTGAGTGGTGTCTACAATCATTGCCGCCCCGCATCGAAACCTGGGTGGCGCACTTTGGTGTGAAGACCGCCATCGCTGACCTTGACGGTGCAAAATTTACCCTTTTCGTCCACCGGGAGTTTGTTGACGATCGAGCCTTCTGGACGTCGTATGTAAAGGACAGAATTTTTCCGATTGGCCGGCGGTCTAGCATTGGTAGGGTCGCAATTACCGACACCCGGACCAGAATTAAGGCAAAAGTGTCACAATGGCGCCACACCATGCGCCGGTCTATCTTTCATGCCCGGTCCCTATTCTCACTGCCGGTAGAAGCGATCCGTTTTAGATATGCACTGCGATCGATCGAAAGGCAACGTGTTCTAGTGGCGGAGGCTCTGACTAGGTAGCTTGCCGGCGCTTGCCCCAAGGGTCCCTGATGGGTTGAAGCCTTTTTGGAATTGAAGGAGGGTCTTTCGTCATGAAGTCCCCTTTGTACCCCGACCGTCGAAAGGGTCGTGGTTTATTGTGCGTCCTACTACTGGGTTGCCCGGCCGCGTTTGCTCAATCCCAAACGACTACCACTGTGCCCGCAGACCAGCCCGAGATCGTTTCCAAGATCGATCGCTTGACAAAATCTCTGGAACAGACTCAGGTCGAGCTTGCGGAGTCCCGAACAGAAATCGAACAATTGCGTGCGGCTCTACAGGAAGTGCTAACGCGCATGAATGCCATGGCGCCACAACCCACCGATACGGCGGCTCGCCCGGGAAGTGAAGCCGCGACACCTCAGGCTGGCGGTCCGCCACCTCAAGCCGAAGAGGCCCACGGTGGAACAGCGCAAATCTCTCAGGATGATTGGGACATTCTCAACGCGAGAGTGGAAGAGCAGCGGCAGACCAAAGTGGAAAGCGGGTCGAAATATCGCCTGAAGCTTTCGGGAATCGCGCTATTCAACGCCTTCGGCAACTTCGGCCAGGTCGACAATACCGACTTACCGAGCATCGCGATTCCTAAGGTTATAGCCTATTCCGGCGGAAGTGCCGGAGCTTCTGTGCGGCAGTCGATCATCGGCTTGACGGGCATTGGACCGGAGCTTTTCGGCGCGCGCACCAGTGCGGACCTGCAAATGGACTTCTTCGGCGGACTGCCGAGTGGTTACGGGGCTAACAGCTCCGGACTCGCGGAAGTTCGGTTGGCACGAATCCGATTTGATTGGAAAAACACTTCGGCCGTTGCTGGGCTCGACTATCCGTTCTTCTCGCCTAATATGCCGACCACCTATATGACATTCGTCGTTCCGGGTTTTGCCTCTGCAGGGAACCTTTGGACCTGGACGCCGACGCTCCGCGTCGAGGAACGATTTACCGGAGCGCTCTCACCTTTCAAAATCGAAGCTGGATTTTTGGACCCCTCGTCCACAACTGACTACGCCGCGAACTCCAACGTGCGGATACCTTCCGGGACCGAGAACTCCCGGCAGCCTACCTACGCGCTGAGGTTATCCGCAAGCACGAAATCGGAAGACAACCCCGCGGTCATAGGAATATCGGGGATGTACTCCCCGCAGAAGTTCATCGGAAACTATGAGGTCGCAGGTTGGGCTGGAACGTTGGACTGGAAAATTCCTCTCTTCCCTCGAGCCCAATTGATGGGCGAGTTTTTTACGGGTAGAGGCCTCGACGGGTTTGGCGGGCTGCCGCTCAGCCCCCTCAAGCCCGTGGATCCCGCCTACTATGCAGCCGTTACGGCTCCGGAACTCGCAAACCTCGGGGTCATTGGCGGCTGGTCGCAATTCAAGATTAAGGTGGACGCACGGAACGAATTTAACATCGCGGCGGGCACTGGCGGTCGAAACTCCACGGACCTCCGGGGGGCAGCCGCATCGAATTCGTTTCTGATGTCTGTACCAGCCCGAAACGAGATGCTGTTTGCCAACTATATTTTCAGGCCGCGCTCCGATCTCCTGTTTTCCGCGGAGTACCGCCGTTTACGCACCTATCAAGTTACGGGATCCCCGAACACCGCCGGGCAGATCGGCCTGGCAATTGGGTTTCTTTTCTAGAGGTTAAATGAGTTTCACTCGACACGTTATGGCTCTGTTTTGTCTGGCGTTCCTCGCAGCGCCGGATTTCTGCCAATCGCCGAACGCCGAACGCAAAGGAGTCGACATAACCGGGCAAGTCGAGTTACGCCAAGCGTCATCCGGGCACTACGCCGATGCGTCCGCGGTCGTAGTATGGCTCGTGCCAGCCGCTTCCCTGCAAAAGGTCTCGGTGGCCACGCAAAAAACTCACTATCGACTTCTGCAGCGGAATAAACGATTTGAGCCCAACTTACTGGTTATTCCCGTGGGCAGCGTTGTGGACTTTCCGAACGCAGACCCTTGGTTCCACAATGTTTTCTCGCTCTACCGCGGAAAGCGTTTCGACCTCGGCCTGTATCAAGCGGGTGCACAGAGGTCCGTAAAATTCGACCGTATCGGCCCTTCGTATCTGTTCTGCAATATTCACCCGGAAATGACGGGTGTGGTGCTAGTTGTGGATACGGACTTCTTCGGCATATCCGACAAGGCCGGGCGCTATTCGATCGCCGGTGTTCCCCCGGGCAGATACACAGTTCATGTCTGGTACGAGAACGCGACACCGGAAGCGCTGAAGAGTTTGCAACGATCCGTGACGATCGAAGGTGGAAGCTACTCGATCCCAACAATCTCTGTACCGGTTGCAAAGCAGCAGCAGGAGGAACATAAAAATAAATATGGTCAGGACTACGACCCCGATGCACTCAAGTTGGATTATTGAGATCCGAACGTTAGGAATACTCGTTTGTAGAAGTGGCAAAACCCAGGTTGACGGTTTCGTGCACTATTGCAATTCAAATCACGGGCAGCGTGAAAGAATCATATAAGGATGAAAAAAATGGATACAGTTTTGGTGGTGGAAGATAGCCGGGCAATGCAGAGGACTCTGCAGCGCCTCCTGGAAGCGGATTCTCTCAATGTAGAGATCGCGTCGGACGGAATCTCTGGCTTGGAGAGTTTCCGCAAGCAACTGCCGAGCGCGGTTCTCCTGGACCTGAAGCTTCCGGGCCTCTCCGGAAAGGAACTCTGTCGTGAGTTCAAGACGATTGCGGCATCCGTGCCGATTGTCGTGTTGAGTGCCAATGCGGAAGTGGAAGACAAAGTTCTCTTGTTGGAGCTCGGCGCCGATGACTATGTAACCAAGCCCTTCAGCCCGCGAGAACTCCTAGCGCGTGTTCGCCGCGCGATGCGGCGTGGAGCGGCCAAGAGCCAGCCCGTCTCTAACGTTCCGGCCAAAGCGGTGAGTCACGAAGTACTCACCTTCGGCGACGCGCGAATCGACTTCACCAGCATGGAGGCGGTACAGGCTGGCAAGCCCGTCACGCTGACCGCGCAGGAGTTCAAGCTCTTGAAATTTTTCGCCTCTTCTCCCGGGCGGGTTCTTACGCGCGACGAATTGCTCAACGAAGTGTGGGGTTATCAAAACTACCCGTCGACCCGCACGGTCGACAATCACATCCTGCGTCTTCGTCAGAAGCTCGAGCCCGATTCCGCCAATCCCCGCTATTTTCTGACCATTCACGGCGCGGGCTACAAGTTTGTCCCCGGCAACTCTAACGGCGGTGCACTCTCGCAATGATGGCTCGTGGAGGCGCCATGACGCATCTCCGCTTACGAACGCAGCTGTTTATCGCGACACTGCTCACCATTTGCGCGCTGACGGGCGGACTTCTGCTTATCATTCGGCATACCGTCAGCGTCGAAACCGACAAGCAGGTCCGCGAGGGCACGGAAACTTCCGTTCGTGCCTTCGAGGGCGTCCAGCGCCAACGCGAACGTCAACTTTCCAGCACCGCAGCGATGGTCGCCGACCTGCCCCCATTGAAGGGCATGATGACCACCGAGCATGCGCTCACGATCCAGGACGCCTCGACAACATTTTGGAAACTCGCCGGCAGCGACCTTTTCGTACTGGCCAAGCCGGATCGTCAGATCGTTGCTCTGCATATGACGAACCCCGGCTGGCCCCAGGAAGCTGCCGAGCGTGACTTGAAGCGCTCCGTCGACCAAGGCGACGACGCCTCCTGGTGGTACGACAATGGGCGTCTCTATTGGGTGTTTCTGCGCCCTATCACGGCGGGAACTGGAAGCGATTCTCAAGAGCTCGGACTGCTCGCACTCGGCTACCAGGTCAACTCCAGCGTCGCCGAGCAGCTAGCGCTCGTTGCCGCCAATCAAATCGCCCTCGCCACTGACAAAGATCTGATCGCATCGACCCTGCCCCCGGCCGACGAGGCCGAACTTCAGCGATTAATCCGCCGCGGTGATCCGCAGACGGCCCCGGGGTCCACCGAAATTGCCCTGGCCACCGACCACTACGCTTTCTCTTCCGTGCTGTTGCACGGCGCTCTGCCTTCTCCGGTGCGCTGCTATGTAATGATGCCGATGGCGCCCGTCGATTCGTTCATGCAGCACCTCACGCGCACGATTTATATCCTCGGTGCGTCGGCGGTCATTTTCGGCGCGCTTCTTTTCGGATTTGTCTCTCGCACCATCACCAAGCCGCTCGACAATCTCGTCGCCGGAGTTCGTGCACTCGCCGGAGGCGACTACACTTTTTCCATCACCCCGGAAGGCACCAGTGAAGTCGCCGAGCTGAGCACGGCTTTCGCAAAAATGCGAGGCGAACTCCTGGCCTCGCAACAACGCCAAATTGAAACGGAGAGAATCGCCGCGCTCGGCCGTGCCGCGAGTTCCCTCTCCCACGATCTGCGCCACTATCTGGCCGCCGTTGTTGCCAACGCCGAATTCTTGTATGAAGCAGACGAGCTCAAACTCGACAAGAGCGAAATCTACAAAGAAATCCAAACCGCCTCAACCCAGATGACCGATCTCATCGATTCCCTGCGCGAGCTCGCCTATCAGCGCACTGCTATCTCCCCCGAGCCCACCGACCTCGATCAAATCATTCGACGTGCCGTCGAAGCCGTCAAGGTTAGGCCGGAGTTCCGCCACCGAACGATCAGCGTGCTCACGCGCGATACCACCGATGGCATATTTGACCCCAAGAAGCTCGAACGCGCATTCTTCAATCTGGTGCTAAATGCGTGTGAAGCCACTCTCGATGGCGAGAGTAGAGTCATTATCGATGTCCAAGGTCGAAAGGATTCTTTCGAAGTGCGCGTGATCGATGAGGGTTGCGGGGTTCCCGAAAGCATCCGCGATACCGTGTTCGACCCGTTCGTAAGTTCCGGCAAGCCCAACGGAACAGGTCTGGGCCTGGCCATTGTCAGCAAGATCGTCCAGGACCACGGCGGCTCGGTCAGCATCGAGCGTACTTCGGAGACCGGAACCGCGGTCTTGGTCAAGCTTCCTCGCTCACCTCGGCCGGTGGCTTCTCATTCGGGTTCCACCGTAGCCTGACCGTCCTGTTCCGGAATGCGCCTCCATGTATAAATATCTTGGCTTCCCACTTTCAGACCCGCCAGCTTCAGGTGAAAAAATAGCTGATACTTGTGATTGATCAGGTGTTCGAGGTTCCCCAGAAGAACCGTCAACAACGTCTGCCCTTCTGGAACGAACAACGTCGGGATTCTCCTCGCAAGGTCATCGCCGCCGCAGCAATGGAAGCCTCGCTGAATCTGCGTCTTATATAGTTTGATTTTCTCCCACGTCTCGACGGGCGAACATGATTCGTTGATGGTTATCGCTCGGAGCTCCAGAAAATCAGCGAGCTCAACGGGAAATGCCCGGTAGAAAGCCGCGCAAAATCCCGACAAGCACACCGGCAGATGAGCTAAGACGTGACCGAGATCATTCGTCTCTCGCATTTTTGCAGGCAGCTCGGGACGCCATTCAAGCAAATCTCCCGGCACGAGCGAAACCAGGTGTTCGGTGCGCTCGATCGTCTCCATCACTTTTTCCGCCAACGAGCTCACCAGCGGGTCTCCTCCCATCGCTCTCTCCTTTGCTAGTAGGTTATTCATCGACCGCGACCGCGGTCTCACGCAACGCAACGCGCAGGCCGCCTCATTCAAGATTGTGATAGCACTCTTACCCTACATCATCGACTTTCCGCGGGGTCAACACAAAGATGACAGCCTGTTGACATCGCGTGGATTGACCCGCTCAAGGACCGGACGTAAGGTCGTACTGTCTCCGCGGGATATGCGCTTAGGCCGTAGCGGGAGCCGTGATCGCGCACTCCCAGTTGATTTGGACGCTGAATGAAACAAGCGAAGGACAACAGCTCGGCCCGCCATCTCAAGCTTTTCCTGCTCGTCGAAAACCGTCTCCTTCGTGAGGCGCTGGCAGGCATTGTCCGCAAGCAGCCGGATTTCTGTGTCGTAGGAGTCGACCGTTACGTGCCATCGATCGAAAAACAATTTGCCGAGTCCGGGTGCGACATCCTTGTCGCAGATCATGCCAGCGCAACGACTTTCCCCACGACTTTCGTCGCCGATTCGCTCGCCCTTGTTCCCAACATGAAGATCATCCTCTTGGGCATGGAGGATGATCCCGAAATCTTCCTGCAAGCAATCCGCGCGGGCGTATGTGGCTATCTGCTAGGTGACGCAAGCGCTGAAGAAACGCTCGCCGCCGTTCGCCGCGTCGCTCAAGGCGAGGCGGTGTGCCCTCCCCGACTCTGCCTTCACCTGTTTCAATTCGTGGCCCGAGAAGCCCAGAAGGGTTCACTGGTATTGAATCAGCGCGTCTGTGCAAAACTAGGCCTTACTCCCCGGCAACAGCAACTCGTCTCGTTCCTTGCCAGGGGTCTGACAAACAAAGAAATTGCTGTAAACCTGAATCTTTCCGAGTTCACTGTCAAGAATCATGTCCACCGAATCATGCGCCAATTAAACGCCGAGAGCCGCTACGCGGCGGTTCAAACCGTCTGCGAAGGCGGCTTCAGCGCGGACCTCCTGTCTTAGCGGCCCTTCCAAAGGATTATCGGCGGCACCGGAAGGACATTACTCAAAACGTCGCAATCCCAGAACCTCCAGCGCCGCGAGAAAAACAAACTCGGAACCATAAACAAGATAGCGTTTCCACAGCCGCAGGGGTTCCTGCAGCAATCGAAACATCCACTCGAGCCCCCGCTCCCGCATCCATACTGGCGCTTGCCTCTTTCGGAACGATAGAAAATCAAACGCAGCCCCCACTCCGAGGATCACCGGTACGCGCAATTGATCCCGATGCTGGTGCATCCACAGCTCCTGCTTTGGCGTGCCTAGCCCCACCCACAGCACGTCAGGCGCGGCTCGGTTGATATCCTCGACGATCGCTGCATCTTCTTTCACGGTAGTCGGGCGGAACGGCGGCGAGTACATGCCGGCAATCACGATACCGGGGCACGACTTCTTAAGGGATTGCGCTAGTTGTTCCGGCACACCTGGCGCGCCCCCTAACAAGTAATGGCGGTAACCTGCTGACGTTGTTTCCTGGCAAAATCGCAGCATCAGCTCAGGGCCATAGACGCGCCGCGGCAGATAGTATCCGCGGAATCGCCCAATCCAAACCACCGGCATTCCGTCCGGGACCACAAGGGCGGCATCTGTGACAGCTCGCCGGAATTCAACCTTGTGTCTGGCCTCCGTGATCCCATGCATCCCAGCGACAGCGATGTAGCGGCAACTCTGACGCAGCGAGATCCAGTGCCGCATCTGGAGAATCACCTCCGGAATCTGCACGGCGTTAAACGTAACGCCCAGGATCGAGAAGCGCTTTGGCGGCGTAACCCCTCGATCGACGCTCACCTCCTCCCTCGTTGTTGGGGGCATTGCGGCCGCAACGGCCGGCGCCGTCGATGAACAATTCTCCGCGTGAAGCGCCATCACGCACCACCGCTGGTGACTACGCTTAATTCAGCAGCCGGCGAACCAAACGCCCTACTCGCTACCAACGTTTCATACAAACTCACCAGCTGCACGTAATTCCGTTCGGCAGTGTACTTCCTCTCAAATTCCGCCCTGGCAGACACCCCCATCGCCTCCATCTTGGCCGGATGCGCCCACGCCCATTCCACCTTCGCAGCCAGGTCCACCTCATCTCCCGGTGCGAAGTGCAGCCCGGTGCGCATATGAGCGACCATCTCCGCGGTTGGGTCTTGACCAGTCGCGATCACCGGAATGCCGCACGCGAATGCTTCCACAATGACCAACGGAGCCTCAAACCAATAACTCGGACAGACCACGAAGCAAGCGCCTCGCATCCAGCGGAACACCTCTTCTCGCGAGGCGCTCCCAACGAGCCGCACGTCCGCCAAACCGCGCTCGGCAATCTCGGACGCAATTCCCTGACGCATGGGCCCATCGCCCAGGATGAACAACGGAATCTCGGGCTTCAGGCGTTTCCACGCCGCCAGCAAAACTCGAACACCTTTCTCCTCCGAGAGTCGTCCAACGAACAACCCGTATTGTCCAGACTGCTGTTTCTGCACAGGTCCTGGGTCCGGATGCACAAAGTTGGGCTTAACAGCGATGCGCTGTCGGGGTAATCCTCCGGACGCAAACTTCCCGCGCGCAAACTCGGAAAGCGCGATGTACGCGTCTACCTTTGTCTGCCAGGTTCGCAGCGCTCTGTGAGTCGTCAGCATGGCGGCCACCGCCGCGGATGCCGGCCGGCTACCACGGTAACAACCATGGGCCACTGCCCTCCACGCCACCGTCTTGCCCAGGCACGCCTCGCACACGCGTCCCTCTCGAAGTAACGTTGCGCCAGGGCACACCAATCGATAGTTGTGAAGCGTCTGCACTACGGGAACCCCTCGCCGGGCGCACGCGTAGTACGCGGAAGGAGAGATCAAGGGAAGCGTGTTGTGAAAGTGCGCGACTTCGGGTTTATGTCTTTCGATTAACTCATCTATGTCGTGGAAAGCCTTCGAGGCCCACACCGCATTGATCCCAACCGAGATCGTCTTCAGCAAGCCAGCGTTCGCGAGTTCGCTGTTATAACGCGAGCAATGGATGACGCTATGGCCGTTCCGCTCCAGGAGATCTGCCTCCGCTTCCGCCACGGCATCTTCTCCGCCGCGCTGCTGGTAACGTTCGTGAATGAGAAGAATGCGCATGCGTCACGATCCAGCCGGCAGGGCCGCGCTGCTAACATCAAACCCGCCGTCAGGAACCTCTTCATGAACCTCATCCCCCGCATTATCCCACCCACTGGCAGGCTCGCCCTTCCACGCGAATGTCATAGCCAGCAGGATGCCCACTCCTCCAGCCGACGCTGCGCTCGCGAGCATGTTTTCGATCGCGAGCCCGAGGACGATCGACGGCAACGCACCCGCAAATGCAAGTGCCGGACCGCCTCCCTCCGCGACTATCTTTTGTACGAAGCCCACGGTCGCGACGATTACAAAGGCAAGCAGGAGTCCGAATCCCGGAATACCCCACTCATACAGCGCCCGCAGAAATTCACTGTGAAGCACGCGATTGGCGTCGATGCCCTCGCGATCGTAGTGGTCAGGATCGTGATTCAACATCAAAGCGGCGCCGCTGCTGGTCCCGGAACCAAGGAACAACTCCAGCCCAGTCCTCTTTTCCAGGTGCTCAAGGACGTCCTCGTAGATGCCAAGTCGCCACGCGAACGTTCCGACGTCTTCGACGGTCGCGTCGTCCTCCGACACTGCGCCGACCAGTTCATCGATTCGGTTATAGGGAAAGTAGGCTACGAGGATCCCGATCGCCGCCGCGGCAATCCCCAGCGTCAGCAGCATTTTTCGAAGGTTCGGCCGCCATCTCAAAGATCCATGTCTTCCAGACGCGAGTTGAAAGCATCCAATAACGGCAAGCGCGACCATGCTGACAAACACGTAGCGGCTGCCAGACAATACAATGGCGGCCATCAGACCACCACACGTCGCGTAGTGAAACCACCCTCGCTCTCCGGAAAACATCAGGATCGCCAACACCGCCACAAGAAATGCCGCAAAATATTGAGGCGCCGAAAAAGATGTAAAACGCTCTTCGACTCCGCCCCACTCATCGCCGAGGACGAAGGTTTGCAGGACCGCTAGCGCGATGACAGACCAGGCCACCAGCCTTACCAAGCCGATGTCCAGCCAGCGCTCCCACCATGCGCTGCAGAAAACCAGGTACAGCACAAAATAGGCGACCAGGTAAGCCACCATCTTGATCGCCGCCAGGGGAAAACCACCCCAGAATCCCGCAATCGACGCATAAACGATGAGTCCCAGCCAAATCTTCTGCGGCAAGTTCCATGGCATGTCTTTCAGCGGCGCGAAACCCGTGCGCAACAGAAGCAAGGCAGGCAGGCCCACAATCCGGATCGTGTTCTCAAACCCAACCGTAGTCGCGGAATTGAACGTCAAGGACGTAATGTCCATATGCGCGGCCAGAATGAAACAGAACAACGACCATCGCATCGGCAGCAAAAACACTCCCGCCGCGAACACCCAGAACAGCGCTCGAGCCACCAGCAGCGCTTCATCCGGCATGGGACCCGGCCTCCGCGTACAATCTCGACCAGCCCGCCACAAATTCAGGGACGCCGTAACGTTTCACATCGATCTGTGCGCGCTTTCCCATGCTTCTTCTCGCCTCGATCGGCATCCCGGCGAATCGCGCAATGCAATCCGAGGCTCCGGACGCGTTGCGTTGCATCAATAACCCGTTCTCGCCATCGCACAGAAATTCCTCCACGCCGTTCAACGGGGTAACCAGGAGAGGCAGTCCTGCTGCTGCAGCCTCGAGTGCTACGAGCGGAAACACCTCGTAGTGAGAAGGGAGCGCAAGCGCGTCAGCTGTCCACAGATAAGGTCGGACGTCCTTTTGCGTTCTGATGAATTTTACGTCTCCGTTCAACCCAATCTTGTTCGCGCGTTCGCGGTACGCAGCGATACCTCCGCTTGATCCGCCCACTACGATCGCTTTCACTTTCGAATTGTTTGTGGCTCGAAGCGCCTCTAACAACAGCGGCAGCCCTTTGCGTTCGAAGTGCCCGAGGGCCACAAAGGCCAACACGATGTCCTCGCACTTCCAGCCCAGACTTTGCCGGAACGCGCACCGATCGAAACCTGCGGGTGGCCGAAGACTCTCAAGATCGACAGGATTTGCCAACACGCGGATTTTGCTGCTTGCCTGCGGATAGGCGCTCGTAAGCTCCCGGCGCAAGCCGTGTGAAGGCGCAACAATCCGCGTGACTCGCCGGTACACCCAAGGCTCGAACAGCGCGCGCAATCGATGATCCAACCACCGCAGAGCGCCTCGCAGGCCGCCGGCGCCAATTCCCTTCCAATACCGCTCGAGAAATGCCTTATGGCAGAAATGTGAATAGGCGATATCCCCAAACAGCAGATTGCTCTCGATCACCTGCACGACGTCGAAGCGCATTCGATGGCGAAGGCGATGCCACCCGTAGCAGAGAGGAGCGAATAGATGGAACACGATGTAGAGCAACACCATGGGCCGCCGGGGAGCCGGAACCCGCACCCAGCGAATTCTTTCCGGCCGCGGGTTTTCGAATCGCGTCGAAAAAACCGTGAACTCGTGCTGCTCGCAAAGAGCTGCGAGAATAGCAAGGTTGCACTTCCCGATCGCGTTGTCACACGTCACGATGTAGTCGAACAGTGCGATTCTCATGACGCCAGTTCTCTGGACCCTTTGCGAAGCGCACACAGCCGATCGATGTTGTAGAATGCGGTCTCGTTGAGCCCTCGGTCGACGCAAAACTTGATCCAGCCATGATTTGCGTCGTCCGAAATAAGCACGCCTCGCGGACTCAGCGTCGGCCATACAGCCTCGTATTCCCAATACATGTGGTCGGGCGTATGCAGATCGTCGTGAAAAAAGATGTCGACGTACGGAAGCTCGTTCAGCAGCGAAGGGAGCGCCGTGCGCACGTCTTGAAGGATCAATCGGTGGCGGTCTCCGAGAGCGTGCTTTATCTCATCGGGGATTGCCCAACCTACCCCATGCTCGTGCCACGCATACATGGAACCATCGGCCAGCGTCCCCTGGCCAACCACTTCCGGCGGTAGTTCGACGGAAAACAACTTGCCCCTGCCATTCTCAATCAGCGCCGCACCGAAGAATGACGTCGATACGCCTGCAGCAACTCCCGTCTCAATGACATAATCCGGCTTAAGCGCCCGCACGAACCCGTAGAGAATCCTTCCGTCATCAAGGCTAATCCCGCCTTGCCCCTGATTTGCGTTTTGTACCACCGAAATCACGCTCTCCAATCGCGAACGCCATTTGGAAAATCCCAGAAATGCGAGGTCAACATCAATTCCCAACCCCTGAAGAAATTTCAGAGGGCTGGCCTGACGAAATCTTCGGAAGACCCATTTCGCATACGCGTAGCGCAACGCCGCTATCGGCCTTCGCCGATAGTGCGAAGCCTGTGACACCTCATGCGCGAATCTGGTCAAGCCCATCAGTCGAATCCTTCACCTCTACCGACGCCGTCCGCTAGTCGCCACCATCCCGAATAGCACACAGCAACACGTGAAACGAGGTCAGCAAGGGATGAAATACGCTCTTCGTCTTGACCTCATCCGTCGGAATCACAATCACTCGGTCGGCCCACTCCGATAACACCTGCATCGAGTCGAACACGCTGTACGAGTACGCCAACCCGTCGCCCTCCGAAAAGCGGTAGCCCTTGCCCAAAGTCTTCAAGCGATAAGCCGCTCGGAAGATTCCTGTCTTGCACAGCAGCAACTTCGCCCAACGTGCAAACGTGCTCCCATGGGCGAATCGATTCTCGTCCGACAAAAAAATAGCCTTACGCGAAACCCGCATCATCTCCCGCACAATTTGGTTGGGTTCCTTCACGTGATGCAGAATTCCGCACTCGAACACCGCGTCGAAAGTCTGGTCCGCAAAGGGCAGAGCCTCGCCCGCCCCCTTCATAATCAAGCCCGGAGGCACGGAATTCACTTGGACTGCCTGATCAATCAGCGCGGCAACGGGCTCGATTCCCTGCACCAAAACTCCAGGTCTCCTATCCAGGAAATACTTCACGCCTCTACCGGTTCCACATCCAACATCCAAAACGCTCGATATCCTTAAAACATCGAAGAATCCGCCGATATGCCGCAAAGCAACGTAGTGTTCGTCTCCATCACGCACGTGCGAAGCGTCGTACAGATGCGCCGTGCGCTCGTAGTATTCCCGTTGAATTGCCTCCGTGGTTCTCATCGAGCCGCTCCGCGGCCGCTAATTTCAGGTCTGATTTCCAACACTGGCGCCGCACGAAACGCCCACCAATTCACGCCCATATACACGACAAAGCCAGTCACCATACTCGCGGCCGCGCCCGCAAGCCCCCACCAATGAATAAAGCCCACCGCCGAAACAACCGCGATCGGCGCAGCAATCGCGTTCGCCAGCAAATCCAAATGAGGTCTCTGCGATGCTCGCAAAGCTAATGAGAAACCCATCGTCAAGCCATTGACCGCGGGAACCAGCGAAAGTATGGGCATGAGCCACGCGTACCCCGCGTACTTGCCCGCGAACAAAATATGCTCCGCCCGCTCCGCAACCATCCACAACATCACCGAAAAACAGATCCCCGCTCCGCACAACACGCCGCTCAAAATCATCGCTCTGTGCCGTATACGACTTGCCAGCCCGCGCCCAAAGTCGTAAGAAAATCCCGGCAGCACCAGCAGGCCCGCAGCTGTGACGACCTGCGTCATCGCCGACGCCGGCAACATCATCGCTCGCAATATTCCTGCCGCTCCCAACCCCAGAAATGCTGCCGCCAAAAACATCTGTACTTGCCCCGACACCGAATACAAAATCGTGCTGCCGACCAACCACCGTCCGTACGCCCAGTTCTCTCTCAACGCTGAAGCCCACGCCGTCCGCTCGTCGGAAACCCCAGCCGGATGTAACGTGCCTACGCCGACCTCTCGAAAAACTAAGCACGAACCCACAAAGCTCGCCGCTCCCACAAGTACAAACACCGAAAACGGGCTGACGTGCTCAAAATGGCGAAGCATATACAAGCCAACAAGCGCCAACACAAGACAACATCCACTGCCGAGTGTCGCTGTAAACGGCCGCTGCCTCACGTAACACATCCGTCGCGCGAGAAACAGGGACAGCAAAAACGGAAGCGCCAACCCGCTGCCCGCAATCGCTCCGGCCAGCGGGCTCGCGGGCTCAACAAGCCACACAGCCACCGCAACACAAGCCACTCCAGCGGAGCAAATACCCACCAACACCCCGTGTAAGACCAACTGCGCACGGAAATACTCCTGCAGCCGAGCCGCATGCCGCGACGGACCAATCACGCTCATTGGCTCCAGCACCATCACGTTGTGCAGTCCGCTCACAAACAGATACCCCGCAAACGCAATCGCGTACGCTCCGTACACTTCCGGCGCCAGCCATCGTGCCAATAGAAACGTCACGCAAAAACCAGTGAGCGCCGTCAATCCCTGATCCACCAAAGACCACGCCGACTTCACTCCCAAAGCGCGCAACCTGCCCGGCGCAAACAGATCAGCAGTAGACCTATCAGCGGTCGCCAAGCGAGTTGCCGTTTCTCGAATTTCTGGAACCGCAGATGCCGGCACCGCACTCATCGCCGCGTCCTCAATGCCCTTCCGCCCGCAGCACCACCGGCAGAGTCTTCAACAAAATCTTGAAATCCAGCGCCAGGCTCCACCTCTCGATGTATTCCAGATCCAGCGCCATATTTGTTTCGAACGAGGGATCACGCCGCGCGGTCACTTGCCACAATCCCGTCACGCCTGGCTTGACATCCAACCGCCGCAAATCCTCCGCCCGGTAAAGCTCGACATCGTCCAACGGGTGCGGCCGAGGCCCGACCAAACTCATATCTCCTCGAATGACGTTGATGAATTGCGGCAACTCATCAACGCTGAATCTCCGCAGCCAAAACCCGCTCTGAGTAATCCGCGGATCCTTCTCCATTTTGAAAAAAGGTCCATTCCGCTCGTTTGACCGTCGCAATTCCTCTTTCGCCAGATCCGCACCCGCCACCATCGTCCGCAACTTGTAGCAGCGAAACTTCTTTCCCTTCCTTCCGATGCGCAACGCCGAATAAAACACCGGCCCCGGCGAATCCAACACAATCCAAAGAGCTGCGAGCCCCATAATCGGCAAACTTAGCCCAAAGCCCACAATTCCAAGCAACACATCCAGCACCCGCTTCGCCGCCAAGCCGAACGCTGGAATCGGCTGCCCGTGCAGTTCCAGCACCGGAAATCCTCCGATCGCATGCATCGGCGCATGCCATCCCAATCCGTCATACAAGTCCGGCACCACGTTCATGTCCAATCGCAAACGCCGCGCCTCCACGAAAATCTCCTTCACCACTTCGCGGTCGGCCGGCAACGCCACAAACACCTGATCGACAAATTGCTCCAACGCCACGCGCCGAAAATCGTTCAGCGAACCCAACACCCGCGCGTCACCGTTCTGGTGCGGATCCACAAATCCGCACACGGAGTACCCAAGGTGCCCGTTTGCCTCTAACCATGCCGCGAGCGCCCGGCCGGTCGGCCCAGCGCCCACAATCAACACGCGCGAAGAGCATTCGCCTCGACTCACTCGCCGCAAAACGTACCAGCGCTTCGCGTATCGCCATCCCGCCAGCGTGAACACGTTTAACACTCCGGCGCAAGCCACGGTAACGCGCGAAATTTCCCTATTCCCCGAAGCGAATACAAACATCACAAATAGGGCCGTCGCCAATCCAACCGCTTTCAACACCGTCGTGCTTTCTCCGATTGCCGACACTTCCTTCGGAGTCCGATACAAATGCTGGCTCTTGCACGCCAGCACGATCAGTGCCGCATAGAGCGCCAGGAAACCTGGATACGCGGGGGACAACATGTGCGCAACAAATCCCCCAGCGGGCGCGACGGAAAATCCGCGCTCCACGTGAAAATCAAAACTCAGCCAATACACCAGCACGCCGCCCAGCCATACCATCGCAACATCAATCGCCACGTAGACGATCTGCCGGACCAGCCCAACCCGCAGCCGTCCGGACGAGCCTCGCGCGATTTCCTCACCCGCTACGAATCCACCGCTGAATTCCTTCGGCGCCGCAAAATCTCGTGCCGCGGTGGAATGCGCCTGTCGAGCCGCCGTTCCGTTCATCCCCGAAGATCCCGTTCTATGTTGACTACCGTCCGCGCTTCGATTCCGGTCATAGCAAGGTTTGCGTGACACCCGAAGCCACATCACGCTTCCCCTCCACTGCTTGCGGCGCCCCGCGCCAATTTTTCGGGCCCCAACGACGTGCCACGGCACTCCGCGCAGCCGACCCAACCGCCGCAAATCGCCGCGCGGTTATAGCCACAGATATGGCCATTTCCTCTGCCAGCAATCGCCCAGGATCCGTCGGATCGATCTCCGTCCATCTCTTCCGCAGCAAAATCCACGCCGCCGTTCCGCAAAGCGCCAAAAAGGTCCCGCACCAGGTAAGCGCCACACGATGTGGCGAAGACTTCACCGTTGGCACCACCGCGCTATCCAAAACCTTCACGCTCGGAATCTCTTTCGCTTCCTGCACTTTCGCCAACTCGTACTGCTGCGTCAGAAGTTCGTACACTGTCTCTTCAATTTTCGTCCGCCGAAAAAGATCCGCGTACGTCACACCCAGCAGCGGTAGTTTTCGTATCGATGGATAGAGCGAGTTATCGCTTCGAACCTCAGCGGGCGAAGAGCTGCCACCCAGCTTTTGCAGCTGTTCCCGCAGCTCCCCGATGCGCGCCTGCAGCGCCTTCACCCGCACGTTGTTGACGGTATAAATTTTCTCAAGCCCGCTCGCTTCCGCCTCCGCCGCGATCAACTGCCCCTGCAACACCGCCGCAGCCTCCACCATCGCCTTCCCCTGCGCGGGAATATCAATCGCCGTGTTCTTGCTCGCAAATTCGCTGAATTGGGTGGCGGCATTGTCCAGATCGCTCTTCACCGTCTTCAACCGGTCTTCCAGAAAAATGCGCTCCCGCCGCGCAGACGAAGTGCTGAGTTGCGACACCAAGCGGTCCAGTTCACCCACGTAGGCCTGTGCCATCGCTGCCGCCCGGCGCGGATCGCGACTTGTCACCGTGATCGTGATCACGCCGCTTTTCCGGTCTTCGCTGATCTTCGTATGCGCCTCCAGCTGCTTTCGCGTGTACTCGATCTTCGTGGTGCGGTATTCGCGACTCAGCTGAAACTCATCGATCAATCGGTCAGCAACGGTTCGGCTCTCCAAAATCTCCACGAACACGGGCCCGTTTCCCTTTACCCCCAGCAGATCGCCCGCAAGCCCCCCCAGCATTCCGGCTCCGCGCGTCGCCAAAGCTGCCATCAACGCCGCCCCGCTGCCGGAGCCTGTTTCAGGCGGCATCAATTTCGCCGTCGCTTCGTACCCCTTAGGCAAAAGCAGCACCACCACCAGGCTCACAACGAAGCCCCAAACAAGCGACCACCCCAGCGTCCGGCGGCTCTCCCAAAGAATCCGCGCGCGCGCAATCCGTTCCTCCCGCACTCGCTGAGAGTTCACCACATTCACCTTTCGCGGATTGCCATTCCCCGACACGTGCTGTTCCGGCGCGCGAATCACGTCGTTGCCATTGACGTTCACAGTCATTCACAGACCTGCTTGACGACGATGTGAAATCCCATCAGCAAGAATCGAACTCCTTCTTCTCGTCGCAACACGGCTTTTCCTTTCACGCTGCATCCATCGTCACAGCCTCACGGCTTGAAGTACGCGACCGCGAACGCCACCGAGGACGCCACCTGGGCCGCCTGGAAAATCGTCGACCAGTTTCGGCCACCCACACTTAGCGCCTTCTCCGGAACCACGACGGAATCTCCCGGCTTCAGCGCCGCGTCCATCGGATCTCCGCTCCACGGTCCGGGATTGTTTTTCGACCCAATCACCGACCCGTCCGCCCGTATCACAAACGCGGCTTTCTTGTCGGCCAGTTGTGTCAATCCCCCCGCCTGACTCAGGTACCACTTGGCGCTTCGTCCCGCCTTGTATCCGATCGCTGTCGGGTTAAATACCTGTCCGGTAACCGCCACGTAGTCCGCCTTCTTGGGAATCAACAAAACGTCCCCGTCCCGTATCGGCACATCTGCTTCGGTATTCCTCCACGCTTTCACTTCCGGCTGTATGTGGATCACCACTCGTCCAATCGGCTGGTTTTCCTGCAATTGATTGAGCGCCGTCTGTGTCTGCGCCAGTGCCGTCAGCTTCCCGTTCTTTTCATCCGCGGTGTTCTCTGGCAGCGCTCTTAAGTTGGCCTGCTCGAATTTCATCCGCTCCACCAACTCGCTGCGCGATTTCATTTCGAGGTCGCGCACTTCTCGCCTCATCAACACCGCTCCATAGGGATACGCCTGCGGACTAAATCCTCCGGCGCGCGCTAGCAAAGAGCTCAGCCGTTCGCCCGGCTTGATGCCGTACGAACCGGCGTGTTCGACTTCACCTTTGACCGTTGCTGACGCCGCGAGATCATTCCATCCAGGATTCTGTCGAATCGTCAGGACGTCGCCGTCGCGCAACGCCACGTTCGCGGGCTCGTCCCCGGTCAGCGCCGCCGACAGTTCCACCGTCTGGCTCTGTGTAGCCGCGTGCTGTTTGTCACCCGCCGCGTAGCTCGTCAGGTCTGCTCTCGAACTATCCGCACTGCGTTTCAATCCCCCGGCGACGCCGATCAAATCCTCAACGTGCATGTTGCTCGTTAGCGGATATCGCCCCGGTTTCGCCACTTCTCCCTTGATGTACACCGTCGCCGGCTCGACCCTCGCTGCACTCCGATGAATCATCAATCGGTCGCGCGGTTGCAGAATCAAGTTATCGGCCGGATTCCCCGCCAGCGCCGCGTTCAGATTCACACTCACGATCTTCATCGTTCCGTCGGCTTGCGTTCGGAACAACTGCGCCGCATCCAAAGCCGCGTCCGGCGAGACTCCACCTGCGAGATAAATCGCATCCCGCACATGCGCCTGCCCGGACGTCCGGTACTTCCCCGGCGCGCGCACTTCTCCGCCTACCCACACCGTTGGCGCTTGTTCGAAATCGTATCGGCTGAAAATTCGCACCGTGTCCAGAGCCTGCAACTTGGGACTTTCCGCAGGATTGGCCAGCGCCGCCGCAAGATCGAAGCTCTCGACGCTTGGCCGGAAATCCGGCGCGTTCAATCGCACGATCTCCGCGTAATGCCCCGCCGGCTCAGGCAACAAGTCGCCATACGACGCCACAACATCTGTGAGTTTCATTCCGTCGCGATACGAATAACGACCCGGCCGCTGCACGTGTCCCTGCAGATAAATCGCGCTCTCGTTGTAAGCCGCGATCGGGAAAATATGAATTTCGTCCCCATCCTCGATCTTCACCGCGCTGAGCTCTTTTTCGATTGCCGCCGGATCCCCGCTGGGAGAAATCTCAATCGTCTGCATCGTTCGCTTCTCATGCGCTTGCAAGCGCTGCAATTCGATGTGCTGCAGCGCCGCCGCGGGCAAAATACCGCCCGCCAGGTTGATCGCATCGGCAAGCGAGGACTCCTCATGTAACTCGTAGATCGCCGGACGTCGCACCATCCCGCTCACGGTCACCTGCGCGCCCACCGTTGGCACCATCAGCGAGTCGCCGTTCTCCAGTCGTTTCGCGTCCGACCCCACTCCTCGTAGCAATAAGTCGTACGCGTCCACTTCCTCAATCAGTTGTTTTCCCCGGTAATGCTTCAAAGCACGCAACGATCCGCGCTGCGTTACGCCGCCCGCGGCAAACAACGCATTCAACGGCGTCGAAAGCGAACTGATGTCGTACGCCCCCGGCTCCGCCACCTCTCCCACCACATACACGCGAACGGTCCGCAACCTCGATAGAGAAACATCCGCCGAAGCGTCCTGATACTGCGAGCGCAGCGCCTGCTGCACCGCCTGCTGCACATCTCCCAGCGTCCGTCCGCTCACCAACAACGGCCCGGCCTCTGGCAACGCAATGCGCCCTTCGCGATCCACAGTCCGCGTGAATCGCTGAGAGAATCCACCCCACAGATCAATCGCCAGCCCGTCGCCCGGCCCCACCACGTAATCCGGCCCCACCGGCAGGTCCATCGGAATCGCATCAAGGTCGCGCGTCCCGTTGCGAAACATCTCCAATCCAAAGCGGTCGAGATTCCGTTCGCGAGGCGAAGCCTGCACATACAAGTCGTAAAGAGACGGAACATCCGAATACGGATTCAACTTCCGCTCCATCACCACCGGCGCCAGATCCGTCGTATCCGTTCCACCTCGGCTTCCGGGCAGCCTCACGATGTTCTTGGTATCTTTGCCGGTCGCGACCCCGCCGCGCGCCGTGTCTACGCCCGGCGAGGGAAACAAATCGAGCAGCGGATTGCGCCCGTTGCCGCCGCCATTCATCTCCGGCCTCGTCGTGAGCCCAATACCATTGCCATCCTGCGGTCGCTTCATCGGGTTAGAAGCCAGACTGAAACTCGCATCAGCTCCCGGTGATAGCGGCGCGCCTCCATCCTCACCGCCCGACGCGGCACGCAACGTCCGCGCAAGATCGGCGGGCGACACCGTTCCCGGCGACATCAAGTCCGGCAACACCGGTAAGGTTGAGTCCGTATCTGGCGCCGCTTGGTGGCGCGGTGTTCGCGACTTCGAGCGGCCTGCCGGAGCCTCGTCACAGTCTGCGTCGCGCCGCGGATCGCACGAAGATGTCCGTTCCACTTTCTCTTCAGAACGCGGCTGCAGTGACTGCGTATCCTCCTGCCCTTCGATTTGCACCAATCGCCGCGCCCGCTCTTTCAGAATCAGGTCCTGCTCCTTCGCCGCGTCGGAATCCGGATTCACACTGGGCAGCAGATAGCCGTATCGCTGTACCAACCGCGTCGCCACCGAACGAAATGCCACATCCTGATCCAGCCGCTCAAAAATCCCCTGATCGCTGACCGCCGAATCCTCCACCACCTGCCCGTTATCGCCCGCCTCTTTCGCCACCCACCTCTTCAACTCCACGAGCAGCCCCTGATCCTTGATCAGCACGGCCTTGATCTGCACCGCCGACGCTGCCACGCGCTCCAAATTTTCCTTTACCAGATCGGAGCTTTCCGCCGGACGCCTCTGCTCGGATGTTTCCCGGTCACGCGTATTAGGCCGGCCGCTGTCCTGCGCCAACACCGGTACGCCGTGCAATAACACGCAAAGAAGCCCGGCGACCATCGAGACGCGCAACGTCCCTGTAGGGCCGCAGCACGCTGCGCCCCAACGCGCCAGCGCTGTCACCCCTTCTCGTATCCGGCTATACCGCATCACGCCACTCCTCCCGCTCCCGCGATATTTCGCATCACGCCCAGGATTCCCTCCTGCGATGGCTCAATGTCACTGCAGTGAATGTCGAGCTGCAGCGACGCCCAATAGCACACGCTTCGATTGTGTTCGGTAGCCACAGCGACAATCCGCATGTCCGGATGCGCGCGCAGCACCGTGTCGCAAATCTTCGGACGCTGGCCGAGTTCATCCAGTGAGATCACCAGCAAATCCGGCGCAGTCCTTTTCACGGACGCGGGAATCTCTGCTTCGCTGGATACTTCCCCCACAATTTCTATGTCCGGGCGGTCCGCAAGCGTAGCCAGCAACAACTCGCGCATCACCCGCGGTCGGTTCGCCACAAGAATGCGAATGACCTTGTCCATTCCCGTCTCCTGAAATCTGTTGTAAGTATTCGAGAACGCGAAGGAATCAACAGGCCCAAAAACGCACCGCAGGCAGGACTAACAAAGAACTAAGGGCACCGACCAAAAACGTAGCGTCCTTTGACACCAACTTGACAAGCCGCTGACACGCCCGCTCTTGGATCACACTGCGCAACGAGGCGCTTCGAACACCCGCACGATGTTCGAACGATCGCTTGCTGTAGGGGCGCAGCCGTGCTGCGCCCCAGCTTGCCAAGGCTTAAGCAGCTAGAGATCCGCCAGAAGCAGAAATCGAAAGAGAGAAGCAAGAAGGGAAAAATTCAGAGGAGAGCTATCTAAGAGAGAAGTGCGTAGAAAGAGAAAGCAAACACAACCAAGAAACTTTGGAGGCGCGAGGCGGAATCGAACCGCCGATAAAGGTTTTGCAGACCTTTGCCTTACCACTTGGCGACCGCGCCACCGTACCGGAAAGAATCAAGCCCACAAGCTCTGGCGCTCGCGATCCGATTCTTTCCGGGCAAAATCGTAAAAACCTGTGTAGGCGCCGGGCTTTAGCCCGGCACTTCCACGAGAAACGCTTCAAGCGTGCACTACAATGCCCGAATCAATTCGTTCCATTCGCCCGATCAACGCGCTCCTGCCGCCAACGAGCCTGAAGCTGAAGCCGTCTCGTTTGTGACCGGAGCGCCGATTAGATTACCCCATTCCGTCCATGAACCGTCGTAGTTCTTCACGTTGTCGTAGCCGAGAAGGTACTTCAGCACGAACCAGGTGTGCGAACTTCGCTCGCCGATACGGCAGTAGGCGATCGTCTCGTCGGCTCCGCTCACCCCCTTGGCGCCGTAAAGGCTTGCCAACGCATCGGCCGACTTGAACGTCCCATCCTCATTGGCCGCTTGGGCCCACGGAACATTCGCCGCGCCGGGAATATGACCCGCGCGCTGCGCCGTCTCGGTCATTCCTGGAGGGGCAATGATTTTCCCGCTGAACTCGTCCACCGAACGCACATCCACGAGATGTCCAGGCTTCTTCTTTTCCACGATCGCCAGCACTTCCTCGCGCCGAGCGCGAATCGACTCATCCGCTTCCCCTGCGCGATACGTCGTGGCGGTCACTTTTGTCGCTTCGGTCGTAATCGGGCGCTTTTCCTCCAGCCACTTCTTGCGTCCGCCGTTGACCAGCTTCACATCCTTGTGCCCGTGATATTTCAACTGCCAGAGCGCATACGCCGCGAACCAGTTATTGTTGTCGCCGTATAGCAAAATGGTTGTGTCATTCGAGATTCCCGACTTGCTCAGCAAAGCCTCCAGTGCAGCCTTGTCAATCAGGTCGCGGCGGATGTTGTCCTGCAGCTGAGTCTGCCAGTTCCAACCCACCGCGCCGGGAATGTGTCCCTGATCGTAGGCGCTGGTGTCGACATCAACTTCCACTAAGCGAGTATTCGGCGCATTCAGGTTCTTTGCGACCCATTCGGTGGAAACCAGAACTTCGGGATGTTTATACTCAGCCATTTTTCGATCTCCTCTTTCACTGTGTAAATTCGCGTTTGAAATTCTTTACACCAAAAACCCTGAACACAAAAACAAAAAACCCACCGGCCACTTTCGTTCTGGCGGTGGGATCAGAAATCCGAGGCTAAACTTGCGTTACTAGATGCCCAGCCTCCCCGCGCCAGAAAACGCACAAGTACAGCAGAGACAGCAACAAGCTGTCGCGCGGAAAGTCGTCTGGGGGTTGCTCAACATTTTTCAAGCATACACGCGAACTGAATGCCGCGCAATGGTACTTGCGGCCAGTGTTTTCGCATCAATCCGCTCGTCGCTCGGCCGTCAGATATGCACGACCCGGAGAAACCGCGTATCTGCAACGAGGCTGCGCTTGACTGGCTC
>Ga0210399_10000107_pt1 | contig 62823 bp, 58 predicted proteins | sample IncBWC14MmetaG_FD_150865 | JGI IMG/M metagenome (GOLD analysis project Ga0210399, IMG submission 150865) | Forest soil microbial communities from Barre Woods Harvard Forest LTER site, Petersham, Massachusetts, United States - Inc-BW-C-14-M | ecosystem: Environmental > Terrestrial > Soil >...
GTGGAAGCAACATACCAACGAACAACGTTTCCCTTGTCATCGAGCACCGGGTTGGAACGAGCCAGAAACCAGCGGTAACTTCCATCGAACTTACGCAACCGCAACTCCAACTCGTACGAAGACCCTGTAGAGACAGCACGGTCAAAATAATCTAGGTCCCGCGGTCGATCATCTGGATGAACGAACGCACCGGGATGAGGCGTCTGCCGCCACTCTTCAAGACTAAGGCCCAGGTAATCAAGTGCGATGCGGTTGATATGAAGACGTTCGCGGTTGGGTCCGAAGACAGAAATGAGTTGTGGCGCGAAGTCCAGCATCTGCCCGAGCTCTGCTTCCTGCTTCCGGATCCTTTCTTCGGCAGCCTTGCGCTCGGTGATATCCGTCACCGCCCCGACAAACTCAAGGTTGCCCGCCTTGCCTTTCATTGCGCGAGCCACGACGTGAACATACTTGACCGAGTCGTCGGGCAACAAGAGCCGATATTCCAGATTGCAATCCTTCTCTTGACTCGTTGCATGACTTATTTGCGCTTGAACCATAGCCTTGTCGTCCGGATGAATTCGCTTAAGGAGCGCTTCCACGGCGGGTTTGGCGTCACGGTTGTATCCAAAGATGCGAAAGGTCTCTTCTGACCAAAGCATTTCGCCCGATGAGGGCTTGCACCCGAAGCTGCCTGTGTGACTAAGCTTTTGGGCTTCGGCGAGATAAGCTTCGCTTCGCCGGATAGCTTCTTCGGCCACTTTACGCTCCGTGATATCCATAATCGCGCCGACAGATTCCTCGTTGCCGTCCCCTTCCCTTAAGCCATGCGCAAGATTAAGAATGTGTTTTATTGAACCATCCGGCATCAGCAACCGATGTTCAAAGTTAAAGTCGCTTCCCGCCTGGCCTGCCCGCTCAAGAACGCTCTTGAGCAGTTGCACATCGTCAGGATGGACTCGCTGCAGAATTAAATCGGGTGTCGGTTCCGTCCCGGGAGCGTACCCGTAGATCCGAGCCGCTTCCTCGGACCAGAATATCCGCTTGGTACTTACTTCCATTCCGACACTACCGGTGCGACTGAGTCTCTGCGCATCTGCTAAATGCACCTTGCTCCGCCGTAGTTCGAGTTCGGTCAGCTTCCGCGTGGTGACATCCATTACCGCGCCAATGACCTCGATGCTGCCGGTTTCACCGCTCTCCGCCTTTCCTACAACGTGTAGATATTTGATTTTCCCGTCTGGCATCAGCAGGCGACACTCGAGGTCAATTCCTTCTGCCCTGGCAGCAGCGGCCATTGCCATTTCCACCGAAGGCATATCCTGCGGATGAACCCGCTCCAAAATCATTGGCATTGAAACTTTCGAGGAAGGGGCGAATTCAAAAATACGGAAAGTCTCGTCGGACCAGAATATCTCCCCGCTTGAAACGCGCCAGCCAAAGCTCCCTGTATGACTGAGCCTCTGTGCCTCGGCAAGATATGACTCTCGACGTCGGAGTTCCCGAGTGAGAAGCCCGTGGTCCGTAACGTTCATCCCTGTCTCAAGGAACTTCGACGTTTCCGAATTCCCGCAGATGGACCTGCGATTTGAAGCAACGAACTGAATCATCTCTTGTCGGACCGACCGGATTAGAGCCTCGGTCTTGTCTCTCCGGGCTCAGCGCTTTCCTGCCTATGGTCCGCTCGACGGCACTTTGACTCTTTTCCAATTCGGCGGTAAATACATCTGGGTATTATTTCGCGGTTATTTTGTATTATCTATTTGCAGATGAATGAGTTAGAAGGTGGTATTGACCCGAACCGCCAGGGGAGTTTAGCCGCAGCACCGTGAATAACTCGACCAATCTGTCCGAGCTAGTCCGATTTGGAACATTTGAGCTCAACGTCCAAACCGGTGAACTTGTCTCGATCGGAACGGCGGCCGTGGAAGCCGGGTCCGCAAAGGTCCTGCTCCGCGAGCAGCCCTTCCAGATTCTGCGAATCCTGGTGGAGCGCCAGGGCAACATTGTTACCCGCCAGGAAATACGCCAGATTCTTTGGCCGGACGATACCGTCGTGGAATTCGATCGAAGCATTAATGTTGCAATGGCGATCCTGCGCAAGGCGCTCGCAGACGATGCCGACCATCCCAAGTACATTGAAACCCTGGCGCGGCGCGGATACCGGCTGGTCGCGCCAGTCGAATGGCAACTAAGTTCGACAGCCGCTCAGGACTTACTCGAACCGCAAGCCGATACGCTACCCCGGATCGAAGGCCAAATTAGTGAGCGGGAACCAAGAGCACCAAAACCTTGGCGAAAAGCTGCCGTCATGGGTGCGTGTGCTGTGATTTTGGTCGCCGTCGGTTACATGTCCTGGCGACACTTTAGGGACGTAACACCGGCAGGATCGAAAAAAATCAGGCTCGCCGTACTGCCGTTTGCGAATCTCACTGGCGATCCCAATAAAGAATATCTAGCGGACGGTCTGACCGAGGAGATGATTTCACAGTTAGGCCGGCTTAACCCGGAACAGTTGGGTGTGATCGCACGAACGTCCGTTATGGGATACAAGCACAAGGACGTACGCCTGGACCAGATTGGACGCGATCTTTCCGTGCAGTATGTGCTGGAAAACAGCCTCCGCGAAAGCGGAGATCACCTACGCCTTACCGCTCAGCTGATTCAGGTGAAGGACCAAACTCACCTGTGGTCACAGGATTACGACTATGCGGCGAAAGACACTCTTAATGTTGAAGACGAGGTAGCCAACGCTGTAGCCCGGGAGATTCGGGTACGTTTGACTTCGCAGCAACAAGAAGACTTGGCACGATCGCGTCCAGTCAATCCGGAAGCCTTCGATGCCTACTTGAGGGGATACCACTTCTTTTATGGGAACACCGACAAAGATGCGGACATGGCTGCAAAATATTTCGAACGAGCAACCCAGCTTGATCCTTCCTATGCATTGGCTTGGGCATGGTTGTCTCGGGCACGCAACTGGCAGGCCAATGAGGGTCTAATTCCTATGGAAGAGGGTCGCCGGCTTTCGCGGGAAGCAGTTGAACGAGCTTTATCGCTCGACCCGAACCTAGCAGCGGCCCATTTCCAAATAGGACGGATTAAGCAACAGGTCGACTACGATTGGGCCGGAGCGAATGCTTCCTATCAGCGGGCGGTTGCTCTCGAACCTGGAAATCCCGAGAACGTGAGAGCGGCAGCGTACCCGGCACTTTATCTCGGACGCTCTGACGAAGGTCTTCGACTAGCCCGCAGGGCCGTTGATTTGGACCCGCTGAATTCAGTTAGTTGGGCGGTCCTTGCAGAGATAGAGTCATATTTGGGGCTGCTGGCCCAGTCTGCAGCGGATAGCAAGAAGGCTCTTGAACTGGACCCCGATGATTGGGGCAGCGCGGTTGATTTAAGCCGAACCTATCTGCTGCAAGGGCGGCCGCAAGATGCTTTAGCTGAAATCGAGCACGTACACAACGCTCCCCACCGTGCGTGGCTGTACGCGCTTACGTACTACGCGCTTGGTCGGAAAAGGGAGTCGGACGCCGCATTGCGGGAATTAATGCTGAAATACCATGCAAGTAATACGTTCGAGATCGCCACGATTTATGCTTTCCGGAACCAGACCGACGAAGCATTCGAGTGGCTGGACCGAGCTTATGCCCAACGTGATCCCAGTATGATGTCTACAAAAGTGGAGCCCCTACTGAAGAGCCTGCACCACGACCCGCGATTTGCCGCGCTCTTGAAGAAGCTCAACCTGCCGAATTGACTTACGTTGCCCTATTTGATTTAAGAGCAATTTGTGGGAGACGAGAGCCTTCAAGTCCTGATAAACGCGGTTACCGTACAAGTGGATTTAAGACGTCAGATAGCCTGTCTAGCAGGGCAACTCATTTGGCGTTGCGCTAGCCGAAATCGGGCCTTGTTGGATAGTCGACGATGATGACCCGACCGTCTGTGAGAGCCTTGACGGAATGGCGAACATGACTTGGCACAATCGCAACTAAACCAGGTCTGGCGACCTGGCTTGCACCGTCAATGGTCATCTCAAGTTCTCCCTCGATCACGGTATAGACCTCTTCCTGAGGATGGAAGTGTTCGTGAATGGACGAGCCGCATTTGAAATCGTAATGCGCGAACGTCATGTTCGCCGAATGGAAATAACGTCCATACCAGCCGGGTAGGCGCTCGATGACGTTGAGACTTTTCGTGTCAACAAATGGCATTGGATCCTCTCGACGCATCCTAGCACTCCAAAACAGTCTCAGTTCACTTGTGCCAAACTAAATAGAGTACAGTTGCCTTCATGAAAGTTGCTTTACAATTCGGCCTTGCATTCCTGTTGCTTACTTCTTCGGTGAGCCCGCTGTCCGGGAACACGCACAAGTCGCCATCCAGGCACGCGATTACCTTTACTTTTGACTACGACTTCAGACTTACTCCGGCTTGTTCTCCGACAGCGACGCAGGATTGTGTGCAGCAGTTCAACTTGTATGAAATTTCTCCGGGGATACCGAATCGTGTGAGACTGGGTTCGATTCCCGCTCCTGTTGGCGCCACGGGATATGTCAAAGGTATTTCTGCTACGACCAAGCCATTTCTATGGGTCCCTGCGAAACACAGGCTTGCTGTTTCGGCGCAGACCCCGGACGGGCGGGAATCAGATTTGAGTGCGTGCACCGTTGTTGTCAAAATCGGCTAAGCCCCTTGCCGTTTTCTCCTCCGACCGCAAACTCTTGTGTGAATAGACAGCACATAACTTGCGTTTGGAACACGCGTTCAGTTGCAGGCGGAGCAAAAGGGAATATGCCGACGGTATAAGTAATGGTTTTTCGTCATACTGATTTCGCTTGAGAGTCTTTTGCAGGCACCATTGTTCTGGTCTGTAGTAACTGTAGTTAGGCAAAAGGGTGAGAGGCACCTGGGAATGCCGCCGCCTCAACTCGCCCCCTTCCCCGCCTGGGTTACTACACCTACTACCACAGAGTACGCGCCGAAGAGCGAGGAGGAGTGCGCCCCATCAGCCCTAGTCGCCTTACTCGAAGGTGTGCCTGTGGACACATTGCGAGTGCAGGGAGTATAAACCTCCCCTGCCCCCACTGTCCCCAGTGAAGCACCCGTGAAATACCTCATCACCAGTCAGCAAGAGGATCGTCGAATGCGGCGCGCCGCGGTTGTCGAATGGACCCTGGCGGGTGTTTTTTTCTTTTTGTGGCCGCCGCCTTGGCAAAGATTTTCCACGCGTTGTGACCTACGAACTCGCCAAACAACTCAGTGAACTCGGCATCGACTGCCCGCCGAGTTGAACCGCTTCCTTCAAGCGCTTCTAACGACTTACGAAAATTTCTAAATTCCTAATCCCGTGCCGGGGGACCCAACTCCGTCGCCATGACCACCCCCTAGAGCAGCAAGCCTAAACTCCCGCCCCGCGCGCGAGGCGTTTCCGCCAGTTGAGTAAGCAAGTGCTTGCCCTGCGCAAGCCCAACCAAATGAAAGACCGTTTTACCCAAATCGATTCCGAGCACGTGTAGTTTCATGAGACGCCTCCTTGCCCCGCACTCTACAACTTCTAGAGATCTGCGGAGGACCATCCCATTAAATGGAATCCGCCCCAAGTTAGTGTCCCGGATGCCAGTTTGGATTCCTCTTGCATCGGAAGAAACAAAAACACTTAGTCTCAAAGTTTCAAATTTCAAAAACTCCCGGTCCAGAAGGGTTGGTTAAATTCGGAGCGAATCCAAAACATGAACCTTATTTAGTGTCGCGCATTTTGCGCCGCTATTAGCAGCAAGAGCGCGACCAATCGCTTGGAAACGTGCTGCAATCCTGGACTTCTACTTAGCCAGAATCCCGAGTATGAGCTTCTTCAGATTCAGCGGAGGCGTTATCGCCAACCCAAACCTCAACATCTACAGGGTCTTCATCGACAGCTCAAATCGTTCTCGCAGCCGCATCTCTGCCATGATCTCAAGCACTTGGTCTTTCCAATAGTTAGTGCTCGTTCGAGCGATTAGCGCTCGCACTTTGATCCCATCACTCATCACTAACCGGCAGCGCTCGAAATTCAAATCTTCGTCACGTCCATCTGTCCTGAGTTTGGCATGAAGTTTAAAGTCACAGCGTAGCGCGTGCGGCGAGCTAAGACGAACATTGAGTGTTCCAGGCTGGAGTCGGCTGTAGCCAGTAGCACCGCGGATGTCGGCGATCCCCCAGTTACGGGCATCGCTCAATCCAGACGCCACGTGCCCTCGAAGAGTCCGTTTGGTCATTGTGGCTGTTTCCTAATTGAGGGGAGCTAAAAGGCCGCCAAATGAATGCCACCCGCTACAGTTCCCGCTACAGTGCGGCAACGCGGAGCGGCATACTGCTTCTAAGTACGTGAAAATATGGTGGACGTGACCGGGATCGAACCGGCGACCCCCTGCTTGCAAAGCAGGTGCTCTCCCAGCTGAGCTACACGCCCACAGGCGCAGCTTCATTAATTCTAAAGCACAATCGATCCGGGCGCATCTGCGATCCGCGGGGGATGTCCAACCTGCGGGTCGCGGGTGAAACGCGGGCGAACTGGGTTGGCGAGCCACAATTGTCGCGGCGCCACTCCGTTAGCTCTAGTCTCCTGATTTCTTGTCGGGTTCAGGGAGGGCCGGCACGCCCAGATTGCGCGCGATCCACGGTAAGAGAACGCGTTTGAAAATGATGGGGTCGGGCCACACTTTGACCTGGCGGCCAAGATGTCCGCCGGAGGGATTGATCCACGCTTCCTTGGGAATGTCGCCAGCGTTCATGAGCTCGTAAATATCAGAGATGGGCACCTGCGTGTCCTTCACGCCGGCAATGATCAGCATCGGTGTAGTGGGCTTGCCGAGGATTCCTTGTTTCGCGAGCGACATTTTTTCGAATATGGCGGCGATGTCGTCTACGCTGTTCACATTGTCGAAAATCGCCATTAACGCCGGGACCTGATCGAAAAGATACTCGCGATTGCCCAACAGCGATTCCGTTAGAAACTTCCTTGTGAAAAAGAGATCCGTTGGAGGCGACTGGACGCTAACGGCCTTCAGCCGGTCATGTTCCACGACGGACATCTTGGTGCCCCAATAAGCTCCCCAACTCACACCGTGAAGGGCGATTCGCGACTTGTCCACTTCAGGGCGAGCTTGTAGATAATCGATTACTTTGGAGAGCAAGCGATCGGCCGTCGGGCTTGCTTTGATCGGGCATTGCCCGGTTCCCGGTCCATCCACTGCGAGGAAACCGATGCCGTATGGCAGGATGGCGCCAAAGCTCTCGGTCAAATCTTCTTTTCGGCTGTCCAGACCATTTACCGCGATGACCATTGGGATGGGGCCTTGCGCGTTCTTGGGAAGACGCATGTAGCCGATAATCTCGGAGCCTTCGAAGGGAATCCGCACGACCTCAAGTGGCGGGTCCCAAAACTTTGCGTGGGCCAAGAATGCTTCGATCGCTTTCGCGTAGGATTCTTTCTTCTTCGGCGAGGAAGGAATCGGCCAGCGACCAAACGAATAGACGCGCCAGGCCCGGATGAAGTCAGCATTGGCCAGCGCAGGGTCGGACTTCTCCAATGACTTGCCTTCGGCCATGTAACGGTCCGCGACACGCATGAACGCGCTGGCCCATTCATCCTTGTCGCGCGTCTTGACGGAAGTGAACGCCTCCTCCACATCGGAAGGATCGAGGCCGATCATCGGATACATGCCGGTCTGCGCGCGCTTGACGGCTTCGACTTTGATTTCCTCGATCGTGCGTTCCGCCCTCTCCTGCGCGAGCGCGGGCTTAGGAATGAAAAATGAAGTGAGCAGAGCTACAGCAACCGACAAACGCTGGAGTTCCGTCTGTATGTTTAGCATGTCCCTTTTTGTCCCTTTTATTGATGGATGATCGCTGAGAATCGCTCTGCGGGCGCTTCCCGCAGCTGCGCGCTCTGGAATCGCGCGCGCGCGGCTTCGTCATTCAATGCGGGCGCGCACCGTTTAGAAAATGAACTTCAAGCCGAGTTGCACAGCGCGGCTTCCGCCGGAGCCGATTACCGGGTTCGAAGCCGCTACGTCCGGGGTCGCGCACGAGCAGCCGAAACCGCCCGCTCCGGGCACCGACGGATCGTTGTGCCCCCAACCGTTTTGACCGCCGAAGGGATTGGCAAAGTTCGGATGATTGAAGATATTGAAAAATTCCGCGCGGAACTGCATGTTGACGCGTTCACCGAAGCGGAAGTTTTTCACGGTAGAGAAGTCCACATTGCGGAAGCCGAAATCGCGGAACGTGTTGCGACCCATGGTGCCGAACGTGCCTGGAGCGGGCGGAGTCATTACGGACTTTCCTTCCGCGTAACAGCCCCAGTTTGCGAGCTGATTAGCCGCGGCCTGGCTGCCCGCCGCGGTAATGCACGTCGCAGCTGCGGCCGGTGAGCCCGGAGCGACCCCGGTGACGTTTCCGCCGGCGTCGGTAACAAAATCCGTATTGGGAATCCACGGGACGCCAGTGGATTTGGTGGCTTTGAAGTCCGACGGACTCCCTGTGAAATCCCAGCGATCTACGCCTTCCCCGGTCTGGCTCAGATCGGTTCCGGTGTCGATGACGCCCCACGGCTGCGCACCAAACAGACTCACGATGGTATTGAGCTGCCATCCTTCCAGCAACTGCGCATAGCCTTTCACTCCAGGTATCGCATAGGTGGCGGAAAGCGTAAACCTATGCCGCATGTCGTAGTCGCTGCTGGCGTATTCGCGCTGTGGATGATAGCTATCCATGGGCAGGCCCGAACCCGCACCGAAATCCCAATTCGCCCCCACGTCGTCAAGCGCGTGAGAATACGTATATCCCGCGAGAAACGTAAAACCGTGGTAGTCCCTACCGGTGAGGGTTACCTGCAGGCCGTTATAGTTCGATTTGTAAATATTTCCCATCTGGTAGATGAAGCTGAGGAATGGAAAAGCGGCATTAAAGGGGCGACCGGACTGCTCGTCTCCAGCGGTATCGAGCGCTGGGACGTTTTGGTTGACGTCGCGGATGCCAGCGAGTTTCGAACCATGGTTGCCCACGTAGGCCGTTTCCAAGGTGACCTTCGAATTGAATGCGTGCTGCACGTCGAGGTTCCAGAAATAGACGTAAGGGGTCTTGAAGTTCTGCGTGATTCCCATGATCGTGCACGGACTGCCGGTCGTCGGACTGCAGTCGATAGTGCCGGTTGGGAAGACTGTGCCGCCGCCAACGTTATCCCAGTTCAATGCCGATCCGGGATAAGTGATTTGTCCTGTGGCGATGTTGCCGGTGCCAGGGGTTACTCCAATGCCGGCGGTCGGAATGGTCCCGAGGCCAAGAGTATTATTCAGGGCAAGGAACGACTCCCAATTGACCGTTTCATAGATGATGCCAGCGCCGCCGCGGATAACGGTTTTATTGTTCCCGGCGATATCCCACGCGAAGCCTGCGCGCGGAGCGAGGTTGTAAGGGTCGAGGTTATAGGGGCCGCTGATGCCCTTGCCCACTTGGAGGAGCCCGGCGGTCGGGCTGAAATTCGCGAGTTGATCGTTCGAATCCTTGATGACCGTATTGAGTTCGTAGCGCAAGCCGAGATTGAGCGTTAGATGGCTGGTGATGCGCCAATCGTCCTGAACGAAGAGAGCCGTTCCCCAGTTGTGAATGTGGCGAGTCGGGTCGCCGGTGAGAAGGCTGCCGTTGGTGGGAGCGCCCGCAAAGAAATCTTCGATCGGCGAGGAGGTGATACTGCCATCCGGTGTCGCGAAGGCGACACTGCCGAGAAACTTGAAGCGTCCGCGCGTTCCACCGTAGGCGCCGCCACTGAAACTATCGCGATGCTCCTCGATGCCGAATTTGACGACATGCTTTCCAATCGTGCGAGAGATGTGATCCACAAATTGATAGCGGTCATCAGGCCCCTGAACTTTGGGCCAATTAAATCCACCAATTCCAGACACCGGGAATCCGAAGAATCCGAGAACGTTGATGCGCGGCAGGCCACCATAGAGAGGGTTGGTGACGCCAGTGTCCAGCCCATAGGCTGTAGCCGGAGTATTGTGGTCATTGGGAAATGTGGGCTGGTACAGGCGGTTATAGCCGAAGCGCGCTTCGTTGATCCACAAGGGCGCCGGGGTCCAAACCCAGTTCAAACCGACAACCTGAGCGCGAGTGTGTATTTGGGTGAGCCATTTCGTTTGCAGCTGAGACGCATCCTGCACGGTGCCGTTGTTATTCCCAAAGAAATACAGACCACTCAGGGTATTTTTGGCGTTGATCTGGTAATCGATTTTGCCCACGGCGTTGTCGACGCTGACGCTGTTGGGTAGCCCGTAATTGATGATGGTGTTTCCGGCTGGGTTCGTGCCGTTGTTCAGCGGTATGCCCGAGCCGCTGCATGAAATTGGAGGGCCGAGAGTGCAGCCAGCGATTGTCAGACTGGCGGCGCTCACGTCATTGGGAATGGCGCCGGCCAGGAATGCGGCATGAACATCGGCGATGGCATTGATCGCGCTATTTGCGCAGTCCCCGCCGGCGAGGCCGGTGAAGACACAATCGGAGCCGCTGGAGGGGGCGGCCAGGCCAACCGTCGCTGGAGTAGCAAGTTGGCCGACATTTCCCACCGTGTATCGCTGTCCTTCGTAGGCTCCGAAGTAAAACAACTTATCCTTAATGATCGCGCCGCCGCCGGTAACCCCAAACTGCTTCAAATTGCGAGGAGATTTTTCGGTACCGACGGGGTCGTAATAATTTCGTGCGTCGAGAGAAGTCGTGCGGCCGAATCCATAGGCCGTCCCGTGCAATGCATTGGCGCCCGATTTAAGCCCAACGTTAACGATCGTACCGGGTTTCCATCCGTATTCCGCGGGGGGATTCTGGATTACGTTAAATTCCTGGATCGCATCGATCGGCAGGATCGTCGCGGAATCGCCGGCGATCCCGGCTCCGTTGATGATGCTCTGTCCGGAGAAGGGTTCGCTATTGAATAGGCCATCGATGAGGTAGGCGTTGTCTTCTGCGCGCAAGCCGTTGGTGCTGGTGGTAGAAAACCCACCGCCCGGATACCGCACCACGCCGGGGCGCAACTGGAGAAGATTTTCGTAGTTCCGGCCATTCAAGGGAAGCTCGTTAATTTCCTTGTTGCTGAGGGTTCCACCGAGTGATGAGCTGGTGCTATCGAGCAGAGGGATCTCTTCGGTAATCGTGACGACGATGCTGGAATCGCCAGCTTTTAGTGTGGCATCGACGCGTAGGTCTTTGCCCACTTCGACAGTGATTCCCGGAGCTTGAAAACCGTTGAACCCCTGAGCCTCGACGAAGATTTTGTACGTACTGGGTGTTAAGTCGGCGACCACATAGTCCCCAGCGTCATCGGTGACGGTGGCGTGACTTATGTTGCGCAAAGTATCGGTAACGGTGACTCTCGCGCCAGCGATGGCGGAGTCCTGCTGGTCATGGACGCTGCCCAGAATCCGGCCGGTAGCCGATTGGGAGTGTGTCGCGCTGGCGCCGAACAGGATGACGGCGAGTATCGCGGCGGTAAAAGCTAGGCACGGACCGGGCGTTTTGAACAATGGAAGACGCATTCAGGCCACCCCTCTTGGCTGCTTGAATCTCCAGACGGAAAATCGATGGTCGGATGGTAATACCACCGTATATTTAATACTGTCAAGAAATATTTTGGATGAATCATCCGGATTGTGGTATACCTGTCCGACCAATTCTCTCCCCACAAGTCGTCTGCAACCTCGCGGGGCGAATCTGGTAGCGTTCGGATTGGTCCAGTGAGCACAGCACCGGGTCGAATCCCCTGGAAGGAAGTAATTGATGGCCATCGCGACGATAAACCCTGCGACCGGAAAGACGCTGAAGACATTCGAGCCGCTGTCCAGCCAGGAGATTGAGCGCAAAATTTCGCGTGCCGCGAAGCTTTTTCCGGAGTTCAGTCGCCTGTCGTTTGCGGAACGCGCAACCATGATGCTGAAGGCTGCGGAAATTCTCGAGATAGAAAAAAGAGAACTTGCCCAATTGATGACTACGGAGATGGGTAAGACCCTCCGTTCGGCGGTCGATGAGGCTGTGAAGTGCGCTTGGGCGTGCCGATATTATGCGCAGAATGCCGAGCGATTTCTTGCCGATGAAGTCATCCAAACCACGGCTACGCGGAGTTTTGTGCGCTACCAGCCGCTCGGCACTGTTCTCGTGGTTATGCCGTGGAACTATCCATTCTGGCAGGTCTTCCGGTTTATCGCGCCAGGGCTAATGGCCGGAAACGTTGGTTTGCTGAAGCACGCCTCAAATGTCCCCCAATGCGCGCTTAAGATCGAAGAAATTCTACTGCGGGCCGGCTTCCCTGAGGGAGCCTTCCAAACGCTGCTCATCGGTTCCGATAAAGTTGACAAGATCCTGGACGATCCTCGCATCGCTGCGGCAACGCTGACAGGCAGCGAGGACGCTGGAATCAAGGTGGGCACCGGGGCAGCCAAACGGGTTAAGAAAGTGGTTCTTGAGCTCGGCGGGAGCGATCCCTTCATCGTGATGCCAAGCGCAAGTCTGACGGAGGCAATTCAGACCGCTGTGAAGGCCCGTACCCTAAATAACGGCCAGTCTTGCATCGCGGCGAAGCGTTTTATTGTGGGCGAAGAGATTGCCGACGCATTCGAACGGGACTTCGTAACGCAAATGCAAGCACTGAAGCTGGGTGATCCGTTTGATGAAAAGACAGACGTGGGTCCTCTCGCAACCGCGGACGCAGTCACCTCGCTCCATGCCGATGTCGAGAAGAGCATTTCCGCAGGTGCTCGCGTACTCACAGGCGGCAGCAAGCCCGCGGAAGGTGGCGGCTTCTTCTACCTGCCGACCGTTTTGACAGACATCCCGAAGGGTTCACCGGCCTATGCTGAGGAGTTGTTCGGCCCGGTGGCGTCGATTTTCCGTGTCAAAGACATTGACGAAGCGATTCACTTGGCGAACGATACGCGTTTCGGATTAGGCGCCTCCGCATGGACAAATGACGCCAAGGAGCAGGATCGCTTCGTAAACGAACTGGAAGCCGGAATGGTTTTCATCAATCAGATGGTGGCTTCGGATCCGCGCGTGCCGTTTGGGGGAGTGAAGCGATCGGGCTACGGTCGAGAACTGAGCACCTACGGGATTCGAGAATTCACGAACGTGAAGACGGTGTGGGTAAAGTGAGCGGAAGATTGTAAGGGGATCGCGGCATGCTATATGGTGGTCAGACCACTGTACCGACAATCATTCGTTTGGACTTCGGCTTGGTTGGCCAACGTCCGGCGGCACCGGCAACTGGGAGCCAGTCATGTACAAAATAGTCCAAACTTCGAGGTTGTACGAGCAGATTGTCCAGCAGATTGAAGACTCCATCCACAAGGGCGAATTGAAGGAAGGCGACCAGCTACCTGCCGAAAGGGAGCTCGCTCACCAATTTGGTGTAAGTCGCACCGCGGTTCGCGAAGCCGTGAAAACGCTTCGCGAAAAGGGACTGGTGGAAGCTTACGCGGGGCGCGGAACCTTCATCACCAGCGGGACTGCTCATTCGATGCGCCTCACCCTGGATCGCATGATGCGCAGCGGCCCGTCGGAAGGCACGGTGCATCTCGCGGAAGTTCGAGAAATCCTGGAGCCCGAAATCGCGGCCCTTGCGGCTCAACGTGCGGACGAAGAAATGCTCTCTGCGATGCGCGAGTCCATCGGTGTAATGGACGCGACCCGCATGGATCCGGAGGGATTCATTGAGGGCGATCTGGATTTCCATCTGGCTCTCGCGGAAGCCGCCGGCAATCCACTGATTCTCTCGTTAATCGACTCGATCGTGGGTCTGCTTCGCGAACAGCGGATGCGCACGTATTACACCGAAGGCGGTCCGGAGCGCGGCCAATATCACCACAAACGGATTTTAGAGGCCGTCGAACATCGCGATCCGCAAGGAGCACGCGATGCGATGCGTGCCCACCTTCGCCAGGTACGAGAAGATTCGCGCGAAACGTAAGGCGCTAAGCATTTTTTGCCTTAATTGACTGCTTGTTGGACGGAGAAAAGAACGCAGATGGCTAGCCTCGGATTTGTCGGGCTTGGAGTCATGGGCAGCGAGATGGTGCTGCGGCTGCTCGAAAAAGGACACACCGTCACCGGCTACAACCGCACACGCGCAAAGGCCGCGCGCCTCGTTGAAAAGGGCATGAAATTGGCCGGGACCCCAAGAGACGTTGCAGCGGCGGCGGATTTCACGTTTTCGATGGTTACGAATTCGGCTGCACTGGAATCGATCGTCGAAGGACCCGACGGCATTCTTGCCGGCCTGGCGCCGGGCAAGGTGCTCATCGATATGAGCACAGTAAGCCCGGCGTTCAGCCGATCCGTGGTTGCAAAGGTCCGCGCAAAGGGCGCCGATATGGTTGACGCTCCCGTTTCTGGAAGTGTCATCACGCTGCAAGAAGGAAAGCTCTCCGTTATGGTGGGGGGCCGTAAAGACACCTTCGACCGCACTAGCGAGCTCTTGCACGACATTGGTCCGAAAGTCACGTATGTCGGCGACAGCGGGCTGGCGCTCGTGATGAAGATTGCAGCAAACCTGAGCCTTGCCGTTCAGATGCTGGCTTTCTCGGAAGGAATTTTGCTCGCGGAAAAGAGCGGTATTTCCCGAGAAGTGGCGGTGGAGGTTCTCACCAACAGCGCCATCGCGTCGCCCATGGTGAAGTATCGCGGGCCCTTTGTGCTCAAACTCCCTGCGGAAGCCTGGTTCAACGTAAACATGATGCAAAAAGACATGCTGTTGGCGTTGGATCTTGGGCGTTCTCTCGACGTACCGATGCCTACCACGGCGATCACCAACGAATTTCTGACGGCGGCACGTGGGATGGGACTCGTCGAAGAGGATTTCGCTGTGGTCTTTGACGTTCTGGCGAGCATGAGCGGAGTGAAGCGATGAAGACGATAGCCAAGTCACCCGACCTTGAGCCGACCGTCACACCGGAGAAATTCCTGCGCATGTATCGCCGCATGCAGATGATTCGCTTGTTTGAGGAACAGGTGAATGAGCTGTACACGCGTGCCTTGATGCCGGGTCTCGCACACCTTTATGTCGGCGAGGAAGCTGTCGCCGTGGGAATCTGCGAGGCGCTTCGCCCGGACGACTACATCACCAGCACGCATCGGGGCCACGGGCACTGCGTCGCGAAGGGCGCTTCCCCCGATCGCATGTTCGCCGAACTTCTCGGCAAGAGAGCCGGCTATTGCAAAGGCAAAGGCGGCTCCATGCACATCGCCGACCCGACAACTGGAAATCTCGGAGCCAACGCGATCGTTGCGGGGAGCACTGGGATCGCCACGGGAGCGGCGTTTTCCGCGAAGCACCTCAAAACCGGACAGGTTTCTGTTTGTTTTTTCGGAGAAGGTGCTCTCGGTCAGGGACTTCTGTACGAAGTCATGAATCTCGCGGCGTTATGGAAGCTCCCGGTCATTTACGTTTGCGAGAACAATCTTTACACCGAGTACACGCACTTTTCGGAAACCACGGCGGGGGATATTCTCGCGCGCGGCACCGCGTTCGGTGTCGATGCCGAAGCCGTCGATGGCCAGAACGTTCGTGCCGTTTACGAGGTGGCTTCGCGCCTCGTCGCTCGGGCGCGTCGCGGCGAAGGACCGGCGCTTCTTTTGTGCAATACCTACCGCTACACCGGCCATCACGTTGGTGATATCAGCCGCGAATACTACCGCTCCAGGAAAGAGGAGCAGGAGTGGAAGTCCCAGCGGGATCCTATCGCGATCCTGCGTGACTGGCTCATCGGTCAGAAACTCGTGGATGCGGATGCGCTACAGGCGATCGAAAAAGAAGTGCGCGCCGAAATGCTTTCTGCCGTCGAGTTCGCCGTAAGCGCTCCGTACCCGAGCCCGGAAGAAGCGGAGCAAGACGTTTATGCCTCAAACTGAAACACAAGTTCGAGAACTGACATTTGCGCAAGCCGTGCGCGAGGCGCTCGCGGAAGAGATGCGCCGCGAATCGCGCGTCTGCATTCTGGGCGAAGATGTGGCCGAGGCTGGCACACCATTTAAAGTGCTTTCGGGCCTAGTCGAGGAATTCGGCACGGATCGCGTAATCGACACGCCCATTTCCGAAGCCGGATTCACCGGCATTGGTGTGGGCGCCGCGATGACCGGTATGCGCCCAGTGATCGACATCATGTTTGGCGACTTCCTGACGCTCACGATGGACCAGATGGTGAATCAGGCTGCCAAGATTCACTACATGTCCGGCGGAAAATGGAAGGTACCTATGGTGCTTCGGACCACGCTGGGCGCCACCCGGCGTTCCGCCGCCCAGCATTCGCAATCGCTGCACGCCTGGCTCAGTCACGTGCCTGGCCTGAAAGTAGTCATGCCTTCCACTCCGTACGATGCGAAGGGGCTTCTAAAGACCGCGATTCGCGACGAAAACCCAGTGGTCTTCTTCGAAGACAAAATGATGTACAAATTGAAAGGGCCCGTTCCGGAGGAGGAATACACGATTCCATTCGGTAAGGCGGACGTGAAACGCGTGGGCACCGATATCACTCTGGTGGGCACCAGCAGCATGGTGCAGGTCGCACTGGGAGCTGCGGCACTTCTCGAAGAGGTGGGCATCAGCGCCGAAGTCATTGACCCGCGCACGACATGGCCCCTCGACGAGAAGGCCCTCGTGGAATCCGCGAAGAAGACCTCGCGCGCCATCGTGATTGATGAAGGTTACGGCCGATACGGAGTTACTGGGGAAATCGCTTCCGTTATCGCCGAAGGGGCTTTCTACAATCTTGAAGCTCCGGTGAAAAGAATGGGCGCTATGCACGTCCCGATTCCGTTTTCCCCTCCGCTGGAAGATGTGACCGTCCCCACCGAACAAACTGTTTTTGAAGCCGCTCGGGCACTCTGCGGAAAGTAAACCACCCGGAGGGAGGAGACTCTCATGGCACTGAAAACCTACGGAACGATGGCGGTGGACTGGGAAGATCGCATTGATTTCGACCGCTTGCGCCGCGAGCGGCTCGCTCGCGCCAAAGCGCTGCTTGCGAAGTCTGAAATGGGCGCGCTCCTTTGCTTCGATATGAACAACGTCCGCTATCTAACCGCGACCCATATCGGTACATGGGCGCAGGACAAAATCAGCCGCTTCGCGCTATTGCCACAAAACGACGAACCCATCTTGTGGGATTTTGGCTCGGCCGCGCGGCACCATCAGTTGCATTGCCCGTGGCTTGGCGAGCGCTCGCGTCCCGGTATTCCCCTTCTACGTGGCGCGATGTCCCCGGAAATGGGCCGTGCGGAAAACGTGGCGAAAAAAATCAAGGTTGAGCTCGAAAAACGCGGGCTGCTGAACGAGCCGCTCGGAATTGATGTCGTCGAACCCCCGATTCTCTTCGCGCTGCAGAAAGAAGGCATCAAGATCGTGGACGGGCAACAGTTAATGTCCGATGCGCGCGTAATTAAAACGCAGGACGAAATTTCTCTCCTCAATCACTCCGCCATGATGGTGGATGCCGCCTACGACGAACTCTACCGTGCCATGAAGCCGGGCATGAGCGAAAACCAGGCCGTCGGACTCGCGAGTAAGGTCCTCTATGACCTCGGGTCCGAATACGTCGAAGCTGTAAATGCCATCTCCGGCGAGCGTTGCAATCCTCATCCTCACGTTTTTTCCGATCGCGTGCTGCGCCCCGGCGATCCCGTTTACTACGACATCCTCCATTCCTACATGGGCTATCGCACTTGTTACTACCGCTGCTTCACCATTAGTTATGCGTCCCATGCCATGATCGATGCATACAAGCGCTGCCGCGAATATCTCGACGCAGCGATATCACTGGTGCAACCTGGGCGAACGACGGCGGAGATCGCATCCGTTTGGCCGAAAGCGCAGGAATTCGGATTCCCCGACGAAGAAGCCGCCTTCGCGCTGCAATTCGGCCACGGCATCGGGCTCGCGATTTGGGAGAAACCCGTCATCAGCCGTATGGTTTCGCTCGATCATTCGCACGAAATTAAACCGGGAATGGTCTTCGCCCTCGAAACCTTCTGGCCTTCAACGGACGGGTGGAGCGCGGCGCGCATCGAGGAAGAAATCGTCGTAACCCAAACAGGTCACGAAGTCATCACCCGCTTTCCGGCTGAAAAGCTGATGGTCGCCGGGGCGCACTATGTCACTGTCGAGGGCCCGCTCCCGACGGTTCGGGAAAACGAAGCAACTCCGAGTCAGCGAGTCGTCGAGATGGTCGAAGCCAGCGCAAAAATCGAAGGAGTCGCGGCGACGGACTAGCACCATTCCCCAAGCCCATTACAAAAATCTATGGCGATCAGTGTCGTAATGCCTGCCCTGGAAATGGCGCAGGAAACCGGAAAACTCCTGGCATGGCGTAAAAAAGAAGGCGAGGTCGTCAAGAAAGGCGAGCCCCTTCTCGAAATCGAAACCGACAAAGCTGTCGTGGAGATCGAAGCTCCTTCCGACGGCATACTCGCCGGCATCAAATCGCACGAAGGCGCAGTCGTGCCAGTCGGGGAAACTATTGCCTGGATCGTGGCTCCCGGCGAGAAGGCACCTACCTCATCTGTTGCGGCGACTCCGACGGGTCGCACGAAGCAAGAGCCCGCGAAAACAACCGCTGTAGCATCCTCCGCGGCTGCATCGCCCGCAGCGCCGAGCATCAATATTTCGCCTAAAGCTCGCCGCCTCGCCAAAGATCATGGCATCGACCTCGCTCAACTTCATGGCACAGGACCAGACGGGGTCATTACAACAGAGGACGTTCTCGCAGCAAAGGAATCCTCCAGCGCCGCTCCTCAAGCCGCTCCAACTTCGCCTGCCTTAGGTGCTCTCAGCACGATTGCGCGCCTCATGGCCGAACGCACCACCAAAAGCTGGACGACTGTGCCTCACTTCTTTGTGATTCGCGACGCCGACGCCGGTGCTCTGCTCGATTCACAAAAGATAATCAAAGCGCAAAGCCAGTCGTCACAATCGGTTTCGCCGACGATTACGGACTGCCTGATCAGCCTGGTCGCACATGTCCTCGAGCATCATCCGGTGATGAATGCTTCCTGGGCGAACGATACTGTGCGCCCGAATTCGAGTATCAATATCAGCCTGGCGATCGCCGTCGGCGATGGTGTCGTCGCTCCCGTGATTCGGAATGCCAACAAAGCGACGCTCGCAGAGATCGCCACCCAGCGCGCCGCCATGACCGAACGCGCCCGCGCCAATCGCCTCCTTCCCGGCGATCTCTCCGGCGGCACATTTACGGTCAGCAATCTCGGCATGTACAAGGTCGATGCCTTTACGGCCATCATTACCCCGCCACAGTCTGCCGTCCTCGCCGTCGGAGCCGTCTCCGATCGCGTGGTTGCCGTGGACGGAAACCCCACCGTTCGCCCGGTTATGACACTGAGCCTCTCCAGCGATCATCGCCTCATCGACGGTGCGCGTGCCGCCGCGTTCCTAAACGATCTGGTCGATGCGATTCGCAAACCCCTGGAGTTGCTGCCTCTCTAATGCCCTCTGCCGCATCCACACGCAAGAAGCCGTTCTATGCAAATCTCTGGGTGCAGGTCCTCATTGCCATTGGTCTCGCCGTGGGGTTCGGCTATCTGAGCCCCGCTAGAGCTATCGCCATGAAGCCACTTGGAGATGGTTTCATTCGGCTCATCACGATGGTCATTTCCTTAATCATTTTCTGCACCGTGGTCTCTGGCATCGCCAGTATGCAGGACTTGAAAAAGGTTGGCCGCGTGGGCGGCAAGGCATTGCTTTACTTCGAGGTTGTCTCCACGCTCGCGCTGCTCATCGGCTTGGTTGTTGGCAACGTCGTTCAGCCGGGCTCGGGGTTCAATGTCAGCTCCGCCGATCTGGATGCCAAGGCCGTCGCCGATTACGCTGGGCAGGCCAAGGCGCAGAGCGTCACAGACTTCCTGCTGCACATCATTCCCACCACGGTCGTAGACGCATTCGCGAAGGGCGACATTTTGCAGGTAGTGTTTATCGCAATTCTATTCGGACTGGCACTTTCCGCTCTCGGCGACCGTGGCAAGCCGTTGGTCACGCTGCTCGATTCACTCACGCGAGCTGTTTTTGCCGTTGTAAACATACTCATGCGCCTCGCGCCGATCGGCGCTTTCGGAGCCATGGCGTTTACCGTCGGCAAGTATGGTGTCGCATCGCTCGGCCCGCTCGCCAAACTGATTGGCACGTTTTATATCACCTCCGCGCTCTTCGTTTTAGTGATTCTCGGCATCGTCGCGCAGTTCGCCGGCTTCAGCATCATCAAGTTTCTCGTCTACATCAAAGAGGAAGTTCTGCTCGTGCTGGCGATCAGCTCTTCGGAACCCGCCATCCCCACGTTGATGGAAAAACTCGAGAAGCTGGGCTGCTCAAAGGCGCTGGTCGGCCTGGTCGTTCCGACCGGCTACACCTTCAACACCGACGGCACCAGCATCTACATGACTCTAGCCGCACTCTTCGTCGCCCAAGCAACCAATACACATCTAACGCTCGGCCAGCAACTCACCATCTTTGCGGTCGCCACCCTCACATCGAAAGGCGCAAGCGGCGTCCAAGGGGCATCGTTCATAGCACTGGTTGCCACGCTGACGGTAATTCCTACCATCCCCGTCGCCGGCATGGCGCTGATCCTGGGGATTGACCGGTTCATGAGCATGTTTCGAGCGCTCGTAAATATGATCGGTAACGGCGTCGCAACGATTGTCGTCGCCCGCTGGGAGAACGAACTTACTCGAGACGCCTTGCAAAAAAATCTTGCTGGAGCGTCCGCGCCGCCTGCTCCTTGATTTTGCTCGACGAATAACCCGCTAACGATTCGAACGGCTTACGGACTCGAAAGTGGAATCGTCTTGAAGTGGCGGAATTGCTGGACCCTTGCTGGAGGGACAATTTCCTGTCTCGCTCGGTGGTAAACTTGTCATGCAATGGAATCAAGGAGAAATCTAAAATGGGGACAGGACACGAAACGGCGGCGGCGATTCTGGTACAGACCATCTTCTTGAAAGACGGGCATTTGCAGGGGATATTGGGTGAGCAAGCGTCCAAGAGCGCGACCATGGCGGCTGAGTTCTTGAAGCCGTTTTATGTCGCAGCCCTCGCCATGACCGCGAAAGTTGCACAGGAGACTCCGGGCTGAGCTGAAGCTAGAATCCTGGCTACTTTCGCGCGCGGCGAGTGGCTCGAGCCAACGTGGCACCCGCACGCAAGCGGGCATTACATTGTTGGGCCCGGGTCTGTTACACTTAGACGTTCTGTACCTGAACAATTTTACAGCAAAGTAGGACGAACGATGGCGAAGTGTGAGTTGTGCGGTAAGGGCCCGGCATTCGGAAATGTCATCAGCCACGCAAATAACACGCGGCGGCGGCGGTGGAATCCCAACCTCAGGCGGGTTCGCGCGGTGGTGGGATCGGCGACGAAGCATCTCCGTGTCTGCACGGCCTGTATTCGCAACGGCCGCGTAAAGAAAGCTGCCTGAGTTTCTGGCCTTGGTTTTAATCCTTTCCAAAATGCGCACCACGGGACTGCGCCGCGCCGCGGTATTGTTGGCGCTCGCGGGCGTGATGTTCCTGGGCGCGTCCGGCTGCAAGCAGGAAGTGCAGCACTCGCCCGACGTTTGGGCGGTGGTGAATGGCAAGGAGATTAAGCGCGCGGATGTAGACAAGTACTACCGTACCCGCGTGAACCCGGAAGGACAGGAACCTTCACAGGAGGAAGCCCTATCGCTGAAGCTCAACGTACTGGACGAGCTGATCAACAACGAGATTCTGCTGGAGCGCGCCAAGAAGCTGAACCTGGAAGCCAGCGACGGCGAAGTCGAAGATAAGTTTACCGAGCTGAAAAGCCCCTATACCGAAGATGAGTTCCAGCGCCAGCTACGAGAGCGCAATGTCTCCGTCAGCGACTTGAAGAGCGATTTGCGCCGCCAGCTGTCGATCACTAAGCTGCTGAACCGCGAAGTGGTTGCCAAAATTTCCATCACCGATCAGGACGTAACCGAGTTTTACAACGCCAACAAAGCGCAATTCAATGTCGCGGAACCCCAGTATCGCATCGCGCAGATCGTCGTGACACCCCGCAAAGAGCCCCAGATCCGTAATCGCAAGAACGACGACGCGACCAATGAAGCGGAAGCGCAGCGCAAAGTGAAGATGTTGATGGACCGCCTCAACAGCGGCGCGGATTTCGCGCAATTGGCGATGGACTATTCCGAAGACATGAATTCGGCGGCGACCGGTGGAGATCTAGGATATGTGCCGGAGTCCGCACTGAACCAATCCGATCCCATGCTGAAAAAAATGGTGATGGGCATGAAGCCCGGACAGGTCAGCCCGCCCCTGGGACTCAAAGACGGCTATCGCATTCTGAAGCTCGTGACCCGCGAGTCCCCCGGCCAGCGGAACATTGCGGATCCCCAAGTGCAACAGACCATCCGTGACACCTTGCGAAACCGCAAAGAGCAGTTGCTCCGGTCAGCCTATCTGGCCATCGCCCGCGATGAAGCCCGCGTCAGGAATTATCTAGCCGAACAAGTCGTGGAAGCCGCTGGAAAGCTCCCTGACGCGGCCCGCGCAGCAAAGTAAATCTCGGCTCCCGAGTAGTGAGAATTGAACCCAAAGGGGCTCTATGAATCGCCGGGCTAAAGCCCAGCGCCTACATAGTGAGATAGTGAGCTGAGTACATCGACAGGGCAATGGTTGAAGAGTCTTTCGTGGCGAATTCTCAGCCCCGTCCCACGGATAATTACGTCCCACCCTACGCAACGCCGAGTCGTATCGCCCATTCAACAGGCTTCATTCATCGGGTAGCCGCTGCAGTCGTTCTCTCCGCGCCATAGCGCTGCGTCGCGTATCCCACGATCACTCCGACCAGGCTGCCGGGCAGAATGATCTGAAGATAGTACCCGTGCTGCAGTTGCGCGATGATGAAGGCGAGCACAAAGCCTACCGCCAGCCCGAACAAGATACCCAGCAGCAAAGAATGGACCTTGCGCGCGAAAAAACCGATCGCCACTCCGGCGATAATGCCTTTCACCGTCGAGCCGATGATGATGCCGCCGATTCCAGCACGCACCGCTGGCGTAAACCACGCCGTCGCTCCGTCGATGGCTCCCAAAATGGCCCCAAGCAGAATGCCGAGCAGGACCTTGTTCATCATTCCCTCCCTGGCTGGAGATTCTCTCTCCGCCTGAGGTTCTATACAACATGTGAGGAAATTCCTTTAAGGCCAGCGGCGAGAAACCAGCAGAAGCACGAGGCGTACCAGCAAGTAAGCCGCTATCAACAGGATGGCAACGTTATGGCGGCGGTAAAAGCGACCGGCTTTGTCCAGAAGCGTTTCTTTACGAGCGCTCACCGGGAGGCCGTCCAAGTAGCGCGATACGTCCGCAGCGAGGTCGGTAACCGCAAAGTAGCGATTTTCAGGAAGAACGGCGAGTGCCTTCGCGCAAATTGCTTCCAAGGATTTGTCGATCGCAAGTGCCGGTTTGGGCGTCGGCGGCGAAATCTCGGCGAGGAGGAAGCGGAGCATGGCCCCGAGCGAGAAAATGTCGCTGCGTTCATCCAAACGGTCGTTATCGCCTCGCGCCTGTTCGGGCGACATGTATCCGGGAGTGCCCATGACGGATCCGCGCCCGGTGACCGCGGAATGCTCCTTCGAATCCGCTCCACTTGCTGGCGTTGACGTCGCAATATCCTTGGCGAACGCGTCTTCGGAGTCCCGCTCACTATTGGTGTGGGCAAGCTCGCGCAAGATTTTGGCCAAGCCCCAATCCAACACCAGGACCTCGCCAAACGGTCCAACCATAACATTCGCAGGCTTCAGGTCGCGGTGCAGCACGCCGCGCGCGTGCGCGAAGGCCACGGCATCGCAGATGCGCAGGAACAGCCGAAGACGATCCGGAATCGAGGGCACCGCTTGAATATGTTTATCCAGGCGCTGCCCCTCGACCAATTTCATGGTGTAAAAGACGCGGCCGTCTTGGAGTGTGCCAACGTCGTGCACCGGAACGATCCCCGGATGCTCGAGCCTTGCAAGCACTTGGGCTTCGCGGATCAACCGCCGCGCGAGCCCGCCGCTTCGCTCCGGAGTATCCAGCACCTTCAAGGCGACGCGGCGCCCCAGCATGTCATCTTGCGCGGCGTACACAACGCCCATACCACCGCGCGCCAGACGGTTCAGCAGCACGTACCGCGTGCCCTCAAGACTCGGGATGTCCGGACTGTCGCGGAGTCGTTCGATCGCTTTATCAGACAAATACTTCATCGCGCATTTCTCATTAAGCGTGTTTGCCAAAAACGGTGACGACCTCGCGCTCGAATTCATCGTAGCTTCCACATATTTCGCGGAGGCGGTCCAGAGCAATTCTGCGAAATTCGCGTCGCGCCCACGCCAGACCGTTGGTCACGTCCGTTACCGGGAGTCCATATTTTTCAGCGAGCTTCTCGTAGGAAATATCTTCCACGCTGTCCAGGTCGTATTCCTCAAACATCTGAAAGGTCGTCAACCGGCCGCGCGTATCGCACAGCTTTCGCAAATCCTCAACGGCCATCGAAAAAAGGCTACGAATCCATTCCTTCTCGAAAAATTCATCCAGCGACACCGGAGACGGGATCAAAGCTGGATCCATCGCCCCTGCGTTTAGCTCTCCCTCCGCGGCGTCGAAATCCAGCGCAACGTGAATCATGTTGCCGCCACGCTTTTGTCGATGCTCGGCTTTGTCTTCATTCATGACGAAGCTATCGACGCACACGCGCAAGTACGTGCGCAAGCGGCCCTTTCCCGGAACGTAACGGAGCAACAATTCGCGTTCCAGGAGCTCCACGAAAAATCCCTGCGTCAGATCCTGGGCATCTTCGGCCGGCCGGTTCCAGCGCAGACGGACGTATTTGTAGACCGGCTTCCAATACGCAGCGAATAGCGACTCAAGCGCGCGATCGCGCTCGGCGGGATCGCCACTGCGTGCAGCCTCAACGATGGACCATCGCGTCGGAGGAAATTTGTCGCCACCTAGCGCTTGGACGTCGTGTGCCATCAGCACGCGAGTCTACGCAGGCGCGTAGTGAACTGACAAGCGTCGTTATTCGTACCGGAGGGCCTCGACCAAAGCGCGTCGCTTTCCATGCGGGACAAGCGCCGAAGACGATTCCGATCAGGGCACAGAGAACCAAGGCCGTGATGCGATTCTAGCTGTTGGAGTGTCGGATGCGTTCAGCGACGGCTCGAGCGCGCTGCCGCGCAATGTCCACAAACCGGGTATCGCTGGCGATCTGATCAAGCGCCGGCAAGGCACGCTGCGGCTCGGGCAGCAATTTGCGATTCAAATCCGATTCGAATTGCAGCAGCGCGTCGTTGATTCCCAGGCGATCGTATTTCATGCGCCGCTCGAGTAGCATCAGCAGCTCCTGCTGCCGCGCCAGACCTTCGAAGATTTGGAGCAGCTGCGCTGCTGCCGTGTTCAGCGTGTAGTTGAAAACGGCTTCGTGAACTTCGGAGCCCTTTTCCCAGCGGAACGTCTTCTCACCGAGGTTGGCGATTTTGCGATGTACGTCGAGATCCTGCCCCTGAAATCGGTTCAACTGCCCGGCAAGCTCAAACATTTTCCCACGCAGGGGCGCACTCACCTCAAACGGCAATTTCTCCGGGTCTTCATCCAGCTGGCGGATCTCGTAGGTGGATTCGTCGGAGTCTTCGCGAACAGTGATCTCAATGAACTCGGGCGTGCTGGATTTAAAGACGCGGCGGAAAGTGAGCTTGGCGCCAGAAGCCGCCGGCAACGACCCGAACTCGGCCCGCCCGGCGGCGGGCAGTGCGGGTCCGGCAGCGTCGGCCAGGAGCGATAGCCCAAGACACAGTAATACGGCAGACGACGGGGCTGTAGATTTCCGAAAGGAAACTTTCATCGGCTTGTTAGATGCCTGCGACGCTCACCGGCGTTTCATGGCCACGTGCGGCGCGGGGTCCGCCGCGAAGTGACCGAGATTTTACCAGCACTTTGGGATCCGGAAGACCAAATCGGATTCGTGCTTGTTCGGCCTGGATGTGGCACAGCGCAACCGCCAGCGCGTCGGCGGCGTCGGCCGGTTCGGGTATCTGCGTCATGGACAGCAGTGCGCGCACCATGAGTTGCATCTGCCGCTTGTCCGCGTGACCATAGCCGGCAACGCTCGCCTTCACTTCGCGAGGCGAATAGCTGTGAACCGCAACGCCATGCTGCGCAGCGGCCAAGAGCACGACTCCCCGGACCTCGGCCAGGCGCAGCGCGGTTCTCATGTTGAGGGCGGTAAAAACCGATTCCACGGCCATCACACTCGGTGAGAATTCTCCGATCAGGCGGCAAAGTAACTCGTGAACATCCTGAAGCGCAGCGCCGGAGAATTCCCTTTGACGCTTCGTCGCGACGCGAAAAGCACCGTAGTGCAGCGTCTTGCACCGGCGTCCATCGCTCTCGACGATGCCATAGCCAGTCGGTCCGGTCGCGGCGGGATCAACACCGAGCACTCGAATGCAAGGATTCGCGTCGTGGGTTCCAATCATCGCATCACAGTCTACGGCGTTCGCCCGGAGGCTGCCAGAGGTTTGTCCGCGGACTCGTCTGCAAATGACAACCCACAAATAGAAACGGCCACCTCGCAAAGAGGTGGCCGGCGGAAAGGATTCAGGTTGCGGTTCAGTTCGCGCCGACGGCGGCCTGAATTTCGGACTCGTCGATATCGAAATTGGCGTAGACGTGTTGCACGTCGTCATGTTCTTCCAGCGCCTCGACCAGCCGCACCATCTGTGTGGCTTGTGCACCCGTGAGCTTGACATAATTTTGCGGCACCATACCAACCTCTGCCGACGTGGGTGTGATCCCCGCCTTGACCAGCGCGTCTTTTACTTTTTCCAGCGCCTCAGGCGGAGTAACCACGTACCAGGCCGACCCATCGTCCTTCAAATCGTCGGCTCCCGCCTCAAGCACGATGTCCATCATCTTGTCTTCGGTGGCGGCTTCTTTCGCCACGGTAATTTCGCCTTTCCGATGAAACATCCATCCCACCGCGCCAGCTTCCGCCATGTTCCCGCCGTTCTTGCTCATCAAGTGGCGGAATTCGCCAACAATGCGGTTGCGGTTCGTAGTAACGACCTGAATCAGCATGCCTACGCCGCCGGGCCCGTAGCCTTCGAACGTTGCTTCTTCGAATTGTTCGCCCTCAAGCTGACCAGTCCCGCGGAGGATCGCGCGTTCGATATTCTCGTTCGGCATGTTTTCGTTCTTGCCCGCGAGAATGGCGGTGCGCAAGCGAGGGTTGGAGTTGGGATCGCCGCCGCCAATGCGCGCAGCGATGGTGATTTCGCGAATCACGCGAGTGAAGACACGGCCGCGCTTGGCGTCGGTCGCCGCCTTCTTATGCTTAATCGTGGCCCATTTTGAATGCCCAGACATTGAGACGTCCTCTTTTTCAATTTCGCGACCGCAAGAGTCAGCCACCGCGCAGGCGGCCCCCCGTGCGATCAAGTTTAGTGAAATTTCCGGCGGCCCGGCGCAATTCCTCGCGCTCCGGGTGCGCGCAATTCACGATGCGGAGACGTACGGTAAATCGCCTACCCTGCGGAACATATAGAGTTTAGCACAGCCGATTGCGCCGCGAAACGGGGGTATACTGCGCTCTGGGGCATCTATTGCACTCGAAGAAAATCGCTGCTGCAACCTCGCCGCCGCTCCCGGATGCGAGTCGTGAAGCGGAGTCGTGGCATGCCTAACCGTCGTTTTCGCGTTCTCGCCCTCGGAACCCATCCCGTTCAATATCAGGTACCGATTCTCCGGCAGATGGCCGCCCGCGAGGATCTCGATCTCCAGGTGGCCTTCTGCACTTTGCGGGGAGCCGAGGCGGCCCACGATCCGGAATTCGGCGCTACCGTGAAATGGGACGTGCCCTTGCTGGACGGCTATCCCTGGGTGCATGTGCCCAATCGTGGATCAGGCGCCGAGAATTTTTTTGGCCTCTACAATTGGGGATTGTGGAAGCTCATCCGCGATGGACATTTCGATGCGGTGCTGTGCTACGTAAGCTATACGCGCGCGACGTTTTGGATCGCTTTTTTTGCCGCGAAATTCTCGGGGACAGCGTTCCTGTTCGGCACGGATACGGTGACGCTGTCACCTCTGGATGGAAGAAAGTGGAAGCGGCACGTCAAGCGCCTGGCTTGGCCACTGTTGTTCCGGCTCGCGGACCAGGTAATTGTGCCGTCGTCGGGAACGCGGGACCTGATGCGCTCCTTGGGGCTTCCGGACGATCGTATTACGCTCACGCCTTACGTTGTCGACAACGATTGGTGGCTAGCGCGGTCTGCTGGCGTCGATCGCGCGGCCCTACGTGCGTCATGGGGCGCGTTGCCAGACGACACTGTCATACTCTTTTGCGCGAAGTTACAGCCGTGGAAACGGCCGTCGGATTTGTTGCGAGCGTTTGCCAAGTCCAAGATGGAGCGGGGGCTGCTCGTTTTCGCCGGCGAGGGGCCATTGCGATCGAGCCTGCAAGCCGAGGCTGATGCTCTGGGAGTTGGCGGTCGCGTCAGATTTCTTGGATTTGCGAATCAGACGCAGTTACCCGCGATCTACACAAGCGCCGACTTGATGGTCCTGCCTTCCATGTACGACGCGTTCGGCGTCGTAGTCAATGAAGCGATGCTGTGCGGATGCCCAGTCGCGGCGAGCGACCATGTCGGGGCCGCGCGCGACCTGATCGAGCATGGACAGACCGGATTCATTTATCCGTGTGGCGACATCGATGCGCTGGCTGCGGTTCTGCAACAAGCGGCGGAGAATCGAGGCCGGCTCTCGGAGATGGGTGTGGCGGCCCGTGCGCGTATGGAGTCGTGGTCGCCGCGTCAAAATATTGATGCCGCCGTAGACGCGATCGCGCGAGGCATTGCGCGTGTGCGGCACAGCGAAGTGGCATCGGATACGCGCCCCACGGCTGCCGCTGATTCCGCCCGCAGCTCCGCGCACAAGCTCTCCGAATGAAGCTGCTCCTGTACTCGCATTCTTTCGCACCCAACGTGGGCGGCGTCGAGACCATTGTGTTGTCTTTGGCACAGGGCCTGGCGGAGCTCCGCACCGTCGACAATCGTCCGCGGTTCGATCTCACCGTGGTTACGAACACGCCCGCGGGAAGCTTTGATGATCGGCCGCTTCCATTTCCCGTCGTGAGACGTCCCACCGCGCTCACGTTTTGGCGTCTCCTGGAACGGACCGACGTGGTTCACCTCGCGGGCCCAGCACTTTTCCCGCTTTTTCTCGCGTGGCTCGCGCGCAAGCCGGTTGCCCTGGAACACCATGGCTACCAGGCCATCTGCCCCAACGGATTGCTGGTTCATCAGCCCGACGGATTGATCTGCCCCGGCCATTTTCAGGCTGGGCACTATGGAAAATGCGTGAGCTGCCAAGCCGCGCAAATGTCGTGGTTCCGGAGTTTAATGAGCGTGTCACTTACGTTCCCGCGCGACGCGTTGGCTCGACGCGCATCGCGCAATCTAGCGATCTCCACTCACGTCCTGAAACGCCATGACTTGCCACATTCGCAGGTCATTTATTACGGTATTGACGATCTATCAAGAGTTCCGGCACCGACGAATCCGGCGGTGCTTTCGCCACCTACAAAGGTCACGTTTGCATATGTGGGTAGGCTCGTCCCCGAAAAGGGACTGCCTGTTTTGCTCGCAGCTACCTCAGTTTTGAATCGGGAGGGATTTGATTTTGCCGTCCTGCTTGTCGGGGACGGGCCGGAGCGCGCACCTCTTGAAAAGACGATCGCGCAGACCGGCCTTACCGAAGTTGTCCACATTACTGGATTTTTGCGTGGCGATGCGCTCGCGCAAGTACTCGGCGGGGTTAGCGTGGTCGTTATGCCATCCGTGTGGGAAGAAACCGCGGGCTTAGCAGCTATCGAACACATGATGCGAGGGCGCGTGGTGATTGCATCGAAAATTGGCGGACTCGGTGAAGTGGTTGGTGGTGCTGGAGTCACCTGTAAGGCTGGCGATCCGGACGACCTGGCGCGGTGCATGAAAGATGTTCTGCAAAACCCTGCGAATATAGCGGCTCTCGGCCACAAGGCGCGCGAGCGTGCCAAGTCGCTCTTCCTTCGCGATCGAATGATTGCGGATCACCACCGCGTCTATCAGGAGATATCCGAAAGCGATACTTAGATGGTAGCATCACCTAGTTCTACGCTTAGCAGAGTCCTTGTGGGAACGTCAGGGCACCGCTTCAGCCGTGCCGCTCGTCGGCTCCTAATCCCCTGTAGGGGCGGGGCTTGCCCCGCCCGGCATCAACCCAGGCACGGTCTAAACGGAGCACGTCCGCTCTCGGCATTTTTCCGCAGCCTGTTCAGCCGAGCCGTAACGGAAGCCGAATCAACAAGGCTTTAGCCGCTGAGGGCTTCTTTCCGAGGCCTGTTGTACTCAAAAGCCGCTGCGGGACGCGTAGCAATATTTATCGCGGTCGCCTCCACCGTTTGGCACCCGCAAAGCAAAGCGTATGATGGATTCGCGTCACAACTTCCCGGCGTATGGATAATAACAACCAACGATGATCGGAACCGCCACACCACGCGGCCTGCACGAATTCGCGGCATCCCACGTGATCGCGCGTTACGTGAAGGCGGGAACACGCGCGGTAGATCTCGGCGCCGGTCCCGGTGCCATGGCGGAACGCCTTTCTTCTCTTGGATGCGAAGTGACCGCGGTCGATCGTGACCCCGCGCTTTATCAAGGCACCCATCGCTTTGTTACCCAGGACTTGAACCAGATGGGATTTGCTTCGGAACTTGGCATTGCCTCTTTCGATTTGGTCGTTGCGGTTGAAGTGATCGAGCACGTGGAGAGTCCCATCAACTTTTTGCGAAACGTCGCTCAGCTTCTCGCGCCCGATGGTGTCGCAGTGATCACCACGCCGAACGTCGACTCCCTTCCCGCGCGCCTCAGCTTTCTCCTCGAGGGCAAAATCCGAATGATGGACGAAGTCAGCGATCCAACCCATATCTCCCCCATCTTCTCGGACCTCTTGCGACGCCAGTTCCTGCCGCGCGCTGGCCTGAAACTAACCGAGCATCTTCTATTTCCCCCCAAGGGTTACCAGTTGACGCGCAAGTCTCTCGCCTGGCCGCTGGCGCTGGCAGCCGCAGTCTTTCCGGGCGACTCTGTTCTAGGCGACAATCACATCTTCGTATTCAAGGCCGCTACGTGAGACCCTTCACCCAAATGAGGCCGCTCGCACAAGTATTCCCAGGAAGTTTTCGCCGTGGCCCCCGTTTGGCCATTGCCTTTTTCGTTTTTGCCATGCTGGCCGCCTACAAAGTTGCCGGCTACATCCTCGCCGACGATTTAAACAGTCTGGCATTTGTGGCCATGGTCTTCGTGGGTGGTGCTTTCGTCCTCGCGATCCTCAACAATTGGAGGCATGGCGTCTATTTCTTCCTCGCATGGCTCTTGTTCGAAGACCTGGTCCGAAAATTCCTGGGCAATAACATGGTGATTTACTTCGCCAAGGATTTTCTCCTCGCCATCGTCTACCTTTCGTTTTTCATTGCCTATCGTCGCAAGGATAAGGATCTGCAGGCCATCCGTCCGCCCTTCCTGGTCGTACTGCTTGTTTTTGTCTGGTTCGGCACCATGCAGGTTTTCAACCCTGGCTCCACCAGCATCTTTTATGGTCTTTTGGGCATGAAACTCTATTTTTTCTACGCGCCGCTTTTCGTGGTTGGCTACGCCCTGGTTAATTCGGAAATTGAGCTGCGCCGCTTTTTTCAGATAAATCTCGGCCTGATGCTGGCCATCGTCGCGCTAGGGCTGGTGCAGTCCGTCCTCGGGCACACTTTTCTCAATCCCGAAATTCCCGCCGAGGATATCCGGCTCCTGAGCCAGACGTACCGGGAAGCTCCCATCTCCGGAGTGATTGTTTACCGGCCGACATCCGTCTTTGTCAGTGCCGGCCGATTCGGTGATCTCCTCATTGTCGCGTGGCTCGTCGTCTTTGGATTTAGCGGCTATCTTCTTTTGCGTGAACGGCGCGGCCGGGTATTCGCGTTCGTGGCCCTGGGGCTGACCGCCGCGGGTTGCGTGATGTGCGCATCGCGCGGCGTATTTATGTGGACTCTGGGCAGCAGTCTCGTCGGCGGCGCCGCATTTATCTGGGGTGCGCCGTGGAAGCAGCGGCAAGCGCGGCGCATCTTTCGCACCTTGCAGCGGGCCGTGCTGGGCGTCGCCCTCGCCATGGTCTTACTCCTCCTTACCTATCCGGATGCGCTGCTCAATCGACTGGCGGTCTATTCGGAAACCCTCGACCCCAGAAGCCCCGCTAGTGAATTGGTTCACCGCACCCGTGATTACCCGCTGGCAAATTTCCTGGCTGCTTTCAATTCGCCACGCTGGCCCTACGGGTTCGGCATTGGCACGGTTTCTCTCGGCGGTCAGTACGTCTCCAGGATTTTCCACGTTATTCCGCCGACGGATGGCGTCGAAAGCGGCTTCGGCAACATCATTATTGAACTTGGAATCGTCGGCTTGGCACTCTGGTTCGTCATGAGCGGTGCGGTGTTGTTCGCGGCGTGGAAGGTGGTACGTAAGCTGAAAGGCTCCCCTTGGTTCCCGCTCGGCTTTATGATTTTCTGGTATGCATTTCTCCTGCTGGTGCCATTTACCTTTCAGGGCATGCAGGCTTACGAAGACTTCGTTTTGAACGCCTACATGTGGCTATTGCTGGGCATCTTGTTTCGCCTGCCAAAACTAGCCCAGGCCAGTCAACCCGCGCAGGCAGCGCAAAATCCGAGCAGTCCAGTCCCACAATTCAGCCTTTCCGGGAATCGCTGACTTGCGGCTAGCCGTTGTTTCGCCTTTCGTGGACCGACAGCACGGCTCGGAACGCGCTCTCGCAGAACTCCTGGAACGCCTGGCCCGTGACTATAATTGTGCGATCCATCTCTATGCGGAGCGTGTCGAGGATCTGCCCCTCGCCGACAACAAGTTGCCTGCATCCAGTGAACCTGGCGGTATCGTATGGCACAAAGTTCCTTCGATCCCTGGGCCGCACCTCGTCAAGTTCGTGGCCTGGATGTTTGCAAATGGTTTTCTTCGATGGTGGCACCGCGTCTTCCGCAGCCGTTCGTTCGACCTTACCCTGTCTCCCGGAATCAACTGTTTAAATGCGGACGTCATCATCGTTCACGCCGTGTTCCGCAGGCTGCAGGAACTCGCTCAGGCGAAAGGGTCCGCCGAGACGCGGCCGTCCGGCTTGCTTCGAGGCCTTCATCGGCGGGCCTACTACGGCTTGTTGACCGCGCTTGAACGTCGCCTCTATTCCGATCGACGCACGGCACTCGCGGCGGTCTCGAATCGCACCGCCGACCTGCTCGATCAATACTTCCATCGCAGCGATATCCACATAATTCCCAACGGCGTGGATATGCGAGAATTCTCCGCGCCAGCGCGGGCGGCACGTCGTGATGCCGCGCGCTGGCGCCTTGGACTCCGTGAGACTGATTTCGTATTGTTGTTAATCGGCAACGACTGGCGAGTGAAGGGTCTTCCCGCAGTCCTTCAGGCCATGGCGCAGCTTCCAGCCCTGCCGCTGCATCTCCTCGTCGTCGGCAACGATGCGATCGAACCCTTTCGCGAAAACGCCAAACGCCTTGCCGTTCTGGATCGCTGCCACTGGGAATCCCCTCGACCTGATGTAATCACCTTCTACGCGGCTGCCGACACCTACGTCAGCCCGAGCCTGGAAGACTCATTCGGCCTGCCCGTTGCAGAAGCCATGGCTTGTGGTCTGCCAGTCATTACCTCCACCTATGCAGGCGTTTCGGGGTTGATCCACAACACCGTCGACGGGTTCGTCTTGCCCGAACCCGAGGACACGCAGACGCTCGCTCGCACCATTGAGCGCCTTTACCGGGACACGGTGTTTCGTTGCACGATAGGCGAAGCCGCCTCGAGAACCGCGCAAAAGTGGACCTGGGATCGATCCGCCGCGGAAGCCTGGCAGCTGTTACAGCGGCTGGCCAAGACGAAGAGTCGCGAAGCCCCTCGCGACGCCACACAGTAAGCTTAAACTCTCTGGAATCAACACTTGCAAAAGTGTGTAAAAATAAACAACTTTAACCGTCTTTAAAACGAACACTTACGAAAAAACCGGGGGGAGGGGGGTAGCACACACTCCCGTTTACCCCTGAGCCGCGAAGGGTGTGTACGACCCTCAACGCCAGCGAGACGAATTAAAGTAGATCGTCGAGCGCGAGTTTTTGCATCGCGCGAAAGCAGCGGATCAGCGAATGCCGAGCAAGCCCGATCCAGCGGTAACGATTCAGCGGAAGTATTACACCGACACCGCTTCCCGCTACGACCACATGCACGCCCATGAAGGCGGCACTGACGCCGCTATCACCAAATTCATGTACGCGCTGCTATGCATGTGGGAAATCCGCACAATCCTCGATGTCGGCACCGCAACCGGCGCCGGCATGCGTGATTTGAAGCAAGCCCTCCCCGATTTGTTCGTGTGCGGCGTCGAACCGGTCGCAGCCTTGGTGGACCAGGCCGTGCTAAGTGGAAACATCGCCAATGGTCCCATCGTGCAAGCCGCCGGCGAAGCTCTGCCGTTCGCCGACGCGAGTTTCGACGCGGTATGCGAGTTTGCAACGCTCCATCACGCGGCAAACCCGACGGCAGTCGTAAAGGAAATGCTGCGCGTCGCTCGAAAGGCCGTCTTTATCTGCGATAGCAATCGCTTTGGACAAGGCCCCCTGCCGGCCAGGCTCCTGAAACTCGCGCTCTATAAAGCCGGCCTGTGGCGCGCATTCAATTATTTGCGCACTGGCGGAAAAGGTTACGTGATCACGGAAGGAGATGGCTTGGCCTATTCGTACAGCGTGTACGATTCCCTGGAACCGATCACCCGATGGGCCGATCGCGTCATCCTCATTCCCACCACCGGCGACCTCAAAAGCCGCAGCTGGTTTCATCCACTGCTCACGAGCAGCGGCATACTCGTTTGTGCTCTGAAGGACTAAAAAAATTCGGAGACTTAATCTCGTTGGGCCTTGGAGATGACCACCTTCCGCGTGGCTTCCAGCGTGAAGGCCAGGGATTCCTTGGGGATACTGGTTACGAACGGCCCGATCATCCAAGCCAGCCCGGTCGGAATATCCCGCGTCAGCGAAACGACTTCACTCTGCACGTAGACGCCGCCGTCCGCTTCGATCATGCGCCACCAGGTTTCCATCCGCCACAGGAAGCCGTCGTCGTCACCTGTCGGTTTTTCACGCTCACTACTCTTGCCTGAGTTTTCAACTTGCGCGATGCGCACCGCAGAGCTTCGGCTATGCGCCCGGGTATCGGAATCGCGGAAATATTGAACGTCGTGCTCCGTGTTCAGCACCACGGTAACGATCTTGTGGCGCCGAAAGCGCAGGAAGACGCGAAAACGGTCCCCATTCCTTGACTCGATTTTGGATTGCTCAACATCTGGAGCGTAATAAACGGAGTGTTGATTGTAGTCTTCCAAAATCGCCAGCACGTCCGAGAGCTTTACTCCCGGGACAAAAGCCAAACCCACCCAATGGTGGATCATCCCGTCCGGGCAACTGATCGTTGCGCCATTCTCCAACGTTTCAAGCTTCCGCATCTTCACTGAACCATCGCGAAGCTCCGTATAAGCTTGCGTGCGTTCAGTTTCCGGCAAATCATCGATCCACAGAAGCCTAGTGCCGTGCTTCAGCTCTGCATCGTTACGCGCATCGGTCAGCCGAACGTAGCGACTGAATGCATCGACCGTCGAAGGCTTTAGCAAAGGCGGGGATGTAGCCGCGCGGGCGGTATCGGGCACCAGGCCTTGTGTGCCGAGCGACACGACGGCGGCCAACACCAAGAACGTGCGGGCGGCCCGACGGTCGGGACCCATCAAGTGTCGGCCAAACCCCTCAAACCCGGATCTTAAGTGGCGCGCTAACCGACTGAATTTAAGCATGTTAACTTCGTTACAGCGATACCCGACGGTACTTCGGAGCATGGCGCATGCCTATTGTTTCACGGATTTGCGCTTGGAAACGACAACGCCGGGCCTGAGCCCGGCGTTATCTAGAGAGAAGCTAAATCTGGCGGGTTGGGTTAGCTCGCACACGACCCCTTGCGGAGCCGCTGTCCCCGCGCGGCCCCCAACCCGTTAGTAGCAAATTACGGTAGCGGCCTGTATGGCTCAATGGGCCGCAAGAGCCAAAGATTGGGGTACTCGGGTTTTGGTACACGAAATGTCTACCGTCATTAACACGCTTTGTATCAATAAGATAGGGATGGCGACCCTAGTCATTCGGTACCATTACCCGGCGGCGTTCACCCCACTCAGAAAGCCGCCAAGGTGTCCGGTGAGCGCTACCAAGGCAACCGCCACCAATTCAAGAGTGAGCCGGTAATTCGGAAGCGCACCTCCCTGCCGGCGTCCCCGAAAATGGACCCACCAAGTCATCCAGATCATCACGATCGAGACGCACGCGAATACCAAGTGCTGCAACAAGATACCCTTCAGCTTCTGACCCTCGAGCGCGAGCTGCCAGGCCAGGATCCCGGTGATTAGCACCGGTACGGTGGAAGCTGCGGCGAGCAGAAGGTTGTAGTAGGACGCGTCCGCCAAGCTGCGGCGCCTGGTCCATTGCGCGACAAAGTCAAATGCAACGCCGGTGATGAACAGCGCTATCGGAAAATGGATCAGCACTACGTGTTGCGCGTGTTTGGCGAGCAGCGCGGCTTGCGGATCAAAAGGGTTCAACATTGGCGAGCCTTACTGCACGATCACTCTGCCGGTCATTTTGGGGTGCACCGAGCAAAAGTAGGGGTACGTTCCAGGCTTGGCAAACGTGTAGGAAAACTTCTCGTCGGTGTCGAGGACTTTGGATTTAAAGACCTTGTCGTCGCTGACCACGGTATGGGGAATGTCGTCGCGATTCGTCCAGGTAACCGTCGTCCCCACTGCGACGGTGATGGCCGCCGGTCCGAAGCTGAAGTTGTCGATCTTCACGTCCACGCTCGCGGGCGTCTGTTGCGCGTTCACGACGGAACTTCTCCCCGCTGCCAGCAGCAGAATCGCCGCCGCTACTACCGATACTGCCAATCTTGCAATGCACACGCGTATCCTCATGACTTTTTCCTTTCTGAATTTTGCTGTCGAATGAATTAAATGGATCTGCCGTCAGGCGGGGCAAGCCCCGCCCCTACAAGGGAATCGCATACTGCTCACCCGAGCTTCGAGTCCACCACGGCGAGCGCGTGCTGGCCTTGAACGTAATTTACGTTGGTGATGCCGAGGTAACTGCGCAGTTGGTCCGCGGGAACGGTCATCGGACCAGGAGACGGCGCTTTTCCCGGCTCTGGTTGCGGAAAAGCGGTTGATGCCGCGGTATGGAAGGTCACGTTGCCTTCCACCTTTTGCATGATTTGGTGAATGTGTCCGTTCAGCACAGTAACGGAACCGAACTTCTTGAGATATGCGAGAGCCTGGGCGCTATCTTCGGTGCCCCAACCCCAGTCCGGATATACCGTCCACAGCGGGATGTGCGCAAACACCACGATTGGCGTGCTGGACTTGAGGTGCTTTACGTCATCTTCGAGCCACTCGAGTTGATCGTGTCCCAGCGAGCCAAGTCCTCCGGCTTTCAAATTCATCACGTTCACCAGGCCGACGAAGTGCACGCCCTTTTGGTCAAAGCTGTACCAGCCCGCGCCCTTCGAACCTTTTCCGTAACGCTCGCGGAACTGCTGGCCATCATCATTCAATACGTCATGCTCGCCCGGCACAAAAAAGGTCTGCTTTCCGGTGCTCTTCAGGATTTGATCGACGTGATCGAACTCCTCGGGCTTGGACAGGTGGCTGATATCGCCAGTATGCAGCAGGAATTCCGGCGGGGTGGACAAGCCGTTGATCTTATCCACGGCGACTTGAAAAGTCCCCACCACATCGGTGTTTGCCGGCTTGTTGAAGCCCATGTGGGAGTCGCTGATCTGAACGAAGCTCAGTTCTCCCTTTGCGGCCGCAGCTCCCGGATCGGACCCGCGGTTCAGCGCAAAGGATTTCAGCACCCCGCCCTGCATCACGCACAGCGTTCCCGTTCCCGCCCACGCCATGCACTTCAAGAATCCCCGCCGGTCAATACCGTCGTGATTGTGATCGTACAGAATCTCGTCTTTCGTCTTTTTGGTCATGATTTTCTCCGTAACTTGCTGTGTGCCGCTGATTTGCAGGGCGTCCCGCCCGAAACCCGGAAATGATGAAGCGGCGCGAGATTGAGTTTGGTCCAGGGTGCCCGCGCCGCTCCCGGACGTGTTTCGCTTATCCAGACTGCGAAGGCCCGCCAGTTATTCCAGATTCGGCAAGTTTTTATTTTGTGCGGGAATCTGGAAATCGGGAATAAAATGCGACCCACCGCGGTCTACTGCATGAGTTCGGGTGTCGAAGGGAAAGACTTGGACGTGTTGGATTCGCAGGAGCGTGCGCGCTTCGAGCAATTGGTACTTCCGCATCTGGACGCTGCCTTTAACCTCGCGCGATGGATCTTGCGCGGGCGCGCCGATGCCGAGGACGTCGCACAGGAGGCCATGCTGCGCGCTTTCCGCTTTTTTCGCGGGTTTCATGGTGGCGACGTGCGCGCCTGGCTTTTGCAGATCGTGCGCAACAACTGCTACACGTGGCTGGAGAAGAATCGCCCGATGGAATTGACGACGGAATTCGACGAAGAGCTTTATCCCCAGACCGGGGTTACCCCCGAATCGCTGGCCATCGCCGGTGATAATCGCGAACGGCTGACGCGCGCCCTCGAGGACTTACCGGCGCGTTTTCGCGAAGTCCTGATTCTCCGCGAACTGGAAGGCTGCTCCTACAAGGAAATTGCGGCAATCACCTCGATGCCCATCGGCACGGTCATGTCCGCGCTGGCCCGGGCGCGACAGCGGCTGCAGCGCACGTTGACCCAGACCGATTCTGTCAAAAATCAGGAGGCCAGCCGTGAGCTGTGAGTTGACAGAGTCCGTGCTCCACGGTTATATCGACGGCGAGTTGGACGCCGCGCGAGCGGCGGATTTCGAACGTCACTTAGCGTCGTGCCCCCAGTGCACTTCCGCATTGGAGAGCCAGGAAACTCTGCGCTCCTCGATCCAGCGCGCCGGACTCTACGAGCGCGCGCCGGTAGCCCTTCGCCGGAAGGTAGAAGCACAATTCCGCATGCCTGCGCCGGTTGCGATCGCGCCGGTCCGAGCGAGAATGCGTCCGACGCACTGGCTCGCTGTGGCGGCGGCCCTGATTCTTGCTGTTTTCATCAGCGGGCGACTGCTTACCAACCACAGCGGAATTGGCATGCAGCCAGCATTGGCTTCGGAGATTCTGGATGCTCATCTTCGCTCGCTACAGCCCGGCCACCTGGTAGACGTTATCTCCACGGACCAGCACACCGTGAAGCCGTGGTTCGACGGTAAAGTCGATTTCGCCCCGCCGGTGCGCGATTTCGCGAGTGACGGCTTTCCGCTGCAAGGCGGCCGCCTGGATGTTGTAAAAGGTCGTCAGGTCGCAGTGCTCGTGTATGGGCGGCGCAAGCACGTCGTGAATGTATTCATTTGGCCAACGACGGACCCTGACACGTCCCCGCAATCCGGTTCTCAGCTGGGCTACAATTGGATCGATTGGCGCAAGGGTGGGATGGAGATGTGCGCTGTGTCCGATGTTAGCGCGCCGGATCTCAACGAACTTCATCGGTTGCTGTCGGAATGATGCGCGCGCTCTGACGATGCGGGACGGAGTGGCGACACAAAGTCGCCGCTACATGCGGGCGGTGACGTGGAGAATCAGGGCTAGTTGTTGGGTTCGTAGGTGCGCGTCGCCGTATAGGCCTTGGGGATTTCTTTCGCGTAAATTGTGTGCAGCGTCAGAGTCTTGGTCTTCCCGGATCTCACCGCCACGTTTTCCCAAGGACTGGCTACGCCGTTGCCCGACGCGCGTACCGCATAGTTATCGGAGCGAAGCTTCGAAATCGTAAAGTGCCCCCGGGCATCCGCGTGAGCCACATGCGGCGCGCTTCCTCCACCCGATTGGTAGGTCACGATCGCGTGCGGCACCGGCTTATCGTCCGGCCCAATCACCACGCCGGTAACAACTCCGGATCCGCTGCTTTGCGGCTCGGCGATCGTCTGGCGGGCAGCAGCCAGCCCGAGCAAAAATAGAAAACTTACTGTTAATACGCGCTTCATCACGGTTGTCTCAATTCTCCGCAGCCGCGTTCTCACTTGATTTCCGGGGCGTGTCGCGCGAAGGACAGGAGATGGAAGCCCTGTCGGCTCTCTCCGTTGTCCTGTTCCACTTCTCTATTTTAGTTCCCCCCGGCGCACTTCAGAAGGCCCTTGCGTGAAGCTGTGCTTGCCATCAACCTGCCTGCTGGTACAGGTCGATCATTCGCGCCACTCGCGATCCCGATGTCCTCCCGACATGCAATCAAGCCGCGTCGGACTGTCTTTGGACGGACACGGGCTCATCCAGAATCTGACGCACCAACCTCGCCAGCGTAGTAGGGCTGTAGGGCTTCTGAAGATACCGCCCCTTGGCGCCGTAAGGAATTACGTCGGACTCAGCCGAATACCCGCTCGTAAGCAGTACGCGGATTTGTTCGAACCGCGCCGACAGCTCCACGGCAGCCGCTGGGCCTCCAAGTTTCGGCATGATCACGTCCAGGATCGCCAGCGAGGGCCTCTCGTTTTCGCAGAGCCGTAAAGCTTCTTCCCCGTCGGCTGCGGCGAGCACGCGATACCCCAGTCCAACCAGAGTCTGCCGAGCCATCTCGCGCACGGAGTCATGATCCTCGGCGATAATCACGGTCTCGGTACCGCGCATTCCCGCCGTCGAGGGGGTCGGTGCTTTGCCGACAACCCCGTCCGCGACTCCATCTTCCATCACCGGCAAGTAAACTCGAAACAAACTCCCGTGCGCGGGCTCGCTGTAAACGTGAATGAACCCACCGTGCTGCTTCACGATGCCATACACCGCCGCGAGTCCACATCCATGCCAACGCCAGTGTCGGCAACAGACAACACCGCATAACGCCCCGCCGAAACGTAAGGATAAAAGCGGCAGCAAGGCTCATCCAGTCCATCTCCGTTTCGATCACCAACCGGCCGCCTTCCGGCATCGCATCGCGCGCATTGATGCACAAGTTCATCAGCACCTGTTCGATCTGGGTAGGATCACCTTTGACGGGATTCCAGCCGCGAGGTCAAATACTTCACTTCGATATGCTCGCCGATGACTTTATCGAGCAAGCTGAACAAACCGCTCGCTACGGCGTTGAGATCGACTGCCCGCGGCTGGAGCGCCTGGTGCCTTGCAAAGGTCAGCAGTTCGCGTGTCAGCGCCGCGGCGCGTTCGGCCTGCTCGCGAATGTGCTCAAAGCGTTCCGCCACCTTTGGCTGATCGCGGCTCTGCTCGGAACCAATCTCCGCCCAACCGAGGATCGCTCCTAGTAGGTTGTTAGAATCATGGGCCACGCCCCCCGCCAGCTGCCCGATAGCCTCGAATTTCTGGGCCTGCCGCAACTGGCGCTCCATGCCGCGCAGTTCGGTCACATCTTCCGCGATAATTTCGAACGTTTCGGTTTCATCGCACGCCGTCGCTCGCCGCACGTCGAGGCGCACCGCTACGATCCCGCCATCCGAACGCCGCCACTCCACTTCCGACCCGTGAATCTGACCGAGCTCACGGCACCTGCGCATCAACTGCGCATGTTGTTCCGGGAAACGAAACAGATCGCGGCCGAAATTGAGGCGCTTCAACGGTTCTGAGTTCGAGCAACCAAGGATGCGCAGCAGCGCAGGATTCCCATCGATAAAATTACCGTCCGAGGACACTCGCGAGATTCCATAGACGGCGTGCTCCGCAAGGTCCCGATTGCGGGCTTCGGACATGCGCAACGCTTCATGCGCCCGCGCGTTTTCGTCGCGCAGGCCCTTTTCCGTCATCGCTCGCGTCAAGGCAATCGGCAGCCGCGACAAGTGGTCTTTCAGAATGTAATCGTTAGCACCCTGCTTGATGCATTCGACCGCGACCTCCTCGCCCAGCGTTCCGGCAACCAGCAGAAATGGTATGTCTTTCCCGGCGCCTCGAAGCTCCACGAGCGCGTCGAGGCCGCTCCAGCTGGGCAGCCGGTAGTCGGCAAGCGCCACGTCGAAACTGTTTTCGGCGACAGCGGAGCGGAAATCTTCTCTGCTCTCGACCGCCGGGTGGTCTACGTCAAACCCGGATTCCTTCAACTGGAACAAGATCAAGTCCAGGTCGGTGTCGGAATACCCGACAATCAGGGCCCGCAACGGCGTCAAGACCTTCGATGTGGGTGCTTCTTCCAGCGCTACGGTTCTCATTCGCGCACTCCAGAGCGGCTCGCCGCTCCCCAGTGTCTTCTCCAAATCTAGAATTTCATCGCCAGCTCTTTGACTGTCAACCCCGCACGGCGTTGTGCATAACCAAGGTCCGCGCTCTTTCGGAGATGCCCACCTGGCGCAAGTCCGCCTCCACGGCATTGATGAACTCGCTGAAGTTCCGTCCGTCTTTCGCCGACCACGTTCCCACGCTCAACCGCAAGTCGATCGGCCCCCACGGCGAACGCGTCTCGTTGTGCACGGTGAGACTCCTTTCCAGCCGTTGCCGCATCACCGGTGCGCTGGGGGCCACGGCGTCCACAGCGAGGATCGCAAACTGTTCGTGTCCCAGCCGCGCCACGATGTCGCTCCGCCGGCAACTGCTCGCGAGAAGCTGTGCTACGTCCCGCAGAGCGTAGTCCCCGGCGCCTGGCCCGAAACCCTCACGCAAGGTCTGCAAATTCTCGAACAGCGCGCAAATCAGCAGCAGCGTCCCGCCGGTGCGCCGCGCTTCTTCCTGACATCGCATCCCCAGCGTCAGCAACCCTTCCCGGGTGTAAAGCCCGGTCAGCGGATCGCGGAATAAATCGGCCAAGCCCTCAAAAGTGTTGCGTTCCAGCGCCGTTCGCACGACCCGCCCCAGGGTGCGCACATCCATGAAACCCTTTACATAGTCCATCGCGCCTTCGCTGAGGCTCTGCGCGGCGTACTGCTTCAGTGCGGGATCCGCAAGCACCACCAGCGGAACGCCAGGCGCCGACCGGTGCACCAGATGCACCGCATCCAGTGGATCACTGAGACTGAGCTCCAGATCGAAAAGAATAAGTTCCGGGTCCACCATTTTCACGGTCGGGATCAGCGTCGACATGGTGGACACGACGGTCAGATCCAGACCGCCGGTGGCGTCTGGAAACAACGCACCCAGGGTATCGACGGTCTCACCGGCGTCGACTTCCGCAAGCAAAATACGAACCCTTTTCTGGATCATGCCTCGCCTCATTTTCCCAAGAGGTTTGGAAAATGCCCCCCTGCGGTGGCAAGTGATCCAAACGTGGATCGTCAAGGCCGCAAAAGGCGCTGCCGCAACTGGAGAGGTCAGTTTTTAGATAAAACGCAAGCTATAGGAAGGGGGTGCGCTTATTGTGCCGCAATGACCAGGATAGTCAAGATAACTCCGCGCTCAGGTTCTCATACGCTACGTCTCCGGCCGTGGGGGCGCAGCGCGGCGTAGCAGCAGCGCTGCAGCGCCCGAAAGCAGGCCACCGGCAATGATCACGCCCTCCCATGCCAGACCAGCAGCCAGCACCAGATGGCTGGCCGCGCCAAAAGGAGCGAGCAATGCCACCAGCGCAGCTTCGCGCACACCAATCCCTCCCTGAGTCAACGGAAGAATAGCTGCGAGTTTTGCCAGCGGCCAGGCAAATAGCCAGACGCGTAGCGGCAGCACCAGCCCGCAGGCCACCGCGAGTCGCGCCGTGAGAATCAGAAATGTCGCTTGAATAAAGATTCCGGCCAGCCATCCAAAGAGCAGTTTGTAAGGCCGCCGCGAAACGCTGCGCAGCGCATACCGCATTCGCGCCAGCCGCCGCCGGAACCTCACCGAGCGGCCAACCAACAATGCCCGATGCAATACAATCGTCAACGCCACAAGCACCACAACACACGCGACGCACACAAGCAAAGCCTTGCGCGCCGACTGCTGGAGGTTTTCCGGCACCGAACCCGGAAGCAGGACGAGTCCCAAGAGCACCAGCCCGGCCTGCGCGGTCACGTCCAGAAATCGGTCCACTACGTTGCCGGCAAGAACCGCCGCTGGCCGCGGACTGCGCCGCAGGCCGACCGCCAAGCGGATCACGTCCCCTCCAACGATCGAGGGGAGAAACAGAGTGCCAAACAATCCGCCCAGATAGCACTGCGCGCTGGTGGCGAAATCAAGTTCCGCTCCCGCGGCGTTCACTACCATCCGCCATTTCGCGATCCCCAACGTATGCGCCAGCAGATAGCCCAGCAGCACCGCCAGAAAAAGCCAAGCGGGAATCTGCGCAATCGCTTTGCGCACGGTAGCCACCGGAAGGAAATAGAACAATAGCCCAAGAACGCCGAGTCCCGCGATCCAGCGCAAAACGATGGGCAGCCAGCGCCGCGAGCCCTGCTGCGAGTGGTGCGCACCAATCATGTAAGGGAGGCTATCTCACAAACGACCCAACAAAGTCGCGAAAACGCGCCGAACGTTGCAGGTGCGGGGTCTGCTCCGCCCGGCGTCAACACGATCACGATGCCCGCTCAATAGCAAAATCCGCCATCTCTCAAGCGGAGAAAATTTCATCAATCTTCGCGGCCAATTCGAAGTCCAAATTGCTGATTCCCTTCACGCTGTGCGAATTCAAATCGATAACCACTTTGTTCCACACATTGAACCATTCCGGATGGTGATTCATCGCCTCAGCCACCAGCGCCACGCGAGTCATGTTCCCAAACGCGGCCACGAAATCCTTGCACTCAAACGCGCGATGCAACTTGCCGTTGGCCAACGTCCAGCCCTTAACCTGGCCCAACCGCTCCTGTACTTCCACATCCGTCAATTTCTTTGCAGCAGGCATCTCAACCTCCATACCAAAAAGCTACATCCACCATTATGCATCGCGCCGGTGCTGTAGCGACCGCTTTCCGAAACGGGCACCGTTCGGTTCCACGCCGAATCTACAGCCAAAATCGCAATCCAGACCGGCAATGCAAAACGGGGGCGGCCAGCTCATTCCTCCCCCGCGACACACACAAAGTTCGCCGCATCATCGGAATCGCCGCTACCCTTGTACTTTGCAATTTGTGGATACGCGCACAACGGCCGTGTCATCTGCACATCCATTCCCGCTGGGCCCCCATATTTCGTCGCTATGATCGCCGATGGCGGCGTCCCTCTCTCCACCCACTGCTCCATCGACAATTGCAGGCTGTGAGCCGCATCTTTTTCCCTGGGCGAAGGCCCGTGCTGACCAAACGAATCGGGGCCCGTCCCTTCCGGAGCCGTTCCGCCGCAGTGCTGCATCCCAGGCACCATATAGAGCCTCGCGAATGCATCGGCATTCGCTCGCCCCAGTGTGTTCACGATGCTGCGATAGTAGTCGATCGAATTAAGCGCGGAAATTGCCGGGTCGTTCCAGCCGTGAAAAATGATCAACTTCCCGCCGAGCGTCTTGAACGCGCCCAGGTCGGGTTCCGTTGCATCCAATATCTTCGCCATTTTCGCGTCGGCCGTTTTTACCGCGTCATCGATGTCCGCACCCTTAAAGTTCCAGTCAGCCTTGTCGTAAACCATGTCGCCGAAAAATCCTTTGCCGAACGCAAAGATCTGGCCCTTTCCCGGCGCTGGCCCGGTGATCCAGAGAGCCCAGCCCGCGGGTCCTTCCTCTGCCCCCGGCAATAATCCCGGAAAGATTCTCTCGCCGTGCGTGTCGTGCGGCCCCTCATACAGTTTTTTCAACGCGGTCACCTGCGGCGCGGTCAGGCACTTGTCGGAGTCTTCGGCCTTGCAAAGTATCGCCGCCGGAACAAAGTGGCATTTTCTCGGATCGTTGAGAATCCCGTCGGTGACGCCGTCCTGCGCATCGCACGCCTCATTTACCGCCTGCGCGATCGCCGGCAACTTGCTCGAAGGAATGTAGCTGGCTTCTTCCGACGTCGTGGCTTGCGCGTCCCACACCGCGCTGGTCAGCAGGTGGGTCCAGAAATTAGCCGGCGCTCCCGCAATGATGCCATCGTAATCCCCGGGGAATCGCTGCGCTTCCATCAACGCCTGCCGCCCGCCATTCGAACAACTCGCGAAATACGAATGCCGCAAATGATTGCTGTAAAAGGCTTTGATCACCGCCTTCGCCGTCTGCGTCATTTCATGAATCGCCCGGTACCCAAAATCCGTGACCTTCTCCGGATGCCCCAGCGCCCACCGCGCATCGGTCCCGCCGGCAGCATGGCCCGTATCCGTCCCCGCAGTTGCGTAGCCTTGGTGCACTGCCACGGCCAAAGCGTGATAATCGATCTCTCCTGCAAATCCACCATTCCCCCGCCCTTGGAATTTCCCATTCCAATCACTGACCGGCAACCACACCTCAATCTTGATATCCGAATCCGCGCTGGGCCGCGCCTCGATAGCCACCCGGCAGAATGCCGGCAGTGCCTTATAGAGCGGCGCGTCATTCGCCATCCACGGAGCAACGGGCGTCATCGGCGTGAACGTCCCCGCCGCAACCTGCAGCGCCAACGTAATTTTCGCATCGGGTAACGCCACCCGCGCGAGCCGCTCGCAGGACCCAGCCTTAGCCACTCCCTTCTGCGCAAAGCCCGCACCCGCCGCAAAAGCCATAACGAACGCCATCGCGAAAAACCTGCGCATGATGTTCCACCTTCCCTCTCGCCTCAGGTGTTGCCGGCGCTACGTGGCCACTGTTTGTAGGAGCGCAGGCCTTCTGTTTAGACTGAGTCCGAAGCGCACCCAGCTTTGCCCGGACGCAAGCATTCATCCACAGGTAGAATTTTCCCAGTGCTAAGCCTAAAAACCAGAGCCGCCGCCAAAGAGCGTGCACATACTAGCGGAATGACGAATCCAATCCAACCAATTCGCCACCCAAGCAGCCAGCGTCGCAAACCGCTCCGTTCACGGATGCCCGCTTTTGCCCCCACGATTTTCCGTGAACTCTGCGCTCCAGCCTCTGGGCTCCCTGTGTCAATTCGTCTCTTTGTCTTGATTTCGCGTGGGGAACGCCGCCTTCGCCTCAGGCATTACCACCTGGTTGAATACATTAATGCTGCGTTTAGCTTCACAGGTCTATAAATGTCCCGTCTGCGAATCGCAACAGCCAAAGAGAGAACAAAACCATGCGCAAAAGCTCCACACTGCTCGGCGTCACGGGTCTGGTCGCACTCGCCACTATTCTGTGTATCGGATCTTTCTCCTCGCGCGTCGTTGCTGCGGCCGGCTCCTCGGGCTATCACGTCATCAAAACCATCTCCGTGCCCGGCGATGATGGCTGGGACTACGTCGCAGTCGACAGCGACGCTCGCCGCGTCTACATCTCCCACGGCACGCACGTCGTAGTCATGAACGCGGACACTTACGCGATAGAAGGCGACATCCCCGACACGCTCGGCGTCCACGGCATCGCCATAGCCTCCGACCTCGGACGCGGCTTCATCAGTAGTGGCCGCGCCAACACCGCAACTATCTTCGATCTCAAGACGATGAAAACCATCGGCACGGTAAAGACCGACGCCAATCCCGACGCCATCACCTACGATTCGATATCCAAGCGCGTCTTCACTTTTAACGGCCGCGGAAAAAACACCACCGCCATCAACGCCGCCGATGGCACGGTCGTTGGCACGCTGGCCTTGGGTGGCAAGCCGGAATTCGCCGCAGCCGACGGCAAGGGGAGCATCTTCGTCAACAATGAAGACACCTCGGAGCTGATCGAGCTCGACACGCAGAAACTGACCGAAACCCACCGCTGGCCCTTGGCGCCGTGCAAAGGTCCCTCCGGACTAGCCATGGATCTCAAAAGCCGCCGTCTCTTCTCGGTGTGCGATGAAAAGGTTATGTCTGTTGTGGACGCTGACAGCGGCAAGGTTCTGGCTACGCCGACGATTTGCGAGGGTCCCGACGCCGCAGCTTTCGATCCCGCCACCAAGTACGCCTTTGCATCTTGTGGTGACGGCAATCTCACCGTCATTCACGAAGACTCCCCCGACAAGTTCACCGTAGTCGATAACATCCCTACAAAGCGAAGCGCTCGCACGATGGGGCTAGACTTGAAGACCCACAACATCTTTCTGCCCGCAGCCGACTTCGATCCCGCAGCCCCAGGCGAACGCCGAGGCAAAATGAAGCCAGGCAGCTTCGTAATCCTGGTCGTAGCCAAATAGCGTTTGCCAAACCAAGCAAGTTCCGCAGATAAGTAGGAGTGGGCTGCTGCGGCCGGGGTCAACCCGTGCATGCTCTGTTTCGGAGCGCGAACAAAAGGAAATCGCGCCGATGAAATCGATTCACCGGCGCGATTTAAGTTCGATGAGACTCAGCTGAGGCTATTGCTTGGAATTACGGCACCATCCGAACGTTATGTACGCCTGCATAAAGCGAAAAACTCGTTCCGGCTGACTGTGGCAGCCACCACATATTCCTCATCCACTTGTGTTGGCTCGTCATCATGCGCTTGCCGATAAAATCCATCACCAGCGGGCTGACTTGCGTCGCCGCGTACATCGCGCTGGAATGCGAAAAGGGTCGCAGCAGCGGGTTTCCTTCCGTACCATATCCCTGAGTAATCGCGCGCCGCGTGGACCAGGCATCAAATGCCGCTGCGCCGCTACCCGTGATGGTCAGCGCATACCACAATTTCCGCTGCCCCGCGCCTTCGCTCGAACGGGTAGTCGACATTCTCACGCCCTTCATCGGCGTCGAAGGCTGTACGGACGTATAGCCTGGTTCGATCAACTCACTGGAGGCAACCTCGGCGTCGCTCTTTACTTTCGGTTCCGGCGCTGAAGGCAACGGCTGAGAGAGGGAGGAATCGTTGACCGCAATCGCGGAGTCGCTTGCAGTACGGGTCACAACCGCGGGGGTCTCGTAGGTTACCGCCTTGGCCGTGCCCTCGATCTGCGGAAAGGGGCACAGAAGAAAAATGGTGGCCAACAACATGGTGTCACCTCAGTGTAGTGAGTAGATGCTCGAACTGGCTCAAAGTACCTGCCTGCAACACCTGAACTATACTGAGCGGCAGTTCAGGTCACACTGGCCTGTTCGTCACATTTGCAGTGGTACCTCTCGGTGGGAGGCAGGTTTACCACGAGCGGAACTTTTGTACTAGCACCCGGTTTGAAGAATTCGTAAGAGCCGGGTCGCGCGCTGCGAGAGAATGACTCTGCTATAATCGCGCGCGATAAACTCCGGCGGCGCCGGCGTCATCGGGATCCAAATCGCGAGCGGTCAGGTCAAAGAGCCGAAAATAATGTCCGCCAACGAATCTTCCTCCGCGAAACGCGCTCCCATTCCCGAGCGTGGCCCACAGGCACCGCGTTTTATCGTCATCGAAGGCCCGCTGCGTGTCGGCAAGACCACGCTCGCCAAAGTCCTTGCTGAACGGTTGCACGCGCGCCGCGTTTACGACTGCGAAGACAATCCATTTCTCGCTGATTTTTACAAGGAAAAGCCCGGCTCCGCCTTCCGTGCCCAGATGTATTTTCTAATCGATCGCCAGAAACGCCTGCGCGAAGCTCTTGCCGTGGAGGCTCCCGGCCCGATCCTGTCCGATTTCCTAATGGAAAAGGATCGCATCTTCGCCAATCTCAATCTCAACGACGAAGAGCTGAAACTTTACGACCGCTACTACGAGACGCTGGCAGCCGAGATTCCTGCTCCGGATCTGGTGATTTACCTCCAGGCGAAGCCCGAGGTGCTGCGCGCGCGCATTGCCAAAAAAGCGTCTCGTGACGAAACACAAATTTCTCTCGAATACATCGAAGAGGTCGCTCGCGCCTATGAACACTTCTTCTTTCATTACGCCGCCTCGGACCTGCTGGTGATCAACACCTCCGACATCGATTTCGTCGAGCGCAGCGCGGACCTCCAGCAACTTCTCCGCCGCCTCCAGGATCCCGTCAAAGGCACGCAATATTTCCTGCCGCTAGGCGCTTCGGAGTAAGCAAGGCCGGATCGCTCCTTGGTGGAAGAGCGATGGACACTATCGGGGCGCCCGTCCGACTTCAGCAAAAGCAGATACAAAAGCGAGGTATGCCCAGCACCGCGGATCACCGCGTCCTGAAGGGGTCTTAGCTTCTCTTAGGTGGTTTCGCCTCCGGCCTGGCTTAGCTGCATCGCCTTTAGCAGCCAGGTCCGCAACAGTGCGAGGAAATCCGGCCTGACTTGGCGGAAGACAAGACCCATGCCGAGGCTCGGATTGGAGTAAATGACGGTCGCATCGGCCTCGAAATATCCACCGTCGGCAGCGAAGATCTTTACCAAGACACGCGTCCGTGGCGCTAAAGGGGCTCCTGAGTCGAGATAGCACCCATAGAGGCTTAACTCGGTGACATTACCGCCTATGGATACGCCCAATTCTGGAATCACGGCCGCCGTTGCGGAAAACGGATACCTGGGTACTCGACGGTGCCGCCCTTCTCCTTGGTCCATTGGCTAAGGCTAAAGGCAGCAATCACTTCGAGTACATCCCACAGACAGAGGAGTATTCAGTCGAACGGACTGTATGCATCGCTAGACAGTTTTAGCTCCGGGGGCAGCCAGGAGCAGCGATTGCGGTTAGCAAGTTACGGTGAACATTCTCTTGAAACAACTGTCGGCGCTCTTGAAACAACTGTCGGCGCAACATCCCTGTTGTCATTGATTTGGAGGAACAGCAGGCCTGTTCTGTTGGACGGTTGCGATTCGCGGTGTGCCTACCAGTAAACCTGTAAGGATCTTACAATCAATATGTTACACGGGTACCAGTGGGCCAGTGGCCCGCCGTACCATTGTTGGTGCTCCTGGGAACTCCTAAGTTAGCCCCAGACCGAGCGGACGCTTTCTGCCGCCCGGGATCGAGGCGAAACGGATGAGCAGTTTGTATCGAGCAGCGACAGCGAACCTGGACGGTCTGAGCGCAAAACCTAGGTTTTTCAATAGGATGCGCCGCTTCGCCGTCCCCGTGTTGGCCTTGGCGGCAGTTTCAACTCTTACAGGTTTTGAGGTCGCCCGCTTTCAAGGTGCCGCGCGGTGGGGCAACGGCAATCTTGTCGAGGCGTCTTCGATAACGGCAGCGACGCCGCGTTCTTCGGCGGCAGCAAACCCCAGCTTGGCGGTAGACCCAAACGCCGATACCTTCTCGCGTTTGGCTCCACAGGAGCAGGCAGAGCGTTCGCTGGAGCGCGCCATCGCGCGTGACACTGAATCGCTGGAGATCATTGGGAAGAACGTGGATGGGTGGCGCGGGCATCTGCGGAACACCGACCACCTGTTCGATCTCGTCCACACAGCATTGAACTCCGACGATCTTCGTGTGCGAGGCTCCGCGCTGGAAATCGATCTTGCCGCCAACAATCTCAGCAAGTCGCCTCAGAGCGTGGCGCGCCTGGTGCAGCAACTTCGCGACGATCCCGCGAACCGGTCCCTGATTCTCTGGCGACTCGGAGCGCTCGGCAATCGCGGCGTTGAACCCAAAACCGTCCTCGCGCAGCTCCTGAACTATGCCCACGATCGAAACGAAGAAACCCGATTCTGGGCGGTCGAAGGATTGGCGACCCTCGGTAATGATGAAGTGGTTGATCCGCTGCTCGATCGCTTCGCGCATGATCCGTCGGCGCGAGTTCGCAAGCGTGCCGGATGCAACCTTGCGAAGGCTGGAATGCTTACGAAGGAGCAGCGCCTCGGGGCCGTTCCGAATTTGCTTAACTTATTCGATGACGACGCGCTTGATTCCACCACACGGGGCTGGGTTTATGGCGCGCTGCGGCTCATCACCGGCACCGAGTTGGGTAATGATGCCAACGCATGGCGCAAGTGGTGGGCGAACCGCAACACCGCGCATAAGCACCCTATCGATCGCTCCGGCATCTTGTACGCCTAGTTCCGTGCCTTAATTCGCGAAGGCCTGTTTCGATTCTCACTCGACGCCTTCGTGATTCCTGCCCACGCTTCGGCCCGCCTTCAACTTTCTGCTTGCGAGAGCAAGAACATCGGCGTGATGTCTACGACGTAGATCGCGCGGGCCGCCAGAGTGAGTCCCATCCGTGCTTTAAAATATGAGTGATTCTGCTTGAGGTAGTTTCAACTTTCCACTGGCCGCTTTCGACGGTATAGTTGCGCCCGCAGACAGGGAGGCTCAACGATGGAATTGTGGTCGCGCCGAAAGTTTTTCCTTACTTCGCTTGCCAGCAGCGCGCTTGCTAGTGCCGGCAAGCTTTTTGGCGCCGCGCCACGTGTCGACGCCGCGATGTCGCCTGTTGCCGCTGCGCAGGGAAAGCGGCCGCTGATCATTTCCAGCACGAACGGTCTACACGCTTTGGATAAGGGGATGGATATCCTGAAGAAGGGAGGGGACACGCTGGATGCGGCGATTGCCGCGGTCACGGTAGTGGAAGATGATCCAAATGAAGATTCGGTGGGCTACGGCGGACTGCCCAACGAAGAAGGCGAAGTGGAGTTGGATGCAAGTTGCATGCATGGGCCGACAGGGCGGGCGGGATCGGTGGCGTCGGTGCGGCGCATCAAGAATGTCGCGCGACTGGCGAAGACGGTGATGGAAAAAACCAATCACGTGATGATTGTGGGGGATGGGGCGCGGCGGTTCGGCGTGGCTGAGGGATTCGAGGAAATGAATCTGCTCACCGAGCATTCGCGGCTGCTCTGGCTGGCGTGGAAGGCATCTTCTTCGCTCAACTGGCGGCCTGGGATTGATTCGCCGGAGTGGAAAGAGCGCGTATCGTCTATTTTTGGCGGGGACCAAGAGAAAATCGCCTATGCGGAACGCGTGATCGCGCATCCGCCTACCGGTACGATTCCTTGCATGGCCATCAATGAAAAGGGAGATATTTCCGCGACTACCACCACTTCCGGACTTGCGTGGAAAATTCCCGGGCGAGTCGGAGATTCGCCGATCATTGGGGCGGGATGTTGCGTGGATAATGAGGTTGGAGCGGCGGGTTCGACGGGGAAGGGTGAAGAAAATATCAAGATCTCCGGTGGTCACACGATCATTGAGATGATGCGCAAGGGGATGTCGCCGAAAGATGCATGCCTGGAGGCGTTGAATCGGGTGGCGCACAATTACAAGAACGACAAGAAGAAGCTGGCGACGTTTCACATTTTCTTCTATGCCTTGAACAAGGATGGCGTGCACGGGGCGGCTTCGCTGTGGCGCAATACCTACGACCGCAGCCATCATGCGACTTATGCGGTTCATGATGGAACGGAGGCGCGACTGGTGGATTGCGCTCCGCTGTTTGATGATGTCGGCGGGAATACTTAGATTGGAGAAATGCCGAGTGGATCTGTGCCGCGAGTGTAAAGCGTGGCTGGGTTGACGCCGGGCGGGGCAAGCCCCGCCCCTACAGGGATCGGAAAACCAGCTTGCGGCATGGGTTAACCGTGCCTGACGTCGCCGCGGAGAGACCGTAGTGCGCGGGGCGGCGGCGGGAAACCGGTTCGCGACGGATCTCGTGACCAGAGCTTTACGACGAAACGTGCGCGTCAACCCTTTCTCCCCGCGGCACTTCTGTCTTATCCTTTTGCAGCTATGGACCAAGCTAACGTACTGATCATCGGCGGAGGAGTGATCGGTTGCGCGATCGCTCGCGAAGTTTCACAGCGGTGGCAGGATGTGTTTCTGTTGGAGCAATTTCCGAAGCTGGGCATGGCCACGAGCACGCGTAACAGCGGGGTGATTCACTCTGGCATCTATTATCCGAAAGGCTCGCTCAAGGCGCGGCACTGCGTCGAGGGCAACCGCTTGACGTACGAATTTTGCGCCAAGCACAACGTACCGTATCGCAAGACCGGGAAACTTGTGGTCGCGGCGAACGCCGGCGAGGAACCTGAATTGGAAGCGCTTGCTCAGCGCGGGCGCGACAACGGGGTTGAACATCTCACGATTGTCGGGCCGAAGGAGATTCAGGCGCGCGAGCCGCATATCCGCGGGACCGCGGCGCTCGACGTGCCGTCAACCGGGGTACTTTCCGCCGAAGATCTGGTCCGGACACACGCGCGACTTGCCGCCGACAATGGCGCAAACATTGTGACGCGCGCAAAGGTAGTTGCGCTCACGCCAACTCCCGGCGCGGTACGCGTCGATCTTGAGATTGGCGACGAAGATGGCGTGCAGAAGGAATCCATCGAAGCGCGATGCGTGGTGAACGCCGCTGGACTCTTCGCGGACGAAGTCGCAGCAATGCTGGGAAATAACTCGTGGCAGATTTACCCGGTGCGCGGCGAATATTGCGAGATTCGTGGCACGCGTTCGAACCTGATCAACAGCCTGGTTTATCCTTTGCCCCACCACGATGGGTTGAGCCTGGGCGTCCACTTTACGAAGACTCTTTGGGGCACGGTTTTGCTTGGTCCAACAGCCACGTACGTTACCGGGAAAGACAACTACGAGCGCGACCGCCTGGCGATTCACGACTTTGCGGAGAGTGCGAGGACGCTTTTGCCCGAGGTGGAGGATGCCGATCTGCAACTCGGTTACTCAGGTCTGCGGCCGAAACTGGTGCCGCCTACAGGAAAGGGCCTCGCCGATTTTGTGATTATGCGGGATCCGGCGGTGCCGCAGGCCATTCACCTAGTTGGCATGGAATCGCCGGGATTAACGGCGGCTTCTTCGGTCGCCATCCACGTGTCGCAACTGGTTGATGAGACCTTTGATTAGGTTTTCTCGTCCTTGCGTGCGTTCAAGGTCGCGCCAGCCTCGATCGCCAGGCGTGAGCGGCATGGCAATCCCAAATGAAGCCCCTCAGCGGCTGAAGCCGGATTGGCAGCCAAGCATTTACGGCACGGCTAAAGCCGTGCCCTGACCTTGCCTCACACACGGACCCAGCTGACGCTTTGTGTCTCCGGGAGCACGCCGTGCATCGAATTGGTCATGGCTGGACCTATTGGATTCGGCGCGTTCAACGCTCACAAGTATCTGAACCTGGAAACCTTCAAGAAGAGCGGGGAGGGTATGCGGACGCCGATTTGGTTCGCGGCTGATCCCTCTGTCGCTTTCGATTCCAGCGCCGCGAAGCTTTACGTCTACACAATCGGGGATACCGGTAAGGTGAAGCGGATCCGCAACAATCTGCGCGTGCGGATCGCACCCTGCGACATGCGGGGCAAAGTGCTCGGCGAATGGGTCGATGCGCGAGCTGAGATTGTGACCGGTGAAGAAGCAGCACGCGGAATGCGGCTGCTCAACAAGAAATATTTTCCCTTAAAGCAAATACTGGGCTTCTTCGCGCTCTTTAGCCGGCGCGAGCGGATTGTGATCGCCTTGCGTCCCTGATGCGAAAAACGCAAAATCCAGACGACCGTGGGAGCTGTTGCATGGTCCGACGTCATGGCCCTGATTTTTTAATCCGCAATGCAATGCCATTCCGGAATTCTGGACTTTGCAGCACCTTGTCGCCACCCGGATGCCGGAAATTTTCGGACTGATCGACACTTCCCGTTTTTACATTTATCCACTCGCCCAAGTATTGCCCAGCCGACAAATCCAGCGTCACCTCGGTACGCCCATGCCCATCGAGATAAATCCCGTATTCGTGGCCAGGATTAGACAGCACCCGAGCTGCTACTCCCGAAGCGTGTCTTAGGGCGTGTTTGTCTGGCCGCAAATCCACTAGGGAGAGCGATTGCAAGAAGTTCTGCAAGACCCGCAGCTGACTGCGCAGCGCGGGACTTCCGCCGCCCGGACCGTTGGGTTCCAGGTCAGTGCCATCTTCATGGCCGGGAGTGAAGGAATAATCCAAACTGTCGAAGACACTCCCACCTGACAACATGAAATTCCATGCCTGTCGGCGGTAGGCATCATCGTCGTGGCCGAGAAAACCGGTCTCGTCGTAGGAAATCGCTTTGTCGAGGCCATAGTTCAGCGTCACCGCCTCCGGGTACGCATAGTGAAAATTTACAACGTCGATGCCGGGCAGTAGCTTGCGGACCGAGAGGCGAAAATTGCAGTAGTTCTGGGCAATCAGGTGCCGGTTTGGCAGCGAGGCCTCCTCTTCTTGAATCCACGCCGCCGCGCGCGCCTGCCAGGCCATCGAAAGCTCATCCGGCAGATCGACTGAATTCGGGTAATTGTCTCGGCCAGGCGGCCGTAGATAGGGATTAACCACGTCCGTCAGGACCGGCCGGTCGGACCACGGCTCGTTTTCGATTTCGAAAATCACATTGTCAAATTCGTTCGCCTCGCGCACAAGTTTCCGCGCGTACCGCTCTTGGTAGGCCAGAACGTTGCCGTTGTCCAGCGTGTGCAGCTTCTTCCAGTCGATCGCATTTGTGCCATTGATATTGTTCGCGGGATTCAGAGCGGATAGGCGCCACTGATTCTCATCGTAATGGGAAGAGAACAAGGTTATCTCAACCACGATTCCGCGCTTCGCCGCTTCCGACAAAAAATCGCGATACCTCGCAAAGAACGCGGGATCCCACCGGTCCAAATCGAACTTATTTCCGCCGCCTGCATATCCAGGCGCACCGCTTCGGGCCCAGGGAGCGAGGTAACGCCCAGGCCCCGGCGCCAGATCGTTCCGCAGAATTCCGAATGATTTCGCGGGGACTTCCACATAAGAGCCGCCGAAAAGACGCGTGTAGTTCAGGGCATCCGCCTCCAGAGCCGCGAGGTACCGGTGATAGTCGAAGTCCGGGTTCAAAACTGAGCCGTAGTGCTCGCCGCTGGTGATCAACGCAACCGCTTTGCCCCGGAACAGAAAGTAGTGCGGGTTGGCGGGATGCAGACGAATAGGAGCTGGATTATCGGACTGCGATTGCGCGTGCGCTGTTCCCAGAGAGAGTGCGAACAATGCCCCGGCACGGATTGCGTTCATCATGGAAAGAAGTCAGCGGCCGCTCGCGGATGGGGCAGCGGCAACACGATCGACATTGGCCAGCGCGCGGAGAGCTTCGGAATACGGGGGGCGCGCTATACCGCGTTCCGTGAAGATGGCGGTGATGTATCGCGCGGGAGTGACGTCGAAAGCCGGATGCGCGGCATGCACATCAGGGGCGATGCTAACGCCCTGCATGTGAGTCACTTCGGAAGCGGCGCGCTGTTCGATAGGAATGTGGTCGCCGTCAGGGATCGAAAGATCAAACGTCGAAACCGGGGCAGCGATGTAAAACGGCACGTTGTTCTCTTTTGCGAGAACAGCAATCTGATAGGTGCCGATCTTGTTGGCGGTGTCGCCGTTGGCGGCGATGCGGTCCGCCCCGGTGACGACCGCGCCGACTCCACCGGTCTTCAGGAAGTGGCCCACCATATTGTCGGTGATGAGCGTAAGCGGTATGCCGCCACGATGAAGCTCCCAGGCGGTAAGGCGCGCGCCTTGAAGATAGGGGCGAGTCTCGGGCACGAGGATATGGAGCTTGTGTCCCTGCTCAATCGCGACGCGAATCACGCCCAGCGCGGTGCCGATACCGCCGGTGGCTAACGCGCCGGCGTTGCATTGGGTCATCACGCGGCCATCGCGGGGCATAAGCTCGGCGCCATAGCGGCCGATGGCTTCGTCGGTGGCTTTCTTTTCGAGATGAACCAGCTGTGCCTCCGCAACCATACCCTGCTTTATCTTTTCGAGATCGGAAGTTCCAGCGGTCAACTCGACGAATCGCGCTTTCATGCGATCGAGCGCCCAGAAGAGGTCGACAGCGGTAGGCCGTGTTTCAGCTAGAACGTCGCAGATTTCCGTAAACTCCGGCCGGAGTTCCTGCACCGACTTGGCTGAAGAATGAAGCACCCCGAGTGCCGCACCCATCGCAGCAGCTACGCCAATCGCCGGAGCGCCGCGAATCACCATCGAGCGGATCGCTTTAGCAACCTCACGATAGTCCGTGTAGGTGTGGTGAATTTCCTGGGATGGCAGGCGGCGCTGGTCCAGCATGACCACGCCGCGGTCGGTCCATTCGATGGGTTGGGCAACGTACATAGGGTTCGCGATGTCCCGGACAACCCTTTTTATTGTAGCGAAGGCGGCGACGGAAAACGAATGCTCACGGTCCGGTGGGAATGCGCGTAAAACCATGGGTCCCGATAATGGTCGTTACGGCGATCATCGAGTTATAGCCGGATGCAGCAGAAAACTCGCGAAGACGGTACCAGTGCGGGCCCGCACGGACGTGAAAATGATCCCGACGACAATGAGTAGCGCGACGATTTCCCAGCTCCATCCCAGCTGCGCGCCGTGCATCAACCCAAACAGCACGCCGGTCAGCAAGATACTGATCCTGATGCCGACGTGGACCGAATGGGATGGCTCCATGCCAAACTGCCGCGTGACGCTATAGGTGAAGCGCGCCAGGAGCGGATAAAGGTAGCCACGAAAGACGGTCTCCTCGACCAAGGGAGCGACGAGCACAGCCATGCACATCAAGAGAACAGCATTTTCGCGATTCTTGAAGAGCTCCTGGATGGGCATGTTTTCGTTGGTATGGATCCTGGAACTTGCGAGCCCAACGAAAATGGCCAAGGCGCAGCCGCCAAAGAAATAAGACCACGGTCCTCCCCAGCTTCGCGAAGGGCTGGGTTCGAGTTTCTTCCATCCCAAGGAACTCCAGAACGGGGAATCACGGAGCACGCTCAGCGTGATGTAAAGAAAGAAAAAGACGGCTGCGTACCACAGAAGGTTCGTTCCGAAGATGAACTGCGGTTTGTTCAACAGGTATCGTTCCAGCTCTTCTTTGGGAAGGGGATGGCCTGGACCGTAGTAGAAGTACAGCGCGGTCTGGACGACCACGAAGCTCGCGCCCGCGAAGAACAAGAACAGGACGAGATGCGGCCAGGACCAGGAAATGCGCAGATCCTCAGGCAAAGCAGAGTCTAGGTGGTAGGGAGTCGGAACATCTGCAGTGTAGGGGATTGGATCCCCATCGAGCGAAGGCGAGCCTGGTGGGCTGGAGCGCGGTTCCTCAAGAGAATTCGCGATGGAGTCCAACGGCGGCGAACCGGGCGGCGTATCGTCGAAAATGGTCATCTGCTTTTCCTGCGCGGCGTCTTGCGCGCGGAAGCCCTAGGCCAATTGGATGCCAGCGCAGCTGCGACCAGCGGCAGCAAAATTTCGTGGTGGCCAGTGATGGCGTAACCGCGAGATTCGACGCCGCGCGAACCCGGCGCCGATGCGGTTGGTCGCTTCACGACGTTCTGCAGCGGCCGGTAGTGCTGGACGAAATCGAAATTGGCGGTAGTGATCGGACGAAGCGGAATGCCGAGATTGCGAACGATCGAAACGGCCTTCAGGAAAACCTCGGGAAGCAACACTGCAGAGCCCCAGTTCAGATATACGCCGCCGGGGTGCATTTCTTTCACGAGGGCGCTGAACAAGCGAAAATCATAGTAGGTGGCGATCCCCAACGAGGCTCCGTCTGCGGCGGGATGCATGTGTGGGACATCCGTTCCGATCGCCAAATGAATGGTGACCGGGACGCGATGTTTGTAAGCGGCCGCCAGAACACTGGATTCCGCGTGGGGCGCGTCGATGACGCCGCTGCGCAGGAATTGGCCTGCCGCTTCGCCATAACCGATACGGATGCGAGCGGCGAGCTTGGAAATTTCGTTGACGTATTCGCCGGTTTCCTCGGCCATCCCGAAGCGCCCGTCACCGATCGCGGCCTCTACGTCTTCCGAGGTGTTGCCAGCAAGTGCGATCTCAAAATCGTGGATCAGCGCTGCCCCATTCATGGCGATGCCGGAGACGAACCCACGACGCATGAGGTCGATCAACACGGGACCGAGACCAACCTTGATGACGTGGCCGCCGATCCCCCAAAGGATCGCTTTTCGTTCCTTGCGAGCACGATGAATCGCAGACAGGACGTGCCGTAGGTCGCTGGCGGCGAGAATATCGGGAAGCGAATCCAGGAACTTCACCAGTGAGCCATTGGCGGCTGGCGGGTTGGCGAAGTCGCGAACGCTGACCTTGCTCTTGCGTGAGGCCAGCGGATAGGTGTGAACGGCGCCTAAAGTCAGGGGCTGGATCGAGTAGACGCTCATGGACGAAAATCACTCTACGGGGAACATCTTCCGGGCGCAAGCATCTCCGACGTGGTTGCAATTCCCAGAAGCGGCGTTCACTACCGGGCCGAAACCGACGGCGAGGACGGGTGCGATGGCCACCGTGGCGACGAGTTAGAAGTTGCGGTCTGCGCGCGGCCGCGGAGGGCAACCGCTACCGTTCTAGGCAGTTCGCGCGGGCGTGCCATCGGATTAGTGGCCTTCGAACAACGCGAGGGGAACCGCATTCCCCTCGGCGATGCAGCCTGCATCATTGGGGTGCAGATGGTCACCGCTGTCGTAAGCGGGGAGCAGCTGTGTGGGGTGCCTGGGGTCCCGCAAGACCGCGTCGAAATCGACCACCGCATCGAATTCAGCGCCGTTGAGGATCCAGGCGTTGACTTTTTGACGCATGCTTTCTTTCTCGGGAGTGTAAAAGGTGACTGGGGACTCGGCTTTGCCAAGGGCCAAGAACGCGTTCTCGAACGGTGGGTTCGTCGTCCCAATGACTCGAATTCCTTGTTTGTGGGCTTGCGCGATGAGCTGGCGATAACCGGAGACTATCATGTCGGCGGTGATGCTTTCGGTGGCGGGCGTTAACGAACCAGGGAAGGCGAGGTCATTGATGCCGAGACCCACGATGACGTACTTGACGCCGGCTTGAGAGAGCACGTCTCGTTCGAAACGTGTCAGTCCCGCTTGGCCCAGGACCGCGCCAAATCGACCACCAGCCGCCTGCAGAGGGCTGTCATTCAGCAGGCGATTGCCGATGATGCCTTCGTTGAGGACGCCAATTTCCGCTTTCCGGTCGGCACTTTTCTGCAAACGCCTCGCTAACACGTCAGGCCAACGCTGATTCGTATCGGTGGTGGTTCCGTCGCCGTCCGTGAGCGATGAGCCAAACGCCACAACGGTTGTCGCTCCCGGCGATGCCGCGACATCTACCCCAGTAAGAAATGGCCAAGTGTGAATCGCCCTGGCGACGGGGAATTTCACCGCTGCAGTGGAGTCCCCGGTGTCGGTGGAGAGGTAACTGGTCTGCTTTGCCAAAACGTGTAAGGTCGTCGCTTCGGTGGGCTTGGGAAGAAAGAGGCTGATCGCCAGATCCACCAGCGCGGGCACGTTCAGTTCGACCGGATCGCTCACCACTATCGATCCTGCAGGGACTGTAGTGGACGGTTGTCCTTGAAACATCAGGGCTCGGTCGGATGCCGGATCGATGTCCGCGGCAGCAGTGCGGCGGGCAATGTGTGCGCTGCCGATAAATAATGGATGATCACCAAAGGTGTTCGAGATCTTGATCCTGATTTTCGTCCCGCCGGCGCTGGTATGCACGATGAGGCGCAGGCTTTGATTCCGGAAGGTCTGTGGAGTTCCTGGCTGGGGCCGCTGGGGGGCCGTCGCCCACGTTCCGATCCAGGCGTTTTGCGCACCGGCGGTCAGTTGGAAACCCAACAGAAGGATGCAAACAACGGCACAATTCCTCAGCGCTTTCATGAAGATGAAATTCTCCATTTCACTACCTCGTCGCCGAAAAATCCGTCGGACGCATGTACACTTCGTCGACCCTGTACTCGTCGTTTACTTTTTCGACTAGGGGTTCCGCTGCTTTCCTGTACGGTAGAAATGCCGGGTCAGCATGAAGCGCCTCCCAATTCTTTTTCGCTTCGTCCAGGCTGGGATGAGCCACCACGTAGATGAATGTGTCCTTCCAGGCGGGATCATTGTTGGGTACCCAGTAGCCGACAACGTCGAGATCGTGTTTAGCCTGTAGTTTGGAAACGTCGCGAAAGATCGATTCGAGCGCCGGCACTTTACCCTGCACCGTGTGATAGATCATGAGCTGGAAGACGCGATTGCTATCGGCCTTCACTTGGTGAGGGTGCATCAGACAGGCAGTCAGGAGCGATCCAGCGGCAAACGATAGCGCCACGGCGCCACAAACAGTCCATCCCTTGAAATGCCCGCGGTTGCGCGCTGCCTGCGCGGGTTCATGATTCGTGTTCATGGGTCCTCTGTCCCTGGCCAATCGCCCAGCGATCCAAACTCTTTGTCTTTGACGCCATGCGGGATCCTGTATACCATATAAGTCAGTCAACTGACTAGAGGATTGTCCGAATGGCAAAAGTAAAGGCGGATACCCGCACGCGGCTTCTGCAAGCCGCTTTGAAGATTACCTATCGGTACGGGTTCGGCGACGCGGCGATTGCCGACATCGCGAAGGAGGCCAGGGTTCCCTTGGGCAACGTCTACTACTACTTCAAGACCAAGGACGAGATTGGCGACGCCATTGTCCAGATGCGCCTTTCGCGGTTCAGGAGATTGCTGCAGGAGCTGGACAAAGGGGATTCTCCCAAAGAGCGGCTGTGCGCGTTCGTGCAGATCAAAATTAAGAATCGCGAGGGCCTGGCGAACGGTGGTTGTCCTGTCGGGACTCTGTGTTCCGAGCTGCAAAAGCACGGCGGCGCGGTCGCCAGAAATTCGAAGATACTGTTCGCAGAGTGCCTCGCGTGGATGGAAGCGCAATTCAAGGCGATGGGCAAAGGAGCTGATTCGCGCGGGCTCGCCGTGCACCTACTGTCCGTAACGCAAGGCGTGTCCGTGCTGGCTCATACCTTCAACGATCCCGAAATGATCACAAACGAGGCGGCGCGGCTCAAGGAATGGATTCGCGCACTCTGA
>Ga0210399_10000108_pt1 | contig 62772 bp, 58 predicted proteins | sample IncBWC14MmetaG_FD_150865 | JGI IMG/M metagenome (GOLD analysis project Ga0210399, IMG submission 150865) | Forest soil microbial communities from Barre Woods Harvard Forest LTER site, Petersham, Massachusetts, United States - Inc-BW-C-14-M | ecosystem: Environmental > Terrestrial > Soil >...
AGGCTCCTGCAGCTTGGCCACAAAGTGTGGGCCGCCCTCCACGAGTTCAACGAGGCGTTCTTTCGGCGTGGGAAAGAGCACGCTGAATGATTCGATGTGGGCGTCGAGACCAAATTCCTTGTACTTCGACAGAATCCATTCGGCGTTGTCTTTGTCGTAGGGCGAGCCGACGTGATGCGGGCGCGCGGTCAACCGCTGCATGTAGGCGCGAAGATTCGCCGGGCTCGGCATCGCGCGGAATTTGTCTTCCCACTGACGTTCTGTGCGAGAAGACTCGGCGGAGTAACCCGCGAGTGGGGTTTCGTCCGCGATCAGATGATTGCCGAGAGGCGCGAGCGAGGCCGCGGCGAAAAAACAAGACGCAAGTATCGTGCTGCGAATCATGTGGGCTCCAGAATTTTTGCCTCGGTATTTTGCCTGAAGCGAAGGGAGATTGGAAATCAATCGAAACCCCAGAAACGGCGTTCCTCTGCAGAGTGTGCTCGCGTAGGAAATCAATGGGCAAGCGACGAGTTTGTCTGCTCGACATCTGTTAACGCGGACACAGGCCCTTCGCAACTCAGGGCAAGCAGGAGTGTCTGTGCTACCGCGGAGGTTAAGTAACCCTGTAGGGCTCTTCATGCTCGGCGCTGACCATCCAGAGGCCGTGCGCGGGGACGGTGGGGCCGGATTTCGACCGGTCGCGCAGCTCGTAGAGGCGTTCGATGTCTTCGGGTTGGAGTTTGCCGCGGCCCACGTCGAGCAGCGTGCCGACCATCTTGCGAACCATGTAGCGCAGGAACGAGCGGCCATGCACGGTGAAAACCAGCTCTTCGTTGTCCGGCGAACGCACGAGTTCCGTGGAGAAGATTTCGCGGTCCATTACGCGTTCCTTGTCGTCTTCCTCGGAGCCGGTGGAGGCTGCGAACGACGTGAAGTCGTGAATGCCGACGAAGCGGGCGGCGGCATTGCGCATGGCGTCTTCATCGAGGGGGAATGGATAGTGCAAGACATATCTCCACAGCATCGGGGGACAGACCCGGCCGCGATACATCCGATAGCGGTACACCTTGCCGCGAGAGGAAAAGCGCGCGCTGAAGTTCGGCCCGACCTCTTCGGCCTTCACAATGCGAATCGACGGCGGCAACAAGGCGTTCAGCGCGCGATGGAAATCCTCTGCGGAGAGGCCCGAATGCGTGCGAAAGCTGGCAACCTGGCCAAGTGCGTGGACGCCCGCGTCCGTGCGGCCCGTCCCTTGCAGCAGGATTTTCTCCTGGGTCAACTGGCGAAGAACATCGACAATCTCGCCCTGAATGGTAGGTTTGCTGGACTGAGCTTGCCAGCCGTGAAAATCGGTGCCGTCGTAGGCGATGGTCAGTTTGAAATAGCGCATGCCGGGAGCGTTAGAGGGGGTTACACCACGCGGGTCGCATTACGTCGCGGAGCGCACAAAGCGGCTCCCAGGTTTCGTGGCGGCGCTGCCCTCTCGACACTGCGGGCAATCTTCGGGCGCATAGCTGGCGATCGGCAAATCGAGCAACGCTTGCGATTCGACCGGAAACTCTACTTGACCGCCGCTTCGATCGATCAGAGCGCCCGCGGCGACCACTCGCCCTCCCGCTTCTTCCACCACCTGGATCGTTTCCAGGGTAGAACCTCCGGTGGTCCAGACGTCTTCCACGACAAGCACGTGCTGGTCCGCGCGCAAGCTGAAACCCCGACGCAGCGTCATCGTACCGCTGGCATCGCGCTCGACGAAAATCGCTGGAATCCCGCCGCCCGCAACGTCCACCCTTACTTCCGGAAGCGCGCGCGCGACTTCCTGCCCAATGATGAGGCCACCCATCGCGGGGGAGACCACCGCCTCAATGGTCGCGTCGGAAAAAAGCGCGGCCAGCGCCTGCCCTAACTTCTCCGCAAAACGCGGATATTGCAAAACCCGTGCACATTGCACGTACGTAGCACTGTGGAGACCGCTGGACAACTCAAAGTGTCCATGGCGAATCGCGCCGGCGCTCTCGAACATCCGCAACAGTTCTTCGCGCTTCAGCATGTCTCTCCAAATCGACGATTGGGGGTCGTGTCAGCTCACTGCCGTACCTGGCCCCACGGTGGTTCCGGTGAAAACCCGCGGTGGCTGCTAACCCCAAACCGCCGGTAACCGTCGAATCGTCAGCAGCCTAGCCGCCGCGTGTTGCGTTGTCAAGGAACGCAGCCCCTGCTAGACTGCCAAATTCGTGTTTCCGGTCGGTTTCTCGCTTGCCAATGCCCTGCTGTCGTCGATTTGATGAAACAAAGTGCCTCCGATGAACGTTGTACAGAGAGTCAGACAATAATGACCCGCGTAGGTCGTGGATAAAATTCAAGGAGTGAACGACATCATGAACTTGCTACGGTTGACCGCAAAGCCGTCAACTCCACGTGCGTCTGCTTGGCGACGTACGCCGCTTCGAGACCGTGCCACGCGGCCATCGCAACTGGCGCGCTCGCTGACGGCCGCCGTGCTCACGGTCCTGCTGACTGGATCAGGGTCGCCCGTTTTCGCTCAGGACCCGGGTCAGAACCCGCCACCGGGGCAGCAAACCGATCATCCGGAATTGCCGACTCCGCAGTCTCCGGAACAGAATCGGCCAGGGCAGGATCCCAATGCCCCTACGCAACAGCCCAAGCCGGTGTATGGACCTGGGCCAACGAATCCGCCGATTCCGGTGTCGCTCGGAGTTTCCAAATACAACTACACTCACGCCCCGCGCCCGTTTCCAAATCTGTTTGCTCCTTATTCACCAATCCAAATTCCAGAATTCGGCACCGCCAACTCGCCGCGCATCGACCAACTGATCCACGACGGCAAGCTGGAAATCACCTTGCAAGACGCGGTTGAACTCGCGCTCCAAAACAGCATGGACATCGCCGTCGCACGCTATAACCCGTGGTTCGCCGACACTGATATTATGACGGCGGAAGGCGGAGGACTACCCCAGGGCATCAATGGCGCCGAAATTCGCTTCTCAACCGCGTTCGTTCCCGCACTGACTTACGACCCGACGCTGACCGCAAGCATGTTCTTCGACGACCGCTCGACGCCGGTCAACAACCCGTTTATTTCTGGAACTGCAGGCACTGGCACCGCTGCCACCGGCCTGATATCGCACACGTCCCAGTACAATACCCAATACGTCCAGGGGTTCGCCACCGGCACGACGCTGACCGCAAGTTGGGACAATACGCGAAGTTCATCGACCGCCGCTAACTTTTTCAATCCATCGGTCTCATCGGCCTTAACGATCTCATTCCAACAGCAGCTATTGAATGGATTCGGTCGGTTCCAGAATCAGCGCAACATCATCATCGCGAAGAACAACAGGAAGCTGGCGGACTACGCCTTCGAGCAGCAGGCGATTACCACGGTTACCAATACGATTAACGCGTATTGGGAGCTAGTCTACGCCCGCGAGAACGTGAAAGTGCAGGAGCAGGCCGTTACCGTCTCCAGCAAACTTTATGGGGACAACAAGAAGCAGCTCGAAATCGGCACCATGGCGCCGCTGGATGTGACTCGCGCGGAATCTGAATTGGCCACGGACCGCCAGAACCTGATCGTTGCCCAAACCGTTAAGCTAACGGACGAGCAAACCCTGAAGAACGCGATCTCGAGAGATCCCCTTGCGCCAGCGCTCGCGAATGTTGAGATCGTGCCCCTCGACCACCCTGATCCTCCAGAAGCAGTGGAAGCGGCCAACTTTGAAGACGCTGTGAAAGAAGCCTTCGCCAAGCGACCGGACCTTCTGGAGCAACAAATCAACGTGACGAACGCCGGCGTAGACTCTAAGGCGAATCGAAGAGCGTTGCTTCCGACGGCCACGCTGACCGCGCAATACGCTAGCCAGGGCCTCGCTGGGAATAGTGCGATTATCACGGGGTCTACCACCACGGCGGGTGCTGCTGTTGTGGGCGCCAATGGCCAGCCAGTGACGGTGCTCGACATGAATGGGGTGCCAGTCGAAGTCTTCGAGCCAAATGTCACCCCGGTCTCGAACGGAATCACCCGTGAGGGCTTCGGCACTGCGCAAAGCCAGATTTTTCACAACCAGTTCCCTGATTATCTGGTCGGCGTGAATTTGCAGATTCCTATCCGCAACCGGCAAGCCCAGGCTGCGTACCAGCACGCCGTTCTCGTCCAGCGCCAGATCGAAGCGCAAATGCAGCAATTGAAAAACGCTGCCCTGCTCGACGTGCGCAACGCCTACATTGCCTTGACGCAAGATCGCGCGCAGGTGCAAGCCGCCAGCAAAGCCCGCGAGCTGCAACAGCAGACCTTCGACGCCGAGCAGAAGAAGTATCAACTCGGCGCATCGACCGTTTACAACGTCATTCTCACCCAGCGAGACCTAATCACCGCGCAGGGTACCGAACTTCGCGCGCTGGCTAACCTCGTCGAAGCCAAGGCAAACTATGAGCGCGCCGTGGGACGCACCCTCGAAGTCAACCGCGTCACCATCGCAGACGCCAAACATGGCCAGATCGAGCGCGATACTTTGATTCCCGGCACGATCAACGGCCAGGTCGTCGGCACAGACAAAATCTTCGCCAACGAAGGCCAACGCTAAATACTTTTGCCGTGCGGGCACTGCATTCTGCAGTGCCGGTTTTTCATTGGCGGCCCCTTCTCTCTGTATCCGCGAACGTTCAGGCAAGTCCTAGTTTGATCGCCGCGCCCGGCGATGGCGGCGCTATTGCCCCGAGCGGGCGATTCGCATAGCATTGATTCTAGCGGGCCTTTCGAGCGCAGCCATTTAGGGGGCGCCTCGAACGGGACGGAAATTTCCATGAACGATTCTTCCAAGGGCGCCAGCCAAACCGTCGTTCCCGCAGAGCTTTCTTCATCTAGCCGCGAGCCTTCCACTAAAGAGAAAGCATGGGAAGAGAACACACTCGCTCCGACGCTCGAAAAAAGCCCTGAACGACAAGCGGAATTCACTACGATTTCCAACTATCCGATCCGCCGGCTGTACACACCCGCCGATCTTGCGGGCTGGAGTCCAGAACGTGACCTCGGCTATCCCGGCGAACCGCCCTACACGCGCGGCATTCACTCTACGATGCACCGCGGGCGGCTTTGGACCATGCGCCAGTTCGCGGGCTTCGGCACCGCTGAAGACACCAATCAGCGCTTCCGCTATCTTCTCGCGCAGGGTCAGACGGGTCTCTCTACCGCGTTCGATCTACCCACGTTGATGGGATATGACTCCGACCATCCGCTCTCCGAAGGTGAAGTCGGCAAGTGTGGCGTGGCCATCAGTTCACTAGCAGATATGGAAGTGCTGTTCGATCAAATCCCGCTGGCAGACGTAACCACGTCGATGACCATCAACTCGCCCGCGGCGGTGATCTGGGCGATGTATCTGGCGGTCGCCGAAAAGCAAGGTGCCGACTGGAAGAAAATTTCCGGCACGCTGCAAAACGACATTCTCAAAGAATACATCGCACAAAAGGAATACATCTACCCGCCAGAACCCTCGATGCGTCTGGTAATCGACACGTTCGAGTTCGGCGTGAAAAATACGCCGAAGTTCAACACCATCTCGATCAGCGGCTATCACATTCGCGAAGCGGGCTCGACCGCGATTCAGGAATTGGCGTTCACGCTGCGCGACGGCCTCGAATACGTCGAATGGGGCATGCGTCGGGGCCTGGATGTCGATGAATTCGTGCCGCAACTCTCTTTCTTCTTCAACGCACACAGCGACTTCTTCGAGGAGATCGCCAAGTACCGCTCTGCGCGCCGGATCTGGCATAAGGCCATGGTCGACCGCTACAAAGCCAAGAATCCGCGGACGTGGGCTTTGCGGTTTCACACGCAGACCGCTGGATGCTCGCTGACCGCGCAGCAACCCTACAACAACGTGGTGCGCACCGCGATTCAGGCGCTCGCTGCCGTGCTGGGAGGCACGCAATCGCTACACACCAACTCGCTCGATGAAGCGTGGGCGCTACCCACGGAGTTCGCCGCCACGATTGCCTTGCGCACGCAGCAGATCATCGCCCACGAAACCGGCGTCACCAACACGGTCGATCCGCTAGGCGGCTCCTACTTTGTCGAGATGCTCACCAACGAGGTCGAACGCGGGGCTTGGGACTACATCGAAAAGATCGACGCGCTCGGCGGGATGGTCGCGGCCATCGAACGCGGGTACCCGCAGCGGGAAATCGCCGAGGCCTCCTACCGCTATCAGGTCGCGCTCGACAAAAAAGAAAAAATCATGGTCGGCGTCAACGACTTCGTATCCGACGAAAAACCACTGGACACCCTGCAAATCGACGAGACCGTGGCACATCGCCAAGCCGAACGCCTCAGCAAACTCCGCGCCGAACGCTCCAGCGAAGAAGTGGCCCGCCGCCTGGCGGCCCTCCGCAAAGCCACAGAAGGCAACGCCAACCTGATGCCATTCATCCTCGAAGCCGTAAAATCGTACGCCACCCTCGGCGAAATTTGCGACGCCATGCGCGAAACCTTCGGCACCTACGAAGAAGTCGCCATCACCTAACTCATGCCAGATAAGAAAATCAGAGTTTTGATTGCGAAGCCGGGGCTTGATGGTCACGACCGCGGTGCGAAAGTGATCGCTCGCGCGTTGCGCGACGCCGGCATGGAAGTGATTTACACCGGGCTGCGCCAGACACCCGAAATGATTGCGACCGCCGCTGTGCAGGAGGACGTCGACGTCATTGGCCTCTCGATCCTATCCGGCGCGCACAACACCATCTGTCCCCAGCTCATGAAGTTGCTGCACGACAAAGGGATGACCGACGTTACCGTACTTCTCGGCGGCATCATTCCCGAAGCCGATGTTGCCGACCTCAAGAGAGCCGGTATCGCCGAAATATTCCTACCCGGCACATCGACGCAAGACATCGTCGACTTCATTCACAAGCGCGTTCCGCAATGCTCTTAGGACCAGGGCCGCTCGAATTTCACCCGCGTGTACAGTACCGAAAAGCCCTGCCGCAACACATTGCGCTGCGAACTGCTTCCCGGCTGAGCGATGCACGCGGCCAAGTCGCAGTTCTCTGCCACCGCGCCCCTCAGGCGCTCCTTCAGAAGCGCTGTCTGCACTCCGCGATTGCGAAATCCCGGCAGCGTGCTCGCCCCAAACAATCCGGCCACGCCCTGGCACAACGCAAGGGTCGCGCCACCCGCCACCGCTCCGTCCACCCGCGCCAGATAGCACTCCACGTTCGCGCCAAGCGCAAACATTTTCATGACGTCCAGAATCTCCTGTGTCACCGGAAAATTCTCCGAGAAGCCCTGCGACACCGTCAGCGTCCACAAATCTATCTGCTCTTTCCCGATTCGCTCCATCGTCAGGCCTGCCACCGGACTGGGCCCGTCCGCTCCCGGCGAACTCACTCCATGCAACGGCAGCGCCATCACGTTAGAAAATTCCGTCACGCGATATCCGCGTTCGCCGAAGTGGCGAATCAGCGACGCGTCCGCCAGTGGGCAAGTCTCCACACGCACCGCCTCGTTGCGGCTGCGATAAAACTCCTCCAGACGATCGACCTCTTCCTCGCTGACGGCGCCATCAAGCCCCAATCCTACCGCCTGCGTAACCGGCGATCCCGCGCCGCAATAAATCGCGAATCCTCCCGCGATCGGCTCCACGGCGCCGACGCCACCTGGTCGCATCCGTTCCAGCGCCTCTGCGCAATCGACGGCCGCGTGCGCCTCGGCCAGCTCAATCCTGCGCGCCAACGCCAAATCCAGGATCAGCGGCGTCATCGCTTGCCTCCGTCGCGTTCGCGCTGCTGATATTTCTCTCGCGCATCTCGATGTAGACGCGTGATTTTGCTCTTGTATTCGTGCATCGCTGTGGGATCGACTTTGCGCCGCTGAAATTCCTGTTCGCGTTCCAGCTTCTTCAGGCTCTCGACTCGTTCTTCGTCCAGAACACCCGTCCCCAGCGCCTTACGAACCGCGCAACCCGGCTCGCTCTCGTGCCCGCAATCCCGGAAGCGGCAATTCGCCGCAAACTCCTCGATGTCGGCGAACGCCTGCGCGACACCGGTTTCCGCATCCCATAGAGCCATTTCGCGCAATCCCGGCGTATCAATAATCAGCGCGCCGCCTGGCAGCCGCAGCAGTTGCCGCGAGGTCGTCGTGTGCCGCCCTTTGCCATCCGTTTCGCGTGTTGGCTGCACCGCCTGTACATCCTGCCGCAGCAAACGATTGACCAGGGTCGACTTTCCCACTCCCGACGAACCGAGCAGCACGATGGTCTGGCCGGGTGCGAGAAAGCGATCGAGCTCGTCCATTCCCCGGCCGGTTCGCGCGCTGACCGACAGCACCGGAGCGCTTGCCGCTACGCGCTCGGCATCCGCAACAAACGCAGCAGCGTCGCTACACTCGTCGGCCTTGTTCAACACGATGACCGGATTGACCTCGGATTCCCAACACTGTGCCAGATAGCGTTCCAGTCGTCGTGGACTAAAATCGCCGTCGAGCGACACGACCAGAAACGCGGTGTCGATGTTGGCGGCGATCACTTGCTGCTCGATACGTTTTCCAGGTGCTTTGCGCGCGAAACGTCCCCGCCGTGGCAAGACCCCCTGAATGAACGCGCGCTCCCCGAACAACTCCGCGGCAATCCAGTCTCCAACGGCCGGCCAATCTCCCTGTGCTTCCGCCGCCACACGCAGTTTGCTCGAAGGCTCCGCCCAGCATTCACCGAAATCGCCGGCGATCCTCCACAGGCCACGCTGTTGCGACACCACCCTTGCCGGCGCCCAGCCACAGTTGTCTTGCTCTGCCCACATCGCCGCGAAATACGAGTTCCAACCCAATTCCGTAAGAAGCACTTGCGCACCCTCCCGCTGCTCGCAAGCAGCACAGCGCGGTCGTCCATGATGGACGTAACGCGGTTGCGCGCCGGAATGTCCAGTGGACACAACACGATTCCGGACGCAGACTCGACAACTCAAACGGGAAAACTACAAGAAGGGCGTGCTACCTCAAGCCATCGGAAACGCTGAAGGCACACCCGCCCACGGGAACTTCGACCAGGGTAGTCACAGGCGCCTCCAGACTGAGGATGCGGTGCTTGAGCAACAGCACCAATGCTCTGCATAGTATCGAGCGCGAACGCCTCAGTCAACATTCCAACACGCCCGGGCTCCGGTTGAACCAAGTTCCGGCAAGCGCGTCTATCAGGCGTTGCACCTTGTTGGTCGCAATCGCGGCTATAGGAAATTTTCGCGAAGCCCCTCGGTTCAACGTAGAATTGCGTCGTGAAAATCGACGGGACGTTCCTGCTACTCTCAACCTCACTACTAATTTTCATGCTTTCTTTGTTCCTGCCTCCAGCTTCCGTCCACACCTACTGCGAAAACCGTAGCGTAGCCGCAGTGTTTGGAGTTGTGTCTACAGCGGTGTTGGTATCTCTCTTTCGCGGCCAAGCTACATCGACCACGAGGAAGTTTGCTTCACGCGCAGGCATGACTCTTTGCGTTTTGGCAGTTGCTGTAAACGTAGCATTTGTTCTCTATGCCACACACCTGTGCCGTCACATGTTCGACCAACTACGGTAAATCCTTTCAGTCTTCTAAGTCCGGATTGGTTGGGTTATCGGAAACTGACCCACCACCCAAACCCGCGTGTTCTCGCACTATCGGTCGAGAGACCGTATACTGTTCGCTTGTTGCCCTGTCGTTGCGTCACGGCATCCTTCGATGTGCGTTATACGATTTCGTGCGAGGTTTGCGAGTGTCGGCATCCGTTCTAAAAACTAGCGTCAACAGCAAATCCCCTGAGTTCGAGAAAAACACCCGCAAGGTCATCGATCTCGTTACCCAAATCAAGAACGAAGAAGAGCAGATCAGTCGGGGCGGCGGCGCCAAAGCCATCGAGTCGCAGCACAAAAAGGGACGGCTCACGGCGCGCGAGCGGCTCAAAAAGCTCGTCGATCCCGGAGGGCACTTTACCGAGCTCGGCATTTTTGCAGCCTACGAAATGTACGAAGAGTGGGGTGGGGCTCCGGCCGCCGGAACGATTACCGGCCTCGCGCGCGTCTGCGGCCGCACATTCATGATCATCGCCAACGACGCCACGGTAAAAGCCGGCGCGTTCTTTCCGATGACCGCGAAAAAAGTGATTCGTGCGCAAAATATCGCCATCGAAAATCACATCCCGACGATCTATCTGGTGGACTCCGCAGGCGTGTTTCTTCCGCTGCAGGAGGACGTCTTTCCGGACACCGACGATTTCGGCCGCGTTTTCCGCAACAATGCGGTCATGAGCGCCATGGGCATTCCGCAACTTGCCGCTATCATGGGTATGTGCGTGGCGGGCGGCGCGTATCTTCCGCTGATGTGCGATCACATCCTGATGACCGAAGGCTCCGGCTTGTTTCTGGCGGGTCCGGCGCTGGTGCAGGCGGCCATTGGGCAAGTAACGTCTGCCGAAGACCTCGGCGGCGCGAAAATGCATTCCCAGATTAGTGGCACCGTCGATTTCCGCGAGCCTGACGACGATGCGTGCATCAAGCGCATCCGCGCGCTGGCGGATAAGATGGGCGCGCCGAATCCCACGCCTTTCAGTCACGTCACGTCTCGCGAACCGCTGTATCCGGGCGGCGAAATCTACGGTGTCTTTTCCAACGATCCCGGCAAGCAATACGACATGCGCGAAATCATCGCCCGCCTCGTAGACGGCAGCGAGTTCGAGGAATACCGCGCCGAATACGGCGAAACGCTGCTGTGCGGATATGCCCGCATAGGAGGCTGGGCCGTCGGCATCGTCGCGAATCAAAAGAAGCACGTACAAACTACTGCGCCCGGCTCCGATCAAAAACGCATCGAATTCGGCGGCGTGATTTATACCGAATCCGCCGAGAAGGCCGCGCGCTTCATCATGGACTGCAACCAGGACCGTATCCCGCTGATTTTCCTGCACGACGTGAACGGCTTCATGGTCGGCAAAGATGCCGAGTGGAGCGGCATCATCCGCGCAGGCGCAAAAATGGTCAACGCGGTGTCCAACAGTGTGGTGCCCAAGATCGCGGTCATCTGCGGAGGGAGCTTCGGCGCAGGCCACTACGCGATGTGCGGCAAAGCCTACGATCCACGATTCATTTTTGCTTGGCCCACCGCGCGTTATGCGGTGATGAGCGGCGACGCAGCCGCGAGCACGCTCGCAGAAATCAAGCTCAAGCAGTTGGAGCGCGAAGGAAAAAAAGTCGACGAAAAAGCCAAGCAAGAAATGCTGGCATCCGTGAAAGCCACCTACGATAAACAGACCGACCCGCGCTACGCCGCCGCCCGCCTCTGGGTCGACGCCATCATCGACCCAGCCCACACCCGCGACGTCTTGGTCACCGCGTTGGAAGCCGCCTCCCTAAATCCCGAGATCCGCGAGTTCAAAACCGGAGTTCTGCAAACGTGAGTATTTCGCTTCGTAGGATAGCCAGCAAACGGACTAGGGATCTATCGATTGTGGCAATTTCTCCCGTGCCGGTGTGGATCTTTAGCGCTGTGTTTTGCGTGACCTGGTATCAGCTACTGAAACCGAAGAGCGGATTCTGGTTTGAGTGCTGTGGGCATGACGGCTTACTTATGGGTTTTGTGTTTTCGCTTTGCCTTGTACTCGCATTTCTATCTCCGATAGCACTACCTTTTTCATTTCTTTGGGACTGGCGTAAATGGAAGAAAAACAGCCTACGAAAATAGTAGAATGTCCTCGCGATGCATGGCAGGGTTTGCCCGATTTCATTCCGACGGAACTCAAGGCGGAATATCTTCGGGAGCTTGTACTTGCCGGATTCGAGCACATTGACGCGGTCAGCTTTGTCTCGCCCAAGTACGTGAAGCAGATGGCGGACAGCGAAGATGTGATGGCCAAATTCAACGATTCCCTCTCCATCGACATCGACCGGCCCGAAATTATCGGCATAGTTGTGAACGAGAAAGGCCTGGAGCGGGCGCTGGCGACTCCCGGCGTTACCACCATCGGCTATCCCTACTCGATCTCGGCATATTTCCGGCGTGCGAATGCCAACATGAGTCGCGACGAATCGCGTAAGCTTGTCGAAAAATTGAAAAAGGACGCCGCCGCGGTGAGCCGCGATCTCGTAATTTACATCTCCATGGCCTTCGGGAACCCGTATGATGAGCCTTGGGGGCCAGAGCTTGTGCACGAAACGCTGGAATGGTTGAAGGATATTCGCGTGCGCGCCGTCTCGCTCGCTGACACCGTCGGAACCGCGGAGCCTCAACTGGTCGGTGACCTTTATCGCGAGGTGAAGGATCACGTGGCGGGAATCGAACTGGGCGTGCACCTGCACAGCCGGCCGGAAAATGCGGAAGAAAAAATTATGGCGGCGTACGAAGCGGGATGCCGCCGCTTTGACAGCGCTCTTACCGGACTCGGGGGCTGTCCATTTGCCGGAGACAGCCTGGTCGGCAACATCGCGACCGAGCAGGTTCTTGCGGCACTGAAAAAAGCAGGCGCTGATCCGGGAATCGAACCCGAGCGCCTGACCAAGATTCTTGCCTTGACCAACGAAATTCGGGCCAAGTATGCCCATGCGCCACTTTTAAATTGAGGAGGTGTTTTCGACATGTACTCCACACTTCTTCTGGAATGCCGCGACGCCATCGCCACCATCACGCTGAACCGCCCGGACAAACGCAACGCGGTCACCACAGCGATGATCGCGGATTTACAAACCGCTCTTGATGCCATCGAGAAAAATCATACGACGCGCGTGGTGATACTAACCGGCGCCGGCAAAACATTTTGCGCCGGCATGGATCTGGAGATGCTCTCCGCGATCGCGAAACAATCTCCCACGGAAAACCAGGAGGACTCCCGCCGCATCGCGAAAATGCTCCGCCGCATCTGGAGTTTCCCCAGGCCGATGATCGCCGCCGTAAATGGCGCGGCGTACGCGGGAGGCTGCGGTATCGCCACGCTGTGCGATTTCACGCTTGCATCAACGGAAGCGAAATTCGGTTACACCGAAGTGAAGATCGGCTTCCTTCCCGCTATCGTTTCCGTTTTTCTGACGCGCCAGATAGGAGAGAAGCGCTGCCGCGATCTTCTGTTGACGGGACGCATCATTGACGCCCACGAAGCCAAGGAATTTGGCCTGGTGAGCGAGGTGGTTGCCCAGGAGCACTTGCTGGATCGCGCGCACGAACTCGCGGCTGATCTTATCGCCGCAAGTCCCAGCAGCCTGACGCGCGCAAAACACCTGCTGACTTCCTCGGCCGCGCCGGCACTCGACCACGACCTTGAGCGCGCGATTCTCGAAAATGCGCGCATCCGTTGTACTCCGGATTTCAAGGAAGGCGTCGCTTCCTTCCTGGAGAAGCGCAAGCCGGTGTGGCAGAGTAAGCCGGATTAACCGACGCCATGAGAACAATCGAATTTCACGACACGACAGTACGGGTGCGTTACGCCGAGACCGATCAAATGGGCGTCGTGTATCACGCAAACTATTTGATCTGGTTCGAGGTTGGCCGCGTGGAACTGATGCGCGCAATGGGGTTTGAGTACAAGACCATGGAAACCGAAGACGACTGCCACATCGTCGTGGCCGAAGCTCATTGCCATTACGAAAAGCCGGCGCGCTACGATGAGGTTCTGCGCATTCGCACGCGCATCGCCGAATGGCGCAATCGCATCGTGAAATTCTCGTACGAAATATTTCGCGAAGCCGACGACACGCTACTGACGACGGGTTACACGACGCACATAATATGCGGTAGCAACGGCCGGCCGAAGGCGCTTCCTGCAAAATATCGCGACGTCTTGTTACACCTGAACGTTCCTAACCCTGACCGGAGCGAGGCATGAGTGCGGCCCCAAATTCTCGCCATCCCATCGAACTGACTGGCAACGATCTGACGTTTGCGCAACTGTACGACGTCGCGTTTCGCGGCGAAAAAGTCTCGCTGGCACCCGACGCCATCGAGCGCATGAAGGCTTCGCGCGCGGTCGTGGAGCGCGTCGTCGCGTCGGGCGAAACCGCTTACGGCATCAACACCGGCTTTGGCAAGCTGGCGTCGGTGCGCATTTCGGCCGAGCAGGTGCGCCAGCTTCAGGTAAATCTGGTGCGCTCTCACTCGTGCGGCGTCGGCCTGCCTCTGAGCGAAGCGGAGACCCGCGCGATGATGCTGCTGCGTGCCAATGCGCTGGCAAAAGGCCTCAGTGGGATTCGCCCACAAACTGTGGAAACTCTGTGCGCGATGCTGAATGCGAGAGTGCACCCGGTGATTCCGTCGCAAGGCTCGGTGGGAGCTTCGGGCGATCTTGCTCCGCTCGCGCATCTGGCGCAGGTGGTGATTGGGGAAGGGCGCGCTTCATTTCGAGGAGAGATTCTGGCGGGCGGCGAGTCCATGCGGCGGGCCGGCATTACGCCCGTTGCGCTGGAAGCGAAGGAAGGCCTGTCCCTGCTCAACGGCACGCAGGGCATGCTGGCGCTGTTGAGTCTGGCGCTGTATGAGGCGGATGTTGCAGCGGACACCGCGGACGTTGCAGCTGCGTTGTCGCTGGACGCGCTCCGCGGAAGTCCCGGCGCGTTTGACGCGCGGATCATGCACGCGCGAGCCTACGCGGGCGCGGCGGTGACGGCGCGGAATCTGGCGCACTTGAATGAGGGCAGCCAGATTCGCGAATCGCATCGCCCCCCGGAGAAAGACCCGCGCGTGCAGGACGCGTACAGTCTGCGATGCACGCCGCAGGTGCACGGCGCGGTGCGCGATTCGCTCAGCCAAGCTAGGGAAATGGCGGCTGTGGAATTGAACAGTGCGACGGATAATCCGCTGGTATTCGCGCGCGACGGTTCAGGTGACATCATCAGTGGCGGAAATTTTCACGGGCAGCCGCTGGCGATGGCGGCGGACCAGGTGGCGATCGCGCTCGCAACTCTCGGAGGCATCTCCGAGCGACGCATCGAGCAGATGACCAATCCACTGACGAGCTTACAGCCGGCGTTTTTGACGCCGGAGCCGGGGCTGAATTCGGGTTTCATGATCGCGCAGGTGACGGCGGCGGCGCTGACCAGTGAGAACAAAACGCTCGCGACGCCGCATTCGGTCGATTCTATTTCAACTTCCGGCAATCAGGAAGACTACGTGTCAATGGGCATGAGCGGGGCGCGACGCCTCGAGCGCATGCTCGCGAATTTGCGGCACATCCTGGCGATCGAACTGCTTTGCGCTTGCCAGGGGATTGATCTGCTGGCGCCGCTGCAGACCGGAGCACTCGCCGGAAAAGCCTACGCCGCGGTGCGGGGAGCGTCGGCAAACGTCACCGAGGACCGCCCGCTGGCGGCCGAGATTGAGGCGGTCTCGACGCTCGTCGCCAGCGGCACTTTTTCCACGATCCTGCATTGATCGATGCCGCGACAGATGCGCCGAATGCGTCTGCTGGTCCTTCCCGCCTCGTACGCACAAGATCTCCTCAATCGGCTCCTCCATCGGGCCCGAGTAACCCAACAAGTTCTTCGAAACACGAAATGCAGTTCGCTGTAGACCTGAAAACTGGTCGTTCCTTATTTCCGTCGCCTGTTTCAGTCGACGGAAAACCAGTTTGGTAAAACAAGTGAATCAAAACGCCGCGCGGCCTGAAAACCGACCTGAACGGTTGATGCGGTTTGGAAAGCGTGTGTTGCTACTGGGCGAGGGCGGAACGGAGGAAGGTTAGCATGCGGTAGCCAGCTATGTGGCTGAAGGGGGGGAGTTCGAGGGAGTAGTGGCCGCAGTGGAGTTCCAGGGTCCTGAGATTTGCGTGGTGTTGGCGGAGGGCGGTTAGCATTTGGGCGGTTAGCTCCGGGAGGAATGTGGGGTCGTATTTGCCGTAGACCATGAAGGCGTTCTTGTTTGCGCCCAGGCCGCGCTGTACGTAGGGCATGGGGCTTACGGGAGCCCAGTAGTCGCGGAGTTCGTCTACCGTGACGTGGTGGCGGAGGCTTTCCCAGACGTGGGTGGTGGTCATGCCTTGGCTAACTACGTCGGCGAAATAGGTGGAGACGTGGAAGAAGCCGCCGGCGCGGAGGGCTTCGTCGTGGACCATGGTGATGTAGCCGACCGAGGAGCCGATGCTGGTGCCCAGGATGCCCAGGCGGGTGAAGCCTTGTTGTTCCAGCCAGCGAAGGCAGCGGCGGGTGTCCTGGACGGCCTGGCGGTTGGCCTGGAGGGTTAGGCCTATGTTCGGGCCTACCAGTTGGTCGGCGCGCTCATGGCCTTTGGCCATGCGGCGGTCATGGTAGGGGAGGCTTAGGCGGAGGACGGTAATGCCTATGCGTTGGAGCCACTCGCAGAGGCCGCGCTGGCCGTGCCATTTGGCGTTCCAGTTGGGGAGAAGGACGACGGCGGGCATGGCTTTGCGTGCTTGGCCGGCGGCGACAGCGGATTTTGAGGGGAAGAATTGGGCGCAGACGGTGTTGTTTTCCGGCCAGGGCGACACGATGGAACTGGTGAAGGTCAGGACATTTTCGTGGTCGAGGGCGTAGTCGGTGGCTGGGGTGGTGGCGAACCAGGCCGCGCTGTTTTCGATGGCTTGTTTGGCGAATTGACGGACGAAGGCGGCGGGATCGGAGTCGGCGGGGTCGCCGCCGATGTGCTCCAAACCCCAATGGAAGCGTTGGACGCGACGGTTGTCGTCGGTGGTCCAGCGGCGGTGCTCGTAGCGGCGGATGCGGCGTTCGAACCAGTGCATGGAGGAAGTCGACCGTTGACAGTTTACCGTTCAAAGTCGACCGGGACAAATTCGGGGAATGCATGCGTCACCTGGACGGTAACAAGCAGAGATAAGACTGAGTCCGAAGAGGAAGAGGCAGAGCCATGCGCCGAACAAGCGAGGAAAGGGATAACGCAGAGACGCAGAGGTCGCAGAGTTACGCGGAGTATTGCATCCGATGGATGATCACGCGTCGTACCGACTGCTTCCGCGCGGGTTTATGAGGGTGGACCGAGATCTGTACTACCTGATGCGACACGGGAGCGGGGCAGTTTGTTGGATCGACAGGGTTTGTGTGGCAAATTCGAGATGTGGTCATCGCGTTCTTTTTTGTCTTTGGGATGGTGATCGGCAGCTTCCTGAACGTCTGCATCACGCGGATTCCGGAAGGTGTGTCGATCGTTGCGCCGCGTTCGCGGTGCCCGCGATGCGAGACGCCGATCAAGACGTATGACAACGTGCCGGTCTTTGCGTGGTTATGGCTGCGGGGGAAGTGCCGGTCTTGCGGGTATCCGATTTCGCCGATGTATCCATTGGTGGAATTGCTGACTGGACTGTTTTTTGTCGCGTGTTATGTGGACTTCGGGTTGACGCCGCAGACGGTCAAGTGGCTATTTTTCACTTGTTTGATCATTGTCTTGACGATCACGGACCTGCGTGTGCGTTTGCTACCCGATGTTATCAACTGGCCGGGTTTTGTCGCTGGATTGTTTTTCTCGGCTTGGGTGCCGTCGAACGATGGCACAGCATTTTGGCTTAGCGTGTACGTTTTCCATCGAGAGCCTCCTCCCTATTTGCTTGGTCTGCTGGACGGACTGATTGGAGCGGCGTTCGGCAGCCTGCTGCTTTGGGGAGTGGCCGCGCTGTATAGGGCGGTGCGCCACCGCGATGGGATGGGGATGGGCGACGTGAAGATGATGGCCATGGTCGGGGCGTTTATGGGACTTCGCGGGACATTTCTGACCATTTTGCTCGGCACCTTGTTGGGGAGCGTGGTAGGCGGCGCGGTCATTCTTGGACTGTATGTTTCGGGCTGGCAGCGCGCCCTAGCCGAACGCGCCAACCGTCGCAATCTAGGGACTGTAGCCGGGTTGCGTTGGATGCTTGCCAGCCAATACCAATTGCCACTCGGAACATTTCTGGGCATCGCCGCCTTGCTGGTGATCTATCTTGGCCCGCTGGCGATGCGCTATCTATCCAGAGGGATTTTCATTTGATGCTAGCGATCCTGCAAGGCGGAGCCTTCCCGAACCCGCGCGCGTTGGTGGTTGGGTTGGTGTTACTGCTTGCGGCGGTTGCGTGGCTGATCCTGTCGCTGGTGAGGCGGTTTTTCAAGGACACGCGCGACGCGGCCAAAGAGCGGATGGACGCGGCGCCTCGCGTGGAAAACACGGCGGCGTTCATGACTGCGTCGATGCAGGGCGTAATCCAGAAATTGCGCGATCAGGAAAAAGAGTTGGAGAGGCTGCATCGCATCGAGAAGGAACGCGCGGAACACACCGAGCGACTGAGCGAAGAAGTTACCCGAAACATGCCGGCGGGCTTTCTGATGGTGAATGCGACGGGAATTATTTCCGGAGCGAACCCCGCGGCGGAACAAGCGCTGGGAATTCACGGACTGAACTACCGAAGGTATAGCGAGGTGCTGAAAGAAGGTTCCGAGCTGACCAAGCTGGTGTCGGATTGTCTGGCGGAAGGAAAGATTTTCCGGCGCGAGCAGGTAAACCACAGGTCGCCCGCTGGAGACGAACGGCGGCTGGGAGTAACGATTTCGCCGGTGCGCCGCGGCAACGAGAAAATCAGTGGGGCAATCTGCCTGCTGAGCGACTTGACGGAACTTGCGGGGTTGCAGCAACAGATCGAACTGAAGAAGCACCTAGCGGCTCTTGGCGAGCTCTCGGCGGGGATTGCGCACGAATTCAAGAATGCGTTGGCGACGATTTCGGGCTACGCGCAAATGATTCGGGCGGAGTCCACGGACGGTGAAATTTTAGATCATGCGGAACGCATCCTGGAACAGACACGGAACATCACACATGTGGTGACCGAATTCCTGAAATATGCGCGGCCACTGGAAATCTCGGACGAAGTGGTGGAGTTGGAAGGGGTGGTGCAGCGGGTGGTGGCGGAGATTGGCGGAGCGGCGGCGGCGAACGTGGCGGTGAGTTACGAGGGAGAGTTTGGCAGCGTTGCGGGGGACGAAAGTCTGCTGCGTCAGGCGATGCTGAATCTAGCGCGGAACGGCGCTGAAGCTTGCGCGGAAGTAAAGGGTGGCCGGGTCACGGTGCGAGGCGAGATCGTGCGCGGCGGAGAGACGGGTTTTCAGCGGATTACGATTACCGACAACGGGCCGGGGATCGCCGGCGATGCGCTCCCGAATTTGTTTCACCCGTTCTTCACAACCAAGCTGCAGGGGACCGGATTGGGCCTGGCGGTGGTTCAGAAGATCATCGTGCAGCATGGAGGGCAAGTGGAGGCGCGGAACCGGCCGGAGGGCGGGGCCGCCTTTATCGTTACGCTACCAGAGCGGCGCGGTGGTAGCGTGGAAGCGGTAGAATCAAAGAAACACGTTATGCAGATTTAGGGTTGCGTGATTGCGGGTCAGCTCGGGCGCCGGGAAGGCAGGTCTTATGCGTGCAATAACTTGGCGAAAAACTGGAGTGTACGTACTGGTGGTGCTGCCAGTATTGGGTCTGGCTGGGATCGCAGCGATTGCGCAGCAACAAGATGGCTCGCAGCAGAGCACGTCGCAGGAAGGCGCCACGGATCCTGTGGCAGAGGCGGCTCGCAAGGCTCGGCAGCAGAAGAAGGCTGAGCCCAAGCCTAAGAAAGTCTATACGAATGAGGATTTGGGCGCGGGGACACCTGCTCCCGCGGCAGCGACTCCTGCCTCAACTACAGCGGCAGCGCCAGAGGGTGCGGAGTCAAAGGAAAACGCCGCCGGGGCGGCAAATGCGGATCAGGGTGCGGATGCCGAGAAGACTGGCGGGGGCGGCAAGAATGGCGAAGAAGCCTGGCGAAAGCGTTTCCGGGAGGCGCGGGACAGATTAGCTCAGGCGGAGCAGGAACTCGACATTTTGCAGCGAGAGTCGCAGAAGTCGCAGGTGCAGTACTACACCGACCCACAAAAGGCACTGAGTGAGCAGTACAGCCGCAAGGATATCAGCGAGAAAGACACGAAGATCGAGGCAAAGAAGCAGGAAGTAGCCCAAATGAAACAGCGCATTGCGGACCTGGAAGATGCGTTGCGGAAGTCGGGTGGCGATCCGGGCTGGGCCAGATAACGAAAACGAAATAAAGGAAGTAATGATGTAACGAAGTAACGACCTGGAGATGGTGTGCGCGCGCGGGCTCTTGCTGTTTCATTTCGTTACCTCTTTACTTTGTTTCTTCTGATTTCTTCCAGGCCGCTGCTTCCCTTCTCCGCACAGGCTTCGCGGGTTCCCGCCAGCGACCGATGGATTCGTGGTAAAAACGGAACACATGGAATCCCTGCTGCTTGTTGAAGATAAGAATGAATTGCGCGCGATGCTGCGCAAGGCGCTGGAACGAGCGGGCTACAGCGTGGACGAGGCGCCGGACGGCACCGCGGCGATACAGAAGATCCGCGCGCGGCGATATTTGCTGGTGGTTACGGATCTGAAGCTTCCCGGGGCGTCCGGATTGGACGTTTTGCGGGCATCGAAAAGCGCCGACGCGACGATTCCGGTAATTCTGCTGACGGCCTTTGGGTCCGTGGAAGAAGCCGTGACAGCGATGAAAGAAGGCGCGTTTGACTTCCTGCAGAAACCGGTGGACCTAGATCATCTGAAGCTTTTGGTGCAGCGGGCAGCGCAGCAACAGGAAATGATGCGCGAGAATATTCTGCTGCGCGAGGAGTATGCGGCGCGGTACGGATTTCCGCGGATCGTCGGAGAGCACAGTTCCATTCGCGAAGTCAGCCAGCAGATTCAGCGGGTTGCGGCGACGGATTCAACGGCGCTGCTGCTGGGGGAGAGCGGAACGGGCAAGGAGCTTTTTGCGCGGGCAATTCATCATTTGTCGCCGCGGCGGGAACAGCCGTTTGTGGCGCTGAATTGCGCGGCGATTCCCGAGGGATTGGTTGAGAATGAGCTTTTCGGGCACGAGAAGGGGGCGTTCACGGGGGCCGGAGCGCGTAAGGTCGGGAAGATGGACCTGGCGCATCGCGGGACGCTGTTTCTGGATGAGATCGGCGAGTTGCCGCTGGCGATCCAGGCGAAGTTATTGCGCGTGTTGGAAGAGCGGCGGTTTGAGCGGGTCGGGGGCACCCAGTCGATTGACGTAGATGTGCGGATCGTGGTGGCCACCAATCGCGATTTACGAAAACTAATTGAGGAGAAGTTATTTCGCGAAGATTTGTATTTTCGAATTTCGGCGGTTCCGATGACCATTCCGCCGCTACGCGAGCGCGGCGAGGACGTACTGATGCTTGCCATGCACTTTTTGGAAAAATTCAGCCGCGAGTTTGCGAAGCCCGGGTTGGAGCTTTCGGATGGCGCGAAAGAGCGGCTGCTGGGTTACCGCTGGCCGGGAAACGTGCGCGAGTTGCAGAACACGCTGGAGCGGGCCGTGATCTTGGCGGATGGGCTGAGCATTCATGCGGACGAGTTGCAATTGCCGTCGGCGCGGCCGGATGCAGCGAGTTTGCCAGCCGGGATGTTGCCGGAAAGTTTCAGTTGGGAAGGATCGCTGGAAGAGATCAGCGGGCGGGCTGTGGCGCACGTGGAGCGCGTGGTGCTGGAAGGAGCTTTGCGCGAGTCGAAATGGAATAAGACTCGGGCGGCGGAAAAGCTTGGGGTGTCGCCGAAAACTTTGCTGGCGAAGATGCGGGCCGTGGGGTTGGAAGAGTAACGAAGGAAGAGAAGGCCTTTTAGAGTGCTTGGCTCGCCACCGCCTTCCACTCGCGATCTCCGGCTACCAACCTCAATCAGGGCATCGCTTGGACCGAGGACATTCCGAGGTGTCGACCCCCGTTCTTCGCTAGAGCTTGGGTTCAGTTGCGTCTAAATCCCGCCGTCTCGGAGACGGCGGCTACAGGGACTTAACGGCGGTGTGGAGGGCTACGGTGCCGACCGTCCAGACGCGGTAGTCGACCGACTTGTAGCCTAGCGTTGTCATCAGCGAGGCTAGTTCCGCGGGGCGGAAGAAGCGGGAGACGGAGGCGGGTAGGTAAGTGTAGGCCGCGCGATCGCCGGAGAGAAGGCTGCCGATGCGGGGGAGCACGTTTCGGAAGTACCAGCGATAGAGATTGCCGAGCAATCCGGCCGGCGGCTCGGTGAATTCCAAGATGGCGAGCGTGCCGCCGGGTTTCAGCAGGCGATGGATTTCGCGCAGGCCGGCTTCGTAGTTGGCTAGATTGCGGAAGCCGAAGGCCGTGGTGATCAGATTGAAAGATGCGTCGGCAAAGGGTAGGTGCAGGGCGTCGGCTTCGAAGAACGGCATTGGAGCGGCGGCGATTGCGTCCGATCGGCCTGGGAGCGACTGGCTCTTTGCGCGCGCACGGACCAGCATCGCGTGAGAAAAATCGGCACCGATGACTTGCGCGCGCGCGAAACGACGGAGAGAGAACGCCAAGTCTCCCGTGCCGCAGCAGAGATCGAGGACCAACGCGTCCGGCCGCTCGAGAATCGGGCGAAGCCGGCGGGCTACGCGGGCGCGCCAGAGGCGGTCGAGTTGCATCGAAAGCAGGTGATTCAGCAGATCGTATCGGGGTGCGATCTGCGTGAACATCTCGCGGACCTGGCGAGAGGCGTCGCCCTCCGAATGCGCGCCCTCGGGTCGGGTTCCTTTTGGCGAGGCGGCGATGACTTCGGGCATGGGCGTCCGACTCATTTCGAAAGCGATTTGGTGAAGAATTGCGGCGCGAAATGCAGGACGCGCTGCACGACGTCGAGCGGAATGTCGTCGTATGAGGCGGCTTTGCCAAGTCGTGGCGAAAGGACGAAACGCAGCTTGCCGTAACGCGCTTTCTTGTCCGATCGCATGGCGTCGATCAGGGATTTTGTGTGCACACGGGGCCACGGCGGCAGCGGTCCGATGCGGCGGACGAGCGCGACGATGCGTGAGACGTAGTCCGCGCTACACAGACTTATCTCGTGAGCCAACAGGGCTGCGGCCATCATGCCCCAGGCGACCGCTTCGCCGTGTTGGTAGCGGCGGTACTTCGTCGTGCTTTCGAGGGCGTGGGCGAAGGTGTGTCCGAAATTCAAGATTTCTCGCAGGCCGGACTCGCGCTCGTCTTTGGTAACAACATGCGCTTTGATGGCTGCGTTGCGGGGGATCAAGTATTCCAGTGCGAGGCGGTCGCGGCGCAACACTTTCGTCATATTCTTTTCGAGATACTCGAACATTTCCGGGTCGGCGATGATGCTGTGCTTGATCACCTCGGCCAGGCCGCCGCGGAACTCGCGATCGGGCAGGGTGCGAAGGACCGCGGGGTCGGTGAGAATGAGCCTCGGCGAATAGAATGCACCGACGAGGTTTTTTCCCTCAGGCAGATTCACTCCCGTTTTGCCGCCGATCGAGCTGTCGACCTGAGCGACGAGAGTAGTGGGTACGTGCAGCAACGCTACTCCGCGGAGATAGGAAGCCGCGACAAATCCTGCTACGTCACCCACTACTCCTCCGCCGACGGCAACCAGCAGTGAGCTTCTATCGGCCCCCGAGCGGACGAGTTTGCGGGAAATCGATTCCACCGTGCGTACATTTTTTCGCGTCTCGGCATCCTTCATTAGGTGCACGGTGCTTGGATGGCGCGCGGTGAAACTACGCTGGACACCCTTTCCGACAGCGCGCCAAACCTTGGGTGAAGATACGACCTGGACGCTGGAAAACTTTCCGAGGTGTGCGATTTCTTTTAGAGCACGATGGAGGACGCCGGTGCCGCAGACTATGGTGTACTTGCCGGCTGATGAGTTTACAGAAATTCGCTTTGGTTTCATTGAGCGGATCTTAGAAATGTAACACAGTGCTTTGAATTGACTACGTTGGACGGTGATTTTGGCCTCTTTTGGACTACCGAGGAGAGACCCGTGCGATTTTGTACTAGTGGCACCGAAGGAGATCTGTCGCACGGACTATCCAGTCGGGGTGCGCCTTGGCGGGGGTTTGCGTTGGCACATGCAGGAGTGCCTGTGCTACCTTGGGCAATTCCGTTCGTGCTACGGATATTGTGGCAAATCTGGTCGCTTCCATGATGCATCCCCCGAAATCCCATCGCGCTGATTATGTTGTCGTCGGGTCTGGAGTTGCGGGCCTGCGCGCGGCGATCGAGCTTAGCGATAGGGGCAGTGTGTTGGTGCTGGCCAAGTCTGATCTCAGCGACTCCGCAACGTCCTGGGCGCAAGGCGGGATCGCGGTGGCGCTCAGCGACGAAGATGAAATCAGCTTGCACGAACAGGACACCATAGCAGCGGGCGATGGTCTATGCCGCGCCGATGCGGTTGCGCTGCTGGTGGAAGAAGGGCCGAAGTACATCACGCAGTTGATCGAGTGGGGCACGGAGTTCGATCGCGCAGGAACGAAACTGGCATTTACGCGCGAGGCCGCGCACAGCAGGTCGCGCATCCTGCATGCGCATGGCGATTCCACGGGACGCGAGATTAGCCGGGCGCTGCTTTCGCGCGCACACTCTATCCCACATTTGCACCTTCGCGCACACGCGTTCACCACATCGCTGATCGTGGAATCCGGAGCCGTGGTCGGAGTTCGCTTCGTTGATGAGTTGGACGGCTCGATTCACGAAGTGCGTGCTGGCGGAGTATTGCTCGCGACGGGTGGCCTCGGCCGAATTTATCGGGAGACCACCAACCCAGACGTGGCAACAGGCGATGGCATGGCGATCGCCTACGACGCAGGAGCTGTGCTTTCAGATATGGAGTTCATGCAATTTCATCCCACTGCTTTGGCCGTGAAGGGGGCTCCGCGCTTCCTTTTGTCGGAAGCGTTGCGTGGCGAAGGCGGAATCCTGCGTAACGTGAATCTCGATCGTTTCATGAAGAAGTACAACGAAGCGCAAGAGCTTGCCCCACGCGACGTCGTGGCACGCGCGATTGTCAGCGAGATGCACCGCACCAACACGGGATATGTCTACCTGGACATGACGAAAAAAACTGAGGAATTTTTGAAGAAGCGATTCCCGCGCATCTACGAGACATGTCTAAGTTACGGCTTGGACCTGGCAACCGACATGGCTCCGGTCTGCCCTGCCGCGCATTACATGATGGGCGGCGTCAAAACCGATCTTTGGGGGCGCACCTCGCTGCCGGGATTGTACGCCGCGGGCGAAACCGCGGATACCGGCGTGCATGGCGCCAACCGCTTAGCCAGCAATTCCCTTCTCGAAGGCTTGGTGTTCGGAGCCCGCAGCGGCCAAGCGATGATGAAAGATGCGCCGGTGACGAAACGCCAAGCCGTAGGCTTGCCTGGAAGCCCCGCGCCGAAACCAGCCAATTCAATCCATACGCAGGCGAACACAAAAGCAGTTGGCAGCCGACAGTTTCCGGCGGCATTCGATAAGATTCGGGACTTAATGTGGCGGCAAGTGGGAATTATGCGTGACGGAAAAGAGTTGGCCGGGACGATCGCGCAGCTCCAGGCGATGGATGTGCCGAAATGCGAAAAGCCAGGCCGGGCCGAATGCGAAGTGCGCAACCTGCATTCTCTAGCTCTGCAGATGGCGCGTTCCGCGCTGGCACGCGAAGAAAGCCGCGGCAGCCACTACCGCTCGGACTTCCCTTACCGGGACGATGACAAATTCGACAGACACTCGATCGTGCAAAAAGGCAAAGATGTGGGCTTTGCGACTTAAGATGCGGTGCGGTTCGCCGGGCTAAAGCCCAGCGCCTACTGGGCGAATGGCGTTGGATGTGGCTAGGACGACATCCCTATTTCGTTTGAAGCTGCTTGACGCTTTCGATGAAAACATGTCCGACTACGGCAAGGCTCTTGGAGCTGATCTTGTCGAGAGTGTCTTGTGGCGTGTGCCAGTAGGGAATCTCGAGGTCGATGACGTCTACCGTATGGGTGCCGCGGGTTGAGAAGGACTGGTGATCGTCTTCGATCGCGGTCGGATCATTCGCGAAAACTCCCGAGTAACCCAGGTTTTTCGCCGTCGTCCAGACGAGATCGGTGAGCGCCTTGTCGGAATTGGCGTCGCGCTTGATGCGCAATTCCCGGCTGCCGACGATGTCGGCGAGCAGAAACGCCCGAATCTTTGGCAAGTCGCCGCTCATGGCCAACTTAGCCGCCATCTGGCGGCTGCCGTAACGGTTGTCAGGATCCTTCCATTCGCGATTGACGGCTTCCTCGCCGTCGAAGAACGCGATCCACACCTGATAGCGGCCGTGCTGAGGACATAGCTGGCGCGCAAGTTCAAGCATCACCGCCGTCGAGGATCCGCCGTCGTCCGCACCGACAAAACTGTCCAACCTCTTGGTGTCATAGTGCGTGGCTAGCAGGATGATGCCGGGACGCTCGCCCGGGATCTTCACGAGAATATTTTTCATCGCAATCTCGCCGGCAGGAGTCTGCCCGTTAAAGGCATCGACTTCGGTAGTGCAACCGGCGCTGGAGAGCTCCGCGAGGATATAATCCTGCGCCTGCGCGATCGCTTGCGACCCCGAGGGACGCGGCCCAATATCGACCTGCTTGGCGACATCGGCGAACGCGCGCTTGCCATCGAAACCGCCGGTTTTCTCGGGCGCGGGCGTGTCCTCATCCGGCATTTGCGCCGTGGCTTTTGCGGCGGCACTGACGACCGGCGCATTTGCTGCGGGGCTGTCGGAATTGTTGGACTTACAACTCGCCAGGGCAACGACCGTGAGAATGACGCAAAGCAGCGGTACGCGTCTTGCCGAAACTTTCTTCATTCAGGCCTTCCCTGCCGCCTCGGCAGCTATCTGCCGATTCTTTCTTCGCACCGCTACCGCGGAAACCGCGATGCCGATGAAATACAGCGCTACCATCGGAGCCATGAAGATGAGCATGGTCGTGGCGTCGGGCGTCGGCGTGATGATCGCCGCCACAATCGCGATCACCAGAATTGCGTAGCGAATATTCTTCCAAAGAAATTGCGGTGTCACGATTCCAAAGATCGATAGAAAAAAGATCAGCACAGGCAATTCGAACACCAGCCCGAAGCCCAGCAGCACCATCAATGTCAGGTCAAAATACTCGGTGACGGTGATCATGGGCTCGATGCCCGGAAGGCTCACCACCGTAAATTTGACCAGAAACTTGAGCATGTAGGGCAGGGTGACGAAATACCCAAAGGCGATCCCGGCCAGGAAGAGAAACACGGTCGAAAACAGAAAGCCGCTGATCGCGCCACGCTCATGTTTGTACAACGCGGGCGCCACGAACAGCCAGATTTGGTACAGCACCACCGGCGATGCCAGCACCACGCCGATGTAGACCCCCAAAGTGATTAGTAGATTAAATCCGCCTGCCGGGTGGGTATAGATCAAATGTTGAGGAAGACCCGATGCTTTCAATGCCCCGAGCATTGGCTCGTTAACGAACCTGATTACATACTTCGATATATACACGCCCACGAAGGCCCCAATCCCGATGGCGATTAGCGCATTTATGAGCCGTTTGCGCAGTTCAACCAGGTGCTCGAAGAAGGTCATCTGACCTCCTTCCTCAGGCTCCGGGACCGGTATCGTAGCGAGCGAATCAGGCTGGCTGCTTATAGTCATGAGGGGCGTCAAGATCGTGGGGCGAAGCTTCGGCTGCAGGCTTTTTTCCGTTTTCGGGCGCAATTTCGAGGGAATGTGAAACGGCTGTCGCCTCCACCATGTTGGCTTCGGGCGAAGTGGCTTCTGACAGCGTGGATTCGGCGGGCTCGGTAGAGCGCGCAACCGATTCGGCGACCGGGGCGATCACCAGCGCCTCGCTCGCCCCTTTTTCTGCGTCACCAGATGCTAACTCCGCAGGTCCAGGCTGCGTCTCAGAACCAGAGGGCGTCGCTAGGGTCGCGGGTTGAGGCTGGGTGGTTGCCGTGGTTGCCAGTAATTCCCGCTTCTTGCGCTCTATCTCCGTAGCCTGACGTTCCAGGTCGCGCATCTCGTTCTCGAAGGCGGACTTGAAGTCCGTTGAGGCTTTGCGAAACTCGGCCATGAGCTTGCCCAAACCACGAGCCAATTCCGGAAGCTTCTGCGGGCCAAATACGACCAGCACAATTACAAAAACCACAATCATGTGGGGGATGCTCAGCATGGCTCAGGATGACCCAATGGCGGCCTGTTGGCATCATAGAGAAGGGCGTTCCGAAGTGTCAAACGCCAGTTTTTCGTGTGATATAATAAATGTCTTGAAAAGCTCCATGAGAGGTCCGAATGAAAGCTGAACGCCGCGGCCTGTTCTTAGTCGTAGCTGTATTGCTCGTATCTGCCGTTCTAGGCGGCATTTACGGCCCGAACGTCCGGGCAACCACAGCGTCCGCCGACGATTATCAGACGGCGGTACGGGACTTCACAAAAGTACTGGACGTGGTTCAGACGCAGTACGCCGAGCCGGTAGATGTCGACAAAGCGGTGTATCAAGGGGCCATCCCGGGCATGCTGCGCATGCTCGATCCACACTCCAACTTCTTTGATGCGCGGCAATTTGCCCTCTTGCGCGAAGACCAACGCGGCAAGTATTACGGCGTCGGCATGGTCGTCGCGCCGCGCGAGAACCACACCGTGGTTATGGCGCCCTATGTGGGCGCGCCAGCATACAACGCGGGAATTCGGCCCGGAGACGTGATCGTCAAGGTCGATGAGAAGTCCACCGAGGGCCTGACAACCAGCGACGTAGCAGACATGCTGAAAGGCGCCAAGGGCACGATCGTTAAGATTACGATCACGCGTGAAGGTTACCCTGATCCCCTGGTGTTTACGGTCACGCGCGACGAGATTCCGCGCCACTCCGTGGACATTGCGTTCATGTTGAAGCCGGGGATCGGGTACGTTCGCCTTTCCGGATTCAACGAAACAACCGACCGCGAGATCGCCGACGCACTGAAGAAGCTCAACGCCTCCTCGCTGGATGGCTTGATTCTGGATATGCGCGGGAATCCCGGCGGCCTGTTGAATGAAGCGGTGGCGGTCAGCGACATGTTTCTCGACCGGAATCAGCTCATCGTGTCGCACCACGGGCGCGCTTCCGCCGAGCGCAAATATATGACCGTGCGAGGGAACCAAGGCGTGACCGTGCCGCTGGTAATTCTGGTAAATGGCAACTCCGCGTCAGCGACCGAGATCGTTTCCGGCGCCGTGCAAGATCACGATCGTGGAATCATCGTAGGCGAGACCACCTTCGGCAAAGGCCTGGTCCAGACCGTGACTCCGCTGAGCGAAAACACCGGTCTGGCACTCACCACCGCACGCTACTACACGCCGAGCGGCCGCCTGATTCAGCGCGATTACAAGTCGATATCGCTGTACGAGTATCACTACGAGCGCAAGGTACCTGAGCATCCGACTGAGGTGAAACTCACCGACAGCGGCCGCCAGGTAACCGGCGGAGGCGGCATCACTCCGGACGTGATGGTGGCGGCGCCGAAACTCACAAAATTTCAGGAAACGCTGATCCGCGCCGACGTGTTCTTTCCCTACGAAGCCGGTGTTGGCGGTTTCACTCGCTACTATCTCGGCACCCGGCCCAACATAACCAAGGAGTTCACGGCGGACGACACAGTGATGAAGGACTTCCGCGAATATCTGGCCAAGAAGAACGTCCGCTACACCGAACCGGAACTCTCCGACAATCTCGATTGGATCAAACGAAAAATCAAACAAGAGGTCTTCATGTCGGCCTACGGCCAGCAAGAGGGTTTCAAAGTAGAGCTCGAGGCCGATCCGCAGGTTCAGAAAGCAGTCGATTCGATTCCGCAAGCGCGCGCTTTGTATGAGAATGCACGGAAGGTCGTTGCGCAGCGCATGGGAAATACTCCAGACCAGCCCTAGCAGCCGTCACGTAGCCAGTTACATAAATTAACAACGAGCGAACCTGTCGGGCGTTCCTACTCTGAAGGCGTCGCTATAGCCATCCATGCTGGCGAGCACGAATCAAGCGCACGTCCTGCTGCTCGCGTCGTTACCTGACATCATTATCGTGGCAACTTGGTTGGCAAGCCTGTTAGCCTCTGTTAAAATTTCTTTGCTGCTCGTGGGCGAGTAGCTCAGCTGGGAGAGCGCCTCGTTCGCAACGAGGAGGCCGGGGGTTCGAATCCCCTCTCGTCCACCATCTTTCTTAAATCAAATCAGCGACATACGCGACTCACCTAAGAAGCACGAATCTTCAAAACAGGGGATGTTCCGGTTTTTGTTCCGGTTTGGTTTCCAGTCTTGCGATCCAGCGTAGCGACTGCTTCACGCAACACATCAAGATTGGCGTGCGCGTAACGTTCAGTGATGGACTTCGCACCATGTCCCAACAAGTAGCGGATGTCTTCGATCTGCACTCGGGCAGCGCGAAGACGGGTTCCAAACGTGTGGCGGAAGTCGTGCCAAGTGAGGTCTTTGATTTCTGCTTCCGCGAGGACCTTGTCGAACCACTTGCGGGAAGAAAATAATTCCCTGCCCTCAGCGCCGGTTCGCCCCGGCCTTGGTTTACGGATCACCGCGCCGGTTCCGTCGCTGCGTTCCCGAAGCTTCTTGAATGCCGCCAGCGCGGTGTCGTTGATCGGGACCCGGTAGCTCTTGCCCGATTTCGACCGCTGGAATGTAACCACGCGGAAATCAAGATTGACCTCCGACCACTGCAATGGCTCCATCGGTGCCCTCTTGGCGTTGTGCTGCCCGTACATATTGCTTCGGCGGCACCCGAGATTTAGGGCTAGATCGAATTCCGGTTCCTTGTGCGGATAAAGCTTGCGGATCGCTGCACGGATCGATGCCTCCTCCGCAATGGACATCTCGCGGGTTCGAGCATTTTCCAGCTTGTGGCGCTTGGCCTTCGTTACAGGATTCAGAGCGATCATTCCAGCGTCGACTGCCAGAGCGAAGACGCGCAGCAACGTGACGCGGTATTCATTGCTGGTGCATTTCGTCCACTTCAATCCACGCGGGGCGACGTTGGCAAGTAATTGGGCATCGATCTCCGGGGTGGTGATGCTCTCAGCGGTACGACCCGGCCACCACTCTTTGAAACGAGCGATCCGGCCTTCGGCGGCGTCCCAAGCGCGGGTGTAGTTCTTGTAGTACTCGGAGGCGCTGTCGCAGATGTCAGAGAACGAAACCAGATCAGTTCTGGGCTTCGGCTTTATGTATTTAGATTCTTCGATTTCTCGCTGCCAGATTTCACGTTGGCGCACGGCGGTCTTCAGCGTCACGCAACCGACACTGCGCTTTTGTTCCCGTCCGTCAGCCAGCGTCAAGTAAACAATCAAACTCCCGCCACGCCTGCGAATTCCACGGGGTAATCTTTCTGTTTGCGCCATTACTTCCCTCCTTCTGCTACGGAAAGTGCGGCACTTCGCAAGTATTCCGAGAGAGTGAGATGCCGCGAGCTTGCGGCTTCACGAATCTTTGAATCCTCGGACTTGGTGACGAAGAACCGTAAAATTTCGGTTCGCTTCCGGCTTGCCGGTACCTTGGGTCGCCCTTGCTTTGGCATGTCTACCTCTGGTAATACTTGTACCATAATAAACAATGGCGGTCAAGCTTACTCTTTGCTCCGCTTGGGACCTCTTTTCACCCATGCCTCAACCGAAGTACGCGGAATGCGCGTCAAACTTCCATTCTTACGAACGACTAATTCACCGCGAGCCATCATCCTGCCCACAGTCCTCACCGAACAATCAAGCGCCACCGCCGCTTGTTTGGTGGTCAAGAGCAGTGACTTTTCTTCCTCGCTCATCGCTTACCCCCCCCAGTCTCGTAAATTGTTCGACATCACGGAGAGCCACGTGGAGTTCTGTCCATGCTGGGGCGCGTCTCCACCCGATGCCATCCGCACGCGGCGTGTTAAATTCAGGCTGCTCCAGTGCATGCTTGGCCGCTTTCACCAGTCTCTCGACGACGCGTACGTTCTTCCTCGTTTTCACGGCATTCTCAGCGGCTTCGTCGCCTTGCTCGTCGCGGATCAACTTCACAATCATGTCGTTTCTCTTGCGTACGTTTCATCACTGCCCTGCCTTCCTCCAAATGCAAAGCAAACGCCAACGGCGTGATTCTGTTCGGAATGTCTTTAGACGGGAGAACCCAGACGGACACAGGCACCGCGCCGACCAGAGTCGACGCCCCAAGGGATCACGATTGTTCCATTAGCCGCCTACAGCCGTCAAGTTTCCGGCGCTCCGCGCTGATAACTGGGTGGGGTCTACGGTGGGTACGGCGGCCCTCTGGACGTGCCGCTTGGGGTGGCGCGGGGCATTCTTTCGCTGCTCTTTGTATTGCTTGCGATACAGGAATGCTTGGAGATCACGCCCCTTCTTCGACAGAAGCGGTGTGACTAAGCTAGGCGGGACAAATCTCTTGGGCACAAGTCAGTCAATTCTGGAAGACAGTGGCCTTCCAATTTAATTGACGACGGGTGCCCTTCCGACGACGATTAACTGTGTCAGCTTTCGCGTGCGCCGTCAAACACGCGCCGGTGAAATTTACGCGGACCATGAGCCGATCAGCGCTTGCGGCACGAGACGGGCGCGACCGGATAAGGGACTTCGGAATGCGTAGCTACAGCATCAGGGCCCGGTGAACGTCAGTTTCCGATTGCCGCGTTTAAGACTTGAGAGCTGTTATGCTTTTGCGAATCTATTCCGGCATGGGGTGTCCTATGACAATCGAAGCGAACAAAGCCGTCATGCACCGCTTTACGGAGTTCGTCAATACTGCAAACGAGAAGCTTGCTACAGAACTCATCGCCCCGGATGCGATATTCCATGTCCCGGGACTCTCCGAGCCACTACGGGGCCCGGGTGGCTACGTCGCGATCATCAGGATGATGCGAGTGGGCTTCCCAGATATCCAGTGGGCGCTGGAGGACATGGTTGCGGAGGAGGACAAGGTAGCCGCACGGTTCACGTTACGGGGCACACACCAAGGTGCCTTCTTCGGTGTCCCGCCGACCGGGAAGACAATCGTGGTGCAGAGCATGGCCTTCTACCGTCTGTCCGCCGGGCAACTTGTCGAAGAACATGGCCAGGCCGACATGCTTGGGCTGCTTCAGCAAATCGGTGCGGAGTTATCAGCTGCCTGAGGACTAAGCAGGGAACTACTCCTGATCCAAGGCTGCGATTTTACTTAACAAAAGTTAACGATCTACTTTCGACCATCTATGGTACATTCCCGTCTGTAAGGTGCTTTCCAACATTTTAGCGAACTCCCCACACTAGGTCTGGCGCGGCAGGTCTGTGAACTGGAATGCGGCGTTAGATCGAAAGGTGTTCTATGTTCCCGTGTCCGTTGTGCATATCCCACAATCAGGCCGAATTTCCAAGTGAGATGATTATACATTTCACCGGGCGCAAGAATTTGGACAATCCCGGCGTCTGGGTGTTCCCGATCCTGTTAGTCTGCTTGGACTGCGGCTTTTTGCAATCAAAAGTCCCGGCATCTGAATTGGACCGGCTAGCCGCCGGTACTTCGGCAAAAGTGCGAGCCGCTGGCGAGACAGGCGTTTGACCAATCGCCTTTGCGGTCCCATGAGGGGTGGTGCGTCAAATTGTGTTTTGTCGATAACCTGTCCGGTAACCGCGTTTTATCGGGACTTGAGATGACCCTTGTCTCGGTCGTTGAAAATCACCCGCGATTCAGCTGCCAGTATCGGCAGGCCCAACGTGCACGGAATCGCTTATCAGGCTAGTCTTGGACAGGGTCAAAAAGCCAAGTTCGTGGAGCGCGTAGCATTCGGCATCCGCCTCTGTTGCAGCGATTATGAGTGCGATTGCGTTTCCCGCGAGCTCCTGACCCATTACAGCATACAGACGGTGTTCCTGTTTACTTCGATGGTTGGGCGTTAATTTATGTTCCAAGTTAAGTCTCCGCCGCTCGTTGTCTTTTTGATAGCAGGCGGAGTGAACCAAGTCCATCGTGCAAAGTACCAATGCTCGCACTTACCCTGCACTTTTCCGATTGCCGCATTAACCAGCACTGTCTTCCTAATCTGACGATAAATCAAATGCCGAAAAAGCCAGAAAACGCAGACTGCGCCGTACTAGGACTTCGCCTGTCCGGCAACCGCGTTTATCAGGTAAGTGACCTCGCAGACTAGCCAGATGCGGGCGCGTGCAACCTATATTGGTGTTGACCACCCGGCCGCTGGGGGGATAGCCTCAACAGATTCGTAAAGTCAACATATTCAGAGGAGCGAGTTCATGCGATTATTTATCTTCTGCCTCGTTGCGTCCGTGGTGCTCCCGTCATTAAGTCGAGCTCATACTCCTGCAGACGTTCCCGTCATCCAGTTCACGAAGGAAGACAGTTCGATTAACTTCAGCGTGAAAGCATCGGTGGCTCTGGAAGGTAAGTTCGAGAAGTGGGATGCTACGCTGACATATCCGTCTACGGATGTCACCGCAGGTGTTCTGGACATCAAGATTCAGGCCGACAGTGTAAGCACAGGAAGCGGCGTGAAGGACGGGAAGCTGAAGAGCAAGGACTTCTTTAATGTGAAGGACGATCCGTACATCACGTTTCATTCAAACAAAATTGTCGAGACCGGCCCCAACACCGTTGATGTTCAGGGAACGTTTACGATTCGCGGAGTGTCTAAAGCCGAGACTCTGACGTTCACGATTTCCGGCAAGGGGACGGGCGTAGGCGAGATTAAAGGGACAATGGCCTTCGACCGGAAGGAGTACGGGATGAACAGCGGCATTCCCTTCATCAAGATTGCCGACCGCGTCGAGGTTACTGTGGACCTCAAGGGGAAGCGAGTCAGCGGGCCCCCCTTGGTTTTCAAGCAATAGCCGACCTGTGGAATCTCTCGGATGGGCGGATCACTCGCCGCCCTCGTGCCATTAGAAGTTCGGTTCCACCGTGGCCCGGTGGGTTGACCGCTACCGACTTAGCCTCGGTCCCGATTGGCGTGCGAGGTTCGCCGCGAAGATTAAATTTATGTGTAGGAGTGGGTTTGGAACTGGATTCCACTTGTCCGGTTTCCGCGTTTATCAGGAGTTAGCGGACCGGGTCGATGCGCAAATGCGGTGGAAGCGGGTCCTACTTCGGGCTCTTCGAGGGGCGGTTGGGATAAGGCGCGACGTGCACGTTGCCGCTGGCTTGAATCTCACCGGTTTTCTCGTTGAAGTCCACCGAGTCAGCGTGCATGACCATCGCACCTTTATCGCAGACGACGACACCTTTATGGTCTGGGCCACAGGTGATCATTCTTACTTCTATCACCTTTCCTGTGTTTTGCTCTGCGACAGTTCATGGGAGAAGGCGCAGAAGTCTCCGCCTTGGCGACAGCCGCGACTGCTGAAATGCAACTGACTACTTCGGGTATGGCTCTGGGCACGGTGTCCTACATGTCTCCTGAGCAAGCGCTCGGAAAAGAGCTCGACCCGCGTACCGACCTCTTTTCTTTTGGTGTCGTGCTTTACGAAATGACAACAGGCGGGCTTCCGTTCGAAGGGAGCACTACGGCGGCGCTGTTCGATGCCATCCTCCACAAGCCGCCAACCCCTGCAACTCGTGTGAATCCAGCGCTGCCTGCCGAATTGGAACGCATTGCCAGCAAGTCTCTGGAGAAAGATCGCAAGCTCCGCTATCAGACCGCCGGGGAGCTCCGCGCGGACTTGAAGCGCCTGAGACGCGATACGGAATCGGGGAGATGGGCCGCGGCAAGGACAGCAGTTGCGGTCGCCATGGAGAACAAGACCATCGTTCACGACCTCCACGAAGAGGCCTGGAATAAACGCAAGCTGGAAGTTGTGGATCAGCTCATATCCCCAAGCCACGCACTCAGTGACCCTCTCGCATCGGATTCGCAGGTAGGCCCAGAGTTGTACAGACGGCGGGTGATCGGGTTCACGAATATCTTTCCCGACCTGCGTTTCACGATTGAAGACACGATCGCCGAAAAGGAAAAGGTTGTTGTTTCCTGGGTCATTTCGGGCACGCATAAAGGTGAGTTCCTGAAAATTCCCGCCACGGGCAGGAAAGTATCCGTGGAGGGGACCACGATTCACCACGTCAGAAATGGAAAGATTCTTGATTCGAACTCTAGATGGGACGTTTGGGGCCTGATGCAACAACTTGGGGTTATCCCTACGCAGAGCAGGACAAAAAGAGACCTCAGTTAGGTACACCGCAAGATGCCGGGGCATACAGCCTGTATTTCATGAGGTACCCGCCAATGTTGAGACTCAGCGACGGCATCAGCTCGGACTTGAAACTTCCAAAGAACACGAAATATTGGAAACGCCCCTTCAATCCACCCAACTCCTGGTAAACGCGGTTACCGGAGAAGTGAAATCTGCCTCGTAGGGCTAAGAGGTAACGATAGCGACACTCAGACGCTGAGAGCGGATGTTGCGATGTAGTCTTGGACCATGAAGAACTGGCTGGGGTTGGCCTCATACATTACGGTTGTCGCGATATTGTGGGCTCCGCGGTCCGAGCCGGTGCGTGCGCAGGAGGGCCACACTCGGATTTCTCTGTCGAGCGATTGGAGTCATCACCACATGGTCTTCTCGCGGCCAGCGTCGTGGATGGAAACGCTCCGATGGCAACAAAATCCTCGATACATCCAGCAGTTGGTTCGAAAAAATGTGTGGCGATCCGGCGAAAATGGTACCGATCCCTACGGATGGTTTCTTCTCAGGAGCGAAGGCGAACTCAAACGCGACTGGAGCCAAAGCATGGGCTCGGGTGCAACTCTCGGCGCTGGGCAATATCCCGCGAAATTCTCGTTCGATGTCACATCGGCTAATTGCAGCAGCGATTTCGTAGCGTTTCACACGGGTTTGGCTGCTTCAGCCAGTCAAGCCAGTATCATCGCTTATACCAATCTATATGTCGGATGCGGCGGGTCCGTGCCGACAACCTACTGGGCTTATAACACCGGCGGGACGATCTCAACCTCAGTCACTCTTTCCCTGGACGGATCGCAAGTGGCATTCGTGCAAGCCCAAGCCGGGGTGGCAACTCTGGTTATTCTGAAATGGAAAGCGTCCGCTTTGGAAACTGCCAGTGCGCCACTGAATATCACGAACGCGAGCACAACTGGTCCAGGTACTGTCAGCAACGCGAACTACCGTGCCTGTACGGCTCCCTGCATGACCACAAACACCTTCAACGGAAGCCCAGCCGACACCCTTTCGGCTCCCTACCACGATTTTACTCGCGGCTCGGATGTCCTTTATGTGGGCGATGACACCGGCAAGCTACATGAGTTCACCGGTGTATTCTCGGGGACACCTGCCGAATCGGGTTCACCGTGGCCCGTCACGGTGGCCAGTGTGAAACTGAGCAGTCCCGTGTATGACTCCGTTTCAGGCAATGTTTTCGTAACGACTTCCCGCCAGACCAGCAACAATAGCGGGGCGAGGTTCGCAGCAGTTTGCGCCACGACCGCATGTGCCGGACTAAATGCAGGGAACGGTACGATCGCGATAGGCACAGCCACACCCTCGTTGGTGCTAGGTCCGACGAGTACTGCGGCGGCTGCCTGCAATGGCACTGGGACCTCTGGAGACACGATCGACCTGCGATTGGACGCGCCGATCGTGGACTCGGCGGCGGGCAAAGCCTACGTGTTCCTTGGTAACAACGGAAACGGTAGTAGCGCGGTGTATCAATTTTCGACCACTGTGGATTCAAGTCACTTTGCATTTCATAGCTGTGGAACGACACAGGCAACTGTCGGGACAGGCTCGACCACCGGCATACCGCTCTTCTCCGGTGACTTCGACAACGTTTATTACTCTTCGGCGTCGGGTGCGAGTCCCAGCGGCAACCTATACGTCTGCGGCAACACTTCCGGAAACGCGACGCTGTACCAGCTAAGAATCGCCAGCGACGCACTGGCCACCAGCGGCACACCCGTACTGGCCGTTTCAAGCGCCAGCACAACCTGCTCTCCGGTTACGGAGAGCGACACTGGCAGCACCGATCGAATTTTTCTCAGCGTTCAATCGAACGGCGCTACTGGGGCGGTCGCATGCCCGGTCGGCGCTGGTTGCGTGATGTCCTTCAATGTTCCTACGACTCTTGGTGGTACGTTGCCCACCGGGACGGCTGCGACCCTGGGCGTTTCTGGCGGGACGAGCGGGATTATCATTGACGATAATGTCGTGCCCGGTACCCTGCGGACTTCAGAGATCTATTTTTCGACGCTGACCGGCAGTACGGCTATTCAAGCATCACAAGCCGGATTGCAGTGACCGCGGATTGGGAGTGTAGAGGAATTTGGTTTTCCACCAGCGTTGAACCCCCCGACTCCGACAAGCTCACAAGTAGATCGGCTCAAAAGCACTTGATTGCATAACAATGTCGGCTCCTCTCGACGCGAGCAGTCTTTGGTTGTTAGGCTCAGGAGGAAGGTGTGGTGGAATCGGTTTCCGCCGAGCTCGTAACGTCAACTTCCGGCTCGCTCTACACCATGCAGCTAAACGGCCCCTTCACGCTCTTCATGATCCCGGCTCTGTTCTTCAGGAGCGGCCAAGGTACATGTGGCGATACCACAAGATGCTAGATTTCGTGGCGGTTGCGGACATTTCGAGAGAAACCAGAAAGCTGTGGTAGGCTCCACGCGGTCACTTATCACCTATGGTAACAGTTCCGCTCAGCTTAGTAAACGAATACGTCAAGAAGGCACGATCTATGGCCGAAACGCCGGCCGAGCTGAGGGCGGTTCAAGAAGCGTTTGTGCTCGCTAGAGCAGAAGCTTCCTATAGAGAAGCAGTAGGCCGTCGCAGAAAGAGGGCAGACGGGTGGGAGGAAGAGGCATCCCCTTCGCTGGCGAAGGACTTGGCTGTGTTTCATCATCTGAAGGTCCCGGAGCCAGAGGATGCGGAGGTCTCAAGTTGGAAGGCTCTAATATTGAAGGAACTCGACAGGCTCTGTGCACAGGGAACAGAAAGTATGCGAAGTCCGTGAACGCGATCAAGAGCAACGTTAAGTTGCTGATCGGAGCGATAGCTGGTTACGTAGCTGCGGTACTGGGCGTTTCAGTCGCGGTCATAGCCGCGCTGGTGGCTGCTCTTCTCCGATTTGTATTGAAGATCGGTGTCGGTGTTTTTTGTGCCCGCTACAGCCCATAGGGGTGCTCAACTATGTCTTCGCCAGTCGTATTTCCGAGAGACGGACAAGGCTATAGGGCCGAGGTAAAGATCGGCGACTCGTTCCATCTCGTGCTGCTCACGACACACAGTGGCATGGGGCCATCCGCGCCCGTCTATGACGTGAGGACCAAGAAGTTCGTCCACCGCGAATGGGCGGAGGACTTCGAAGACGGGAAACGGAAAGCGGGGGCCTACGCGCAGAAGTTCTACCGAGCGATTGGCACGATCAAGGAACCCTTCCCCGCTCTAGAGTGGAAGGAAACGGGCTGAGTTTTGTCTGTTCGACACAGGTTGGAGGGCACCCGGCATGAGGTCGAAGGTACGAGGACCACGGCGTCCATTACACGGTCTCCGGGGCGAAAGGATAGCATCCAATCTAGCATTCCCGCGAACGCCTTGTCAGTTGGTTCCGTCCACCGATTTGATCGACACCACGCCAATCCCCATTACGTCGATCCCGGGCGGCTTTCACCGACTTCAATCTTGTACGATGGCCCACACAATCGAGCTTGCTCAATCCTAATTTCCAGGACACTCGTTCACGATCCGGAAATTGATTTGCCTGGCTGGGAGTGACACTATCACCGCATGGCCGACTCGTTTGACGGGGCTGTGGCTGAACGCTACATCAAACAGGCTTATCCACACGAATCCGGTCACATCCTTGTCGGCCGGCTGCTTGGCCTGAAGGTCTCGGGACTCGACCACGAGGTCCTCCGCGGACGTAGCAACGAGACCCTTCCAGGGAACTTCATCACGGTGTCGATGGCTCCTCCGAGTCGCGAAGTGGTTCGGATGAGTCCACCTACTGTCTTGCGAGCGTATGCGTTCTTCGTTAGTGGCGGCCTTGCTGGCAACTTGGTGGCCAACATTCCTGCAGACGACTACGGCCTCCAGAAGGACAGAGTCGATCTGGCACTCGTATCAACGAATTCGCTCGAAGAAGTCGCCAAGATGGCGATGCCGACGATCGAAAAAAACATGGAGATGTTCCTGAACCTCTGTGAAGCCTTCCGGTCCAGCTACGAGGATCTGATCAGTAATCCAAACACCCTCGCGGGACGCCACTCTCTTCTGACTAACGAGCAGCTAGAAGCGATCTGTCCTCAGAACAAGACTCGCTTTCCGGCGTTCTTCCAATAATTCACGCGAGCGCGGTCAAACTTAAAACGCGGCACGATAGAAAGGGGGGATATAACAAATTGGCCTTCATGCTGCCAGGTCGATTTGGAACTCAACGCTGAGGCTGTTATGTTCGATTCTGGCCCCCGGCGCCACCATGCTCGCACGTCTATATGGAATAAAAAAGGGTGGAATAAGCGTTAGTTTCAAAAAGCGGCTGTGGCGCGAGAGTTAGTTCGGCGTCGGTCCAGAAATTCCAAGCAGTCGTCCATTCCTTCGCCTGTCTTGGAGGATAACTTGAATATTTCCATGCCGGGACGGACCGCTCGGATGTTGCGTCTCGCCGCTGCCTCGTCAAACTCGACGGCGGAGGCGAGATCCGATTTTGTGATGACGGCCACGTCCGCGCTGTTAAAGATGGTCGGATATTTGAGGGGCTTGTCCTCGCCTTCCGTTACAGAGAGCAAGACCAGACGCAGATCCTCGCCGAGATCGTACGAAGAAGGACATACCAAGTTCCCGACATTCTCGATGAACAGAAAGTCCAACCGGTTGAGATCCCAGCCTACCAGCGCGTTCTGAACCATGGCCGCTTCCAGATGGCAGACGGTGCCGGTGATAATTTGTTTCACGGGAGCCTGGCTTTGTGCGAGGCGCGCCGCATCATTTTCCGTGGCGAGGTCGCCGACGAGCGCCGCTACTCTGTAGCGGGAATGAAGGAACGTCAACGTTCGCTCCAGGAAAGCAGTCTTGCCTGAACCGGGACTGGAAACCAAACTGACGGCAAGCACGCCGGCTTCGCGAAAACGCTCGCGCAACGCGCGAGCGAGCACGTCATTTTGCTTCAGTACGTTTTTTCGAACTTCGATCAACCGGGGCTCGGAGCTCATTGCATGATCTCCAGTGCCACGACTTCCAATTCCTTCCCGTGCAGCACCGTGGGAGTTTCCGTTCCACATTCGGGGCAACAAAACCACTGAATCGAGTTAACCGCGCGCGGAAGCTCGCACTTGGGGCAAAAGACTTCGACAGGAACTTCCTCAATCAAGAGTTGCGAGCCTTCCAGAGGCGTGGCTTCGCAGGCCATTTCGTAGGACGAGAGTAGGGCCTGCTTCACGACGCCGGATAAGAGACCGAGGCGGAGATGCACAGCGTGGACGTGTGCCGAGCCGTGGCGCGCCACTTCTTCCTGCGCCATCTCCACAATGCTCATGGCAATCGAGAGTTCATGCATTTGCTGATCTCACCTCACGTCGAACATTCAGCACACGCGTTCCAGAAGCAACAACTCTTGTATCCTCAGCGCTCACGTCACGTGAGCGGTCCACGCGGACCCCGCTTCTTCGAGCGAGGTGCGTGATGGACGGTAGGTCAAGGCGGCCATCGCGGCTTGACCCAGGCTGATGCCGCCATCGTTGGGAGGAACGATGTGATTCGTCCAAATGTTCAGGCGTTCCGGCGCAAGCAGGGCCTTGAGGTCGGTCAGCAGCAACTCGTTCTGAAAAACGCCACCGGAGAGCACGAGTGTGTCGACTTCATGGACGCGACACAGTGTCGAAACGGCGTCGCGGAGGCCTCTTGCAATTCCGCGCTGAAAGGCGCGTGCGATTTCGCTTTCTTCGCGGCCCGCGAGCCGGTCACCTATCAGATCATCGAGCAAAGGGCGAAAATCCAATTCATTATCGACAAAAGGAAAGAGATACGCGTCGGTCGTGGAAGCCCGCCTGGCGAGACCCTCGAGCCACATGGCGGCCTGGCCTTCGAAAGTGACTTCGCGTGTAAAGCCCAGAACAGCCGCAGCGGTGTCGAAGAGCCGTCCGGTGGAGGTTGTGGCGAAGGAACGAAGATTCTTTTGCACGAGCTGTTGAGCGTCGCGATAACGGGAAGGAAAGAAGAAGGGAGCAGCGGTTAGATCGGGCAGATCCCTCAGCTGAGCCAGAAAGCCCGCCGCCGCTTGGACCGGGTTCGTAGCCGCGGCATCGCCGCCGGGTAAAGAAGCGCTGCGCAGGTGCGCAACGCGTTCGAAGCCGTCACGCACGCTTCCGGCGAACATCTCGCCGCCCCAAATGGCCCCGTCATCTCCATAACCGGTGCCATCGAAACTGAGCCCGATGACGCGCTTGTCCCAGGCGCTGCGCTCGGCGAGCACGGAAGCAATGTGAGCGCGGTGGTGCTGCACGGAAACCTTTTCGACTGCGACAAGCTCGGCGGCGTGGATCGTCGACACATACTGAGGATGAGCGTCGTGAACGACGAGCAAGTCACTTGAATCGATCTGATACATGGAAAGCAAATCCTGGATCGTTTCGCGAAAAGCACGGAAAGATTCGTAGTGGTCCAGGTCTCCGATGTGCTGACTGACGAAGGCCTGGCCGTCGACGACGAGAGTGATCGCATTCTTGAGGTCCGCGCCCAGAGCAAGGATGGGCCGATCGGTCGGAATCGTCGCCGCAGCACTGGGAGCGTATCCGCGAGCGCGGCGAAGGATTGTGGGGCCGAAAACGCCGGCTCGAGCGACCGAATCGTCGATCCGCCGGGCGATCGGGCGCTCGCCGATGAGAAAAGCGTCGGCGATACCGTATAGCTGTTGCAGGGCGTCTTCGTCCCGATAAGCGATTGGCTCGCTGGAACGATTCGCGCTGGTCATCACGAGAATTTCCGGAGCGCCAGCAGCGAACAACAGGTGATGCAGCGGTGCGTAGGGCAACATCACGCCCAGTTCTTCGTTGTCAGGAGCGATCTGGTGGAGATTGACTCTTGCGCGCGCGAGGACAATGGGACGTGCGACGGAGTTCATCAGTTCTTTATCTTCCTGCGAGAGGTGGACCAGCGAAGACGCGATTTCCTGGTTTTTCGCCATAACGGCGAAGGGTTTTTCCTTGCGGTACTTCCTGGCCCGGAGGGCGCTGACGGCCTCTATGTTTCTCGCGTCACAGGCGAGATGGTAGCCGCCGATTCCCTTCACGCCGACAATCTTGCCGCCACGTAGATAAGCGGCGGTTTTACGGACGGCTTCCTCATCGCCAAGCACAATTTTATCGCCCACCTGAAAGAAGTATGCAGGTCCACAGGCGGGGCATGCGACGGGTTGCGCATGAAAGCGGCGATTGGCAGGATCGCGATACTCTGTCGCGCATTGCTGATTCAGCGGCCATCCGGCCATCGTGGTATTGAGCCGGTCGTACGGCAAACTTCGAATGACGCTGTAACGAGGACCGCAGTTGGTACAGTTGATGAATGGATATAGGTATCGGCGATCTTGGGCGTCGAAGAGTTCTCGCAGACAATCCTCGCAGACCGGCAAGTCGGGTGAAATTCGAACGGTAGGCCGCCGATGGCTAGTGCTGTCGCGAATCGTGAATGCCGTGAAACCCGCCGCTTCCGCGGGTTCAGTGAGGACTTCAATGATCGTGGCGGCCTGGGGCCGTTGGGTCTTCATCCCCGCGAGGAATGATTGGAGGGGCTCTTCTTCTCCTTCAAGATGAATCTCGACTCCTTCTTCCGAGTTTATAACCCAACCCTTCAGGTTATTTTCCCGGGCAAGCCGGTAGATGAACGGGCGGAAGCCAACGCCCTGTACGACACCAGTGATCTTTACGTAGCACGCAGTCGGCATCGTATTACTTTCCGACGACACAGCCGCGCCCTTGCCATCCGACTTGAATCACTCGACCGTCTTCGACGAGCAGTGGCACGGTGAAGGGCGGTAGTGCAAGGAGGTGCATGCGCTCGCGGGCCTGGCTATCGGCTTCGACATCGTATTCGGTAAAATCTTTTCCTTTCCATTCAAGCCACTCGCGCATTTCGCTCGTGTAAGGGCAGCTTGCCGTTCCAAAGAGCTCCAGGTTAGGCACGACCGAGGCCCTCCAGCGTGTCGCGAATGAGGTGATAAATCGACGCCTGAACTTCCTGGATGCGGGGAATGTAGTCTGACCGGACGATCAAGGGGAAATCCGCGAGGCCGCGACGAAGGACTTCGCCTCCGTCATACCCGAGCAGCGCCACCGTCAACAGATTTCTTTTGCGAGCCTCTTCCAGTGCGATCACGATATTTTTCGATCCGCCACTGGTGGAAATAGCGATTGCGACATCATTCGGGCGCGCCTGTGCGATCAGTTGGCGCTGGAACATCAATTCGGTGCCGACGTCGTTGGCGATTGCCGAAAGATTTGCGGGCTCCATGGAAAGGGAAACCGCAGGAATTGGCTCGTAACCCGCCGGAGGCATAAAGCAATCGATGGCAAAGTCGTTTGCATCAGTGGCCGATCCACCGTTCCCGAAGATGATGAGTTTGCCGCCTCGATCGATGCGTTCGCGAACGGCCACGGCAGTATCGGCAATTTTGTCGGCTTCTTCCCTTGCGACCCGCGCGCGCAAAAGCGCGTCATCGCGCACCTTCATCTGGATGGAGGCGGCCGCTTCGGCGACAACGTCAAAGGTTTCTTGCTTCGCTTTGCCGAGAAAAGGATAAAGGAATCCAGCCTCGCCGACGTCGTGGCCCAGTTCGCGATGTTCGAAAAACACGTGCACGGTCTCCCAGAGCGTGTGATAGAGAATCTCGATCAATTCCTGGTGGATGAACGGGTCTTTCGCAGCGGCGGCGGTGAAATAAGATCCTTCGACACCGGGAAGAGCGAAGGTCATCGCGTTGCGCCGGCGCGCAACGTCGAGCGCATCCCAAATTTCGGAGTCGCCCTCGGGCGGACCGAAACCCATGACCATGTCGTCGGGTTGAACGAGCGTTTTCAGCCAAGGTTCAAAAGCGAGAGAGAGGTCAAGCGCCGGGAGCGCGCGTTTGCCCACGATGACGGGATGCACGAATTCGACAGAAACGTGCTGGGCATCGGTGGCATAGGGCCCACGTCCAAAGGCCAACAGGCGACCGCCGCGAAGAAAGCGCTCCGACATGTCGCGGCAAGCTTCCGCCAGGCCGCGGGCTTCAAGAGCAAAAAATGACTCCAGCACTTGGTTGCGCGCGAGCAGTCGCTGTTCGATTTGCGCCGTCAGTTCAATGCTGGTCGACATCGTCCTTCCTAACAAGTCCTGGCCTAACAAATCCTGGGCAAAGGGTCGCCGACCAACATGTCCACAAGGCGACTTCCTCCGTACAGCGTGGTGACTAATACGGCGCTTTCCGGCTGCGCTCGGACTTCGCCGATCACAACTGCTTCTTCACCTCCGGACGTCGAGCGCAGAGCTTGCAGTGCGGCATCGGCGTGCTCGGCAGAAACGATTGCGAGAAACTGTCCTTCGTTTGCGATGTGCAACGGATCGAGGCCGAGGAGCTCGCACGCGCCGCGCACAGCGTCGCGTACAGGAATTTTCTCCTCAAATAGGACGATGCCCTGACCGGAGTCGCGCGCCAATTCGTTGAGGGATGTCGCCACGCCTCCGCGGGTTGGATCGCGCATCCAGCGCACCCCTGCGCCAGCGTCACGCACAAGCGCCTCAACAAGCGGAAAGACGGACCTGGTGTCTGACTGGAGCTCGGCCTCCAGATCGAGATCTCCGCGGGCGAGCAAGATCGTGATGCCGTGATCGCCGATCGGACCTGATAGCAGAACCTTGTCGCCGGGTAACACAGACTGTGGCGATATTTCGACGCCGGTGAGCAGGCGCCCGACTCCCGTCGTAGTGATGTACATATTGTCGGCCTTGCCGTGCTCGACCACTTTGGTGTCGCCGCCGGCGATCCGGACACCCGCAACCTCCGCGGCTCGGGCCATGGCGCGAACTTCGGCCTCCAAAACATCGGTCGGCAACCCGGCTTCCAGAACGTATGTAACGACGATCGCTTCGGCCCGCGCACCCGACACAGCGAGGTCGTTCACGGTACCGTTGATGGCCAGTTCACCGATGGAACCACCTGGAAAACGCAAAGGCTTGACCACGAAGCTATCCGTGGTCATGGCGATTCGTGTGCCATTGATCTGGATATAGGCAGCGTCACCAAGAGGGGCTGGGACGGAACCGAATAGCAAAGGAGCGAACAACCCTTCGACTAGTCTTCGGCTCGCTTTGCCGCCAGCGCCGTGCGCCATCTCGATCTGCGGCTCGCGGAATTTGACTTTGGATACGGTGGCGGCCATGGAGTTTTCATTCACTCAATTCGCCATAGCGCTGGCGATGGTAACAGGTTTGCGGTGCTCGTAATTGTAGTAGGCAGCGCAAGAGCCTTCGGACGAAACCATCAGGGCGCCGACAGGTTGCTCGGGCGTACATTCGCGGCCGAAGAGTTTGCATTGCTCTGGCTTGAGAACGCCTTTCAGGACTTCGCCACATTGCGCGGCCTTGGGATCCGTCACGCGAACACCAGGAACCGTGAAGCGCTGCTCGGAATCCCACTGCGCGTAGCTCGAGCGAATTTTCAGCGCCGATTGCGAGATGAAGCCAAGGCCGCGCCATTCGAAGTAAGGGCGGAGTTCGAAGGTTTCGGCCATGGCGCGAAGCGCCGCGCTATTCCCTTCCCAAGGGACGACGCGCTTGTATTGATTTTCAACTTTCGATTCGCGATTCTTCAGCTGGCGCAACAGCATCACGACCGACTGCAGGATGTCGAGCGGTTCGAAGCCTGAGACAACCACTGGCTTACCCGCGTCTTTGGCAATCCAGTCGTATGGCCGGCAACCGATTACGGTGGAAACATGCCCCGGACCCACAAACCCGTCCAATCGCATGTCCGGTGAATCGAGGATCGCTCGAATAGCCGGAATGATCGTGACGTGATTGCAAAATACAGAAAAATTACGCAAACCTTCCGCTTTTGCGCGCACCAGCGTGAGGGCTGTGGAAGGCGCGGTGGTTTCGAAACCGATGGCAAAGAACATGACATGCTTCTCGGGATTGTTGCGCGCAAGTTTCAATGCATCGGCCGGAGAATAGACGATCCGTACGTCCATGCCGCGCGCTTTGTATTCAAGCGGGCTTCCATGCGTTCCTGGAACGCGCATCATGTCGCCGAAAGCGGCAAAGATGAAATCGGGTCGATCGGCAAGGGATAGACCGTCGTCAATGCGGCCCATCGGCAGAACACAAACGGGACAACCGGGACCGTGGATCAATTCCACGTTGTCCGGAAGCAGGTCCTTTAAGCCAAACCGATAGATGGCATGGGTATGGCCGCCGCAGACTTCCATGATCCGGTAGTGCCGGTTTGGATCGGCTAGCCGGCGGATCTCCTCGCCTGCTTTGCTGATGAGTTCCGGTGCGCGGAATTCGTCTACGAATTTCATTGCAGTAGTCCCGGACGCGGCTGAGGATGCTCTTCGTCGTCCTCCAGGCCATAGCCGCGTACTTCTTCCATTGCGGCTTGAGCCTCACCAAGCATCCTGAGGGTTTGCATTTGGTCGGCGGCGTCGGCTTCGCTGATCTTGCTCATGGCGAAGCCCACGTGGATCAGTACCCAATCGCCGGGAATCGGAGGCGCATCCTGCAAGAGGCCCAAATCTACCGTGCGCCGCACACCTACGACATCAACGACAGCCTGCAGTGCGTTATGCGAGTCGATCTCGATGATCTTTCCTGGTATCGCTAGGCACACGGTGCAGCTCCCTTGCTAAATTCCACTTACGGCTACTCATTCGGAACTGATTCTTCCTGCCTTCGCGCTACGAGCTCGAACGTGAATTTGAGCTGGTCTTTCAAGCGCAGCGCTCCGCCCGCGAAGGAGACCGGCTTAATGCCGAAGTCCGATTGCCGTATCTCGAAATCTCCAGAGATACGCAGCATGCTTCCCATATCCACGAGTCTCCCGACAATTGATTGATCTTGAGTGACACCGTGAAATGTGAGTTCACCGTTTGCGCGAGCAACGATCGGGCTGTTTCCTGGCTTTTCAACCTTTATGTCTTTGCTCTCATAGCTCACGGTGGGAAAACGTTCTACTTCCAGGACCTGTTCATACATCGTTTGTTCCAACTGCTTCCGGTCATTGCTTTTCATTTCATCCAGGACATCGAGTCCAGTGGTCTTCAGGCTAAGGCGGAGAGACGCTTTGTCATACGTTTCCGGGATGAACTGAATTTCGCCTTCGAAATCGCGAATTCCGATCGTAGGGTTATGTCCAAATGACGAGAGAAGCCCGGTTGCAAACGCTTGCACGGTGAATCGGCTAGCATTCTTGTCAATCAGAAATTTCATCAACGCGGGTCCCGGTTTTGTTGCCGTTTGCATCGGTGTGATCCAACTATTGAAATCCAGAGCTCGCTGGTGCTTGACTTCTACGCTCTGCAGAGAAATTCCGCGGCGCCGGCCACATTCCTAGCCGCCTTCAGCACCAAGCTTTCAGCTCACGGACGGAGCGATTGTCCATTTGCCGCGAGATTCATGTGCTACATGGAGCGCAGACGGAAATATCGCTCTATATCTGGCAGCGCCGCGGAGGCGAAATTGCCGATCCCCACTTGTCCCAGATAGCGGCGCACCGTCGGGTTCGTCAACACGAGCCCCGCACCAACAATTACGAGAGCCAGACCGCCGAGCATGTACAGGGTGTCCTTGTCGGATCCGTTCGTTCCTTCTGCGCGATCCATGATTTCAAGAGCCATCGGAGTCTCCTTAAGGGATGAGATGTCCAGTTCATTTCTTTGCGGGAAACTCGCCCGCAAGAATTCGAGTGATGAGCGAGTTAACGAGCTTTACGGCTTCGTCGACGGCCGCTGTTACGGGCTCGCTGAGCCCCATTTGCCCTTCTTCCGGACCGAGAGTGGCCGGTACGCAACCGACAAGCAAAACGCGCTTCAACTGTCCGCCCATGCTGGTCGCCATGCGCAGGACGTTGAGCGGATTCATAGCATGGGGCTCGACAAAGCCGGGCTGTGTCGCCGGAGAAGTCAACTCTTTCCAGTCCGGTTCGACGACGAAGAGAGTACCTGGCTCGCCTTGGCCGTCGCCAGGATAAGCGTCAACAAGAATTGTCGTCTCGTAACCTTCCATTAGAGCGTATGCGAGGTCGAAGCCGCGGATTCCGAAGTCTGCGACGCGAACTCCGGCCGGAAAAACGCAATTCGCTAGTCGACCGGCTACTTCCACTCCGAACCCGTCGTCTGCGAGAAAAATGTTCCCGATGCCGGCGATCAGTATCTTTTTCCCCGGAACCTCAGTGATCTGTTCGTCCACGGGAACAGGTTCCACTTCGCTCGCCGCAAAAAAGAACCGGTGGCCTGGCTGACGCATAAGGCCGATGTCGCGACCAGGATCGTCGTCAACAACCACGCACACATGCAACTTACCCTCGTAATCCTGCTCGATTGATTCGACGACCGCGATTTTGCCCGTCAGGGCGATGTCGAATATATCGCCGCCAACACGGGGGCGCAGCTTAACCCGGTCGCCTTTGCGGACTTTCACACCCATAGTCTCGAACGAATCTACGGGGCTTTTATCTTCCAGGAGCTGCCATTCCCATTCATTCATGGCGTCTCTCCCTTTACGCTGCGCAGCCCGCGTAAAGCTCCGTGGAGTTTCATGAATTGCTCGTCCGGCATAGACTCGGTGCGTTCGAGAATCTTTCGCGCACGGTCATCCGACTGCCGCATCTCCCGCTTCTCCTCGTCTGTCATGGTCATGATGCGCAGCGACAGGATCTCGTCGATTTCCGCGCCATCGAACAAATCACCAGGACTTTCCGGAGCGATCTCGGGATAATCGTAGAGAATGATGGGCGAAGAGAGCATCGTGTCGCGTTCACCCGCTCGGCCGACGAGGACCGGCCAGGTGCCCAGGTTTTGGCACGAAGCAACAAAATCACGGCGGTTCTCGGGAGGATCGATGAGAGATACGAATTCTCCGCCTCTCACCTCCATTATCGTGTGTGCGGAAACGAGAGCTCGAGATAGAGCCTGTTCGCGGTTCGAGGGAGTGACGTCCAGGCGCGAAGTATTCGAAATATGAATCGTAAGTTTGAACACGCCCGGGGCGAGGCGTTCGGCTGCGAGATCAACCGTCCCGGCAACGGTGTTCTTGTCGCGCTGAATGATTCCAACGATTGAGCCGCTCTCCTCCCGCACTACTTCTCTTTCCTGCTTCGCGGATAGTCGGAATGGCCATTGCATCGATCGGGCGACAAGCGCAGACAGATTGAATTCCGCGACTTCGATCACCTCTTCAACAGCTTCTTGCCACGCGTGAAGAATCTCGTCGCCGACTTGGAGCCTCTCGACTCTGTGGAGGTTCTCTTCTTTTATCGAAGCAAACTCGTTCGAAGGCGTCTGAAGTTTCCCGATCGAACGCGCCACCATTCGCAGGAATCGGACTCGTACGATACATTCTGCGTCGTCGCCCCCTTGCACAAGGCACTGCGTTTGCATGGTCCAGGCGTCGGACCCGCCCGTCGCCTCACTGTATGCTCGCGGGTAGACCACGCCAAAGTTGAATCTCTGTTGATTCTTCACGGAGGAAGGCCGGTAGGGATATAGCATATAGCCTTCGTAAAGAACGGCCTTCACAATTCCGTCCACCAGCGCGGCATTCATGACCGCACCGTTTCCGGAAGCGCGGCGAGTGCCCTGTCCAAAGCTTCGTCCCACGTCGGAATTCCCTCGCGCATCTTGAACTGGGAGAGCTTTTCAAACGTATCCCGGTGCAACGATAGCCAAGCCGAGTTTGGATAGTGTGCGTCCATCAGGTCTTTCCAGACCTTCACCGGCAGTCGATACTTCGACTCTTTGTCCCACGAGATAGGGGCCACCTGCAGTGTTCCGTCTTCGCCCATATAGAAAACGGTTCCGCTGAACTGGAAACACAAGGGCAAGTCTCCACCCGTTACGCCATGGAAGTACTTCGTAGCCGCGACGTTGAAATCAAACGTGCACGCGACCGGGATGTCGGCAAGCACACTCCCCGTGAAGCCCGGCACGACCACGCTCGCGTGAGTCCACAGTAAGCTGCGCAGCGTTTGTCCCCACCGATCCGGCTCGCCAAATAGGTCCAGTAGGCGCGCTTGTTCATTCGAGTCGTATTTCCGTCGGCTGACCTCAACCAGTATTTGAGCTCGCAGCGCTACGGTGTGGACGATTTCATCGTCGGGGGTATTGACGATTCGCACTTTGAACGCGAGCAAGGGCGCGGCCGCAAATTGGACGACCTCGGCACCTTCGACGGTGAGTTGCAGATCAGGCACGGGCACCTTCGCTAGCGAAGCCGGCGCGCTGCTTCAGCGCGGCGAAAAACCCGTTGATCTCGCGCCAGACTTCGGTGCCTCCGGAGAGTCCATGCCAGTACGCACGGATCAGACCGACTAGCTTGTAGCATTCGTCGATGGGAACGAGGTAATACTCGGAGGGGTGAGAACCTCTGCCATGACCGACACGATTGACGAGTAAGGCGGTCACGTCCGATTCCATCTCGTTCAGAATCGGATTGGTTTCGACGATGTCCGTCCAGGTGTCCAGTGGCAGCAACGACTCCGTTGGACCCGCGGGACTAGGGTACAGCGCGATCGTCCTTCCGTGCGGCGTACTGTGGAAAAAGAAAGCCATCTCAATGGGAACCATTAATCCGTCCCACTGGGCATCGGTCATCTGAAAATCTTTGAGAAACACCACTCGCCGGGGCACACGCTTATACTTCGTGCCACTCTGCCCTTCGAACAAAATGGCGCAGGCCCCGCACGCGCAGATCAATCTGCGATTCGCCGGCTCTACGAGGTGCTCGTGCACAGGGGGCAGTGCCTGACTACACATCTCGCAGCGCTCGACGGCCGCCCGCTTTCGCGCGAACTGGCGGAGCGTTGCGAAGGCGCTGTCCTGTTGGGGTGGGAACGCCGGAGGCACGTCAGTCACCCCCCTGTGGCATGCGGGCCTGAGAGAGTGCCACCGTCGCGCGTCCGGTTTGGAGCTGGGTGAGCGACACAAATCCCGAAGCTGTCAGCGATGAATTGCTCTCGCTCACAATGATAGAAGTGGTATCCGGCGCCGCGTTCTGGATCGCGGCTTCGAGAGTGGACCTCACAGACGCGGCCGAGGAGCCGCAGCCTGAGGATTTGACCTCGAGCCGCAAAGTCACCGCGCCATCCTCGCCGATAGAAACCAGCTCCGCCACAGCGGAATGAGATTGCAGGTAAGCTCGCGATTTCTCGAGAGCCTGTGTGACGCGGGAGCGCAAATTCTCCGGATGGAGCCCGTACAGGAGCAGGACGCTGCTCACCAGTTCATCGCGTCCACACTTTCGGATAATTGTCTCGCCCGCTTCACCGGCATTCGCGGCAAGTTCCAGAATTCGTTCGAGCGCCGCCCCGTGCAATGCCATCAGTGATTCGAGAAGTTCCCTCGCCATGGCTCGCGCACTCGGGTCGGCGTTTGACTCGAGATGCTCGACCATTTCGCCGATTCGCTGCATTTGCTTCTGGAATGCCGCATCCTGCGCCATAGTCTCCTTCAAAGACAATCGAAGCGGCTGGCCAATGCCAACCGCTTCACCTCCGTCAGAACGTCAGGCATGCATGCCAAACATCGGCGAGTGGTGCGTTTCGATCGTCTTCCCATTTCCCAGGTACATGTGCACGCCGCACGGCAGGCAGGGGTCAAAGCTCCGCACGGCGCGCATGATGTCGATGCCCTTGAACTTGTCCGGGCCGTTCTCTTCAAAGATCGGCGTGTTCTGCACCGCGTCTTCATAGGGACCTGGCGTTCCATAAACGTCCCTGGGGTTCGCGTTCCACGGAGTGGGCGGATAGGGATGGTAATTTGCGATTTTTCCGTCGCGAATGACCACGTGATGAGACAACACGCCGCGCACCGCTTCGTGAAAGCCGCAACCAATGGCGTCCGAGGGCACCGTAAACTCCGACCACGTCTTGGTCCGGCCGGCATGCAATTCCCCCAGAGCCTGTTCCACGAAATAAAGCGCGGCCGATGCGGCATACACCTGGAAGTAGGTGCGGGCGCGATCGCGTTCAATGGCATTGCTCCATTTCGGAATCTTCCATTCGAACTCAACCTCCGGCAGCGAGGTGGTCTTCGGCAGATACATCTTGACGCTGCTTCCGGTCGCCTTGATGTAACCGATGTCGACTTGGCCGGCCAATGCGGTGGCCCAAAGCCGCGCGATCGGTCCGCCGCCGGTATCGATGGCCAGATGGTCGCCGGTCCTCTTATCGAACCAGCGGGGTGACATGACCCAGGTATATTTGCCGGCGAAGTCTCGCTTCTGGGGCTTTGGCGTGGTGGTCTGATTCCAGGGATGATTCTGATCCACCGGATTCCCGAGGGGATCGGTCTTCACAAACTTCTCGCCGTTCTCCCATCCTTCGTAGTACGAGCTGCCGAGAAGGATGCGGATGTTCAGATTGATGTCGACGAGGTTTGTGGTAACAAGCTTGCCATCTACGACGATTCCTGGGGTCACGTACATCGCGTTGCCCCACTTGTCCATGTTCTTGTAGGTATAGTCACACTCTGCGGGATTGTTGAACGATCCCCAGCAGCCAAGTAATACGCGCCGACGGCCAACTTCTTCATAGCCAGGGAGCGCCTCATAGAAAAAATCGAACAGATCGTCATGCAGAGGAACAACCTTCTTCATGAACTCCACATACTTCATCAGGCGCACGAGGTAATCCGTGAACAGTTGAATCGTCGGTACGGTGCCCACGCCGCCGGGATAGAGGGTGGACGGGTGCACGTGGCGTCCTTCCATCAGGCAGAACATCTCGCGCGTCATCCGGCTCATCTGTAGGGCTTCGCGATAAAACGAGCCGGTAAACGGATTCAAGGCGCGCATGATCTCTGCGATCGTCCGGAAGCCATGCAGATCCGAATGAGGGGAGGCAGTTTTTTCCGCTTTTTCGAGTACCTTAGGATTCGTCTCCTTCACCATCTGCTCGCAGAAATCCACACCGACAAGATTGTCCTGGAAAATATTGTGGTCGAACATGTACTCGGCGGCTTCACCGAGGTTTACGATCCACTCCGCGAGCGCGGGAGGACGCACGCCGAACGCCATGTTCTGCGCGTATGTGGCGCAGGTGGCATGGTTGTCGCCGCAAATCCCGCAGATACGGCTGGTGATGAAGTGCGCGTCTCGCGGGTCCTTTCCCTTCATGAAGATGCTATAGCCCCGGAAGATCGAAGACGTGCTGTGGCACTCAGCGACCTGCCGGTTTTCGAAGTCGATCTTCGTGAAAATTCCAAGACTTCCCACGATCCGAGTGATCGGATCCCAGTTCATTTCCACCAGTTTTCGCGAACCAGTTGGCGTGCCCTTCGCTGCCGACGTCATTGTGCCCATGATCTCAGCTCCTTTCCTTAGTAAGCTCCGGGTCTGTAGCCAGTGGTGAGTTCTGCGCGAGGATGGCGCCACTTCGGTTCTTTATTGACCGTGGTGTTGGTAAACGAGCGCAGCGATCGGATTGCCTTTCCGTAAAGGGTGATGCTGGCGGCAGAAATCTTCGCGCCGGGCGGCTCATCCATGAACGGCATGAACTTGTCGGGAAAACCCGGCATGGTGCAGCCGATGCAAATGCCACCCACGTTCGGGCATCCTCCTATGCCAGCCATCCAGCCGCGTTTTGGCACGTTGCAATTCACAACCGGCCCCCAGCAGCCGAGTTTCACGATGCATTTCGGGGAGCCGTAGACCTCAGCGAAATCGCCCTGCTCGTAGTAGCCCGCGCGGTCGCATCCGTCATGAACGGTCTTTCCGAACAGCCAAGTCGGCCGGAGCTGATCGTCCAGCGGGATCATGGGAGCCAAGCCTGCCACTTGGTATAGAAGGTAGAGAACCGTCTCCATAAAGTTGTCCGGTTGAACGGGGCAGCCCGGGACGTTCACGATGGGAAGGCCGGCTTTAGACTTCCAATCCCAGCCGAGGTAGTCTGCTAAACCCATTGCTCCAGTGGGGTTACCCTGCATGGCGTGAATTCCACCGTAGGTTGCGCACGTACCACAGGCAACGACCGCCAGAGCTTTGGGCGCCAACCGATCGATCCATTCGTTCGTCGTAATCGGCTGATGGGTCTGTGGATCGGTCCCCAGCCCCGCCCAATATCCTTCCTTCTTGATCTTTTCGTTGGGGATGGAACCCTCTACCACCAGAACGAACGGGTCCAATCTGCCTTTCTCAGCCTCGTACCAATACTTGAGAAATTCGTCTCCGTTCTCGTACGCGAGTACGGGATTGTGCAAGTGCACCTTCGGCAGACCGGGAATGGCACCCAGCAGGACATCCTCGATACTGGGTTGTGTAGCCGCTGTAATGGAGACAGAATCTCCATCGCAGCCCAGACCTGCGGTGATCCACAGAATGTGGATATCGGAGACCGGTGATGGCCTTTGGGTTTTTCGGCCGTAAGGAACTGCCTCGGGTGTCATGCTATGTCTCCCTTCGTGTTCTGGCGAATTCCATCGACAGCGGCAATCAGTTCAAACAAGTCCCGAAATGTTCGCTACTTAGCGAACCGAGCGCACCCAAGCAAACCGTGCAGGGAGCGGCCGTTCCCTTCGGGACATGCTCCTATCAAAAATTTCGATTTGAAGAATTACAGCGGCGAGGAGATTCTACAATCGGGCATAAGCGGATTTTGTCATAAGGGATGGTCGTATAAGCGGATCAGGGAATCCCCGATGTGCATCTATTTTCGAAAAATGGACTAGTACCCGCCACTTAAGTTCACGGTCCACTCGATCGCGTGCTGCACTAGTTCGCGAGCATTGCGTAGCGCGAGTTTCTCCTTGATATGGGCTTGGTAGGATTCGATGGTTTTGACGCTAAGGTGCAACTCGTCTGCGATCCGCCGCGTCCCGTGCCCTTCACCGATCAAACGGAACACTTCCAGTTCCCTGTCGGTAAGATTTACGAGCGGAGAGCTCTTGGCGGGTGCCGTGCCGCGTACGAACTGCTGCAGCATCGTACGAGTCAGTCGATCGCTGAGATAAACATCGCCCTGCAGAATTCTGCGAATGGCGATCAGCACTTTCTCAGTCGCTTCCTGTTTCATGATGTAGCCGTTCGCGCCGGCGCGCATGGCGCGTTCCGCATAGATCGACTCGTCATGCATGGAGAGAATTAGCACCGGCAGGTCCGCACGCTTCATGCGAATTTCCTTGAGCACATCCAATCCGTCCGGGCCGCTCAAGGAAATATCCAATACCACGATGTCCGGATGCAGGGTCTCGATCGCATGATAGGCCGTGTGGGATCCCTCGGCTTCGCCGCAAACCGACAGATCGCCTTCGCGATCGATGAGCAATGCCAATCCTTGCCGAACGATTGGATGGTCATCGACCAGTAGCACTCTGTATTTCTTCGTGTGCGAAGTGATTTCCGGCTTGCTTGCCATCGGATGCGCTCCTATTCAAAGCTTCGAATGGGAAACATGCATGTCACAGTAACTCCACGGTCCTCGTTCGGCTGTACCTTGAGCGAACCACCAACCATGTCGGCGCGGTAGTTCATGATGCTAAGACCTACGCCGGGCTGCGCTGCCTCCTGCTTCTGAAATCCTTCGCCGTCGTCCCGAATGGTCAGCGTGCCGGTTTCGTTCTTGCGCGACAGGCCCACCTCAATGTTGCGGGACTTTCCATGACGAATGGCATTGTGCACCGCTTCCTGAGCAATACGATAGAGATGGGTCGCCAGATTAGGGTCGCGAATGGGGAGAGGTTTCAAACACCGAAACGTACATCGGATGTGGAACAGCTCCTCTACCTCGTTCGCCCACTTTCGCAAGGCGGACATGAGTCCCAACGGTTCCGCCGCAACCGGGTGAAGGCCTCGTGCCAGTTGACGCGTGTTCTCGATCGCCTGGTTCACCATTTTGACGATTTTCGCGGCTTCCGCGGCTTCCGGCAGAGACTTGTCAGCCAGCTTTTCCTCAAGAACTTTGCTCATGAATGCGATGCCGGTGAGATGCTGCCCGAGGCCGTCGTGCAAGTCCTGCGCAATGCGCCGCTGTTCGGTGGCGCTGATCTTAAGAATCGCCTCTTCCAGGCTCTTTCGCTCCGTAATATCGAAACCCACGCCGTGGATGAACCACGGCCGTCCATCCTCCTGGCGAATCATCTTCGCCTCACATTGAAACCAAAGCGTCTTTCCATCGCGCGCGATGACTCGGTATGAAGACCGCAACGGCTTGCCCGAAAGAAACATTTCTGCCGCCTCGAAACTCCATCGCATCTTGTCGTCCGGATGAATCTGCTGATACCACCGCACCGGGTCTTCCAGCCATTCACTTTGAGAAAAACCCAGGGCCGCCTCGATCTGAGGGCTTACATACGCCTCGCCGATTCCCTTGTCCAGATAGGCCATGAACACAACGGCGGGAATTTGCTCGACGAGAGCGCGGTACTTGGCTTCCATGTTGAGTAAAGGCACTTCGGGGTTTTTCGACGGATTTCGGGTTTCCGTGAACTCAAAAGAGGAATTTGACACTGAACATTGCTGCTGCAAAAAGACTGCGGCCAGCTCCTGGAGGGCTCGCTCTGCGTCTGATAAATTGCTTGCTTCCTTATCTTCAAACTCAGGCTGGGTAGCTTCGCGCGCCAAACTCGCTTGCTTCAGAAAATCCAGGGTCATCTTCAACCTCTTGTGTTACCGGACCGATAACCTATCAACAGATTCGGCGGATCCCGATTGGCGTTGCCTCAGAAGGGCTCATTCATTGTTCCGGTCGACGCCTCCACGACGGTTCCTTATTCAGCGAAGCCTGCGTGAATCGGCGCAACGCGTGAATCGCGCGGCCGTACGTCATCACCGCGCTGGAAGAAAGCAGCGAACCGGGCGGCTGGTTCATGAACGGCATGAACTTGTCCGGAAAGCCTGGCATCGTGCATCCGATGCAAATGCCTCCAACGTTCGGGCAGCCACCGATTCCGCCCATCCATCCGCGCTTCCCGACATTACACTGCACGACCGGCCCCCAGCAGCCAAGTTTCACGATACATGTGGGCGAACCGTATTCGTCCGCGAACTGCGCCTGCTCGTAGTATCCGCCGCGGTCGCATCCCTCGTGCACCGTGGATCCAAAAATCCAGGTCGGCCTTAAGGCATCGTCCAAGGGGATCATGGGCGCGCGTCCTACCACCATATTCAAGAGATAGAGCAAGACCTCCGTGAAATTATCCGGCTGAACCGGACAGCCCGGAACGCAGACGATGGGAATGCCCGCGGCAGACTTCCAATTCCATCCGAGATAGTCAGCCAATCCCATGCAGCCCGTCGGATTCCCCTCCATCGCGTGAATCCCGCCGTAGGCAGCACAAGTTCCAGCCGCAACCACCGCCCAGGCCTTCGGGGCCAGCTGGTCGATCCAATCACACGTCGTGATCGGCTGCCCGGTCTTCTCGTCCGTTCCGAAGCTGGCCCAGTATCCTTCCGCTTTGTTTTTCTCGTTAGGGATCGAACCTTCAACCACCAAAATGAAAGGAGCGCGTTTTCCTTCGGCTGCTTCCCGAAAGAACTGGACGAATTCATCTCCGTTTTCGTACGCCAGGAAAGGATTGTGAAAATTGACTTTGGGAATCCAGGGAAAAGCTCCAAGAATAAGGTCCTCGATGCTCGGCTGCGTCGCCGCGGTGACCGCGATCGTGTCTCCGTCGCAACCCAGTCCCGCTGTGATCCAGAGGACGTCGATCTCTGAGATCGGGACAACCTCCCGCCCAAGGTCGGCGCTCCGGGATGTGATGAGAGTCACTGCTTCACCGCTTCTGCGATAAGCCGCCTAACGGAGCTAGTCGTGAAACGACGCAAATTTAACGAACGGCAACAACAAGCGAGGCTCACGACGCGGATTCTAACCAATTCGCGCGTTTTCCGCCACGCGCGGGCACTGGTCATCTACAAGGAGTTGTTCCGGGGGGCTGATAGCTACACCGTTCGGTTCGGCAAATCGGCACTGCGAGTTCGCGGAAGGCGCGGGCCCGAGAGGCAGGCCTACGGCTACCCTATCAGCCAACCTAGCAGGGCCAGGTCATTTCCGCACCCGCTCGATGCGCCGGTCGAATACTTGGCTATACGGCACGGACCCACAAGAGTGGTAATACTTTTCTTCCCGCGTATTGTACCTTTTCTTGGCTGCCTTCAATTTCTTCGGGAAATATGTAGGCTGCACTTACTGCATGCTAACCAACATTTTTGAACTCCTGTAAATCTCAGAGTCGTACTCTCTCCACTAAGAGTCACTTGTTCAGCAAGTATTTTTGGATGCCGGTGTAATAATTCTGTGCCTTCGGCACTGGGGGTAAGACAAGAGGTTCGATACGCCGACGACGGGGAGCCAATTCTCAAAACCGCTTCCGGCTTGCGACGGGGATCCCTGGCCCTGAGCTCCGATTTCGCATCCTCTTTTTGTCTCCGCTGCGTTGTGGAATGGGCTTCCCGAGGCAGGCGTGGACACAAATCTGACCCCGCAACCCACTTCGTATGAGTTCCGTCACCGTCCGCACGGAGGAGGCGGCTACAAGCTTTCGCGTCGCCCTTTTGAGTCAGCTCAAGTATTTAGGATCGAGAACGGCCCGTTCTAGGCCCAACTCCTTCATGTATTGGAGAGCTTCAGGCGCTAATTGGTCGAGGGGAAGGAGTTTATATTGCGTGACGCCGTTGACGGTCCGCTTTCGCAAGATTCCCCGCTCCACAAGTTCCTCAAGCATTCGCTTAGTTTCGTCGATGTCATAAGGTCGATCAAACTCCCTCATCAGAATTTCTCCTTCGAGCCTCTAAGCAGAATGTTCAGAAATCCAAAATGGCGGCGGCGCGGCAATATCGGTCACTTAGACACGCACGTGTCCAGTTTCTTAGTTTCTTGAACCTTCATGTGAGGTCCCGCTCTCGCGATCTCATCGCGTCCAAGACTCTCTTCTCGGGTGCTTTTCGCGTCCAACTGCGTCCAAAAACGAGGAATTTAAGCGCACTTTTGAGGGTGGGAAGCCAGTAAAGCCAACTGCATCAACAGGATTTATGGAGCGGGCGATGGGAATCGAACCTACGTCCGAAGCTTGGGGAGCTATTCCCTTCCCTCAATTCTGCGATGTGTTCAGAATTCGTGCTTCGAACGGCACTCGCGAGCGGTTGCCCAAGTTGCCCATTTAAGGATATGTCCAGAAGACGTAAGTGGTTGCAGCACCGCGTCTTATGAAATTTCCTCCCTCGTTCGCAACGAGGAGGCCGGGGGTTCGAATCCCCTCTCGTCCACCATCTTTTCAATAACTTACGCGACTCTCGATACCACCTGAAGTTTGCCGGGTTTGCCACTGAGAAGCCCATCCCTATGCGTTCGGTCCAATCCAACCGATATTGCCGTTCGCCCAGGAACTTCGTGTAGCGTTCGGAAACGTGTATCGGCGCGTGTCCCGACCAAAAATGCTTGAGTGCGTCCGGGCAATCGGACTTCTCAAGGTGTGTCAGGCCGAAGCGCCGGAAGATGTTGAACCCACCCTTCCCGTGGTTCAGTGCTTCGAGGATGGGATGGAGGCTGTCTTGGAGCGTGTTCGATTGAAGAAGCTGCGCCCCGGTTGATGTGTGAAAAAGGAGCCCGGATTTGCGGCCACTGGTGAACTCCCGCAGCACCGAAGCCACTGGGGCAAAGGTCTACTTCTCCCGCCCCATTTTTCGTCTTGAGGAAGGGTTGGATGATGCCGCGCTTCGCTTTTTGGCAGATTGTGAGCGTGCGATAGTCTTCTGAGACGTGTTCCAGAAGTAGACCGAGCGCTTCCCCAGCTCGCAGAGGGCCATATACCGCGAGAAGAGCGTCGAGAACGCGGAACTGAAAGCTGGTGATGCGAGTCCCCGACAACTCGCTGCCAAGTTCTCGACTTCAATCGCATCTGTTCAACGCTGCGTACGAGCGTATCAAAGGCCCACCGAAACGGGCTTCAAAGTATCGTGCTTTCAACGCTGAATGACCTCCTGCTGGCCTGTATCAAAGGATTTCCTTTGATACGAACCTTCCGCGGCACGAAGGTGTGGCGCCAGCGAGAAATCACTTGTCCAGTAACCGCGGTTTACCAGGAGTTGAGTACCTCAATTGCTGCAAAAGTTTCGCACACCGATGCCACAGAAGCGGGAAAGGGACGAGGTAAATTGAACCGGAGTTATATCAAATCCAAGAAAGCCGTTCTGGTGAAAGGAGCAGCACCTTGCCGCGACGTTTTACCAGAGCGCGGTTGTGCTGCCATGCGCTCATCAGGCGGCTCGCAGTGAACGGCGTGACGTTCGCCGCGTTTGCCAACTCCTCGTTGGTAATACGGAGTGCGATACCACCTGGAGCGTTTTCTCCGACTGTGCGAGCCAGAGTAACGAGTACTTGAGCAACCCGCTGTCGCGCGGTATGGCAAGCTAAACCTATATGGGCCCCCAGATGCCAAGCCAGATAGTCTGACGCAGTTACCAACGCGTTCTCCAGCAACCTGGGGTGCTGTGCGATGAGGCCTCGGATTGTGGGACGCTCCCACACCAACACCGAGGCGTCCGTCACCGTTTCCGTACTGAAGAGATAAGAAGAATGGACCGACAAAACAGTCATACCGCCGAATAGATCTCGTGGTCCAAGCCACCGAAAGAGAAGCTTCCTGCCCTCATCTGTAATAACGAAAAATCTGACGAGGCCTTTCGTCAGCAGGAAAAGATGGTCGGCACGGTGACCACGGTTTGTGACCACAGAATTAGCGCGGAATCTGCGCTGTGTTGCAGCTCCCAGGATTCGCTCGCAGGCAGATGGAGCCAATCCATCGAGAAAATGTGATCTCAGCTCGGTGGATACGATTGCAATTCCCGAAGCAGCCATTGTTGCGTCTCCGTGAAGGGGAAATAGGCCGAGTTCTAACCGGAATTTCGAAATTGGGCCTCTACTTCGCACATCGTATGCTTCTCTCGCTCTCAGGGCAATCGTGCCCGGAGCGCCTCTTCAACTCTTGATTAGTTTGAATGTATAGGTCAAGGGAGGAGCGCTTGGTGTAGAAAAGCTGAACTCAGCTGCACACTGATTCAGAACACCAAGGAGGCTCCCCCCATGGAACCTATGTATTACATCGGCCTGGATGTGCACAAGCGGAAGATCAGCTACTGCGTGAAGGACAGCAGTGGCAAGGTTTTCGCCGAAGGATTGCTTTCCGCCACACGCCTGGACCTGGACCTGTGGATGAAAACGCTGCCACAGCCGTGGAGCGCGGCGATGGAAGCGACCATGTTCACAGGCTGGATTTACGATCACCTCCAGCCGCATGCCGCGGCTCTGAAGGTGGCGCACCCACTGATGTTGCGAGCCATCGCCGCCGCGAAAAAGAAGAACGACCGCATCGATGCCCGGAAGATTTGCGACTGTCTGCGCTGTGATTTCCTGCCGGAGTGCTACATGGCTTCGACCGCCATTCGCGAACGGCGGCGCACGCTGCGCTATCGCAACCTGCTGGTTCGGCAGATGGTGCAGATGAAAATCAAGATCAGCGCGCTACTAATGGAAGAAGCGGTGAGCTACAACAAACAGCGCTTGCACCAAGCCGGCTATTTCCGTGAACTGCTGGCGACCAACCCGGACATCGACGAAGGGCTAGGTTCTCTGCTGCGCCTGTGTCGTGAAACGGTGGTGCGTCTGGGGAAGGCCGAAAGCGCTCTGGTGCGATCACTGGAGCGCGACCCTCAGTTGGTGGAACGTGTGGAACGGTTGATGACCATTCCTGCCGTGGGGCCGATCACGGCACTGACCTGGGCGCTCGAAGTAGGGGATGTGCAGCGATTTCCCTCGATCAAGAAAGCCATCAGCTACTGC